>JAABUM010001877.1_pt1 | contig 29894 bp, 27 predicted proteins | sample 5559161 | NCBI WGS metagenome assembly JAABUM01 (sample SAMN10711868, study PRJNA513369) | rock metagenome | isolation source: Antarctica rocks | place: Antarctica: Victoria Land, Siegfried Peak nord
ACCCGCGCCCTCGATGGCACGCTTCGACCGCTCTTCGAGCGGTGGTACCCAGGGCTGTCCAATGGCCACCAGGCCACCTCCGATCAGGCAGCTGCGGCTTGAGCACCCCACACTTCCTTATGGTCTCCTTGTCGAGCACGTCCCAGATGCGGGTGACGTCGTTGCAGGCGTGCCCGCCCGTGAAGGCGATGCGCGGACCCTTGGGTAGCAGCACCTCGGTCTCGGCGACCCGCTTGGCGTTGAGATAGTCGCGGCTGTCAATCACCGCTGCGGTCAGGGCCCGGTGGTTCACCATCGAGCCGCCGCGCGGGCGCCAGCCCGACCCGGTCTCGACGGCGTAGAGTTCGGCAGCGTGGTCGCGCAGGAATTCGAAGGCGTTGCGGCGCTCCTCCTGGGTCAGCCCTTCGGCGGTGAGGCGTTCGAGTTCGACGGAGCGCACTTCCGAGCCGTCCTGCTCGCCTTGTGATCGACGCTGTGCCACCGCGTTGTCGTCGAGGCTGCGGGAGATGCGGTCGCCTTTCCGGTGCAGGATGTTGACGAGGGACCAGAGCAGGTCCGGCAGGTCATCCTCAAGCCTGGTGCCCGTGAGCAGGCTCGACATCGCCTCGAACATCGAGCCGAGCGCCATTTCCGCCATGTCAGGTTCGGGCAGGGGCCGCGGGTCGGCCTCGTCGCCCATGGGGCGGTGGGCGTAGCGGGTGAGTTCGTCGAGGAGGTGGGCGCTAGCCGAGGGCTCGTTTACGTCGTGGTCCGCGGGGAGGTCGGAGGCGAGGGTTTCGTCGTGGCTCATGGGGTGCTCCTGTTCGGCTCGGGCGGAAGACCGCGCCGCTCGCGGCCTTCACGGCGAGCACCAGCCGGGGCCGGGCCTGACCGCATCCCGGGGTCTTGGCCCCGGGACCGGAGCGAGAGCGGAGGACGGCGGAGCGCCGGCTTGTTTGTTCCGCGAGGAGGACCGGCAAGGATATCGGCAACATGATCCCGCCAGGGATGGCCGGTCCGGGGAAAGAAGCCGGCGCGCAGCCGTTGCGGCTCGAAGGCCCGGCTGCGGCCCGGTCGCCGCTCTGAAGAAGGCCGGCCAGCGGTCCTCTCCCGCTGCCCCGAATGGGGGCGCCCCGCCGCGGCGAGACGATCCACGCCTCACTGCGCTCCCGTGCGACGGTGGAGGCCTCTTCGAGCTCCGCCCCTCTACGCAACGTTCCAGCGTCGCCGCTCCGCCGGCAGCTGCGCGCGGACCCGTTCGGCCAGGGCGCCCGCGCCCCAGCGGCGGAGGTCGGCGTTGAAGTCGATGAGGCGGGGCCGCAGCACCGTTGCGGCGATGCTGGCGGCCTCGGCCCGGTCGCGCAGTCGCTCGGCAGCATTGCGGCCGGCCGCGTCGTTGTCGCGCGCGATCAGCAGCGTGGCGAGTGCCGATGTCAGTGACAGCATGGCGAAGTGGGCGGCCGACAGCGCCGCGATCGCGCCGGCGTCGGGGAACAGCGGCATCAGCGACAGCACCGTTTCGAGCCCTTCGCCGACGAGCAGCACCGCGCTGTCGCGAGATCGCAAGTGGGCGCCGTTGCCGGCGAGCTGGCCGAGCGAGCGGCGCGGCGAGGCGACGGGTGCCTTGCCGAGACGTGCGGGGTCGAGCGATGGGTCGAGGTAGGTGCGATGTACGCCCATGATCGTGCCGGCCGGATCGGTGACGGCGGCGAGCAGCGCCGGCCAGGTCTGGCGTGGGCTGTCGGGCGCCTCGCGGTAGTAGGCTGCGGGGTGGAAGCGTAGGGCACTCACGTCGACGTCGGCGAGGTCGATGCCGCGTGCCCCGAGGTAGCGCTCGGCCAGGGTGCCCCGGATCGGCTGGCCGGACGCGAACAGGCGTCGCGCCATAGCCATGGTGTCGGAGCTGCGCGGGCCGCGGTCGACACGGCGGTCGTGCGTCGACGCGGGGCAGGGCGAAGCGAGCCAGGGGCCCCTGGCAGCGAAGCTGTTTGGGGTGGATCGCGGAGGGAGGGCCAGAAACGAGCGGGCCTCGTCCATGGCGTCGCGCAGATCGTTGTGGCCGCGGTTGAGCCTGATGAGGTCGAGCAGGTCGCCATGCTGACCGGTGGCGGCGTCGCACCAGCGGCCGGCCGCGCCCTTGCCCGACGTCGGCCCGGTCAGGCGCACGAAGAGGCTGCGCCCCGGCGTGTTGTCGACGTCGCCCACAGTCCAGTGATGGCCAGAGCGTCGCCCGGCCGACAGGTAGTGGCGGCACACGGCTTCGGCACTGCGCGACAGCACCTCGGCCAGCTCACCCGCCTGGTTGCGATGATCGGCCATGGCGTGAGTTCCCCTTGTTCTTTCGTCGCAGACGGCCTCGCTCTTGCGACCCGGCGCAAGACGAGCGCCCGGCGACGGCGACCACGCGTCGGTGTGGCGTTCACCACCGTCACAGGAGCGCGAGGGTGCGGGACGGCCGGAGCCGTCCCGCGGGTCGGGATCACTCGGCCTTACCGGTCTGATGCGTTCTGGCTGCGACTCGGCCAGTCCGCTCCCTCGGGCAGGGCTCGATCGAGCCCCTGCGTGCGCAGCGGTCCCGGCAGCCAGCCGGTGCCGGCGAGCAGCTGCTCGGCGGCTTCCGCCATTTCGGCCTTCCTGAGCTGCGCGACGCCGTCGGCAGCGGCCTCGCCCTTGGCCTCGCGCACGGCGGCGAGGATGCGGGCCTTGGTGACGCGCCCGAGATAGCTGCCGACGGTCGGCAACCAGCCGCCTTCCGCCATGTCGAGCGCCAAGTGCTCTGCCACTAAGTCGGCATGGGCCATGGCGCCGGGCCGGCGGTCCCAGGGTTGCACGATGGCGTTGACGCTGCGGCCGACGCAGAGGGCGAACAGCGCCGCCCGGCTGTCGGCGTCCAAGGCGACGAGCGCCGGCCACAGCTCCCGCGAGTTCCGCGGCAACTGCGCCTGCCAGAGCCCGTGCTGCTCGACCAGTGTCCGGCTGGCCTGGGTGTCGCTCAAGGTAGGCGCGTGGCAACCGAGCGCGACGCTCCTGCCCTCGATCTCCAGGCAACTGTCGGCGCCGCTGCCGTAAAAGCACCGGAGCGCCAGGACGTGCAGCACTGCGAGATATGCTGCATCCGGGTCGGCCGAGAGCGCCGCCCGCAACGCCAGCGTGCGATGGGCGGTGAGCTCCGTCATCAGGCGGTCGGAAATACGGCCACCGTCCTCCTCGTCCTCGTCGTCCCGCTCGGCGGTGAGGGCCGCGGCCGAAACCTCGGCCGATGCCGATCCGTCGCCAGTGGTGATCGCATCGTCGATCACTCCGTCATTGCCGATCGGATCGGACCCGAAATCGATGCTCTCCGGCTCCGGCTCGCGCGGTTCGTCCTCGGGCCTGACGTACCCGCGTTCGAGCTTCAGGACCCCGACATGGTCGACGCTGACGAAGGCGCCGGCGCGGGCGGCCTCGTCTAGGTCGAAGGCCTGCGGGCGATGGTCGAGCTGCGCCAGGCGCTGCTCGATCTCACCGAACCGCCGGTCGGCATCGTCCGGCAGGTCTTCGCTGGTCGCGTACTCGGCCTCGAGCGCCTCATATTCGGCCTGCAGCCGGTCATGCTCGGCCTGCTCCTCCTCGCCGAGGGGCACCGCCTCGGCGAGGATCCGCCGCAGGCCGAAGACGTGGCCGTAGGGGAGGTCGCGCGCCGCCTCGACCCACAGCCAACCCTCCTGGCGCACCGCGTCGGCCTCGCGCGCAAGCTTCTCCTCGACCAGGCGGTCGAGCAGCGCTGTGTCCTTCAGGAAGCCGCCGCCGTCCTCCGCAAACAGGTCGCGCTCGACCACGCCGCCCGCGGCCTCATAGGTCGCGAGCCCGACGAACATGGCCCGCTTGTCGGTCGGCTTGACGGCGCCCTCGGTCACCATGCGCCTGATCGCGTAGGGCGGAGCTCCGTTGGGGTCCCAGCCAGCAGAGCCGGCTGCGGAACGGAGCGCAGGGTCGCGGCTGTAGCTCCGGCTCAGCGCCTCCCACACCGCCTCCTGCCGGGCATGGTCGGCCGTGACCGTGAACGCCATCAGCTGTTCCAGCGTCATGGCGTCATCGGCGTAGAGGTCGAGGAGCTTGGGCGACACCGCCGCGAGCTTCAAGCGCTGGCGCACCACGGCCGGGGTGACGAAGAACCGGGCCGCGATCTCCTCGTCGCCCATGAGGTGTTCGTCGCGCAGGGCCTGGAAGGCCCGGAACTGGTCGAGCGGGTGCAGGGCCTCGCGCATCGTGTTCTCGGCGAGGCTGTCCTCCTCGGCCGCAACGCCCTCGCCCTTGACGATGCAGGGCACGGCCGCGTTCTTGGCCAGGCGCTTCGACTTAACCAGCAGCTGCAGCGCCGCGAAGCGCCGCCCGCCCGCGACGACAGCGTACTTGCCGGTCTCGGCCCCGCTCTCGTCGAGCACGGCCCGCACGTTCAGCGATTGCAGCAAGCCGCGGCGGCCGATGTCCTCGGCCAACTCGGCGATGCTCACTCCCGCCTTGATGCGGCGCACGTTGGCGCTCGATGCCATGAGCTTGTCGAGCGGCAGCGACTGCGCGGGTACAAACGTGATCTTACCCATGATCGTTTCTCCGTGACGGGCCGGGTCGAGCCTCTCTCTTCCCGCGTCTCCGCCACGAAAATCCCCACCCCTCTCTGCCTCTCGATGTTCGAGGCAGAGCGGGACGGGCGAAGCTAGCCAGGGGCCCCAGCCTGCGCAGCAGGTTGGGGTGGCGCGTGGAGGGACGAAGGGCTCGACGCCGGGGCAAGGGTCAGGGGAGCGGTCAGGCCGCGACCCCGTCGAGCAGGCGCTTGGCCTTCAGCTCCACCTGAAGCCGGGCGTCCTGGCGCGGCTCGGACCGCGCCACCGCCGTGATGCCCTGCACGAAATCGAACACGGAGGAGGGCGGGTGACCCTCCTCGACCAGCACAATGTCGATGATCTTGGCTGTATCGCTCTTCGAGAAGCCGCGCCGGCGCAGGAACTCGCTCCTATCCTCGTCGCTGCGCGCCACGATTTGCGCCCGGGCTGCCCGGATGCCGGAGATGAAGCCGGCGGCGGACGAGTCGGCGAAGCTCGCCAGCGCCGGGGCGGCCTCGGCGGCAAAGCGGCCCGCGGCGTATTTCGAGTGGCGGATGGTCACCTCCTCGAACTGCTCGACACCCCACAGGTTGCGGTTGGCGCAGACCGCCCGCAGGTAGAACGAGGCGATGCCGAGCGTGCGCGAGCCGACCTCCGAGTTCCAGGAGTAAAAGCCGCGGAAGTAGAGGTCGGGGGAGCCGTCGGGCAGGCGGCCCGCCTCGATCGGGTTGAGGTCGTCGCACAGGAACAGGAACACGTCGCGGTCCGACGCATAGAGCGTCGTCGTATCCCTGGTGATGTCGACCCGCGGGTTGTACGTCATGGTCGACCAGTCGAGCACGCCGGGCACTTTCCAGCGCGTGTCGCCGGTGCCGTTCCCGGCGATGCGCATCACCGCTTCCACAAGCTCGTGGTCGTGGATGCGGCCGTAGTCCGGGCCGGTGACGGCCCGCAGTTCCGTGCGGCCGTCTTCCGTGGTGTAGGCCTTGACCATTTCGGCCCGATGGTGGCTCAGCCCGTATTGCAGGTTGATGCCGGCGATCGGTGCCGGGAGCCCGCGCAGGTAGCCGGCCGGCGCGCCGACGAGGCTGGCGAGCTGCCCGAAGCTCCAGTGCGTCGGCGCCACCGGCTCGGGCTCGCCCGGCAACACGAGGCTCAGCCGGTCGCCGTCTTCGCGTCGCGCCTCGACCCGCACGTCCTGGCTCTCAACCGTGCGGGCGCGCGAGCGCTCGGCGCAGGTCTTCACCGAACGGTGCAGGTCGGACAGCGACAGGAAACGCTCGTCGGCGGGGCGGGAGAACCATTCCGACGACACGCGGGCGTCACGGGCGCCACGGCCGACGTCGACACGGTAGCCGGAGGAGGCCGACGAGGGACGGCCGGCGGTGGAGGACAGGACCTGTTGCATGGGGGAGCCCCGCGACGGGACGCCCGAGAGCCACTCTCTCGATCTCAAACCCGTCAGTGCCTTCCCTCCGCCCTCTCACTTTCCCCTGTGGGCCGGCTTGGCGCGGCCTTGGACGATAGCCGCGTCGCGATGCCGAGCTTGGCAAGAAGGAGGGTGTTTCCGCCCGGCCGGAACGCGAATCCCCAGGTGCCGGCCGGCTTGCCGAAGTCGACCGACAGGCCTGCGCATGATGCGAAAGCGATCGTGACGCGAAGCGCGGAGACCACGTGCGGGCTCCGGGAAGGGCGTCAGCCCTGAGTAGAGCGCGGCCGGCTGACGCCGGTTCGCCCATTCATTCAGCGGCCAAACGCGCGTGCATCAACGATCTTGAGTTATATCATTGCTGATATATACGAGAGTTGATAAAAGGGGACCGAGATGTGACAGGGGACGAGGAACAGCAGCTCCGGCCGTTGGAATTCATCGGGTCGAGCCACAAGGACCTGGTCGCGTTTCCGGATGAGGCGCGGCAGGACGTGGGTCACGCGCTCTACCTGGCGCAGAAGAGCGAGCGGGCGCCGAGCGCCAAGGTCCTGAAGGGGTTCGGCGGGGGCGGAGTCGTCGAGATCGTCGAGGACCACGACGGAGACACCTACCGCTGCGTCTACACGGTTCGCCTGGAGCACGCCGTCTACGTGCTGCACGCCTTCAAGAAGAAGTCGAAGCGTGGGGCCGAGACACCGAAGCACGACATGGACCTGATCCGGTCTCGTCTGAAGGAAGCTAAGGCGCAGGACAGGGCCTTGGCCCCGTAATCCCCATCGACACACGCACGAGAGGAGCATGCCATGACGACCAAGGCCCAAGGGGCAAAGAGCGCCTTTCACGAACTCGGAATGCCGGACGCGGACGAGCTTGTGGTCAAGTCCCGCCTGATCCGGTTCGTCGCCGAGGAGATCCGCCGGCGGGAGCTGACGCAGAATGACGCCGGCGAGCTGCTGGGCCTCGATCAGCCCAATGTGTCGGCTCTGATGAACGAGAAGCTGAGCCGGTTCTCGATACAAAAGCTGATGGCGTTCGTCGGCCGCCTCGGCTTCAAGGTCTCGATTCATGTCGAGGGCAGCGGGGTCGTTTTCGACGTGCCCTACCAGCACGCCGCATAGTACAGGCGACCTGTTTGGCGCTCTCGGATACCTTAGGCGTTAGTTCGAATGGTTGTAGGAGAACTTTCACTACGATCGATTTCGATTATTTCGCCTTCTACACTGCGCATTATTGATCAATTTATCTCCCCCGGATTGGACATGGTCCTCGTCGTGCAGGAGCCGGGGCATCCCCTGCATCACGTCCGCAACGATTTTTCGAAATAAAATCGTCTAAGTCCTGCACCGACCGTCTTCAGGGTGCCGGTGCCCTGAGCTATCTCTTCGCGGACAAGCCGGTAACCTGACCCACGATACAGTGCTAGTGCTGGCCCCTGTAGTTCGGAAGTGCTGAGTGTCAGGCTATGACAGCCAAGCTGGCGGGTTTCCCGTTCCGCCGCGTCCAGCATGGTTCGCCCGAGACCCATCCGGCGCGCGGCGGGATCGACGTACATGCGCCGCAGCTCCGCCATGCCAGGGGCCACCTGCTCCAGACCGAACATTCCGACGATTTGGGACGTGGCATCGTCCCTGCGAACTTCAGCTACCCAGAACCCGCCTCGGCGCTGGGCGTAGTAATCCGGAATGCGGTCGATCTCCTCTGCGAGCGAGCGCTCGATATAGGCTTGAAACGCGTCACGTAGGTGAGCGGGGGCGAGGTATTCGTTGACCTTCACGAAGAGCGCCCGAACTGGCGCGTGATCGTTTAGCTCATACGTTCTGATCGCGATCATTAGCGCTTTGTCCCGCTTACCGGCCGAGGAATGACGGGCGACGTTTCTCAAGGAAAGCCGCCACGCCCTCGCGTGCATCGTGGGTCGGGACAATACGGGCGAACGCTGCCTCCTCAATCGCCAGTCCGTCGTCGATTGACGCGTCCATGCCGCGGTGGATCGCTGCTAGAGCCGCCGCGAGCGTGAGCGGCGGTTTGGAGGCAAGCTCCGAAGCCAGCCCAAGGGCCGTGCTGAGCAGGTCGCTCGCGGGCACGACCCGATTGATCAACCCGAGTCGGGCAGCTTCGGGGGCGTCGAAGACCCGCCCGCTCAGGATCAGCTCCGTCGCGGCCTTCCGGCCTACGTTGCGGGGCAGGCGCTGGGTGCCCCCGAACGTCGGTATGATCCCGATGTGGATCTCTGCCTTCGAGAAGGTGGCCGTGTCCGCCGCGAGCGCGATGTGGGTAGACTCGATCAGTTCGCAGCCACCGCCGAACGCCAATCCGTTCACCGCCGCGATGATCGGTTTCGGGAAAGACTCGACACGCCGGGTCATGCGGTGCCCAGGCCTCATGAAGTGCGCGACGGCTTCGGCCGGCCCGGCTTCCATGTGGCGCCGGAACGCGGTGATGTCCGCGCCGGCGCTGAAAGCCCTCCCGGCGCCGGTGACGACGACGGCGCGCACGGCGGTGTCCAGCTCGACCCTGTCGAGGGCGTCGACGATGGCGGCCAGCAGCTCGTTGCTGAGTGCATTCAGTTTCTCGGGACGGTCGAGCGTCAGCAGCGCGACCTGCCCTTTCAGTTCAAACCTCATTACCTCGGACACAGGCGGCCTCTCGCTCGGCGTGAATGGACCGATACGCTAGGAGCGGTTAGAGGGTCTGTATATTCACTGGTCGGTATACCTATGGCGGCTGTCACGAAGGAACGGATTGTCTCCGCGGCTAGCAAGCTCTTCTACGGCGAGGGCATCGGCCGCGTCAGCATGGACGCGGTGGCCGAGAAGGCCGGAGTCACGAAGCGGACCTTGTACTACCACTTCAGGAGCAAGGATGACCTCGTCGCCGCTTACCTGGACGGCCGAGATCAACCAAACCTCGCCCTGTTCCAACGTTGGTTCGCCGGCACGAATGGAGGCTTGGCGGATAAAACCCGGGGCATCTTCCTCAACCTGGGTCAGTCGGCTCGTCACCCGAAATGGAAGGGGTGCGGGTTCCTTCGCACCATGGCGGAACTCGCCAACATGCCCGGCCATCCGGCAATGAAGGTCGGCGCCGAACACAAGAAGAAGTTCGAGCAGTGGATACGAACCATGGTCGAAGCCGAGGGAATCGAGGACGGCTTGCGGCTGGCGCGTCAGATCATGCTCTTGCTCGACGGAGCTTTCGCGGTGACCCTGCTCCACCGCGACGCGTCCTACATGGAAACTGCTGGCGAAGCGGCTTACTCCCTCGTCAAAACTGCTCTGGCTTCCCGGTAGAAGGTTCACCGTGGCAGCTCTACGTGGCAACGCTCCTCTCCGGCGCGGGCTGGCCCGCGCTTGGTGCCGCGGCCGTGAACGCGATCGTGTCGCCCTGGTTTGTCAAGAAACGGCCCGCAGCCCTCAGCACCGCGTATAACGGCGCCAGCATTGGAGGCGTCATTTTCTCACCGTTGTGGGTGGCGCTGATCGGCTGGGGCGGGTTCCCGATCGCTGCCACCATCATCGGCGTCGGCATGGTCGCCACCGTCGCGGTCCTCGCCTTCAGCGTGCTTGCCCGCACCCCGGAAAGCATGGGGCAGAGTCCTGATGGCGAGACGGCTGCTGTCGTGGCGGCCGTCGCCCCGGGCATCGGCATACCCGTAATGAACCTCTGGCGCGATCCCGCCTTCCTAACGCTCACCATCGGCATGGCGCTCGCGCTCTTCGCGCAGATCGGGCTGATCGCCCATCTCGTCTCGCTGCTCGTTCCTGCGCTCGGCACGCAAGGCGCGGGCCTCGCCGCCGGACTCTCGACGGCCGCGGCGATCCTCGGGCGCACGCTCGTCGCCCAGGTCGAGTTTGCACGGGACAACGTGGCTCGCGTGGTCGCGCTGATGGTTGCGACGTCGCAGGGCGTCTACGCCTTCGCGCCCGCGGCCTTCGGGCTCCTGCGGGAGATCGCACCGGAGACGGCCGTCTACGTCGCGGCAGCCCTGGTGCAGCTCGGAGCGGTGAGACGGACGCGAGATCGTGCAGTTCGACGCGGAATAGGTGAGACGTCCTCCTCTGGGCCGGGGGTGAGCGACGGCACTCGACCCGTTGCGGAAATCCGGCTTAAGTGCTCGCCTTGCGCCACCCGACCGCCAGCGCCCCGGCGCCGATCAGAAGCGTACCGCCGGTTCGGTTGACGATCCGCTGCACGCGCGGCTGCCGCAACCGCCGCCGGGCCGTAGAGGCCAGCATCGCGTAGACGGCCGTGTTGAGGATCGCGAGCGTCACGAAGGTAGCTTCCAGCACGGCAACTTGCGGCAGGAACGGCGCGGAGGCCACGAGGAACTGGGGCACGAAGGCGACGAAGAACACGATGCCCTTGGGGTTCAGAGCCGTCACGGCGTAGGCGTGGGCGAACATGCGCGACAGGCTGGCGGGCGGCGCGTCGCCCGTGACGGTCTTGGCCACGGGTGCGCGCCACAGCTTTACCCCGAGGTAAACGAGATAGGCGCCGCCGATCCAGCGTAGGGCGGTGAAGAACGCAGCCGAGGCCGCCAGTACGGCCCCAAGGCCGAGCATGGAGGCCGTCATGGAGGTGAGGTCACCGAGCGCCACCCCGGCCACGATAGCGGCGGCCGGCCGGCGCCCGTGACCGAGCGCGTAGGAGATGACGAGCAGCACCGTCGGCCCGGGAATAGCGAGCATGATGGCGGATGCGGCGATGAAAGCGAACCAATGATCGATCGGCATGAGCGCGCTCCTTAAGAGGAGCACAGCCATCCACAGCCGGAGCGAAGCCGCAAGTGCTGCTTTCTTTCCACCCATCCACAACATTCGGAGTGCCCGCGCTGACACTCTGGCCGCCAGGAAAGCGGCCGTTTTCCTGGCGGTGGTCCGACATTCAAAATAACCGCGTGAAAACTGACAATCCTCTGGCTTGTAATAAATTCAGCAGTATGTAGTATTTTGTCGCCTCTCCAATCACAGGAGATTCTCAGTGTCCGTTATCAGCCACATCACATTGGGGACGAACGATAAGAATCGTTCAGAAGCATTCTATGACGCTGTGCTGGGGGCGATCGGTTTTTCTAAGTTGCCCAAACCTACAGAAAAACCTCTAGCTTATGAACGCGATGGCGAGATGCCGACAATCTATATCTACTCACCTGAGGACGGGCGTCCTGCAACATGGGGCAATGGAACGCACGTAGCTTTCATTGCCGATACAAAAGCACAGGTTCATTCCTTCCATGAACAAGCTCTCAAATATGGGGGTAAGAACGAGGGAGAGCCGGGACCAAGGACACAATATGGTCCCAATTACTACGCCGCATATGTGCGCGATCCTGATGGAAACAAACTGCAGGCCGTTTGCTACGCCTCGGAGTGATCCATCCCATTTCCGATTGGGTCGAGGGCTCCCAAAGCGCCTCGGAAGCGGACGTCGCTGACATCGGCCACCAACACGGCGCTGATCATCGCGCTATGCACGGTCTTCACCTTCTCCTCGAAACGCAGATCTGGATGCTGGCGCGGGCTGGGGTGTGGCTAGGGAATCTGCGTGGATCTTCATCAAATATTAACCAAACCTGGTCTCTATGGACTCGCGCCTTCAGGGCTTTGTCCCTTTTGGGCGTTTCCTCCCTAGACTTGGGCCGCTCCTCGGGGCGGCCTTTTTCTATGCAGGGTCGGGCTCGCGCATCCACCACCGCTGCTCAGGTGGGCAAAGAACCTGTTTCCACCGTGAGGCGATCTCCGGCGCCGGCTGCAAATTGGCCATTCACCCAAGTGCCAATCTGACGAGCCATCCCGTCCTGATCCGCGACGCCACAGCTTCCAGGCTCGTCGCCAGGGCGCCCAGCGTCGGGCTATAATCCGGCCCGAGACTTTCGCGCAGCACCGGCTCAAGCGCCTCCACGCTGCGGCGCAGACTGCCGATCTCGGCCTGGAGCGCCTCGAAGGCCCGCGTCGCACTGTCGAGGCCGGCGGGGGGAGGACAGGACCTGTTGCATGGGGAAGCTCCGCGACGGGCCGCCCGAGAGCCACTCTCTCAGCTTCCTGCCCGCCACAGCCCTCCTTCCGCCCTCTCACTCTCATGGGTGTCCAAGGCTGACCCGCGTGCCGCGCGAAGCCGAACCCTTCGAGGCGAGTGCTTCCGTCAGGGGGCGAAGCCGGCAGGCCGAGACGCCTTCAGCGGCTCGGTTCACGAGCACCCGGCGCGCGGCCAAGGCCGCGTGGGCGGCCTGACCCTTTATTGATACCTTCTGAAAGCAAGGCGATCCGCGATGATCCGCGCGCCTTCGTGCTGAGTTCCGGAGGCCCGAATCAATCCGACATCGCTCGCACAGATACGATGTTCGCTCTTGACCATAGTTCTTAGAACTGCATAATAGGGACGTCGATGGGGGTCGTTAATAGGAACGAGGCTCGACATCGAATCGCTTGGCACGTCCCCGGTGTGCCGACAAAGGAGTGTCGGAATGAAGAACAGAGTCAGAGCAATGTTTGAGGATGATTGTTGTAACGAATAGCGAGACCTCAAAGAGGGTTGACAAATACCAAGTGTCCAATACAGCGATTGAGATCGCGGTTAGGAAAGCAGCAAGAGGACTCGTCAGCGCCGATCTTGGCGGTGGAGTCATCAAACAAAGGATCGCCCGCGGAAATCGCGGAGCATCACGTGGATGTCGCGGCATTTTCATTGTTCATAGTTCGGATTTGTTTCTGTTTGTCGATATCTTCGCGAAGAGTGAAAAAGAAAACCTCACCGCGAGGGAACTTGATGTTTTTACAAACCTTGCGCCGATCTTCCAGAAGCTCAGTCAAGCCGAGCTTCTGAAGCTGGCAAAGGACAACGATTGGAAAGTGGAGACATATGGCCCGTAGGGTCGAAGCATCAAGCGAGGACAGGTTCAAGTCGCCTGCCCTGGCGTCCGCCCACGAACTCGCCGCGGCCCTGCACCGCGCCGATTTCATTGACAAGCAGACCATGAGGGACTTCGACGTGAGGTGCCTTACCACCGTGGAGGATCTTGGTCCGGAACAGATCAGAGGCATCCGTGTGCAGGCTGACATGAGCCAGGGCATCTTCGCCCTGGTCCTCAACGTCACCAAGGACCAGGTGTCCAAGTGGGAGCGCGGAGAGAAGCGGCCGAGCGGGCCGTCCCTCAAGCTCTTGAGTCTGGCGAAGAAGAAGGGCGTCGAAGCCATCATCTGATCCGTCTGGCCGAGGGTTGCCTCATGCCGCGGGACGGTACAAAGGACTTCATCCTTCTCCATGTCATCGGCTCGCCGGAGGCCTGTGACAAGCAGCACATTCCGGGCGCTCAGCACCTCCACATGGACAGATCACGGCCGAGCGCATGGCCGAGTGGCCCAAAGACACCCTGTTCGTGGTGTATTGCGCCGGACCGCACTGCGACGGCGCCGACCGTGCCGCCCTGCGCCTGGCCGGGCTGGGCCGCCCGGTGAAGCTGATGCTGGGCGGCATTACGGGCTGCTGACGAGGGCTTCGCTTTTGCGTCCGCCGGGGTGCCAGGGTCGTTGCTGGACCAGCTAGGTGCCGCCACCCAGGCGGCCTGACATCCGGCTTGCCTTCTCGGTCGCATCTGGAGCCTGATATGCCCTCCTCGCCGGTGCAGCCCTGCGCACCTCAACCGGAGATGCCAGCATGGAACCAGTCACCGCCCTTGCTGGCCTCCTTGGAGTGCTGCTGGTTGGTAGCATCAGCCCCGGGCCAAACTTCGTGCTGGTAGCGGACGGCTGTCGCCCGCTCGCACCGGGACGGAGTGTCGGCCGCGCTCGGCATGGGGTGGGCGCGGTGATTTTTACCACGCTGGTGCTGCTGGGCCTGACGACGGTGCTGGCGCGCGTGCCCCTGCTTTTCACGGGGATTAAGCTGCTCGGCGGGTTGTGGCTGCTGCCGCTCGCATGGCAGCTCTGGCAAGGCGCTACCGTGCCGCTTGCGCTTGCGGGCGGCGGGACGGATCATCCCAACGTAGATTAAGTCGAGACTTGTACAGCCTATGAAAACGTTGAAAAAATGGCTCGAGAAGGCGCGAAACACGGACAAGGACGGCTCCAGGTGAAGGACCACCTCCTCGGACGACATCTCCGCAACCCGCCATCCCGACTCGCCGCACGGGCCGGAGACTGCCGATGAAGCGGCCGGTAGCGATCGACCTCTATTGCGGATGCGGCGGCATGTCGGCGGGCGCGCGGCATAGCATCCCCAATCTCGACGTGCGATGGGCACTCGACGCTGATCCCAGGGCGACTCGAACCTACGCGACCGCCCACCCCGGAACCATCGTCGACACACGCGACGTCGCCTCTGCGTCCGTCGAGGACATAATTAGGCGAACGGACCTGGAGCGGATCGACTGGTTCTTCGCCGGGCCGACCTGCCAAGCCGTCAGCACGATGGGCATTTTCCACGCGGCCGACCCTCGCAACGCGCTCTTCGTTCACTTCGCAAGGCTTCTCAGGAGCTTCGTTGAGGCCGGACGGGTTCCGGAGACCATCGTTCTGGAAAATGTGCCCGGCGTCGTCTACGGCCGAAATTTCTCCATCGTCAGGGAACTCTTCGGCTTCATGGAGACCCTCGGATATCACGCCTACGCCGACGTCGTGAACCTCGCGGCCCTCGGCCTACCCCAACTCCGCTATCGCTTCATCATGGTGGCGACGCGTAAGCCACGACCCCTCACGTTCCCTGCGCCGACCCGGTCCGAGCGGGACGGAACTCTGAAGCCATACCTTTCGGTTGCCGAAGCGATGGGCGACCTGTTCGATCAAGAGCCGACGTCCCGCGGCGGATCGGCTCCCTACGTCGCCGCGCCCATGAACGAGTTCCAGAGGCGTGCCAGGGAAGGCGGCACGAAGCTTCAAAACCATAACCACGTCGAGATCTCCGCCTTGAACGCTGCCCGCGTGACCTCAATCCCCCAGGGAGGCGGGTGGAAGGACATGCCTCGCGAACTTCTGCCCGAGCGATTCCAAAGAGTGAGAATGACCGACTACGCCACCTTCTACGGGCGACTTCACGAGCACAATCCTGCCTACACCATCTCGGCAGGCTTCGGAAACGTGACCTCTGGTTGCTTCACGCATCCGCGGCAGAACCGTCCCTTGACCGTTCGGGAAGGTGCGCGGCTTCAGGGCTTCGACGACGACTACGTGTTCGAGGGCATCACACGGAGCCAGTACAGGCAAGTCGGGAATGCGGTGCCGCCCTCGGCGATGGCCGCCATCGTGTCGCACTTGGCCTCCGGGGCGGAAGGGATCGATGCCAGGATCACGCCGGCCTTCCTTCGGTCGGGAAGAAGCTTGCCCCCCATGGTCCGGCGCTTCTTCGGACGGCAGACCGAATCGCCATCAGCAAGTGCCGGATACGGAGGCGGAACGCACTGGCCAGTCGGTTGGGGCGAAAAACCGGACGTGCTCCCGGGAAAGGACGAGAATTATCGCAAAAGCGATACCGAAATACGATATGGACGCCGCGATCGGCGGGAGGCGCGCGACGACGCTTCCGTGTTCGCCCTAGTGAAGCAGGTAGCGGCCTGCCCGCGGCAGGCGAGGGTCGAGAATGCGATCAAGATTTCTCTCGAACCCTCCGGCGTAGGCGACGCGATCGACGTCGCGGCCGTGCACATCGTAAATCTGCTTCGGTCCGAGCCGCGCTCGCTCGACCTCGACCTTCCCTTCGCGCACCTTGCGCACCGGGTCATGATCTTGGCCAAGCGATGCAAGGACGCGGGCGTGCAGGACGTTCCGTCCGTAGACGCCGGCCCGGGCTCGCCTTCCCTGTTGGTGATCGGAGCCGAAGTGGACGAGCCCGGGCCCCGGCCGGTCGTTTGCGTCGAGGTCGCAGAGTTCGCGCCGAGCATGGCCGATACCTCCGCGACCAGACCTCCGATCGAATCGGAGGTCATGGAGCGGCGACTGGGATCGGCCGCCGCCCGGGTGTCGGCCGTGGCCTAGAGACGTTGTCCGACGCCCCGGACATTCCCGAAGCTCGTAGCCGGTTGATGAGCCGCGTCCGGGGCAAGGACACGAAGCCCGAGATGCTGGTGCGACGCCTCCTGCATCGGCTCGGGTACCGTTTCCTCCTGCATCGGCGCGACCTTCCGGGGACGCCCGACCTCGTCTTCCCGTCGCGTCGGGCCGCCTTGTTCGTGCATGGGTGCTTCTGGCACCGCCACGAGGGTTGCCGGCGCGCGACGACGCCGAAGACCCGGGTCGAGTTTTGGCAGGCGAAGTTCCGCCGCAACGTGGAGCGCGACGGAGCGAACTACGCGCTTCTCGAAATCGCCGGCTGGAAGGTGATTCTGGTCTGGGAATGCGAGACGACCGATCCCGCAGCGCTCGGTGTTCGGCTGATACAAGAACTCGGCCCCCCCTCGCCAAGCCGCTTGCGTGACGAGATCGGCGGCACGGAAGAGCGAAATCAGTGACCCACGGCAAGTCCTGGGTGGATTGGGAGCACTGGGCTCTCGAGGAGTTCTTTCTCGAACCCGGCGCCCATGGTCCCATCGAGTGCGTCGAGGTGACGGACGCCCACGTGACGGCCTTCGCCCGAACCGACGACCTCAATGCGGCGGCCCGCATGTTCGCCGTCGGACTCGGCCCGCAATCGCTCGCGCACGGTTGGCTGAGCGGGACTAAGCCTCCTCCGACGCACGGACGTCCATGGTGCGCTCGCATCCTCGTCTTCGCCTGTTGGGTACAGGTGACCAGCTTGCGACGGTCTAGCGATCGGGTCTTCGAGGACCTGCTAGCGGATAGGCTGGGGTTAGCGAGCCATCCGGGCGTAAGAGGTCTGCCTTCCATGTGGGAGGCGCTCCGACGTTGGCTATGGGAGGAGCATCGAGTCGATCTCCGGCTTCCGGCGGGTTCGTTCAGATGGGTCGGCTATACGGTAAGGCTGCCGTTCCCGACATGGCGCGACCTGCAACGCCTCCGCGGCATTCGAGACGGAATGCGCCCTGCCGACCTCGACTCGCGAAGAATGGTCGCCGAAAGGATCCGCTTCGCCGACGAGGCCAAACGAACCCCGGCGTTCGAGCGTAAGTTCGAGGAATGGTACCGGGCCGTCAGAGTCGGCGATCCGGGAGTGGCCGGGCTGGCGTTCGACCGTGCCTGGACGCGGATCGCATCCGAGAAGGTCGGGACAGCCGACCTTCTCGTCGTGGAAGACGAGTTCGGTGGCCTCCGGCTCGAGATCGTTGAGCGAGGGGCAGTCACGCAGACGCTGATCCCGTTCGACGGAGACGACGATCGACGGCTTGCATCATCCACGAGGGCGGCCCTGCGCTCAGGTGTCGTCACCTTCGCGTCCCAGGGCTTCGGTCGGTGGGTCGCAACCTCCGATCCGACCACCGCTGCGGCCCATCTGGCATGGCCCGCCGCGACGCATCGGCTCGACGGCTTCGATCCCGCGAAGGCTTCGCGCGTAGAACCGATAGGGTGGCTGTTCGCGTCGTGGACGCGCCCGCCCAGGATAACTGCGCCGGAAAGCGCGGACCAAGTCGCTGAAGCACGGCGCGCCGACGGTATCCGGGTCGGCTCGGCGCTCCTCGGCCGCACGCCGATGACCCCGCGCTGGTTCGTGACGGGCTCGTCGGCATACTCGTTTGTCATCGAAGACGACGAGGTCGCTGCGGAGCGGTCCGGCCAGGTGATCGGCTTTCCCGAGGGGATCTGGCGCGGCACCGTGCACCTCCGCTCGGAGGGCCGAGACATCGATGGCTTCAGGTTGGCGCCGGAGGCGGCCGAACACGCCGCCGACGTCGTCAAGGCCTTCGACACGCTGATCGCCATTCCCGAGGACGGACCGCTGTACGATACGGCGCCGGCGGTCGGTGTTCCGAGGACCGCGCGCCATCATGGCTCGCGGTCCGACCCCGGGGAGCGCATGACCGCCTTGAGCGAGGCCGTCTACGCGAAGTCCAGGTCGGGAATTCCGATGGGCGAACTAATCGGCCTGGCCGGGCGGGCGATCGAGGGCTTGGCGGACGCGCCATCGCCATGGGACCTGCTTCGGAGCTTCGTCGACGGGGGGTGGCTCGAGCCTGGCGCGGTCGCGAAGGTCGCCGCCCGCATCTTCTTCCCTCGGCCTCCCTGCTTTCGGCAGGTCCGCGAGGGTGGGGATCGTCTCCTGGTCCTCGACGGCATGGCGGGACTTGCCGTGCGACGACGGGTATCTGAGTGCGCCGACGCGCTCGGTCTCCGCGCCGCCGAACTCGGAGGCGTCGGGCCTTGGTCGCTGCTCCGAATGTCGATCGGCCCGACGGTGAAAACTTCGGAGACCGCGCTTGCGGCCCGGACGGGGCTCGTCATAGCCGCTGCTCCCGAGACGATCTCTCCTCCGGCGAGCCGTTGGCGGGCGGATTCGACCACCATAGGCTACGACGTACCGTCGCGTTGGGAGCCGACGACCGCCCGATTCGAAGCCGGTGAGGCCGAGACCGGAATCATTCGTCTAACCAAGAGGGACAGGTCCAGGATGGACCAGCCGCCGATCTACGTGATCGGGGACCACGATGGGGAGGAGATCCTGAAGTCGCCGGTGCTCGCGATGCTTAGATACATCGAGCGGACAGGAGGCTACCCGTTCGCAGCCAGAGGAAGCATTCTGGTGCGGTCGGTGCCACGGGTCGTGCTTCCGGCCGTCTGGGGGCGCTGGTTGTCGATGCGGGCACTCGCATGCGCGGGCCCGATAGAGATCGCCGGCGTATGGACGTACGCATATCCCGCGGATCGCGAGGCGGTCCGAACCTTGAACCGACTCTGCGCCGTGTCCGAGCGGGAGCAGTCACCGAGGTGGGCCGACCGACTCCAGGCTGCCCGCAGGGACGACGTTCCTTCGATGTCGGTAGCAGGAAGGCTTCACCTCAACCTCCACGCACGATCCTGGTCGTCCACTTGACCACGGTCACACAGAGGTTCGTCGCCCTTTGCAGGGCGAGGGGAATCGAGCGCATTCCGGTCGGCAGGATCGTCGCCGAGATCGGACCCGACGGATCGCTGACCCGGGTCTCGCACGGAACCGAGGTCGTCGTGCTCGCCTCCTCGGCGCTGGAAGCGCCCGCCGACACGCTCTGGTCGGTTCGCCTGGACGAAAAGCGGAGCTCGATCCTCCTACGGTCTCCGATTCTGCCGACGACCGCCCGGTCGTCGCTCGCCTGGATGTTGCGCCAAGGCGGGCCCACACTCGAAGGTAAGTTGCCCGAAGTTTTGAGAAGCATCTCGGCGCCGAAGGCGGAGGACGATCGACGGGAAGACGCCCAAGCGGTGTGGAAGCCGCGTCGCCACTCCAACGGAGAGACGAGTCGGCCGAAGCGAGAGGAACCGTCCTCGAAAACGACGTACCCAGATCGCGTCGCGGTCGACGCCGTGCGATTGACGACCGGACTGGACCTCGAAACGGACGACCCTCGCGAGGCGCGCCAAGCTCTCGTCGGGCCCGGCATAGCGATCGAGGTCGCGACGGCGCCCGACTTCGTCAAGCTCGGAAATCGGCTGTGGGCTCGATCGACTGACTGGCCGGTCCGAGAGGGCCGGCTCATGGCGCCGCCGGAGCCGGACCGGCGCATGGTCGAGCTGGTCCGATCGCTGGAAGGTGGCGAACCTTTCTCCGGCCACGTGCTCGGCCTCATGGTGCTTCCGCCCTGCATGCTCCGAGCGGAGGTCGTGGGATACGAGGACTGGCGAGACGACGAGGAGGTGCTCGCCGACAGTTCCCGAATAGCCGAGGCGCTCGGACAGGATCCTGCGGCCGCAGTCGCGGCCGAGCTGGAGCGTCTCGTCGCCAAGCTGGGGCCGGCGAAACCAGGAGACGAAGCCGAGCGCGACCGGTTTCGGCTTCGCCGCATCGTGGACGTGGCGAGGCGGCGCGCCCTCGTGCCCATCGGACTCGCCAGCTACCTTCAAGGGCTTGAGGGGTTGGACGAACTCGTTGCCGTCGAAAGGGCCTTCCGGCTCCGCGAGGCGATGGATCAAGTCGTCGAAGAAACGGAGCGGGAACGTACCCGCCTGACCTCGACGCTCGCCGACCTGCAAAAGGAGCTGGCCGCGATCGAACGGGCTTCAATCCTGGCGCGCGAGCGGGAAATCGAGGCCCGTCGCGCCTACGAGGAGATTCGATCCGACGTCTCCACCTTGATCGATCGTCGCATCTCGGAGGTGGCGTTCCTGGGCGAGGAGCGATTGTCGCGGATCGAGCGCAAGACCGAAGCTCAATTGGAACGCCTCGCGACCATGGCAGCGACGCTCGCCGAAAGCAGGACGGACTTGGATGCCATACGGCACGAGGTCGGCGACATGGTCGCGGCGGCCAGGCCCACGGCGGTGGAGGCTGCTGCCGGCCCCACGACGACCCCGGAAGAGGAGAACAGCCCTTTCTCCGCTTCGAAGGCCGCTTCCCGGCCAGCCACCGACCAAGTCGGGACCGAGGAGGCAGACTCCATACGAGAGCCTGCCCCCGCGGCGCGAGCCTTGCGCTGGCACGCCAAGCGGAAGGGAGTGTCAGCCGACGCCCTCGGCCTCGGCGCAGTCGTCGTGGCGGCCGGCTTCGTGCCCGTGTTCGTCGGGGCGCGCGGGAACGCGGCGGCGGTCGCGCTGGCGGAAGCGATGGGAGGCGTCTTCTTCGGCATCCTCGACTGCGACCCCGCGCTCCTCGCCACCTCGGACCTGCTCGATCCCCGCAGGGCGCGGACCGACGTGCTCCTACGCGCGGTCGGGCAGGCGCGGGAGCGACCCGATCGCTGGCACGCGGTGGCGCTGCGATCCGTCGATTGGGCTCCGTGCGCCTACTGGCTCCCCGCGCTCGGGCTTCGAGGGCCTGGGACGAATCGCCTGCCGCCCAATCTGGCCGTCGTGGCCGCGGTCGCGTCCGATGGGCCGAGGACGGCGATCCCGGCCACGGCCCTCGCATCCGCAGTTCCGATCGTCGCGGACCCCTACGAGGGGAACGCCGACGGGGATCGGACCACGGCGGCTTGGGGTGTCGAGGTCATGCAGGACGCGGACGTGGCATCGATCGAATCCTTCGTAGTCGAGTTGGCGCAGGGCGTGGACACCCCCGAACCCGACGTCGGCGCCGCGATCGTGGCTGCCGCTCGAGCGGGACGCCGCCTGTTCGGCTGGGACGGGTCCCTGGCCGCCACGAAGCTGGCGATTCTCGCCGAGCTTGGAGCGACCGCGCGCCATGGCGCGCCGCCCTCCGACCGGGTACGATCGCTGCTCGAGAACCTATCGGGTGGGGAAGGGCCGTAGATGTTCGATCCGCTGGGCGGGCTCGACCGCATACAAGACTTTTTCCTGTCGTACGTCGAGACGGCGTTTCGCATCGACGACGAAGCTATGGCGCAGGCCCGGCGCGAGCTGCTTCGGCGGCATGGAACGCTCGCCCTCGACCCGATCATTGAGATGGTTCCCCGCTATCGGACCTGGAAGCACAAGCTCGAAGAACTCATAAGCCCGGCGGGCGTCGGCCTGCTCGGGAACATGTCGGACCAAGCCCGCACGGCCTTCGTCGAGTTGATCCTGTCCGGGCTCTTCCCAGGTGATCCCTCTCCCAAGGGCCGTCTGTCGCGCGCGAGCAGGTTCCGCCCCTACGAGCATCAGATCCAGATGCTCGGGCGAGGGACGTGCGACGGCTTGCCAGGCATCGTGACGTCGGGCACGGGTTCGGGGAAGACCGAAAGCTTCATGCTTCCGCTCCTCGCCCAGATCGTCTCGGAGTCCTTCTCCTGGGCCGACGGCGTCCCGATGGGCAGCGATTGGTTCGTCGGCAAGAACGGGAAATTTAAACCACAGCGCGCCGGAGAGCCGCCGGAACGGCCGAAGGCCGTCCGCGCCTTGATCCTGTATCCCATGAACGCCCTGGTCGAGGACCAGATGGTCCGGCTCCGGCGCGCGCTCGATTCCGAGGCCGCGCACGCGACCATGGACACCTGGATGCGGGGCAATCGGATCTTCTTCGGCCGGTACACGGGCGGCACGCCCGTGACCGGGTTCGAGCGTCATCCTCGGCTCGCCGCAGATGCAGGATGGCTGAAACGCCGAACGAGACAACAACAGAAGCTGCGCGACGAAATGCGCGAGTTCGCGCGCATGCAGGACGCCGTGCGCAAGCACGACGACGAGCGCCGTCGAAACGACCCCGAGGCGGATCTCGACCGGTTCCTGTTCCCATCGGTGAACGGCAGCGAACTCGTCAGTCGCTGGGACATGCAGGCGACGCCGCCCGACGTGCTGGTCACGAACTACTCCATGCTGAACGCGATCCTCGTCCGAGAGGTCGACGCATCCATCGTCGACCTGACGAGGGAGTGGCTGGAGAGTCACGACGACGCCCGCTTCCATCTCGTGATGGACGAGTTGCATCTCGTCCGCGGCTCGGGCGGGGCCGAGATCGCCGGCCTCTTGACGATGCTGTTCCGGCGCCTGGGCCTCGACGACCCGCGCCACCGCCACAAACTCCGCATCCTCGCCTCGAGCGCCTCGCTGCCCATCGTCGGAGACGAGGGCGAGGCCAGCGTGCGCTTCTTGTGGGACATGTTCGGCGCCGCCGGGACGTTCGGCGGCCGCGGACTCTCGGGCGGCACCGGCCCGCAGACCTGGCGCCAAGCTGTCGTGGCCGGATCGGTCGTTTCTCCCGATCCGGTCGACGCACCGGCTGACCGGGCCGTCCTGGCCGAGCTTGGACGAGCGGTCGGGGACGGTGCCCGAACGGAGCGGTTCGCGGAGGCGTTGGTTCAAGCCGTCGACGTGCTCGGACGCTCGACCGGCTCGGGGCGAGAGCGCTCCGAAAAGGCGGTGCGCGCTGCGGCCGCGCACCTCGGAAGGGCCTGCGCGGACGGACCGGTCCATCTCAACGATGCCGCCAAGACCGTGTTCGGGGAAATCGATCGCGACGCGCTGCGGGGTCTGACCGTCGTGCGGGCCCTGACCGAGGTCGCCGGCGCGGTCCCGGGCGTGGATCGCCCGTCCAAGGGCGCGCTGGAAGGGTTGCCCAGCTTTCGCCTTCATGCCTTCTTCCGCAGCATCGAGGGCCTGTTCGCGTCGGTCCGCCCGGACGAGGGCGGACCGAACTGGGGGGCGCCGAGCGTCGAGCGAGGCGAAGCGTTCGACCCGGAGGAAGCCGGAGGGACGCGGCTACGCCGCTTCGAGGTATTGTACTGCGAAAGCTGCGGGGAGTTGTTCGCGGGCGGTCGGCGAGGCGGGCAAGAGAACGGCCGCGCGGTCTCGCTGCTGCCGTCCCCGCAGGATCTGGAACGCCTGCCCGAAAGCGCGACCTCGGGTCGGTTCGAGGAATCGAGCTACGACGACTTCGCCGTATTCTGGCCCACGGCTTCGATGACCGCCGTCGACGACGATCCCGCATATTGCTGGCAGTCGGGGTTTCTGGACCCCCGTACGGGTTTCGTCACGGCGAGTCCCAGCCAGATGGCGGTCGGAGGCTTCATGCTCCGCCGCAGGCTCACTCCCGAGGCGCCCGACCCCCACAAACGCTCTGCGCACGCGCCGTCGACCGCGCTTCCCTATTGCTGTCCTCGCTGTCGGACCGACTACTCGCCGCGCTACCGCGCCGCGAACACCCAGCGTCGGGAAGGTCGCCTTTCGCCCATCCGCAGCTTCAGGAGCGGCTTCGGCAAGACCTCGCAACTCCTTGCCAGCGAGTTCGCCGCAGCCTTGAAGGCGCAAGGAGGCGATGGAAAGCTCGTGGCGTTTTCGGACAGTCGGCAGGATGCCGCGAGCCTTGCCCTCAACATCGAGGTGCAGCACCAGAGGGACCTTCATCGGGATCTTCTCGTCGCGGCCGCCTACGCGGCGCGAGACGCCCAAGCCCTCAATCCCGTCGAACTGGAGGAACTCAGGGCGGCCATGGAGGTGGCGAAACGGGACCTGAACTGGGATGCCGTCCTGGAGATCGGGCCGAAGCTCAAGGATCTTGAGAAGCGCGCCGCTCTGGCGAAGCAACGGCCCGTCGTGCCTCTCGCATCGCTGCTCGAGTTCGAGCGCGACGCCCCAAAGGAAGGTCGCCTCCGCCCGGTTCTCCGCAGCCTCGTGGAGTTGGGCGCCAACCCGGCCTTGGGCCCGGACCACGGCATCCTCGCCGGACGGAAGTGGCACCGGCACTTCGCACTCGTCGACGGCGCGTTCCGGTGGCAGACGGAGGGCGACGAGAACGACCTCCGGGCGACCCGCAAGGCATTGGACGAGATCCGGGAGAATCAACAGCCGGACGCTACGGACCTCCTCTTCAACCGCACCTATTTCGCCATCGAGGAGACGGGGCTCGGATGGCCCAGCTTCTTCGGCGAGGGAGCATACGGCGACCTCGAATCCCGCCGCGACGCTTGGCTTCGAGTGTTCTCGGACGCTTATCGCATCCTGCCGAACCGCTACATGACGGCTGCCGACGCTAGAGCGTGGGACGAGTTCGGATCCGCGAGCGCGCGCGTCAAGAAGCTGGTCCAGCGCCTGAGCGACCGGCCCGAGGCCGAGTTCAACGAGTTCGTAGGCTGGCTCGCCGAGTCGCCTCGCGCCCACAGGAACGGACGCGTCGAAGTCGCCCAACTCTTCTTCAGACCGGCCGAGGACGACGGGAGCTTCTGGCGCTGCGGCAAGTGCTCGCGCGTCCACCTCCATCGAGGCTTCGGCCGCTGCACGCGTTGCGCGAACGCGCTCGATGCGGAGCCGTCGGGAACGGTGGTCGAGCTGCGGGCGCAGAACTTCCTCGGGGCTCGCCATGCTCGGGCCCGTGCGCATGGGGAACGTCCGTTCCGCCTACGCTGCGAGGAGCTCACTGGCCAGTCGAGCGAGAACGGCGACCGCCTGCGCCGATTCAAGGGCATCACGGTCAGGGAAGAAGGCGAGGACGAGGCCGCGTACCGGCTGCGCGCCAGCGCCGAGGAGATCGACTTCGTCTCAGTCACGACGACCATGGAGGTCGGCGTGGACATCGGGGCGCTCGAAGCCGTCTATCAGGCGAACATGCCCCCGCAGCGGTTCAATTACCAGCAGCGGGTGGGCCGCGCCGGCCGGCGCGGCCAAGCCTTCGCGCTCGTGCTGACGGTCTGCCGAAGCCGCAGCCACGATCTCCACTACTTCAGGAACCCGCTTCGCATCACGGGCGACCGTCCGCCGCCGCCGTTCCTGACCACTGGGCTAGTGGACATTCCGTCCCGCCTCCTACGCAAGTTCTGGGTCGCAGCCGCATTCGAGCGGATGCGAGGGGACTCAAGAAACGACTGGCCGGGAGACCTGATCGTTCCTCCGGACATCCACGGCGAGTTCTTGTACTGCCGCGACTACTTCGCCGACGACGACGACTGGCCTTCCAAACTGGAAGGCGCGTTGATCGCCACCGACGCCGTTCGGCTAAGGGACGCGGGCATGCTGGCCCGGGCGGCGGGCCTCCCCGAGGCGACTCTGCTAGGCGCCGTCGACGTCGCCTCGGTGATCAATGACGTCGAGAGCCTGAGAGAAGAGTTCCGCGAGCGACGGATCGGCTTGGCCTCGGCCATGGCCGAGCGCGGCCTCCTGCCGCTCTACGGCCTGCCGACGCGGACGAGAAATCTGTACGTCGGCCTACGGACGCGCCGTCAAGGAACAGCCTTGGAACCCGAGTGGGACACGATCGATCGGGACCAGGACGTGGCCGTCTATGAGTTCGCGCCGGGTGCGATCTTGGTAAGGGAAAAGCGCCGCCATCGTTGCATCGGCTTCATGGGGGAGCTTCCTCCGCCGAACAAGAATCCTACGAAGAACGACGTCGAGCCCTACGACCATTGGGCGCGAGAAACCTTCTTCGTAGGTTTCTGCGAGGCATGCGGGAGCTGGGAGAAGGACCGGTTCGGTGATCGAGCATGTTCGGCCTGCGGCGCTCCGATAGCCAAGGAGGCATACAGGTCGTGCATCGCTCCCGCCGGCTACCGGACGGACTTTAAGCCAAAGGTCGAGGATGGGCCGACGACGGGTCGCCGCGACATGGTCGTCGGGAGCGTCGGCGCCAATCCCGTTGTCCGGACGAAAGGCAACCTCCGGCTTCTGTTCGAGGAGCGGGCGCAGGTTCACAAAATCAACACCGGCCCGCTGGACGAGACCGGACAGCCGCGCGGCTTCGCCGTCGAGGAGCGGGTCGACCGCTTCGCGGCCAAGTGGCAGGACAAGGTGGACGACGTCAGGACGCGCACCGCGAGGATCACCTGCCAAGCGGTCGATCCCGCGCTTGTGGTGGACGACGCCGCTCGTTGGCCTTCGAAAGGGGATCCGGAGCGTGTCGAGGGATGGCTGGCATCGAGCAAGACGACGAACTCGCTTCACATCACAGCGGTCTCGATGTCGTCCTTGCTCCGCCTAGGCGAGGTCGATACGGCTTCCTCAGCGACGGGGCGCGACGCCGAGCGCACGAGCGTCCGCGCGGCGGCGGTGTCGGCCACCCAGATCATGCTCCTCCGGGCGGCCCTCGAACTCGACGTCTCGCCCGAGGAGTTCGACGCCTTGCCTCCCCGGGTTCAGGGCCGAGGATTCGACGCCCGGCCCTTCCTGCAGATCGCCGACACTCTGGTGAACGGTTCCGGCTTCTGCCGATACCTTCACACAGACGCGCGAAAGCCGATGGAAGAACTCGTGCGGTCGATCCTGGAAAACGAGGATCGCTGGCCGACGTCCGCCGCCATACAGGGCGATCACAGGGAAACGTGCGACCAAGCCTGCTACAGATGTCTACAACGCTACGGCAACCGCAACCTGCACGGGCTTCTCGATTGGCGCTTGGGCCTCGCATACCTGCGAGGCCTGTGGAATCGAGACTTCGCCTGCGGCCTCGACGGCGACTTCGGCAGTTGTGTGGAACTGCGAGACTGGCCGCAGCTCGCCCGTCGCTATGTGCGCGAGCTCGAGGCCTATATGCCCGGACTCGTGATCCGGTCCGCCGGTCGCCTCGATCTACCATCCTTTCCACTCGATGCCGCCGCCCGACGGTGGGTCGTGGTAGTGCATCCGCTCTGGAATCGAGCCGACCTGGCCTCGCAGCTCGACGTCGGCGACGAGACGGCGTTCGTCGACACTTTCGAACTCGCGAGGCGTCCGCTCGCGGCCTTGGAGCGGTTGCGGAAGAGCTGAACGTCGAATCATGCCGTGTATCGCGAGTTCAGCTAGTCTGGGGTCGACTCAACACTCTGACATCGACCGCAAAGTAGGTGTAGGCGCTTGCAATCATAGCCGCGCGTGCTCGCCAACAGAGCTGAATCCTGCTCGGATTAGCTGACAGCGGGCTCGTGCTCATGCCCACATTATCTGCCTCCATGCTCGCCACCATCGCGTCGTGCTCGCCAACGGCGGATTGTGCTCACAATCGATGACAACGGTTCGCCGTGCCGGTGAGCAGCGGCTTCTCTTCAACCAGCGGCTATGAGAAAGGAAAAATACCTCGATGCGCGGCCCCGGGCAGCACGCGCCCGATCGTCAGAAACGTTCGTTTTCGGGAACAGCTTGAGCGGCTTTCGACCTGCTGCGGACGTTGGGAGTGTCCGCTCCGGCTATCATATGCCGCCCGTACTTCGGTTTCAGGACGCTGAATTGTGGGCTGCAAGCCCGATATGGGCGGCAACGGCGGAGAAGACTACTAGACCACCAAGGACGGTGCCGCTACTTGGGGCCTCTGCAAAGGCCAACCAGACCCACAGGGGCGCAAGCGGCGCATCAAGGGCACCGATAAGCGCGGTCTCGACAGGCGGTAGCAGGCGGGCTCCCAGCGTGAACAGCGCAAGTCCCGCAGCCGAGTTGACGAGGCCGAACAGCGCTAGGATGAACAGATCTGCGCCGTTGACCGCAAGGGGGTGCCCCATCGGCCAACACACGAGGCCGCTCAACAAGGCGGACAAGGCCGCTGCCGCGAGAACTGGCACATTCCCGAAGCAACGCGCCAACACCATCATACCGGCCATGGCCGCCGTCATGCCGAGCGCCAGCGTGTCGCCGAGCAAGCCGCCTTCACCCCCAAGACCGACCATGATGATCACGCCGCCGAGCGCCGCAATGCTCGCGACGACCGCCGATCGCGATGGAACGTCCCGCTGCACCATCCAGCCCAGCGCCGCCGCGAAGAAGGGAACAATGGCGTAGATCACGGCGACATGCGCCACCGTGGTGTGCCGGAGGGACGCGATGAACAGCACCATGCCGCCCGCCGAAAGGATCGCATAGAGCCACCCGACCCAACCGAGTCGAAGAAGGTTATGGTAAGCGTCGCGTCCCTCGATCACGAGCGCAATAGCTGCGATGCCAAGAGCGCCGAAGAGCCCGCGCCATGCCAGCATGGTCCAGGTGTCCAGATGTATGACGCGGGTGAAGAACCCCGCCAGACTCCAGGCGACCGCCGATCCCGAAACCAAGACTAGGCCGAGCCGGTATTGCGCTCGATTGCGATCCATGTTGGCGTCAGACTGAGGAAGGCTCTTTCCAGTCGCCGGTTGTATTCCACCAACGGTTCGGGTTTTCCCTGTCATCGTGGCCCTTCGATCGGCTGGCGAGAATGGATTGAAGGCGAATTACTGGCTCTTGGTAGCTGTGCACCTTGAACACGGCCTCGACGACTTTTCCGACGAGACCCTGGTCATCCGGCAATTCGAAGCTGACCTCGACCACGCCGGGACGGAAGCGAATGCCCGCTTCCGCACCAGCGGCGGCACCTTCGAGAGGTCGATAGCGTTCTGTTCCCGACCCGGTCACGAAGACGTTGCTGTCGTACGCGCCCATGGCGAGCGGCGTGATCGCAGTCACCGCAGCCACGATGCGTTCGACGTCTTCGGCCGGTGCCTGCACCGCCATCAGCAGCAAGGGCCGCATGATCACGGAGGGAGTTTCGAAGCCGCTTGCCATGTTGTCTGCTCTGCTTGTTTGAGCGGAAGATCATAGGCGAAGCCTACTGACAGCACCCTGTCAGCAGTGTTCATGCTAGAAGGACGTCGGAGGCTCGCCATTCGCCGATCAAGCCGCCTGTTCGAGATCATCCAGGTTCTGCGGCGCGCCCCGGCGCCGTTACCTGCCCACACCATCGCGACCATGTTGGAGGTGAACAAGAGGACGGTTTACCGCGACGTCGCCACGCTTCAGGCCATGCGCGTGCCGATCGAAGGGGAGGCGGGCATCGGCTACGTTATGCGGCGTGGCTTCGATCTGCCGCCCCTGATGTTTACGACCGAGGAACTGGAGGCGGTCGTTGTCGGGCTCGCGCTCCTCGACCGGACCCGCGATGACGGCTTGCGGCAGGCCGCAGCGCGAGTGCGCCAGAAGCTAGCCGACGTCGTTCCTCCGCAGGTAGGCGCTATCGACGAGGTTCCGCTCCGCACGTCTTCTTGGAGCGACATCCCGCCGTCGGATACTGATTGTGGGTTGGTGCGCCGTGCCATTCGCGAAGAGGGCAAGCTGCGCTTTGATTATCGAAGCGTCTCAGCGCAGGGCACAACCCGCACAGTCATGCCGCTGACGCTCACATATTGGATCGACGGTATCGTGCTCGGCGCATGGTGCGAGTTGCGCGCGGACTATCGGCATTTCCGGGTCGACCGCATGAGTTCGTGTGTCTTCAGCGGCGACCTCTTTGTTGGCGAGGGACAGCGGCTCCGGCAGGCTTGGGTGAACTTAGGCGAGGTTTGAGGCGTGACTCCGCACCTATCGCCGGAATAGCCAAGGTACACCCAAGTCGAAGAACGCTGCTGTCGGCGTTGTGTCCGCTTTCAGCGTCGGAGCCTGCTCCATGGCCGCTCACCACCCATGGACGAACCCGCTCTCGCGGGAGGGCTTCCTGAGAAGTATGGCACAACTGGAGATCTGAGCGAGCGCTTGAGCGGGTTGCGCCGGCCTCCGAGCATGAGGGTCTACCCCCCTCATCTCGCGAGGATC
>JAABUM010001880.1_pt1 | contig 29867 bp, 25 predicted proteins | sample 5559161 | NCBI WGS metagenome assembly JAABUM01 (sample SAMN10711868, study PRJNA513369) | rock metagenome | isolation source: Antarctica rocks | place: Antarctica: Victoria Land, Siegfried Peak nord
CGATCGCCGCGAAGACCGCGAATTGGGCGCGCTCATCGCGCAGGATCAGGCTGAAGACCCCCGCCGCGCCCGTCTCGACGCCCTGCTCGCGCTCGGCCTCGATCGGCTCCTCGGTCAGCCCGTACTCGCCGCGCACGCGACGGCGCAGCGCCTCGTAGAGGACGCAAGAGGTGCGCTCCTGGAAGAGGCTGTAGCAGATCAGGCCGAGCGGCGACCGCGCGCCGGGCTGCTCACGCGCCAGGAACCAGCGGTGTGACAGCACAGCGTTGCGGAATGCGCTCACCTCGGCCTCATCTTCGCCGTCGTTGATCAGCAGCAGGGAGAGGGCCTCGGAGTGCTTCAATTCCTCTGCGCCCCAGGCGAGGTGCAGGTTGCGCTGCCCGCGCCACCCCTTCAGCATGTCGAGGCTATCGCGGACGTACTCGCCGACGTAATCCTCGATCCCGAGCAGCCCCCGGCAGAGGGTCTTGGTGTCGGCGCTCAGCGTGCCGATCCGCTGGCGGATCTCCTCGATCGGTACGGCATCCCAGGGCACCCAGTTCCGTTCCTTCATCGAGCCGTGAAAATAGTGGATGAAGGCGGCTCGGACCTCTTCTTTCAGCGCGAGTACCCGTGATTCGTGGGTCCAGGTTGCCTGCCCGATCGCTGCCACGCCGACCATGAAGTTCCTTTCTTCGCTACCCACGGCCCATACCGCGAGTTGTCATGCCAGGGGCGTTGCCGGTTCCAATACCGCTTCTTCGAGCGGGAGCAACGCCTGATTCATCAGTTGCAGCACCGTCGCTTCGTACTTGGCGACATCGCCGTCGCCGCGGAGCAGCCCGATCTCCGCCACCCACTCGACCGTGCCGATCAGCAATGCCGCCAGGGTTGTCGGGTCATAGCGCCGGATCTGCCCCTGCGCCATGCGTGCGCCGAGGCGCGTCGCCAATTCCTGCCATAGCTGCCGATAGCCCGGCACGGGGCGGTACGGGGCCAGGCCCTTCAGGCCGAGATCGAGCCGTTGGAGCCGCAAGAGATCCCGCTCGTTGAGCAGGAAGGCGACAGCAGTGCTGATCGTCTCCGTCACTGGGGCGACGCTCGTCGGTTGATCGAGCACCGCGCACAGTTCCGCTGTCAGTCGCGTAAGCAAATCCCCTACCAACGCTGCGACCAGCGCCTCCTTCGACTCGAAATAGAGGTAGACCGTACCGGTCGCCACGCCCGCGCGACTCGCGATATCGACTATGCGCGCCCCGACGAACCCCTGCTCCGCGAAGACCGTCCGGGCCGCTTTGAGGATGTCCTCACGTTTCTGCGGATCGACCGCCCGCGCCATAATCCCAATCCCCACCGAAAATGAATGAACGTTATTCATGATTATAGAGGCAGAATGATCAAGCGTCAAGCATGAGCGCCACTCCTGCTTGACCTTGCGCCGGTTTGTATGTGATCCCGCGCAGGATAGCGGCGCGCAGGCCCGATCCGGAGCGAATCGGGCCTGCGCTCTCGACAGCGAACCGGATACAGACGCGCAATCTTTAGCGCTGCACCGTCGGCGTGATCCACAGCTCATTGATCGTCACGCGGTGCGGCAGCGTGGCGACGAAGACGATCGCGGCGGCGACATCTTCCGGCTGCAACATCTGCTCGCGCGCCTCGGTGGGCGGTGGGGTGGGGCGCTGGTCGAGGAGCGGCGTGGCGGTATCGCCCGGCAGGATCGCCGTCGCCCGAATCCCCTGCGGCTTCTCCTCGGCGTTGATGCTGTGCGCCACCGAGATCGCCCCCGCCTTCGACGCACCATAGGCGATGCCGGAGAGCGTGCCGGGGTGGCGACCGGCCATGCTCGCCACGATGATGATCGTCCCCTCGCCCCGCTCACGCATCGTCGGTAGCACCGCCTTCGCGCCGTAGAAGACGCCGGTGAGGTTCGTATCGACCACCTGCTCCCACTGCAGGGGGGCAATGTTATGCAGCGCGCGCTCCTTCGTATTCGTGCCGGCGTTCGCCACCAGCAGATCGACGCGCCCCCAGGCGGCGAGCACCTGCGCGGTCACGGTCGACATCGCGTCCCCGGCGGAGACATCGGCCTGATAGGCGGTCGCCTCGCCGCCACTCGCCGCGATCTCCGTCGCCAGCGCGGTGATCACGTCGCCGGACCGCGCCACAATCGCCACGCGCGCCCCTTCCGCCGCCAGCGCCCGCGCGGCCGCCCGTCCGATCCCGCTCGATCCGCCGGTGACGATCGCCACCTTGCCCGCCAGCTTCCCCTCGGCCATCCGTTCATCTCCCCCGCTAGCGTGCCGCCACACGACGACCCCTCGCCCATGCCGCAGAGTGTCGCATTCGGGCACGGCGAAGGCAAAAAAGAGCCCCGCCCGGATCGCCGGGCGGCCGCTGAAGGAGCGTGCACCACGGTGTATTGCTGCGTTGCACGAAGACGTGTCGGGTTAGGTCGGGGCCGTCCCCACCCTCCCATTCAGGGAAGGGTCGCCGCCGCAGCGGGGGAGCGGTGTCAGCCCCACACCATCGCCCGATACACGCTCGCGAAACGAACCGTGTAGTCGCGTGGAGGGTGACTACAATGTGCTCATCCCGCTCCAATCGGCGCGCGCTCTGAACGGGAGCTTCCTTCAGGAGGTTGTTACCGCCGACGTCCTCATCGGTACAGCGAACAGCTACCTCTATCGCATCATCCTGGGGGAGCGCGGCACGATCCAGGAATTGGGGACCAAGCGCAGCGCCAAGACGCCGATCTTGAGCAACATCGTCTACAATTACAGTGCCTTCGACCAACCGGTAACGATTACCGCGCCCGCCGATGCGGTTCCGGCCGACACCACAACGCCGGCCCCGAACCCGACCAACCCGCTCGCCAGCATCGCGCAGCTCAGCGGACTCGGTCCCGCCGATGGCTACAGTGTCAAGGCGCTGGAACGGATCTTCGCGCCAGGGTTCGTCGCCGCGCCGTAAGGTCCGGCAGCGCAGCGGCGGTCGCAAAAGTCTGGGGCGAACCTCTTTCGCCCCAGACTTTTGTCTTACCGCGCGGCGATCATCTGGTATCTAGCTACGGACTCGGCGCTGTGCTATATTCTTTCTCACGATGGAACGACGAATAGGGCGCACCGACACGGCTCACACACTGCTGACGCCCGCTGCGCGGGTGTGGCAGAGGCACGCCCGCGCGGGGGGGTACTGACGTGTTACCGTTCCTTCTGCGCTATGGTTTCGTGGCGATCTGCGGCGCGATCATCCTCGAAGAGCTCGCGATCCCGATGCCAATCCCGACCGATGTGCTGATCGTCACCGCCGGGGCGACCGGCGGCGGCATCGAGCGTTTCATCACCTGGTTCGTGCTGATCTCCCTCTCCTCGGCGACCGGGGCGACCGGGCTCTACGCGATCCTGCGGCGCGGCGGTCGCCCGCTGGTCGATCGCTTCGGGCGCTACGTCCATCTGGGGCCGAAATCCCTCGCGCGCGGCGAGGCACTGCTGGCGCGCGGCGGCTGGTGGGGGATCGCGTTCGGTCGCGGTATCCCCGGCCTGCGCCTGCCCACGGTGGTGATGTGCGCCCTGCTCGGTGTCCCCTACCGCCGCTTCATCACCGCGCACATCACCGGATCGGCGGTCTACATCCTCTTCTTCCTGGCCCTCGGGCGCTATTTCGGCCCGGGTGTCCTCGAACGGCTGCACTTGCCACGCGTCAGCTTCCGCCTGCTCGGGCTGCTCGTACTGGCGATCGGCCTGCCCGCATTGCTCGTATGGCTCGCCAGGCGGGCGCACGTCGGGCGCGAGGACGACATCGCACCCGGTCGCCACCTCACGGTCGGCGCGGCGATCCTGGCCAGCTTGGCCGGGACTATCGTTTTCGCCGCCGCCTGGGCCGCCAGCTTCGCCGCCACCGATCTCGCCGGGCTGCCCCCGCCGGTGATGGTCGGCTATCGGGTCGCGCGGCGCGTGATCGGGCAGCAGGGTGGCGCGTTCCTCCTGGGCTATATCTCCCTGATCCTGGCCGGGATCGCCCTCGGCACGATCTATCTCGAACTCCTCCTGCCGCGCCTCACCCGCTGGCTACGCGCTCTGCCGGGTCAGGTCGCGGGGCTGGCGGTGCTGACCCTGATACTTGCCGTCTGGCTCGCCTGGCGTTCCGACGTGCCCGATCGCCCGCACGCCTACCTCGCCATCGGGATCACGCTCACGCTCGGGAGCATCGCCTACGCGATCGCCGTCGTCTACGCGCGCGCCCTGGCGCTGATCCTGATCGCCCCGCCCAATCGCGCGACACCGCGCCCCGGAACGCCCCCACCGGTCGGCACGCCCGAACCGGTGGACTAAAAGCAGCCCCTTTCCCGATAAACCGCGCTTGCCCCACCCACAACAGGCTCGTATAGTGCGCCTACGTCGCGGGCGCGCAGCCGCCGCCCGCAGCGCTGGCGCGCAACGGTTGGCGCGCGGGTGGGTGCAAGGGAGGAACGATGCGCATCACGGGGATCACACCCTATCTTGTACGGGCTAACGAGGGCGGCGTGGCCGAGCGCCCGCGCGGGCGGAACTGGCTCTTCGTCGCGGTCGAGACCGACCGCGGCCTGATCGGCTACGGCGAGGGAGGCGGCTGGCCGGAGGTCGTGGCGCACGGCATCAATGAGGTCGCCCCGTTCCTGATCGGGCAGGATCCGGCCCGGATCGAACACCTCTGGTACGTCATCTACGATGTCCTGCACGGGCACGGCCTGACCGGGGCGGTACGCGGCGGCGTGCAGAGCGCGATCGACATGGCACTCTGGGATCTGAAAGGGAAAGCGCTGGGGGTGCCGGTCTACGAGCTGCTCGGCGGCGCGGTCCACGATCGTATCCGGGTCTACGGGCATGCCGACACGCCCGAGGTCGCGCGCGAACTGGTCGCGGCCGGGTACACCGCCTTCAAGTGCCACCCCTCGGCGGAGACGATCGCCACGCTGCGCGAGGCGGTCGGCAACGATGTGGAGATCGGCCTGCACGGGCATGGCGAGTTCACCGTCCACGCGGCGGTCCGCCTCGCGCAAGCGGCGGAGCCGTTCTGCCCGGCCTTCTTCGAGGAGCCGACCCACCCCGACGAACTCGATGCGCTGCGGGCGGTCGCGGCGAAGGTGACGGTCCCGCTCGCGGGCGGCGAGCGGCTTTTCCACAAATGGTCGGTCTACGATCTGCTCAAGACCGGCGCGATCGCCCTCCTGCAACCCGAGACGACCCGCCTCGGCGGCATCACGGAGCTGAAGAAGGTCGCGGCGATGGCCGAGGCGGCGGGGATTCAGTACGCGCCGCACGATGGCTCGGTCGGGCCGATCGTGGAACTGGCGAATGTCCACGTCATGGCCGCTTCCCCGAATGCGCGCTTCATCGAACACCGCTTCCGCGATGTGCCGTGGCGGCATACGGTGGTGCGTGGTGCGCTCGAACCGGTCGATGGCTACATGACCGTCCCTACCGCGCCGGGCCTCGGCGTCGAACTCGATCTGGACGAGATCGCCAAGTACGCGATCCTGCCGCACGACCGCTACGAGTACCGCCTCCGCACCCCGGACGAGATGCGCCGCTGGTACGCCTGAGCACCCCATCGACGGTCATCGAACGCTTAACGATCGGAGCAATTATGTCTACCACCACCTTCGAGCGCGTCGCCCCAAAGACGCTCGCGATGCTGCGCGAGGTCAGCATCGCCACGCTGAGCGCGCAACTGTTGAAACGCGGCTACGCCCAACTCTTCTTGCAGGGCGTCGCGCCGCTACGTCCCGAACTCCGCATGGCGGGGCAGGCGGTGACGCTGCGCTTCATCCCCGCGCGCGAAGACCTGGCGCGCGATGAGCAGATGGCGGCGGGTGAATTCAACAACCTGACGAACAAGCAGCGGATCGCGGTGGAGACGGTCGGACCCGGCGATGTGCTGGTGATCGATGCGCGCAACGACATCCGCGCGGCGTCGCTCGGCAACATCCTGGCGGCGCGGATCAAGGCGCGCGGCGCGGCGGGGATCGTCACCGATGGCGCGTTCCGGGATTCACCGGCGATAGCGGCGATCGACTTGCCGACCTACGCGCGCGGCCAAAATCCCAACATCTCCTTCACCGTCCACTACGCCGCCGACCTCAACGTGCCGATCTCCTGCGCGGGGGTGGCGGTGATCCCCGGCGACGTGATCGTCGGCGACGGCGAGGGGGTGATCGTCGTCCCCGCCGCGATCGCCGACGAGGTGGCGCGCGACGGTTACGAGCAGGAGCGCAAGGAAGCGTTCATCTACGATCGGATCGTCGCCGGGGCGAGCATCGTCGGCACCTACCCGCCGAACGCCGATACCCTGCGCGAATACGAAGCCTGGAAAGCGACGCAGCGGTAGAGAGGGTCACCGCAGAGATACAGAGGGGGGAAGGGAGAGGGTACGATTTAAGGGTGGGGCAAGCGCTGCCGCCCTGCAACAGCTATCCCTTCTCCTCGGATGGGCGGGTGCCCTTTGGGCGGTGGGGTGGCGCGTGAGCGCCGGGGGTGAGGGTTTCTCCAGCACCTTCCCTGGTTAACAACGAGACCAGACCCCTCCCCCCAGAGTGGCGGGTGCCCCCTGGGCGACGAGCCGGGGTGCGGGCTTCACCCGCGTGGGGGACTGTTGGGCGTGGGAGCCGTCGGACTCAATACCCATGAAGAGCAATAGCTCTCCTCCGGGGGACACTGTCCCCTCCGTGTGGCTGGAACACATCTACTCTAAAAACATTCTTCCCCTCGTTCCCTCTCTGTGTCTCTGTGCCTCCTGTTCCGTCCCTCGTTCTCTCTCGTCGCTCTGCGCCTCTGCGTCTCTGCGGTGATCCCCGTACCCTCGCCTAGATCAGGTGCAACGCGGTCTGCCGCCCATCGAGCCACTGCATCGTGCCGCCAGCCATGATCGCGTCCTCCTCAAGGGCCATGCGGACCTCCTGGTCGCCCCATTCCGGCACCGGGTAGCGGACATTCAACTCGATCGAGTAGCTTGTGTCATCGAAAACCTCGTAGTCGCCGCGACCCGGCACGCCGCCCTGCTGATCCCAGAGGCCGATCGTCGGACCGGCGGCGTGGCCGTGATAGCCGAGCGGATGGCTGTAGACACTCGGCAACAAGCCCTCTGCGTTCGCCTGGGCCAGCGCCTCGCGCAGTACATCGTTGCCGCTCTTGCCGACGCCCATCGCCGCCATGTGAATATCTTGCAGGCGGTTCCCGGCGACCAGCGCCGCCTTCAATCCGGCTGGGGCATCGGTCTCACCCGGCTTGAGGACGTAGGCGTTCTGCTGCTGGTCGGTCGCCAGCCCGAGGTAGTAGAAGCCCATGTCGCAGTGCAGCAGGTCACCCGGCTGGATCAGCGTGCGCGGGATCTGCGCCTTGCCATCGCCGCGCGAGGGTGGCAGGAAGGGCTGATCGGGGGCCTGGATCGAGATCGAGGGCTGGAACCAGGTCCGCACACCCAGGTCGTGCATCGTCTGGCGCATCCACCAGACCACATCGTCGGTCGTCGTCACCCCCGGCGTGATCGTGCGCTTGGAGAACGCCTCGGCGATGATCGCGTGGCCGAGGGTCACGCTCGTCGGATAGGCCGCGAACTCGGCGGGGATCCGCCGCTCCAGCCAGCCGACCGCGATCCGCTCCGCGCCAAGGGTGCGGTCGGCGTACTTCGGGCCGAGCGCGGCGATGACCTTGCCATGCTCCTGGAAGCTGAGGCCGTCGCCGAACGCGAAATCGTCCGAGATGTTGAGGCCGATCGACTGCGGATCGTACTCCTGCACGGTCCGACCGAGCGCGGCGTCCTGATCCTCGCCGCTGTCCGGGTCCCAACCACGCTTATAGAATTCACCGAAGCCGTAGCGATCGAGCGTGATCCGGTCCACGCCGCCATCGGCGCGGCGCGCGAAGACGAGGATCGTGCGCCGCCGCGCCGCCATCGACGGCTCGGGGAGCAGCGTCATGATCACCGGGTCTTCGTTGTACTCGCGCGCGGCGACGATCCACATGTCGAAGCCCTCGCGCGCCATGATCTCCGGGATCAACGTATCGAGCCGCTCGCGCAGCCAGTCGTTGCGAATCTCCGCCTGTTGTCGCAGCGGCAGGAGCTGCGCCCGCTGCTCCTCGACAAACGCCCGCTGCCGCTCCTGCGTCTCCGCGCCGGTCATCGTGCCTCCTCAATAGCGCGCGCACCCAGCGGGCGGGCCGACCACGTCGCACCCACGCCGCTGGCCTCGTTCGGTGCCGCGATTGTAGCAGGAACCCTCGGGCGGGCGGACGCGCGCTCAGCGCCGGGCGAGCCAGCGCGGGGCGCGCACGACCGGGAGTGCGCCACGATAGGCGGAGCCGTTGAGCCAATCGCGTAGCTTCACCATCCCCCAGAGGCTGCAGAGCGCCAGGAGGTGCGCCACGGTGACGCCGGTACGGTCGAGGTAGGAGAAAGTCGGGACGGTGTGGAAGAGCGCGGCGAGCGGCAGGAAGAGGAGATAGACCCACAGCGCGTTGCGACCGAGCGAGAGGACGAACCAGCCGAGCGTCGCCCGCAACGGCACCCAGAGCCAGGTGAGCAGCAGGACACCGGCTTGCAGGGAGACGGCGACGCCGAGGAGGCGGCGCGGGGTGAGATCCAGGCGCGCGACCTCGATCCCCTGCGGGTCGAAGAGCCAGAGCGGCAACTGCCCGCGCTGCCAGAAGACGAGCCCCGCGACCGCCGCCACGCCGACGAGCACGGCGTAGAGCCACCACAGGCGGGGATGACGCGCCACGAACGCGCCGAGCGCTTCGCGATGATAGCCGAGGGTGAGGCCACCGAAGAAGAGCACCTGCCAGGCAACGAGCGAGACACCGGTCGCAAAGGGCAGCGCCAGCACCTCCGGGTAGAGCTGCGCCGCCAGATAGAGCGCGACCGAGACGAGCGGCACGAGCCACCCACGCCCCTCAGCGCACGCCAGCAGCGCCAATGGCGCGACCAACAGCAAGACGGCATAGAGGGCGAGATACTCGGCCCCGTACGCGGTCCGCGCCAGCGTCAGGGCGGCGACGATCAGGGCAGCGGGCCGCCCACCGTAGAGCGGCGCATCCGGGAACGGGGTCCAGAGTTGCACCCGACCGAGCGCGGTCAGCAACGTCCCGAGCAGCGTGATCCCGACCGCGAGGCGATAGAGACGCCAGACGCGCGCCAGCAGGTGCCGTACCGCGCTGCCGAGCGCCTCCCGCGCGGCCGTGAGCCCGAGGACGTAGCCGGCGATGACGACGAAGCCCTCCGCCGCTGAGAGGAAGAACCCCCGCGCCTCGGTCGCCGCCACGAGCCACGACTCGCCGCCCAGCCCGGCGACGACCATCGCGATCACGCACAGGCCCCGCAGGAGATCGAAGCGCGGATCGCGCGTGCCACGTTGCACGTAGGCGAGCGGCCAGTGCCGCGCCCCTCTGGGACGTCCGGGCACCGCGCGGGCGGGATTCGCCACGGAGGTGGTCAGATCGCCCAGGATGCTCGTCTGGTTCGGGGCGGGCGGGCGCGCGGCATCCGGCACTTCTGGTGCCTGGCGTGCTTCCGGCGATCTCGGCTGTTGGGACTCTCGGATCGTCTGTCGCACCCCTTACCACCCATCGCTTGCCACGGCCGCGCCGAAAGTCGGCGTGGCGACCACAGACACACCGTACCAGCGACGGAACCCGGGAACCATAGGAGATGTGTCCCGAATCGTCGGGCGCGTTCGGGCCGGGCGTTGGCGCTCTTTCCTAATCCTCGCGAACGAGGATTGTTTCGCCGCCTCGCAGGGCGTACCATGAAAGCAGCGCACAACGACCTTGCATACCCGAAGGCTGCGGGCTGCGGACCCTGGCACCCGAAGACTTGTGCGTGCATGATGATGCGCGACAACAGATGATACGAGCGTAACCAGGAGGGCAACCACGATGTTCTGGCGAATCGGCCTCCTCTTTATCGGCGCGATTCTCCTCCTGGGTGTCAGCGTGGCGATCGTCAGCGGGGCGCTGCGCGGGCCGACTACGCCCCCGGTGAGCGCTAACACGACCGTTCCGACGAGCACGGCCACGCCCAGCCCATCGCCCGCAGCGACCCGCGCGATCACCGGAACGAACACCGTCGCCTCCGCGCGCCCGACGATCACGCCAGCGAGCACGCCGTCGGCGGTCGGCACACGAACCGCCACGCTCGCCAACCCGCAGGCGACCTCCACCACGGCCCCCCTCCCGACCGTCGCCAATGGCGGCTGTGCGATGAGCCTGCCCGGCGGCTACGGGGCCGACCCGACCCAGATCGGCTATTTCCCGGCGCTCGACCGCACCGGGTTCGTGGCTCTCGATGCCTTCGCCGGGGCCGACCAGACGCCCGCGACGCTCGCCAAAGCCTTCGCGAGCGGCACCCTCAGCCGCGTCCTCACCGATTATCAGCAGACGGGCGCGACCGATCTGGGGGATCGCTACCGCATCGACTATCGCGCGACCTCCAATGGGCAGAGCGGGCGCGGCAGTACCCAGGTCCAGGTCTTCGGCGAGATCGGCTGCGGCGTGACCGTCTTCGCCCTCGATGGCGCGACCGGGCCGCTCGCCGCCACCTTCGATTTGCTGGTACGATCGCTCGGGCCGGTCCAGGCCCCACGAACCGGCCCGGCCACCACCACGCCCTGACGTGGCGCACACGCCGCGCCAGCCGAGGAGCGACAATAGGGGAGTACAGAAACGATGCGCGTCACCAAACTGACCCTCGGGCCGCTGTCCAACAACGTCTACATCCTCACCAATGAAGCGCGCAACGAGAGCGTCATCGTCGATGCCTCGTTCGACGCCGACCGCATCGCCGAGGCGGCGGCGGGGACGAATGTGCGCGCGATCCTGCTGACGCACGGCGACCACGACCACATCGACGCCCTGGCCGCGCTGAAAGAGCGTTTCGACGTACCGGTCGCCATCCACCCCGCCGACGCCGACCGCCTCGCCACGCCGCCCGACATCCTCCTGCACGAGGGCGGGCTGATCAGCGTGGGCGACGAGGAGTTGCGCGTCTTGCACACGCCCGGCCATACGCCCGGGAGCGTCTGCTTCCATCTGGTGGGGACGCTGATCGCGGGCGATACCCTCTTCCCTGGTGGGCCGGGCGCGACACACGACAACGCCGAGCACTTCGCACAGATCATCGATTCGATCCGCGACAAGCTCTTCCTGATGCCGGACGAGACGCTGGTGCGCCCCGGCCACGGCGACGACACGACGATCGGGGCGGAACGCCCGCGCCTGGAGGAGTGGATCGAGCGCGGCTGGTAGCACCCGAGATAGCACCCGCTTCGGGACGATCCGACTGCGACAACGCGGAGCGTACCGACGACCAATAAAATCGGGGCTCGTTTCGTTCGCACCTCCTTGTCGCTCCACGATCGTTCGCACGACGCCAGCACGTCCGTGGTTCGCTACCGGGAAAGGGTGTACACACCGACCCATCGCCGCACCGCTATCTGTCATCATCGCGGCACCGGTACTGGTGAGGGGCGTCCGCCTGGGCATTAGAGTACGGGCCGACACTCGCACCACCCGCACAGTTCGCCCTCACAGTTACGACGGCGTACGGCGCCCGGCGCGTGGGCCGGTAGAATGGCGGTTGTGGGGCGAAGGCTGCGCGAGCGGGAGGACAGGAGCGAATCGCGGGGCGCTTTACCAGTTGCCGATCCGCCCGAAGAGGAGCGAGGTGCGGCGACGCTCGGGACCGTCGTACGCCGCCGTGCGGGGGTGCCAGACGACCAGCACGAGCGCCCCCCAGAGGGCGAGAAGGCCATAGGCTTTGTAGGTCAGGAGGAGGCGGATCGGGCCATCGTACGGCCCCCCGCGCCAGAGGTCGCGCTCGGAGCCAAGGACGAGCAGCGCGGCGGCGAGCGCGAAGAGGGCGACGCGCGGCCAGGTGACCGCGCCGCGCGCCAGCGCGAGGGCCAGCAACGCCAGCGGGAGGAGCGCCCAGGCCGTGTAATGCGCCCAGGCGGTCGGGATGACCAGGATAGCGACCGGGATCGGCAGGACGAAGCGCAACGCCGCCGCCAGCGCCCCGCCGCCACGCCGCCAGACCGCGATGCCGGTGATGACCACCAATGGCACCGCCGCGAGATCGGCGAAGGTGCCGGTCAGCTCGGCGGGATACGTCGAGCCGACGCCATTGGCGGTGATCTGCGTGGCGAGGAGACGGCCGAAGAGGGCGTAAAGGGTCTGGTTCTCGGCGTACAGCGTCCCGCCGCCGACCGCAGGCAGCACCTCCGTCAGGAAGATCCAGCTGTTGTGCGGCCCCGCCAGGAGCGCCCCGAGGGCCACCACGCACGCCCCGCCGAGCGCGCCCCCGGCGATCACGCGCCAGCGCCGCGCCAGCAGCGGCGCGAGGAGGAGGAGGGCCGGGTAGAATTTCAGGGCCATCGGCAGGGCGATCAGCAGGCCGACCGTCAGGTCGCGATCACGCCGCGTGGTGTAGATGATCAGCGCGGCCAGGGTGAGCGCGAGGAAGAGGGCGTCCCACTGTCCGAGGCCCAGGCTGTCCCGGCTCGGCGTGCTGGCGAACCAGAGCGCGATCACGCCCTGCGCCAGCGGCAGGCGCGGCGACAGACCGAAGTGCCGCAAGAAGGCGAGCAACGTGCCGACGTAGACACCGACATTGAGCAATCGCCAGGCGTTCAGCGCGAAGTCGTAGGGGAGGAAGGTCCAGGGGATGAAGAGGGCCGCCCCGATCGGTACGTGCCGGTAGACGATGATCTCCCCCGGATCGCGGGTAATCCCGGAGAGATCGTAGAGCTGGCCCCAGGTACGCGCCGCGGTGGCCGCCTCGTAGAAGACCTTGAAATCGTAGCTGTTCGTCGGGGAGTCGGCGGGGAGCCAGCCGAGCACGAAGCCGCCGAAGCGCACGACGCTGGCGAGCGCACCGAACGCCGCGATCAGGGCGACCGCCTGACAGGCGCGCGGCGGCAACCGCCCGCCCGCCCCGAACGCGAGCGCGAAGGCGGCGAGCGCGCCGAGGCAGGTCAGGGCGAGGAGCGGGTCCATCGGGTCGTGCCGCCCCTAGCCGGCGAACGGCGCGGCGAGCTTGGCGGCGGTATCAAGCCCGGCGAAGCGGTCCAGCGCCAGGGCATCGATCGGGATCGACGGGCGCCCCTCCACGACCAACTCCGCGAGCACCTGCCCGATCGCCGGGGAGAGCTGGAAGCCGTGCCCGGAGAAGCCGGCCGCGATCACCAATCCCGCGACCTCCCGCACGGGCCCAAGGATCGGCACATCGTCCGCCGAACGCGCCTCGATGCCGACCCAGGCGTCTTGCAGCCCTACCGTGCCGGAGACCGGGATGATCGCGGCCGCGGTCAGGGCGCTCCCCCAGATACCGGCATCGCGCGTGACGCCGCGCGGCTGGGTGAGATCCCAATCGCCCGGCCAGCCGCCACCGATCAGGAAGTTCCCGGCGGAGAGTTGCTTGAAGCTGAGTCGCCGCCCCACGCAGCCGACGACCGGATCGAGGCAGGGCGCGACCGCCGCGGTGAGGATCATTTGCAGCCCCATCGGCGCGATCGGCAGATCGACCCCAGCGGTCGCCGCGAGCGCCTTGCTCCACGCGCCCGCCGCCAGGATCGTCAGATCGGCCCCGATGTGCCCCTCGTCCGTGAGCACACCGACGACCTTGCCGCTCTCCACGGCCAGGCCGTGTACCGTCACCCCCTCGCGCACCTCCGCCCCGGCGCGGGCGGCGGCGGCGGCGAAAGCCTTCGCTGTCAGGCCGGGATTGGCGTAGCCATCGTCGGGCGTGTAGCTCCCGGCCAGGATGTGCGGCGCGAGGGCGGGCGCGACCTCGCGCAACTCGGCCCCCTCGATCAGCCGAATGTTCAGCCCCGCCGCCCGCTGCCGCGCGATCGTCTCGACGAGCCCGGCCCGGTCCTGCTCATGCTCGATCACCGTCAGGTGCCCCTTGCGGCGATAGTCGATGTCGGCGGCGAGTTCGTCTTCCAACGTCGCCCAGCGCACGCACGCCTGCATCGAGAGGGCCAGCTCGCGCGGATCGCGCCCCTGTTGGCGCGTGCCGCCCGCGCTCGCCCCGGACGCCGCCACCGCGACCGTGCGCTTCTCCAGCAGCAGCGTTCGCACGCCCGCACGCGCCAGATGATAGGCGATCGAGGAGCCGATCACCCCGCCCCCGACGACGATCACCTCCGTGCCCTGCCCTCGTCCGCTCACGCGCCCCGCCTTTCCTTGTCAGCAGTTCATCGGGAGGATGATAGCAGGAAAGCCCCGCAGTGCGGGGCGGGGCGATCCAAAGGGACCGGTGGCGCGCACAACATCGGATTATTGGCGGCGCTGTACGTGGGTTATGGGAGGCGGAGGCACGAACAGGCGACTACTGCCGCAGCATCCCGACCGACATGGAACGGCTGATGATCAGCGCGACGACGATTAGGAGCACGCAACAGACGATGCCGCCGATCAGCCAGGCGCGGTCCCGCTCGCGGCGCTGCCGCAGCGCCTCCGCCATCATCGGATCGGGCGCCCGATCGGCCAGCAGCGCGAGGGCGTCGCGCGGCGCACCGGTCGCGGTATCGAGCCGATCCGCGTGCTGCGCCTGGGCGATGATCGCCGCCGCCGCCGCGTCGATCTCGTCGTCGCTCATCGTCTGCTGCCGCTGCCGCACCCGGTCGAGTAGGCCGCGCGGCGGGTTGGGAAAGGCGTCGTCGAGGGTCCGCACCCCGAGTGGCACGGTCGACGACGGCTCCTCCACCTCGCCCTCGGACAACCGTCCTTGCACGAGCGGCGCGTCGGGTACCTGGGGAATGTGTGCGGGCGGAGGCGTCAGAACGGTGGGCGCGGGCAACAATGCCGCCACGGCACCGGTCTCATCGGCGAGCGCGGCGAGCGGCGCGCCGCAGTTGGCGCAATAGACCGTATCGGCCGCATAGGGGATGCCGCAGGTGCCGCACCACACCGCCGCCGGCGTCTTCGTCGTCCCGTCGTTGGCCCCGGCCATCGCTCCCCTCGCCGCACGTTCCCATCGAACACGGGCGCAGGGCGCCCTCCTGCGGCAAGTATCGCGCCCTGGCGAGCACGGCGATATGGCCCGATCGTCCACATTCCGGGCGGTACGGTCGTGCCTATCGCCAGCACACAACTATAGGAGTCCTGTGCTGAAGGAACCTAGATAATCCCGTAGGGGACGTGGTGGGTGTTGCCGCGACTGACGCCGGGATAGACGCCGGAATCGACGATCCGCCCGGCCCGCGCGAAGAGGCGATCGATTTCTGCGCGCGTCAGCAACGGTGCCAACTCCGCGCGCAGCGTCGCGACCGACGCCGGATCGTTGAGGCGCATCTCCAGGGCGGTTCGCAGATCGGCGGGGAGCGGCTGGCCCACGTAATCCCAGATCACCGTCCGTAGCTTCGGCTGCGTGTTGAAGGTCAGGCCGTGGTCGATCCCGTAGACCTTGCCGTCCTTCCCCTTGAAGAGGTGGCCCGCCTTGCGATCGGCGTTGTTGGCGATCAGGTCGAAGAGGGCCATCCGTTGCAAGTCGCGCTGATGCGTCTCCCGCAGGGTGAAGTAGTGCGTCTCCTCTTCCGGCTCGACGTAGCACTGGAAGGTGCCGACCCCATACGGGCCGTCCTCGCGGATGATCGTCTCCGGGATCATATCCCACCCGAGCCAGAGGCTGAGACGATACGCGGCGTACTCGCGGTGGTAGAGTGTGCCATCGGGGAAATCCCAGAGGGGGTTTTCCCCTTGCTGCGGCTTGTAGATCCCGATCGTGCGCGGCTCGCCCGATTCGTCGGCGAGGGCGGTGAGGAAAGTGTAGTTCGAACCCCAGGGGACGACCTCGTAGGCGGCGATCGCGCCGGAACGCAGGAGCGCGGAGCGTTCGGCGAGCGGCAGAGCGGGCCTGGCACCGAGTTCGCGCCAGAAGGCGTCGCCCGATCCGGCGGCGGTGGGGATCCTGGCCTGGCGGAAACGTCGTGACATCGCTATCCCTCATCCTCGTCGCGTCGGAGTCACCGAAGGGACGCAACCACTCCGTGTCGCGCCTTCCCATTCAAGGCCGACCCGCGCGCTACCCAGATGGGTAACGCGGCAAGCTAGATACGATTGAGTATAGCGGGCGGCGGCGCGGGCGGGCAAGATATCCTTGCACGACACGCTCGTGCGAACGGCACGACCGCACGATGACAATTGGCGACCAAATCGGCGTCACGACGAAGAGAAGGGGCAATGGCGATGCAAGAGTATGACGCGATCATCATCGGGGCGGGGCAAGGGGGCGGGCCACTCTCGTCGGCGCTCGCGAAGGCGGGCAAGCGGGTGGCGATCGTCGAGCGCGCGCACGCGGGCGGCACCTGTGTCAACGAGGGCTGCACGCCCACCAAGACGATGATCGCCAGCGGGCGCGTCGCCTATCTCGCCCGGCGCGGGGCCGATTACGGGATCCACACCGGGTCGATCACGGTCGATCAGGAGCAGATCCGCCACCGCAAACGCGCTATCGTCGAGAGCTTCCGTTCCGGCAGCGAGAGCGGACTCACCGGCACGAAAGGGCTCGACCTGATCTGGGGCGAGGCGCGTTTCACCGGCCCGAAGACGCTGATGGTGCGCCTCAACGCGGGCGGCGAGACGGAATTGCGCGCCGAGACGATCATCATCAACACCGGCGAGCGTCCGGCGCAACCCGATCTGCCGGGTATTGAGACGGTGACGGTCCTCGATTCGACCTCGATCATGGAACTCGATACGGTGCCGGACCATCTGGTGATCATCGGCGGGGGCTACATCGCGCTGGAATTCGGCCAGCTCTTCCGCCGTCTCGGCAGCGCGGTGACGGTCGTGCAGCGCGGCAAGCAGCTCCTCGCCCGCGAGGACGCCGACATGGCCGCCGCCGTCGCCGACGTGCTCCGCGAGGATGGGCTGACGATCCTCCTCGAGACGACGGCGGCGAGCGTCGCGGCGACCGCCACCGGCGGCGTGACGCTGACGGTGCGCGGCCCCGAAGGCGAGCGCACGATCGCCGGTTCGCACCTGCTAGCGGCGGCGGGGCGCACGCCGAACACCGACCGCCTCGGACTCGACGCCGCCGGCGTCGCCACCAACAAACGCGGCTCGATCCCGGTGAACGAGCGGTTGGAGACGAACGTACCCGGCATCTACGCGATCGGCGATGTGAACGGCGGCCCGGCCTTCACCCACATCTCCTACGACGACTACCGCATCCTGAAGACGAACCTGGCCGGTGCGGGCGGCACGAGCACAACCGACCGCCTCGTCCCCTACACCGTCTACACCGACCCACAATTCGGGCGGGTCGGCCTCGGCGAGGACGAGGCGCGGAAGGCCGGGCGACGGGTCCGCGTGGCGAAGATGCCGATGAGTTCGGTGGCACGCGCGCTGGAAACCGACGAGACGCGCGGGCAGATGAAGGTGCTGGTGGACCCCGACACCGATCAGATCCTCGGCGCGGCGATCTTCGGCGTCGAGGGGGGCGAGATCATGTCGATGCTCCAGATCGCGATGATGGGCAAGCTGCCGTACACCGCCCTGCGCGACGCCGTCTTCGCCCACCCCACGTTCGCGGAGTCGCTGAACAACCTCTTCGGCAGCTTCGAGGGGGAGGAGTAACGGGACGAGGGATCTCCGTAGAGACGCAGAAACGCAGAGAACGAGAGAGATGAGAAAGAACGAAACAGGAGACACAGAGGCAGAGAGGACGGATGGGAGAAAGAAAGATTGGGGATGGTCCAGTCCCCGGAGGGGAGCTACTGCCCTTCATGGGTTATTCCAACCCCGGTACGGTGCCGACAACGCCACTGCTCGTGCGTCTGTTCACGGTGCAGCTAACGCCCAGTCCGCGCAGGCGGACTTCGTGGCGGCGTAAGCCGCCTTCAGCCGGGATTTCAATCCAACGGCCATCTCACGCCCAACAGCCGTCCCACGGTTTCAAGCCCTCACCCCAGCTTGCATTCGCAAGCCACCCCTCTCCCAATCTGGGAGAGGGGACCGCTGGGGGACGCTACCTCGTTGATACACCGAGTCCGGCTCGCGCAGGACGGTACGCAGGTCGCCAACCCACGTTACACCAGGGCAGCAGGGTCGTCGACGTCGTGCCACAGCGAGCGCATCTCCGCGCTGTGCTCCAACAGGAACGCCAGGGTGCCCTCCGCTTCGACGCACCCCTCCTTCAGCACGATGATGTGATCGGCGCGGCGCAGCACGGCGCGGCGGTGCGAGACGGCGAGGCAGGTCACCTCCCCGCTGGCGAACAGGCGTGCCCAGAGGGTTCGCTCCGTATCGACATCCAGCGCGCTCGAAAGATCGTCGAGCACCAGCAAATCGGCCTCGCGCAGGAGCATCCGCGCGGCAGCCGTGCGCTGCACCTGACCGCCCGAGAGTTTGACACCCCCGGTGCCAACCGGCGTCTCCAGGCCCGCCTCCAACGTCAGGAGGTCTTCATCAAGCACCGCGCGCCGCACGGCGTTGGCGAGCGCCGCAGGGTTCGTGGGTGCGCCCAGGACGATGTTCTCCCGGAGCGTCGCGCTGAAGAGTTGCGGCACCTGCGGCGTATAGGCCACGCGGGGCGGCACGAAGTGTGAAGCCGCATCCGCGACCGCCTGGCCATTCCAGCGGATCTCCCCCGCCTCGCGCGGCAGCAGCCCCAGGAGGGCGCGGAGGAGCGTGGTCTTCCCCGCACCGACGCGCCCCGTCACCACCGTCAGGGTGCCACGCGTGAGCCGTAGATCCACATCGGCGACGCCATGCCCCGATTGCGGGTGGCGATAAGTCAGCCCCCGCACTTCCAGGCGATCCAGCCGATCGGCGGTGCCGCGCGTGGGGGCGGGCACGATGGGGAGCGAGTCCCTCAGGTGGAGCGGGGTCGGCTCCACCAACGCCTCCGGTTCGGTGTCGCCGAGCAGGGCCTGCATCCGGGTGAACGCGACCCCCGCCTGCTGATAGTGCGCGAGATACCGGCCCAGTCCATCGGTGAAATCGGCGATGAAGCCCAGATAGGCGACGAACAGCACGAAGTCGCCGACCGTCAGGCTGCCGTCGCGCACGATCCCGGCGGCCAGCAGCATGATCAGGCCGGTGCCGATACTCACCGTATTCGCCGTGAACGCTTCCAGTGCCCGCGTCGCCAGCCGATCGGCCAGCACCGAGGCGCGGCGCTGCTCGTTGAGGCGGCGGAAGTGCGCCACCGTCCGCTCGGCGGCATCGGCGGCTTGCACCGTCTGCACCGCCGCCAGGATGTCGCCGATCGCGCCGGTCACCTGGCTGGTGGCCTGGCTACTGACCGCGCGATAGCGGGTCAGCGCGGCGCTGGCCCACCGCGCGACCGCCACCACCAGCAGCAACGGCAGGATCACGACCAGCGCCATGCGGGTGTTGACGTGCAGGAGGATCGCGAAGGCGACCAGCGCGAACAGGCCGTTGCTCACGATCTCATCGGTCCAGTCGACGCTGTCCTCCGCGAGATAGGCATCATCGCGGAAGCGGCTGATCGTATCGCCGATGGAGAACGGTAGCGCAGCGGCACCCGGTCGGCGCAGAACATGGCGCAGCAGATTGCGGCGCACCAGCCCGCTCATCGTGAACCGCAGGACGATCTCGACGAAGCCCGCGATCAGCCAGAGCGCCGCCTGGGCCACGGCGATCACCACCAGCAGGGCGAGCAAGCCCGCGATCCCCACCGGCACCTGTGCCGCCCCGGTGAGCGCGTCGAAGAAAGAGCGGGCGACCAGTCCCGGGAGCAGCGAGGAGAGGTTCATCGCGCTCCACAGGACCGCATGTGAGAGGTAGAGCCAGGGCGCGTAACGGCCCATCTTGGCGACGTAGCGCCAGACCGGAAGTGTCCTCATAGGGCGACCTCCTCCTTGCCGAGTTGCAGCAATGCGGCGAAGCGCGAGCGGGGGTCGGCGGCGAGGGCGACGCGAGAGCCCTGCTCGCGCACCCTGCCCCCTTCCAGCACCAGGATATCGTCGGCCAGGGCGATGGTGGAGAGGCGGTGCGCCACGATGATGCCGGTGCGCCCTGCGAGCAGGTGACCGAGCGCCGTCCGGACCAGTTGTTCGGTGGCCGGATCGAGGCGCGACGACGCCTCGTCCAGGATCACCACGGCGGGATCGCGCAGGAAGATCCGCGCGCAGGCCAGCACCTGGGCCTGCCCGGCGGAGAGACCCGCCCCGCCCGAGCCGAGCGGGGTCGCCAACCCCTCCGGCAGCCGCCGCAGCCAGGCCCCGAGCCCCAACGTCTCCAATACCTCGACAATCCGCTCGTCCGGTACGCGCCCATCGAAGATGGTCAGGTTATCGCGTACGCTGGCATCGAAGAAATGGACCTCCTGGGTGACGAGGCCGATGCGCGCCCGCACCGCCGCGAGGCGCACCGCGCGCAGATCGACGCCACCGAGGCGCACGGTGCCGACCTGCGGATCGTAGAAGCGCGCCAGGAGTCGGGTCAGCGTCGTCTTGCCGCTGCCGGTTCGCCCGACGATCCCGAGCACCCGGCCCGGTTCCAGGCGCAGACTGACATCGCGCAGGCCGGGCGCGGCCTCCCCGTAGTCGAAGGAGACGCCTTCCAGCTCGACCCCGAGCGGCCCAGACGGCAGCGCGTCGCCGGGGCCATCGACGAGGCGCGGCGCGGCGCGCAGCAACCCCTCGATCCGTCCGAGGCTGGCGTCCGCCTGTTGCAAGTCCTGGATCTCGTTGCGGATCTGCTCGGTCGGCTGGCGGAGCATCACAGTGTACTGGAAGATCAGGTAGACGGTGCCGATCGTCAGCGTGCCCGCCCGAAAGAGCATGGCGCTGACGGCGAAAGCGGCGACCGTGCCGAGCGCGAACAGGCCCTGACTGGCAGCGACCAGGCCGTAGCCCTTCATCTGCGCCGCCTTTGTCGCCGCAAGCCAGGAGCGCATCACCTCGGCGCAGCGACGCAGCACGTACGGCCCCGCCCCGCTCGATCGGACATCCTCCAGCCCCGCCAGGTGTTCGCCGAGGAAGCCATAGAAGTCGGCGCTCGCCTGCCGCTCGGCGGCCCAGAAGGGGATGGCGGTGGCGCGGATCCGCAGCATGGCGATCACGGCGAGGGCGACGAAGAGGCCCAGCCCCAGCCCGACCCGCCAGTCCACGGCGATCAGCAGGGCGAGCATCCCCAGCACCAGCAGGCCGTTCCCGATCACCAGCACCACGAACCGCGAGAAGAAACGCGCCAGCGTGCCGACGTCGCCATCGACCCGCTCGATCAGTTCGCCTGACGTGTGGGCGTTGTGGAACGTGGCGTCCAGGCGCAGCAGGTGGGTGAGCAGATCGGCGCGCAGCGCGTTCGTCGCCGCCCAGCTCACATTCTCGGCCAGGTAGGTCTCGGCGACCGCGCCGACCTGCCGCACCAGGGCCAGCCCCATCGTCAGCAACGCCAGGAGGATCAGTTCGCGCAGGGCCGCGCCGGAGGTCGCGCGATCGATGAAGCGGCTCGCCACCAGCGGCGCGACCACTTGCAGGCCGATCGTGGCGCAGAGGATCGCGGCGAGCGCCCAGACGCGCGGCCATTCGGGGCGCAGATAGCGGGATAGGAGCCGCCAGTAGCGGCGGGGGGCGTGAAACGATCGCGTTGCCACCGCCACGCTACACCCACCCTACGACGCGCAACAATGCTCCCGTGTCTGCGTTATCGCATGCGGGCGGCACGCTGCCGATAAGGGCACCGTACACATTGTTCTGGAGTGCGGGTGAGGCTGGGGCGATCTCGGAGGGAAGTGCGCTTGCGGCGGCACCGACGCGGACCGGACTGAGTAACACGCCAATACAGTGTATGCCGCAACCGCAAGTCGCTACGGCGCGCACGGCAGGTGATGCGCTGGCGACCCTGGACGCGAGGCGGTGTTGCGGGGCGGGTGGCAAGGGATCTGTCTGCGAGCAACCGCAAGCCGAACCAGCGGCGGCGCTGGCGGCGGGCTGGCGATGCGCTTGTGCGGCGGAGTTGACGTTACCGGCGACGCGCGCCGAAATCCTGAACGTGACGATCGACACAGGCGCTACTCCCGTTGAAGAACCGAACGACCAGTGGCTTCTTCAACGAACGTCCCATGTGATCCTCCTCGTATAGCAGGCCGTGCCGACGAAACATGGCACGCTGGGCCAATCCCCAGAGTCTAGCAGCAGACATCCCGACGATGGGTGACCCGAAGGTGGGTTCCGCGACTGTCCAAACGATCAGTACGGCGGCGGTACCGCCACCTCTGCCGCGCGCACCCGCCCCTGTTCGTACACCTCCGATCGTGCTATCATCGCCGCTACCGACGATCCGTGATCGCGATATTTCAGAGAGGGAGGCTCACCGTGCAACGCTGGCGTACCGCCCCATCTGCGGGCAGCCTGGTCGGCATCCTCGCCCTGTTGCTCTGCGCGTGCGGCATCGGCGGCGTGCTCTTCGGGGCGTTGCCGGGCACCGGTGGCACTCTGGAAGGGATCCTCTGGGGCGTCGTCGCGCTCCTGGCGCTGGTGGCGCTCGGGCTCGTGGTCCTCCTCTGGGGCTACTTCACCCTCGGCTACCGCCTCGATGAGGCCACTGGCGGCGCGCTGGTCATCCGCTGGGCCTGGCGCACGATCCGGCTGCCACTCGCGGAGATCGAATACCTTGGCCCTGCGCGGCAGATCCTCGGTGCTGGCACCGCGCCGCGCCTCTGGCCCTGGCCGGGCTACTACCTCAATTCGTTCACCGATGCCGGATTGGGCCGGATTCGCCTCTTCGCCACGCTGCCGCTGCGTCGTCAGATCATCGTCTGCTCCGCGCGCGGGTCGTTCGGGATCTCGCCGGACCGCCCCGCCGCCTTCGCCGCGCGCTTCACCGCCCTCGATGACGCGATCGAGCACGCCAGTCCCCTGCCGACCCTGCCGGTGCCAGTGCCAACGACGGTCGTGATCGAAGAGGACGAGGAGATCGCCTATCCGAGCAGCATCGCGCTCGGGCAGCGCGCCTTCCAGGAGCGCACCGTCGGCCAGACCCTCTCCCTCTTCGCCGATCGCCCGTCGGTCAGCCTCCTGCTGCTCGGCGGCGCGCTCGTCGCCACGATGCTCTGGTTCATCCTGGTCCGCTTCGACGCCGTGCCGCAAACGCTGCCGCTGCACTACAACCTCAACGGGCGACCCGACCGCATCGGCACCCCGCGCGAGATCTTCTACTTCCCGCTGATCGCGGCGCTGATCACGGTAGCCAACTTCGCGCTCGCCTGGAGCGTGATCCGCTTCGATCGCTTCGCCGCGCGCCTGCTGCTCGGCGGCACCTGCCTCGCGCAACTCGTCGCCTGGGTGGCGCTGCTGAAGATTTTCTAACGCGATGAACGACGAAAGGGGCGGGACCGCGCAGTGTGCGGCCCCGCCCCTTTCTCGTGCTGCTGGTAATCGTCGCGACGGGATTACTCCACGTCGGCGGCGATCTCCTTGGCGGCGACGTTGTCCGGCAAGTCTTCCACGCCGATCACGGTATCGATGATCCCGTACGCCTTCGCCTCCGGGGCGGTCATGTAGTAGTCGCGCATCGTGTCGCGCCGGATCGTCTCGTAGTCCTGCCCGGTGTGCTTCGCCATGATCGACATCGTCGTCGCGCTGAGGCGCAGCGTCTCACGCGCCATCACCTCGATGTCGGGGATCGCGCCCTGGAAGCCGCTCGATCCCTGGTGGATCAGGATCCGCGAATTCTTCAGCGCCGAGCGCTTGCCGGGCGTCCCGGCCATCAGCAGCAGCGCGCCCATCGACGCGGCCATGCCGACGCAGTAGGTCGCCACGTCGCATTGGATGAATTGCATCGTGTCGTAGATCGCCAGCCCGGAATAGACCTGCCCGCCCGGACTGTTGATGTACATCGAGATCTCTTTCTTCGGATCCTCTCCGGCCAGGAAGAGGAGCTGCGCCACGACCGCGTTCGCGACCTGATCGTTGACACCGGTGCCGAGGAAGATGATCCGATCGCGCAGCAAGCGGGAGTAGACATCCGAGGTACGCTCGCCGCGCCCCGTTTCCTCGGTCACGTAGGGGATGACGAATTCCGGCCCGCGCCCCGCCAGTCCGGTATGTCGCAAGTTCATCGTTGGCCTCCTTCACCATTCACGCACGCTCGCGTCTTCTAACCGTACACGCAAGCAAAAGAACTTTCAATACAATCACAAGCGCCCGCGCATCGCGTCGCCGGATCGTCGCGCAGTCCGGCTCTTCGGGTCGGCGGCTTTTGCATCGCGCCCCCGCGATCCCCTATGATGCCCCGCCGGGGTGAGCGCCCGTTATACCGTATCAGACGACCCGCCCCGGCGACCACCGGCGACGGAACGGGACGCCGCACAGGCACCCGATGACCCGATAGCGCGCAGGAGCATCATGGAAGAGCAGACGGCGGTCCGGCAGGACACCGAGCACAAGATCGACCAGTTCCGCGCGCTGGCGGCGCAGGCGACGCACGACGATCCGGCGGCGGCGGAGCGCCAGCACAAGCGCGGCAAGCTGACCGCGCGCGAACGGCTCGATCTCCTCCTCGACCCCGATTCGTTCGTGGAGTTCGACGCGCTGGCACAGCACCGCTCCTACAACTTCGGCCTCGAAGCGCGTCGCCCCTTCGGCGACGGCGTGGTGACCGGCTACGGCACGATCGAGGGGCGTAAGGTCTGCGTCTTCTCGCAGGATTTCACCGTTTTCGGCGGCTCGCTCGGCGAAGTTTATGCCGAGAAGATCATCAAGATCATGGATCTGGCGCTGAAGCTCGGCGTGCCGCTGATCGGCATCAATGATTCGGGCGGCGCGCGGATTCAGGAGGGGGTCGTCTCCCTCGCCGGGTACGCCGACATCTTCCACCGCAACGTCCGCGCGTCCGGCGTGATCCCGCAGCTCTCGATCATCGCCGGGCCGTGCGCGGGCGGCGCGGTCTACTCCCCGGCCATGACCGACTTCATCCTGATGGTCGAGGGGATCTCGCAGATGTTCATCACCGGGCCGGACGTGATCAAGACGGTGACCGGCGAGACGGTGACACAGGAGGAGTTGGGCGGCGCAGGGACGCACAACAGCGTCAGCGGCGTGGCACACTTCGCGGCGGCGGACGAGGAGCAACTCTATCTACAGGTTCGTGCGCTCCTCTCGTTCCTGCCGAGCAACAACCTCGAAGACGCCCCCTACACCGTGCCCACGGACGATCCGACCCGCGCCGATCCCGAACTGGACACGCTGATCCCGGAGGCGAGCAACAAACCCTACGATATCCTCGATGTGATCGAGCGGGTGGTGGACGATGGCGAGTTCATGGAGGTGCAGGAACGCTTCGCCCCGAACATCGTCGTCGGCTTCGCGCGCCTCAACGGGCGCGCGGTCGGGATCGTCGCCAACCAGCCGAAGCATCTGGCCGGCACGCTGGACATCGCCGCCTCGACCAAGGCGGCGCGCTTCGTCCGCACCTGCGACGCCTTCAACGTGCCGCTGATCACCTTCGTGGACGTGCCCGGCTTCCTCCCCGGCATCGCGCAGGAGTACGGCGGGATCATCCGCCACGGCGCGAAACTCCTCTACGCCTTCTCCGAGGCGACGGTGCCGAAGCTGACCGTGATCACGCGCAAGGCGTACGGCGGGGCCTACTGCGTGATGTGCTCGAAGCACATCGGGGCCGACCTGAACGCCGCCTGGCCGCTGGCCGAGGTGGCGGTGATGGGCGCGGAGGCGGCGATCGGCCTCCTCTACCGCCGCGAGCTGGCCGACGCCGACGATCCGCAGGCGCAGGCGGCCGAACTGGCGCACGAGTACCGCGCCCGCTTCGCCAACCCCTACGAGGTCGCCGCACGCGGCTACATCGACGCGGTGATCGAGCCGCACGAGACGCGCTCGTGGTTGGTCAAGGGGCTGGAACTCTGCATCACCAAGCGCGAGAGCGGGCCACCGCGCAAGCACGGCAACATCCCGCTCTGAGCTATCGCACGCCCATTTTGCGGCGAGGAATGCGCCGCCCGTTACCGCCGTTCCTCGGTCAGCACCGTCGCCCCGAGGAGCGGCGCACCGATCTGGGCGCGGTCGAGCGGGCCGTCCGGGACGAGCAGATAGCCACCGCCCGGCGCGCGGTGGATCGCGCCGACGCGCCCGAAGCCCGCCTTGAGGATGCCGCGCGCCGAGGCGTCGTTGCCCGGATCGTGGCCGATCCACGAGCGCGCCCTATCGCGCTCCTCGTGGCGCAGGATCGCCCGGAGCAGGCGCGGGTAGATGCCCCGCCCGCACCAATCGGGGAGAGTCTCGAAGGCCCAGAGGTAGCGATCACCAGGCGGCAGATCGCGCGCGATCCCCAGTTCCCCGATCGCCAGCCACCGCGTCGCCGACCAGCCCCAGCCGACCCCCGCCCCTCCAACGGTGGCGAGGTACGGGCTATCGCCGTTCGCCCGTCGCGCCGCGATCTCCCCCGCGCTCAACCCAGAGAGTGTCGCGAAGGCTGCGTCATCGGTCACTGGCGCGGCGGCGAAGCCGGGGAGCGCGGGGAGTGCAGGCAGCGGGTCGCCGGGCCACCAGGCGTACCACGGCCCCACGAACTCGCCCACACTTACAGTAGTCTTCCCATCGTCAGCGCGCACAAATCCTCCCCACCCTCACGGCAAAACGGGCGCGGCACGTTTCCGCACCGCGCCCATCATCAACCGAGCCCTATTTCGTCGCGCCCGCGATCGTCGGCAGCGGCTGCAAGCCCGCCTCGATCTCGGCGCGGCGCGGCTCCAGGAAGGGCGGCAGCGCCAGGCCCTCGCCCATGTGCGCGGCGTCCTCGTCGGTCGCGAAGCCGGGGCCGTCGGTCGAGATCTCGAAGAGGATGCCGCCCGGCTCGCGGAAATAGATCGCCTTGAAGTAGAAGCGGTCGATGACCGGCGTCACGCCCAGCCCGGTCGCGGCGATCTGCCGCTGCCAGAGCGCGTGCTGCTCGTCGTTCGGCGTGCGGAAGGCGACGTGATGGACACCGCCAGCGCCTTGCCGCGCGCCCGGCATGTTCGGGCGCACGCTCACGCACACCTGTGCCCCCGCGCCCCCCGGCCCGACCTCGTAGACCACGTCCTCGCCGCCATCGGCGCCGGGCTCGCGCGTCAGCTCGCGGAAGCCGAGCACCTGGGTCAGCACCGCCTCCGTCCCCGCGATGTTGCGAACGACCAGCGTGACCATGCTGAGGCCACGAATCTGGCGCTCCGCCGGGACCGCGCTGGCGTCCCAGGTCGCCCCGGCAGGGATCATCGCGCCCACGCCGTCCTCGATCAGCTCGATGCGCTGCCCCTCGGGGTCGGTGAACGGCAGGAACGCCCGCCCGTTACGCTCGCCGATCGCCCCGTGACTGACGCCGCGCTCATCGAAGCGGATCGCCCACCACGCCAACGTCTCGCGATCGTTTACCCGTAAACCCAGCGCCGCGACTTCGCCGACACCGGGGCGATTGCGCGGCACCGACGCCCAATCGAAGAACGTCACCTCAGTGCCTGCGGAACCATCCGCATCGGCGTAGAAGAGGTGATAGGCCGAGACATCGTCCTGATTGACCGTCTTCTTGACCAGTCGCAGGCCGAGAGTATCGGTGTAAAATGACACATTCTCCGGCGCGCGCGACGTGATCGCCGTCACGTGATGCAAGCCGCCAAGTTCGATCGCCATCGTCGTCTCTCCATTCGTTCCCGGCGACGCCGCGCGCCGCCATTCGCTTATGACAACAGCCGATCTCTTCCCGCTATTCCTGTGCCACTATGATGGGACGACTGATAACCCCGCCACGTATCGCGGTCTGTTTTCTGCGTCAGCCACGAGGGGTTGACCGTACATCTCGGGTTGAGGAGGAGAGAACGATGACTGACCGCACCGCTGGTTGTTTATTCGGATTGGCGCTTGGGGATGCGCTCGCCGCGCCGGTCGAGTTCATCCGCTCGGCGGAGGAGATCACCAGACACTTCCCGCCGAGCGGCCCAACCGCGCCGCAGGGCGACCCCGCGCGCGTCACCGACGACACGCAGATGGCGCTGGCGGTCGGGGAGGCGCTGCTGGCGGCCGGGCGACCCTTCACCGCCGTAAGCCTGGAAGGGCCGCTGCGCGCCGCGTTCGTCGCCTGGAATCGCAGCCCGGAGAACGACCGCGCGCCCGGCCTGACCTGTATGCGCGCCTGCGAGGGGTTGGAACGCGGCCTCCCCTGGACGGCGGCGACCGTGTCCGGCTCCAAGGGCTGCGGCGCGAACATGCGCGTCGCGCCGGTCGGCATCCTGGCCGGGGTGACAGATGACACGCGCGCGGCGCTTGCCCAGTTCCAGGCGGCGCTGACGCACGGCCACCCCACCGCGCTCGCCGCGTCCGACCTGACCGCTCGCGCCATCGCCGATCTGCTGGCGGGTGTCGCACCGGCCACGCTCTCCGCACGGCTGCGCGACTACGCGCTGAGCCAACGCACGGTCTATCATGCGGACTGGCTCGAAGGGCTCTGGCAAGTGGCTGGCGACACGAGTCCGGAGTCGTATATCGCGCGCGGGTGGGATGAGTGCCTCGCGATCCTCGACCGCCTCGATGCCGCGCTCGCCACGCCCGACCGCGCGATCGATCCCTGCCTGCTGACCGGCGAGGGCTGGATCGCGGAGGAGGCGTTCGCCACCGGCCTCCTCTGCTTCCTCCTCTACCCCGCCGATCCGCTCGCCGCCCTGCGCCGCGCCAGCGTCACCGCCGGGGACTCGGACTCGATCGCCTGCCTGACCGGCGCGTTCGCCGGGGCGCACCTCGGCCTCGCCGCATGGCCCGCCGATTGGCTAACGCGGATCGAGTACCGCGACCGTCTCACCACCGTCAGCGCCGAGCTGGGGGCGTAGGCGATGGCGGACGCGGCGCAGGCAGCTGACGCGCTCGCGGCGGCGGGACGTCTCTGGCTCGGCGGCCGACCGCTGGAGGCCGGGAAGGCGTTGACCGTGATCGTGTCGCCCGCCGCTCGTCCGGCCTGGGCGGGGCGGATCGTCGCCTGGGCGACGGCACGAGCGAAGGTGACCGCGTTCCCGGAGATCGCGGCGCTCGTCGCGACCACCGCACGCCCCATCACCACCGCCGAGGCAACCGCCGCGCGCGATACCCTGGCCGCGACTCTGGCACGCGAGCAGACGTCGGGGCGCTTCAACTCCCTGCGCGAGGCGATCTTGATCCTCGCGCTCAACGCCGCGCACCTCCTCGTCGCCGCACACAACACCGCACCGCCCGACCCGCATGAAGGCTGGTGGTTCGTCGCCAGCCTCAAGTGCGTCGGCGACGAACTGGACGACGACTTCGCCGTCGATGCGTGGCCGCTGCTGCGTCAGTTCGAGCATGAAGGCCATAGCGGAGAGAGCGACTGATGCGCGAACGTTGCCGCCTAGTTAGTACTACAGCCGCAGATAGGGGCGGCCTATGGCGGCGGGGTAGAAGCATTGGCAGCGGCATGGCGCAGCGCATGCGCGAGTTGCAGGCAGTCCTCCGGGCGCAGGGCGACCTCGGCATCGCCGTCATCCCTGCTCGAGAGCACCAGGGTGATCGTCCCGGCGCGAACGCGCACCTCGGCGTAGATCGCGCTCCCGGTGATGGGATCGGCGAAGTGGAATTGCCCTACTGATCGTTGCTCCATGGTCCTCCTCGTCGTCGATAGTGGCAGCGCTGGGCACGGCGCTGGTGCCGCCGTCGCCAGCGCGACCAGGCCAGGGCGGCATCCTCGCGCGGTCGGTGGTGCCACAGGAGGGCGCACAGCAGGCGGCGCACCTCCGGCGCGGTCAGCGGGAGCAGGTCATCGGTATCGGGGCCCCTTTTTTCTAGGCTGGCAAACGCGCCCTGCAAAGGGCGTCTTCGAGAGCGGTGAGGTAGGCGTCCTGGTCCTGCCGGAAGCGGCGTTGGGCGCAGCGGGCGTCCTGGCGGGTGC
>JAABUM010001798.1_pt1 | contig 29836 bp, 30 predicted proteins | sample 5559161 | NCBI WGS metagenome assembly JAABUM01 (sample SAMN10711868, study PRJNA513369) | rock metagenome | isolation source: Antarctica rocks | place: Antarctica: Victoria Land, Siegfried Peak nord
CGTTTCGCCCAGCCCGAGGAGGTGGCGTTGGCCGCACTCTACCTCGCGAGCCCGGCCGCCGCGATGGTCAACGGGGCCGACCTCGCCATCGACGGCGGCTATACGATCCAATAGGGGGGCGACCGCCGTGAACCGGATCATCAACGATCCCGACGACGTCGTCGAGGATGCGCTTGCGGGGCTGAAGGCCGCCCATCCCGATCTCCTCGCGGGAACGGCCCATAACCGCGTCATTAAGGCAGCCGGCCCTGGCAATGCCGGACGCGTCGGCATCGTCACCGGCGGCGGCTCGGGCCACGAGCCGGCCTTCATCGGCTATGTTGGCCCGGGCCTGCTCGACGCGGTCGCGATCGGCGAGGTCTTCGCCTCGCCGACGGCGCGGGCCTTCGAGGCCGCCTTCAAGGCCGCCGACGGCGGCCGCGGCATAGCCTGCCTCTACGGCAACTATGCCGGCGACAACATGAACGTGAAGATGGCGGTCCGGCTCGCCGCGCGCGAGGGGCTCGAAGTTAAGACCGTCGTCGCCAACGACGACGCCGCCTCGGCGCCGAAGGACGAGCGCGGCAAGCGCCGCGGCGTCGCGGGCGAGATCGTGATGTGGAAGGTGGCCGCGGCGCTCGCCGCTGAAGGCGCGGATCTCGAGGCCGTGATCACGGTCGCGCAGAAGACGATCGACGCGACGCGCAGCGTCGGCATCGGCCTCTCGGCTTGCACTATCCCGGCGGCCGGTAAGCCGAACTTCACCATCGAAGACGGCACCATGGAGGTCGGCATCGGCCATCACGGCGAACCTGGCATCGCGGTTCGGCCGACCGAGCCGGCGCGTGCGATGGCCGCCACCATGATGGACACGATCCTGGCCGATCTGCCTTTCGCACGGGGCGACGATGCGGCGGTGCTGGTTTCGGGCCTCGGCGCGACCCCGGTGATGGAGCTCTACATCCTCTATTCGCACGTCGCCGAGATCCTGGCCGAGGCTGGCATCCGAATCCGGCACCGCTTCGTTGGCAACTATTTCACCTCGCTCGAGATGATGGGGGCGTCGGTGACGCTCACCCGGCTCGACGGCGAACTCGACCGGCTGATCGCGACGCCGGCCCGCTCGATCGGCCTCACAGTCACGGGAGACGCATGATGGCCGACACGATCGATCTCAAGGCCGCCGGCCCGATTCTCGCCGACATGGTCAAGGCCATCGTCGACAATACGCCGATGCTCAACGAGCTCGACGGCGCAACCGGCGACGGCGACCACGGCGTCAACATGAGCAAGGGGTTTCGCCGGACCGGGCAGAAACTCGCGGCCCTGCCGCAGGGTCTCGGCGAGGGCTTCGGCGTGCTGGCCGAGACGCTGCTCGACGAGATCGGCGGCTCGATGGGGCCGTTATACGGTAGCTTCTTCCTCGACATGTCGACGGAGCTTCGCGGCCGGACGACGCTCGACCGCGACGGCTTCGCCGCGATGCTGCGCGCCGGTGTCGCGGCGGTGGTGGATCTCGGCGAAGGCAAGCCCGGCGACAAGAGCCTCGTCGACGTGCTGGTGCCGGCGCGCGACGCCTTCGACGCGGCGGCGGCGCGGAACGAGAGCTTTTCCGCCTGCCTCGCCGCGATGGACGGGGCGGCCCAGCGCGGCCTCGAATCGACGCGCGACCTCGTGGCAAGGATTGGCCGCGCCAGCCGTCTAGGCGAGCGCTCACGCGGTCACCTAGACGCCGGCGCCGCCTCCTGCTGCCTGCTGCTTCACGCTCTTGCGGAGGGTCTTCGGAAGCAGCTCGACAGATGATGCCCCGCGAGGGGCGCGATGACGGGGGAAGATGAAAATGAAGGCCTTGGTGCTGGAACGCAAGCGCGAACTCTCGTTGCGAGACATCGACCTGCCGCTCGCGGTCGGCCCCACGGACGTGCGGATCAGGATTGACACGGTCGGGGTCTGCGGCAGCGACGTGCATTATTACACCCACGGCCGCATCGGCTCTTTCGTCGTCGAGGCGCCGATGGTGCTGGGCCACGAGGCCGCCGGCACGGTGATCGAGACCGGCCGGGCCGTGACGAGCCTGAAGGTCGGTGACCGCGTCTGCATGGAGCCGGGCATCCCGGACCTGTCCTCGCGCGCCTCGAAGCTCGGGCTCTACAACGTCGATCCAAGCGTCGTGTTCTGGGCGACGCCGCCGATTCACGGCGTGCTGACGCCCGAGGTGGTCCACCCGGCCGTCTTCACCTTCAAACTGCCCGACAACGTCTCCTTCGCTGAGGCCGCGATGGTCGAGCCCTTCGCGGTGGGGCTGCAGGCGGCCGTGAGGGCGAAAATCCAGCCGGGCGACACGGCGGTCGTCACGGGCGCGGGGCCGATCGGCATCATGGCGGCGCTGGCGGCGCTCGCCGGCGGCTGCTCGCGGGTGATCGTCTCCGACCTCATGCCCGAGAAGCTCGCCATCGCGGGCCGCTATCCCGGCGTCTCGACCGTAAACGTCCTCGGGCAGAACCTCGCCGAGGCCGTCGCGGCCGCGACCGACGGATGGGGCGCCGACGTCGTCTTCGAGGCGAGCGGGGCGCCGAAGGCCTATTACGGGATCCAGGCGCTGCTGCGCCCCGGAGGCTGCCTCGTGCTGATCGGCATGCCGGTCTCGCCGGTCAGCCTCGACGTGTCGTCGATCGCCGCGAAGGAGATCCGCATCGAGACAGTGTTCCGCTACGCCAACGTGTTCGACCGCGCGCTCGCCATGATCGCGTCGGGCAAGGTCGATTTGAAGCCGCTGATCAGCGCGACCTTCTCGTTCGACGACAGCATCGCGGCCTTCGAGCGGGCGGCCGAGGGCCGGCCCGGCGACGTCAAGCTGCAGATCAAGATGTGATCGCGACTTGCAGAATCGCCAGCCGCCATCCTCATTCCGTCCAAGCATTGCGCCTTCTCAGTCACCCGGACGCCGCGGCTGCCTAAGGCTCTAATGCCTGCTGTCTGGCTACGCCTATCGGGTCCGCAACGGCCTGGATGGGCGCTGACCCGAACGTCCGGTTCAGGGCGGCCTGCCAATGTCTCTTCATGGCGCAGGACAGCGATTGGTCTTCCTTGAGAACGAGGCGAGCATAACGGGCTCCTTAAGGGAGCTTATCATGACCAAAACGACAGTGCCTCAATCGCCTACGCGCATGCCCTGGAACCGCGGTCGGATCATCGGCCCGAAGCCGCCCCTCAAACCCAAACATATCTGGGCCATCCGGACCCATCTTCAGCACGATGGTCACATACGCGACCTCGCCATGTTCAACGTCGCGATCGACAGCAAGCTGCGCGGCTGCGATCTCGTCAAGCTGCGCGTGTCCGACGTCCACCTAGGCGAGGGTGTGCGCCTACGGATAACCATCGTTCAGCAAAAGACCGGCCGACCCGTGCCGTTCGAGATGACCGAGCCGACTCGCGACGCCCTTGCCGCATGGCTGAACAAGCGGGGCTCGCGGTCAAGCGACTGGCTGTTCCCTAGCCGTAGCCATGCGGGCGAACACATCACGACGAGGCAGTACGGCCATCTCGTCGACGAATGGGTCGCTCTGGCCGGCCTCGACCCAGCCCGCTACGGCACCCATAGCCTGCGCCGGACCAAGGTCGCTCTTGTCTACAAGCGAACGGGAAACCTGCGGGCCTGCCAGCTCCTGCTCGGCCATACCAAGCTGGAGAGCGCCGTCCGCTACCTCGGCATCGAGGTTGACGACGCTCTGGTCCTGTCGGAGCAGACTGACCTCTGACGGAGGGCGCGGCGGCTCCCTGCGGCCGCAGCCCACCGCAATCCATACTCCGCTTATGGCAAGGTTGGGTGGTTTGGCGACGGTCTGCATTCGAGCAGCCAAAGCATAGAAACGAACGTGACATCTGCCCGCTCAGCATGCCCTTGTGAGCCCCGATCGTGCCTCCTCGCGTCTGTCCGGGACATCTGCGAGGATCAGTTATGCTTCCATGACAAGCCGGAGTCGCTTTTGACCAACACTGGACTGATCCGGATCGAGCCCGAAGACCGCCTCGTCGTGCTAGCCAGGACGATTCAGGCGCAGACCCCTCATACTGAGGCGGTCCTGGCGGACGCAACCAGCGACGCCGCTAAGTTCGGGGACACATATCTCGGGCGGGCACTCTACCGCCATCGCTCCATCTTCCAAGGCTCCTCGAACGCCCCGGTGTGGAGCCACCTCGAACTCGCCTACTTTCGCGGCATCGTTCCGATCCAGGCCATCCATGAGGTTGTACAGGCGCAGCAACCGGAGGGCGCACGCCTGCTGCGGGCAGAGGTTCTCCTGACCACGCCCTCATCCTTCGTGATGCCACGAGGTTGGCAAGGCTCGGGAGGTCGGTCCGATCAGCAAGCCTCGCTCGAATACCTCGATGTCCGGCCCGCGCACTTGGCCGCATATCGTGACATCATGAGGCGCTATGTCGGTCCCGCCGCTGCGAAGCTCGTCGAGTCAGGCCGGTTTGGTACGTTCAGGGCCATGGAAACTGCCGCCGTGCTGATTCAAGATCCCGCGCTCGACACCAAGTGGAACCAAATCCACCTGTGCGAGGTCGATGCGGCCAGCTTCAAGGGATTCGGCCAGGAGTTCGACGCCGTGCTCCGCGAGATCTCACCGGAGGGCGGCTTCGCGAGCGTCTTTGCCGGCCTCGGCCCGATGCGCACGATCCCCCGCTGGACCTTCAACGACGCCGTGGTCGAGACGGATCTTCCTTTCGCGCAGTAGCCCGCAGTTCAGCGTCTGCCGGCCACAAGGCGCAGAGCTGAAGTCCGGTTGCAGGTACCGTCGGCAGCGGCCTGTGCGTCCCGGTTGGGTCGACACCGGCCGGACGCGTGCGACCGGGAAGGTCGGGTCCCGGGTAGGGCTCGAACGTCAGCAGTTGGCGCGAGTTAGCCATTCGGATCGGCAGCGCCGACACCTCCTCTCATCCGCGGCCTACTGGGTCGGCTTGAAACTTAGGCTGGTGAACAGAGTTATGTGCGTGTATGCTCATCGAGTTCACCTGGAGGCGTCCCATGCCCGGCGAGATGGCGCTCGAAGCTCTTACGACCGAACAGCTGCGAGCCGATGTAACTCGATTGATTGCAGAGCGCCTTGCTGCGCCCCTCGAAGCGGGGGCAAAGTCGCATCGGTCGAAAGCAGTCGGTCCGCAAAGTTCCGAGATCGGGCCCGGCGCCCGTTCCAGTACCCTGAAGTTGAAAGCGCGGACGGTGACGGGCCCGCAGTTACTCGAGGCGGTACACGCCGCGATCGGCCAGCTCCTGGGAGACCGGTCGCAGCTGCTCGTCCTCCGTAATGCCAATCCTGAGCTAGCACCCATTGTGACGGCCGTGCTCGAGCAAGTGCCCCGGGCCGTACGCGCGCGACGTCAGATCCTGACCGAGCAACACATTGACGCGCTCGTCGGCGTCTACATGGCCAATGATCCCCTCTCGACGGCGTTGCCCGATCTGGAGCGGGACAATGCCGAGGCTCAGGCGAGCTTCCTGAAACGCTGGCCGGTGCTGACCGCGGAGCAGTTGGCGGAGCGTGCGCGACATGGCTCCACCAACCGAAGCGCCACTGCCACCCGGTGGAAAAGTGTTAGGAAAATCTTTGGCGTCCGTACCGGTCGCCGAGAGGTCTACCCGGCGTTCCAGTTCAGGGAAGGACAGCCCCGAGCGGTGATCGGGCACGTCCTTGAGGCATTGCCGAGTGAAATCAGTCCCTGGCAGACGGCCTTCTGGTTCGTCGCCCCTAACGGCTGGCTCGATGGTGTGGCGCCTGTCGAGCGCCTGGACGATGAAGCCAGCGTGAGGGAGGCCGCGGCTCACGAAGGTGAAGCCTGGATGGGCTGACGTGGCGATCCCGCCGCCGCCAGACCCGTTTCCGGCGTTCAATACGACGTCTGTCCCTGCAGGAACGCGTTTGGTGCGCGTCCATGCGCCCGCTTTCGGCGGGGCGGCGTGCAACCCCTGCCTCGGCGGTCCTACGCGGTTCGCTCCTTTGGCGCTCCTCTCCGGAGCTTGCCTGCCCACGCTATACGCCGCAGCGACTTTCGAGTGCGCGGTGTACGAGTCGATCTTTCACGATCTGCCCTACGACGCGTCCAACAAGTACATCCGTCTCGATAAGGTGGCTTCGCGCGCGATCAGCTGGATCGAGCTTACGACCGATCTCGTCGTCGCAAGCCTGCACGAGCCGGACCTCAACAGGATCGGACGCACGCGGACCGAGCTGATCGACACGCTTCCGAGCGCCTACCGGATCACTGCGCGCTGGGCCGAAGCTTTTCATCGCGCCGATCCGGCCATCTCCGGCCTTGTCTGGACCTCGCGGCGTTGCGATCCGGAGCAGGCCTATGTGTTTTTTGGGGACCGACTCCCGTCGGGAGCGCTTTTCGTTCATGACCGGATCGAGGTTGCCGCCTCGGCGCACCATCTGGGCCAGATCAGAGACTTTGGTCGGCGTGCAGGTATAACGATCACGATTTGAGCGCCGAGGCTCAGCATCATGGGCTCACGCGAGGCGTCCTCGGTGAGCCCGGGCTAGCTTTTTCACTGGATCCGGTTCTGGCATCTTTGCAGGAGCCGCCTTCTTCGATGTCGCTGCCTTCCGCGGCGCGCGCGGTTTCTTCAGCGGGACTGTTGCTGTCTGGGCGACCACGTTCTCCCTCGTCTCTGGAGTGATCGCATTTCCACCAATGACCGGAGCCGGGCGGAGCTCGAATAACTCCTCGAGTCCTTCGCGGGCGGTCGCTCGGCTCGATTGCGCCAACTCGCGGAGTTCGACAGCGACGGAGGCCGCTTCATCACCTTGTGCGGAACCGGCTTGCTGTTCCACCATCTCGGCGATCGTTTCCAAGCCTCCGACATTCAGCAGCATGTCCCGCTGCGCGTCGGCCATGATATCGAACAAGGTCTCTTGCTGGCGTCCTCTTGGTCGGAAGGTCCGAGTCTGCTCGCTCTTTGCGAAATTATCTCCCTGAGTGGCAGGGCCGGCCTCGTCCGATCCGGCTCCAGCCAGCGTTTCGCGAGGATCCAGTGTTGGAGTGCCGAGCGATACGGCTTCCGATTGGTCCGCCAACGGGCGTCGTCCGGCCGAAAACGACGTTGGCGAGCGGTCCAACTCGTCGCTGAAAGCCGGGCGCGAACGGGAAGATGCCGTTCTGGTCGGAACCGCCATTGCCGCTGTCGGCGGCTCGGGAGGAGCCACCGCAGGTTCGCCGGCGCCCGGGGAAGCCGTAGCGGTCGGCGATGGAACGCCGGGAGCTGGGATCTTCGGCCTTTCAGCTGTCGGCTCATCCTCGGCCGCCCCGGAGTCCTTGCCGGGCTTGCCGTATTCCGGCGAGAGCACCTGAAGCGCGGGCTCCCTGAGCAATGTAAGCTCTGGTACCGATCGGAAGGTCGACGTGCCCGATCGTATGAGCGCCCGGAACCATCGATCCTTGTCGTAGCGGATCTTGGTAGTCAGGATCGGGAACTCGTTGGCGATCATCAGGATCGAGCTCTTTCTGGGTAGCCGGATCACCTCGTCCGGCCGCAGCAGCGGCACTCCGGTCAGGGATTTCGAGGTCGAGGAGTCACGGAACCAGCCGCCGCCGCGCAGGTTCGTAGTCGTGGCCGTGACGGTCTTCTGCCCAAGCTGATCGGACACGTAATTGGCGGTCGCCAGGTCGTCGACACCGACGAAGAGCTTGAGGGCGCAGTTAGCGACGATGCTTTCCCGCGCGGCCCGGCCATAGATCTCGTCGAGCTGACTGATGTTCTGCAGGATCGCGGCCATGCGAAACCCATAGCCGGCGCTGAGCGGGATCTGCTCGACGATCGCATCCATGCGCTGGAGCTGGCGGAATTCGTCGAGCATCACGAGGACGTGGTGATCGCCCTTGGCGGGCATCTCGCGCGTCATCGAGTCATAGATTTGCTGGACGAGGAGGCGGATGAGGCTGCGATAGGAGGTCAGGTCGGAGGGGGCGGGGCCGATGTAGATCGACATGCGCTTGCGGCGCAGTTCGCGGATATCGAAATCGCTGCGCGCCGTGACGGCCGCGATCAGGGGATTGTCCCAGGGTGCGAGGGCGGTGGTCAGGTTGGCCAGGACCGACCCGCGCGTGTCGCCCGGCTCGGCGATGATTTGGTTGAAACGTCCGACCACGAAGGAGCTCAGCTCCGATACCTCGGCCTTGACGATGGCTGTCAGAAGGGCGCCGACGTCCCGTCCGGTCGAGAGGATCCGCAGAGCGGTCCGGACCGTGCGGTCGGCGTCGGGTATCTGGTTCGACTCGAGCACGTAGCCGAGTACGCCGACAAAGAAGGAGACGATCTGATCTTTCGAGAGCCCGGTTCCCGACATCAGCACCTTGAGGGCCAGCGCCTCGTAGGCGCCCCGGGGCGAGTCGGCGTGAACGGTCGAGAGCGAACCCGGGTGGCCGGAATTGATCGCCTGGAGGAAGGTGAAGGCCTCGGCGCCGCGGACTTCGCCCAGGATGATGCGGTCGGGGCGCATGCGCAGCGAGGCTTCGAGGAGGGATTGCACGGTGACCCGTGCCTGACCCTGGTCGCCCTTGGAAGCGACCAGGGGGACGAAGTTCGCCTGCGGCGGATGGAGCTCGCGGGTGTCCTCGATAGTGAGAATGCGATCGTCCGGGGGCAGCGCCTTGAGGAGCGCGTTAAGCGCGGTGGTCTTGCCCGTGGAGGTGCCGCCGGACAGGAGGATCGAGACCCGCTCGCGAAGCGCGAGCTCGATGAAGCCGCGCTTGTCGCCGCGCTCCAGCAGCTGGCAAAGGTCGCTGTCGAGAGCTGAGAGCTCGTCATCGCCGCCGACCGTGGTGGCGTCGAAGGCGCCCATCCGTTCGTAATCGTCGAGGGACAGGTTTTTGACGACCTGCTTGCGGATGGCAAAAGCGCCACCGCCTGGGGCGGCCGGCGGCAACACGGCCTGAAAGCGCTCGCCGGTCGGCAGCGCGGCCGAAAGGAGGGGTGTTTCCTCGCTGACGCTTTGGTCGGAAAAGCCGGCGACCCGCTCGGCCAGGAAGCGGATGGCCTCGGCCGTCATGGCGCGCAACTCATAGCGTTGCATCGCGGGCTGGCCCAAGCGCTCGACCCAGACCTCGCCCGGCCGGTTGGCGACGATCTCGACCACGTCACGGCTTGCGAACCATTCGCTGAGAGGCAGCAAGGCCCGGGTCAAATGCACCGTTGGACGATGCGTCAGCGGCATCGCCAGGACGGACTCGGCCATGGCGGAGCTCCTTGATCATTTCGCGCAAGGGGTCCGGATAGAAACTCGAGAAATCGAGGTCGCGCCGGACGAAGATCATGATGCGGGTTCCCTGGTCGACATTGATGGTCGGCGGGATGTTGATGGAGTTCTTGAGCGCCTCGTTGGCGATCTGCGTCATGGTCTGGGACACCTGCTGGGCCGCGAGCTGACGCGCGTAGGCGTCCTGCTGGTTGACAGGCTGGCTGCTCGAGGTGGTGTAGGTGCCGGTGGCCGGATTGAAGGTGCTGGTCGAGGTCGAGTTGTAGCTTTGCGAGTTCTGGCCGAGCTGGGCCAGATAGGCGGAGCCGCCGCCCACGACCGAGAGCATGATGGCGGAGCCGAACCGCTCGAAATAATGATTGTCGACGTCGCCCTCGAGCCCGGTGCGGCCGAGATTGTCGGTGCTAGGCGAGCCGAGCTGTACCGACACGCCATCGGAACGCAGGATGCGGGTCCAAACGATGAAGATGCGGGTCTGGCCAATGGCGAGGCCTGACTTGTATTCGCCGATCAGGCGCGAGCCGGACGGGACGATGACGCGCCGGCCATCAAAGGACCAGACGTCCTCGGTCGTGACCGCGCGCACCATGCCGGGCAGGTCGGACTGGATTGCGGTCTCGAGGACGCCCCGGATCATCGTTCCCTGGGCGATCAGCGCATCGGTGCGGCGGTTTTTTGTGGCGCGGGCGATGTCGACGCCGGCTTGCGATCGGCTGTTCAGGTACCGGGAGTTGGCATCGGTCTCATCATAGGTTTTCTGCGAGCCGCCCGCGGCCTCGTCGACGGGTCCGGCCGCGACGTTGAGGCCGGCATCGGTCACCACCATGGGGGATTTGAGTCGTTCCCATTTCTGGCGTTCCTCGTCGGCAAGGCGCCGACGCTCCTCTTCGGCCCGCCGTCTTGCCTCCTCGTCATCGTTGGGCTGAGCCAGCGTCGGAGGGGGTGCGACGACACCCGGCGGGTTCAGCGGCGGGAAGGTTGGCGCGGGATCGGCCGGCGGTGCGGCTGGTGGAGCCGGGGCAGGCGGCGGCGGCGCGGGTGGCGGCGTCAGCACGATCCTGCCCTGGTCGCGCGCCGGGGCAGGGGTGTCGATGACGGGCGCACGGTACTGGGTCGTGCGGAAATCGTCACCATCGGCGGCCGTCATGGCGCGGGCCGGGACCTTGTTGCCCGTCCACATCATCCAGCCCACGAATGCCATTGTGACGGCACCCACCAGGACCGACACGCCTTTCGAGGTGCGGTTGCGCGGGCGGGAGAGCTGCGAGGCGGCGTTGTCCTCGAATTCCAGCTGCCTGAGATCGTCGCGTGTGGGCATGGATCACCTCGACCGCGAAAAGAAAGGGGCTGTTGCAGAGGCGCTCAGCTTCTGCGGGCCGTAGGGCTCCATGCCGGTGGGGTCGGGCGCCGAGGGGCGCAGATTGAAGACGCAGGTCGCAACATTGCCGCTGCGCAGCGTCCACTGCCGGCTGATCTTGTCGACCACGAGGAACTTGCCCTCGCGCCGGAAATTTTGGAGGCTCTCGTTGCGGTCCTGGTCGACGATGAAAATCGCCGGGACCTCGCCTCCGATCGCCACCCCGGGATGCTTCCCATCCGGGGACCCCTGGTTCCCTTCGCGCTGAAATTGGAACCAGGTCTTCTTGCCATCATCGAAGACGGCGACCGGCTTTAGGGCATCCGAACCCTTGTAGCCGTAATCGGTATTGGCGTGCTTGACGTTGAACGCCTTGCGGTTCGGGTCGTTGATGAGTTTTGCGGCTTCCTCTTCAAGCTTGGCGTCCCGGTCCTCGCCGGAATAGCGGAACTTGATGGTGTAAACCTGCCCGCGCACCGACGCCTCGTTGGAGCGGAGCGCGAAGACGTAAGTCCGCCTGTCGCTCACGATGTTCATGTTGGTCGCAGCATGCGGGGCGACGGGCTTCAGGAAGACGATGTTGCCGCGCTTGTTCGGCTCGACCTTCCAGGCGACGCTGTCACCGAGCGTGATGGTCTCGATATGCTCGCCCTCGCCGAGAATGAGCATCACTGAGGTGCCGTAGGTGGCGTCGACACCGACGACGTCGTTTTCGTTGTAGACGATCGTCCGGATGCGAGGGTCGGCACGGCCGGGCAGGGGCTCGGCTTCCGCCCAGGCCGGTGAGGCCGAAAGCGCCAGCAGCACGATAAAGGCGAGGGATCGCCCGATCATTGCGTTGCTCCCGTCGGGGTCAGCTCCGGGGCTGGCATCGGCGTGGACCGTGGCGGAAGGTCACTGATCGTGGGTGCGGCTTCCTGATCGCGCCGATATTCCGTGACCTGGAAGCCGAGCGGGTTTTCGAACCGCCATTCGTTCTTCATCGGTGTGTGCGTGTAACGGAACCGCATGAGCGAGGTCCAATAGAACTCGGTCGTGTTGGTCGGGGTGCGGGTCAGGGTCGAGAAGCGGACGATGGCGGTCCGGTTGTTGGCGAACTGCACGGAGCGAACGGTGATGGCCACGGTGCCGGTTCGGGCCAGCACGCGGGCCGGGTTCTCGGTGTTGGCCGGGGAATAGAGTTCGACGAGGGCGCGCGCGGCGTCCCCCGTCGAGAGCAGCTGCGCCAGGTCGAAATTGTCCTTGACGGCGCGAGGATCGTAGGTTTCCCGGGCGCGCAGGTAGCGGACCACGTTCATCTGCGTCACCGCTTCGGACTGCTCGAGGTCGCCGGGCGCGAGCGCCCGCTTGACCTCCAAAAATCCCGTCGTCTTGTCGACCTCGACTACGTAGGGCTCGAAGCTTTTGAGCGGGATCAGCAGCCAGAGGCAGCCGAGCGCCATCAGGGCCACCAGCGTCATCATGGCGGCGGCGGTCCAGGCCAGCGCGCGCGAGCGTTTCACGCTGCGCACGACGTCGTGCTCCCAGGTGGCGGCTTCCGAAAAGTACCGCCGGTCCACCGCGCTGGCCGGGGCCGCCCCGCCCTGATTCGCCACCGTCACCTCGATCCGTTGCGTCGAGCCGCCCATCAGAAGCTATCCCTGGTCTTCTTCATGCGGGCCTCGGCGGCGCGGCGATCCTGCAGAGCCAAGTATTGGCGCTCGGTCCGATCGTGGCCGACGGCGCGGAGGCGCCCCATCCGGGTCAGCCCGTAGCGCGTCATCAGGGCGCGCCCGACGGCGCTCCGCTCGGGATTGAGGTTGTGGGCACTGGCGAGCGCCGCGCCAAGGGCGGTGAAGCGCAGCATGGCGCCGCCGGCGATGGCCTGTGACACCGGGATGAGCTGGGAGACCAGGAACACACCGATCAGGCCGACGAGGACCACCGGTGCGATGTCCTGGATGCCGGTGGTGACGCCCGAGTTGGAATTGGCGAGCGCCTGGACGACGTCCTTGATCAGCGACAAGTAGAAGCCGGCGACCGCATAGACCAGGATCTGCACGACCACGAACTGCACAAGGACCGAGAGCCAGCCAGAAAAATATCGCGTCGTGAAGCCGTAGAGCATCATGACGATGAAGATCGGCGCCAGCGCCAGCATCACCCAGATGATGATCTTGGCGAAGATGACCAGGAAGGCCGTAAACCCGACGAAGAGCGCCACCACGATCCACACGATCGAGCCGTAGATATACGGCCCGGGATTGGTGATCCCGGCATTGCTGACGATCTTGGAGGCCGCATCGACGCCGACGAGATAGATGTTCGAGATCGACTGCTCGATGTTCGAGGTCGAGGTGCCGGCGGAGCTCGCGTCGCCGATATTGGTGATGATGACGTTGCCGACGGCCGAGGGCGCCTGGTTCACGACGTCGTAGACGAAGGCCTGGAAGTCGCCCCAGGTCATGGCCAGCACATAGACGATGAAGACCCGGAACAGGCGGAACGCCATGCCGGAGGCGGTCGTGTCGCCGCGGCCCTGCCAGAAGGACCAGCCCCAGAAGATGATGTAGAGGGCCAGCAGCAGCGTGAAGACCGGCCCCATCGCGCTGGCGAGGGCCTGATAGGTGTTCTGAGTGAAATTGCTGCCGAGCGTGTCGACCTTCTGGAAAAGCTGGCTGATGAAGTTGTTCATTGGGCCCGTCTCCCCTTCGGTTCGGCATCGCGGTTCATCCTATCGAAGGGCGCCGGCCCATTGAGCGCTCGCATCGGGCCGCAGTTGCTGACCGGTGGACCTTCCGCATAGGACAGCACGCCCTCGCTCGCATCGCAGGGCGCCTTGAGGTCGGAATGGCCACAGCCGCCGAGCATGCCGACGATTGCTACGATGAGGGTCAGGCGAACCAGCATGGTCAGTGCGGGCTCAAGGTCATCTTGTTGGGATCGAAGGCCATGGCGGCGGCCGACGAGGATTGCAGGGCGATGTCCTGCGTGTTGCGGAGGTTCTGTGCCGTCAGCACGCTGTTGAGGCTGCCGATCATCTCGTTCATGGTCTGGCTGCCCTGGATGACGAGCTGGCTGTTCTGGTCGATCGATGCCTTGAGGTCCTGGCCCTGGCCGATCATCTGCGAGGCCGAGGAAAACGCCTGCTGGCGGATTTGCGAGGCCGACTGAGTGGCCGAGATCAGGCCCGCCAGGGCCGTCACGGTCGAAACAGCGGTGCCGTAGCTCTTGTCCTGGGTCGTCGACTGGCCGTTGATCAGCCCGGAAATCGTCTTGACCAGCGACAGGCCGTTGATGAGCGTCGCCGCGGCCTGGGCCGAGCTGCCGGAAAGGCCGCCCCAGGCCAGGGTTCCGGTGGACAGGATCGACGCGAGGTTCGGCGCCTGGGCGACGTTGAAGCCGCCGCCGAGCGCCGATGTCGAAAACTGGCCCGCGGAGCTCGTGCGATCGCCGGTCACGGCGTTCAGCACCTGCTGGCTCAGTTGCTGGATCTGGGCGTTCGAATTCATGATGGCTTGCGTGTTGGCGGCGGTTTTGAGCGCCTGCGCCAGGTTGGTGTTGTCGATCACCGGCACCTGGGCGAGTGCGGGCCCGCCGAGAAGGAGGGCGAGGCCGAGCGCAACGAGGTTCCTTTTCATGCAAGCCTCCTAATTCGACGCGTTCTGGAAGGCGGCGAGGTCCGCCGGAACTTTCGGAATGGCGACCAGTGGGGCCGCGAGCGGTGCGGCCTGAGCGGACGTGACCGGCGTCATGCTGGCCGCCATGCTGGCCAGGAAGGCCGAAACGTTCGAGGCATTATCGGCCGCGGGCGTCACGCAGGTCTGACCGAAGGTGACGCTCGCGCAGGCCGTGAGAGAGCCCGAGCCCTGTGACGGCACGACGGAGGGAATGCCGGGCATGATGTTCGAGAACGGGGCGCCGGAGAAAGCGATCGCCTTGACGGTGTTGCTGTGGATCGCGGCGTCCTGGACCAGCGAGGCGGTGAGCACGGAGTTCCAGCTGTTCACGGCGTCGATGCCGCCCTGCCAGAGCTGGATCTGATCCGCGCGCATCCGCGAATTGACGTCCATGGCGTCCTTGGCACTGTCTGAGCCGCCGATCGCCGTCGACCGGGTCTGCAGCAGCGTGGAATTGGCCGTCTGCGTGCTCTGGAGGTCCCCGGAATAGCCTGTCGCGCTGTCCGAGGTCGCCTTCGGATCGCCGAGGCTCGCCGCCTTGGTGGCCGTCGTCTTCAGGGGCGGGAAGGAACTCGGATTCGTCGCACCCGTGCCGTTGCCGCCGTTGGCGAAATCGCCCGAGTTTGGCATCTGCCCGGACGCGTTGTAACTGGCGACCGCGCCCCGGGCGCCGGAGAGGGAGCCGGTATTGTAATAGCCCTCGACCAGCGACGAGAACTGCCCGCCGGTCATGTTTGTGCTGCCGCCGTTGCCGGTGACGGCCGAAGCCGAGACGCAATTCGTGGCGGGCGCACTCGGGTTCTTCAAGAGGCACGAGGAACCTCCAAGACCCTGCTGATGGGCCAGATAAGCTTCCTCGAACGTCGGGGTCCGACCGAGTTGCCTGGTCAGTCCCGAAACATCGTCCTTGGTCAGCCGGGCCATCGCGTCGGCATTGTCATCGGGATTCAGTTTGTCCCCGCCGTTGCCGTACTTGTTCCAGGTCCCGTCGATGAACTGGCCGAGACCGCCGGCAGAACTGCCCGGCGCCTTGGCACTTGGATTGCAGTGCGATTCGACGACGGCGGCGTTCTCGAGGAACTGCGCCGAAACGCCATTGTTGGCCGCGGCGCGCCCGATCGCGTCGGCGCTGGTTTTCCGCGAGACCGAGCACTTTAGGCCGCCGGTCGATGTTGACCGGGCGCTGGATGATGAATTCGTCTGGCCGGTGTTGTCGGCCTTTTGGCTTTCCGGCTTGAGGCGGGCGTCGTCCGCAATCGGAACGTCGGCCAGGACGGCGCCGGTCCCCAGCGCGAAGACGAGAATGCAGACCGTCACGCGCTTTGGGCCTTTGACCCGCCCACAATGATAGATGTAGTTTCGGTCGGGGGTCATGTCGCACCCCCGTCGCGGAGAGCAGCATGAGGCTTTGGTTTGTCCTGATCGTGCTGGCTCCGACGATCGGCACCGCGGCCGCGCAGGACCGTTCCGCGTGCAACGGGATCTTCTGTTCGCAGACCAAGGCGGCCGATTACGCGGCCGAGTTCGCGCCCTATGTGGCGGGTGAAAAGACCTGGGAGCAGATCAAGGGACGCAACATCCTGGTCATCAAATACTACGACTCGAACGGCACGCTGGAGTCGGTCAGGAGCTATCCGCAGTCGCGCTACATGGAGCCGGTCAATACGCTCCCGGGAAGACTCGCCTTCGCGGGGCAGGGGACGCCGATCGTGGCTCTGTACGGCTTGGCGCCCTGCAAGAAAATCGGCAGCTTCGACTTCAAGGGCCAGACATTCACCTGCCACACGCTCTGGCAGGATCGGCTCGAAACCAGCCTCTACGCCACCCAGGCCGTCATCTGCCGTGCCTACACGGACCAGATCGACAAGCCCGTGCAGGAAGCCACGTGCCTGCGGGCCGACGAGGGATTTGGGACCAAAACCCGCGGCGGTTCCGTGATCGACGACACCCTGGTGGGTCTGGGCGTTGCTGTGATCGGCAAGGACGCGAACGGAAAGCCGCTGCGGCCGGATCTGGCCAAGGTCGCGGCACGGGGTGCCGCAACCTTCGATGCGATCACCGCGCCGTAAGGGGGAGCAAAGAGCGCGGCTCACGGCCTTGACTCCCAACCGCAGAAGATCGGCAGCCAGATTTTTGGGTCGTCGCCGACCTCGGCCCGAAGCCGGTCGAGCTCCGCCACCGTCTCGACCCGTCCCGAAAGAACCTTGATCAGGTCCTCCATGCCGCGAAGGCGGATGCGGGCGATGACGGAATCCCGTCCGTGCTTGATCAGGAAGGCGCGGCTTTGCGGGTCCGTCCGCAGGATCCAGTCCATCTCGCGCTCCGAGAGCCGGAACGCGCCCACATAGGATTCATGGTCCGCCTTGGGATTGGGGAAGAAGAGGTTCGTCGCGCTCTGTTCGATCAGCGTGTTGGCCGACCCGGACCGGACGATGTCGGCGGCGCTCTGTGTCCCGAAACCGATGACCCCATTCAGCTTGCGAATGGTCTTCATCTTGTCCTTGATGAAGGACGCGAAAACCGGGTCTTCGAGGAGGCGCCAGCCCTCGTCCAGAAAAATCAGGGCGGGTTCGCCGGTCAGAAACTCGTCGATCCGGTGGAACACATACATCAGCGCGGCGGTGCGCGTGACCGGATCGTCGAGGACGCGGGTCAAGTCGAAGCCGTAGATGGTTGACCAGGCGAAACGATCCTCACGATTGTTGAAGAGCCAGCCGAGCTGATCGGGCCGCACCCACTTCTCAAGCCGCGCCACGAGATCCTCCTCGCTGGCCCTGATGCGGCCCCGCAACAGCGAGCGGAAGGCGTCGAGCGTACGCCCCTCTGGCTCGCTCAGCAGCGTTTCCGCAATGGCCGAGCGGATGACGCTTTCCTCGCTTGGCGGAAGCGAGCGGCCGTCTGCGCGCTTCAGCATGAAGGCGAAGAGGCAGAACAGGAACTCGCGATTGGCGCCGGTGTCGGGCAGCATGAGCGGATTGAAGCCGGAGGGTTTCCCCGGGTGCAGGGTCTCGTAGCGGCCGCCGAGCGCCCGAATGAAGATCTCGGCGCCGCGGTCCTTGTCGAAGAACACGCATTTGGTTTGCGGGCGGATGCGCTGCGCCTGCGCCATCAGGAAGGAGAGCGCGACCGTCTTGCCCGATCCCGAAGGCCCGACGATCGTGAAATTGCCGAGGTCGCGTTCGTGGAAGTTGAAGAAGTAGGCCGTCTGGCTCGTCGTCTCAAGAAGCGAGATCGCCGGTCCCCAGTGGTTGCGGGACGCCCTGCCGCTCGGAAAATTATGCAGCGACACGAAGCCGGCGAAATTCTTGGACGAGATCAGGCCCGCGCGGGCGATGTAAGGGAAGTTGCCCGGCAACTGCGCCCAAAACGTCGGCTCGGCATTGAGGTCCTCGCGGACGAAGATCATCGATTGATCGGTCAGGGCCGCGCCGACCGCCGTCGTGCATCGCTCGACTTCAGCCATCGAGCCGCCGAGGCACATGACGCTGAGGTGATGGAAGCCGAAGATCGACCGCGAGCCCAAAAGCTCGTCGCGGGCATCGTTGAGGTGCTCGGTGATGATCGATCCGGCCTGGTCGGCCATGTCGACCTGGCGGCTAACCAGCTCGATCCGCTGTTGCGTGGCGGCGCGGTCGACGATGGCGAAAGACTGCGTGACCACGAACTCGTGCGGGATCTTGAGAAGCCCATCCATCATGGTTGGACCCGTGAAGGCCGGGTATTCCCGCACGGACAGCATGGCGCCGTACCGGCTGTCCGACGGGTGGGCGGCGCCCACGAACTCGATCGCGTTGCGGCCGAAGTTGATCCGCTTCATCGCGACCGCCGCATCGAGCGGCATGCGCGGCAGTCGCATTGTCCGCGGCATGACCCCGTTCAGCAGCTGAACCAGGAACTCGAGCGGTTCGCTGTAGTGGGTCCCCTCGATGGTGCGGATACCGAGGATGCGGGCGCCGTAGGCCTGCAGCACCTCGCAGATCGAGGTCACCGCGTCATGCAGTTCGCGCAGGTCCTCGCCTTCGCGCGACCGGTCGCCCTCGAGGGTCCGGGTTCCGAGCCACCTTCTGACGATGCCATCGGCCCTTCCGACCTTGCCCTGCAGCGGCCGGCGCACGATCGTGAGGTAGGTATCGTTGACGAACATCCGGCGCTCGGCCAGCAGCGCCATGTACCGTCGGTCGAGTTCCTGGGCGAAGTGGCTGGCGAACTCGCCCCCGAGCTCCGGCTTGATCTCACGGCGGATGAGGTGGCTCAAGACCGCGAACCGGCTGCTGCCGAGGCTGCGCAGGATGTCGGCCCGGCCTTCGAGCTTGTTGTTGATGTGGGCCGCATCCGCGGTCTCGAAGCAGAACCCTTCGAGTTTGAGGACGCTGAGTAGCAGTCCGTCCTTGGTCCGCAAGGTTTGTTCGTCGACGTGCCGGGTGTAGGGCACGTGGGTCGAGACGGGCCGTTCGCGTCGCGAAACGGCGCCGAACCTCATCTCATCGAGCAGGACGCGCGCCACCATCGGACCCTCACGGACGGTAGCTGTCGAGGCCCCACAGGGCCTTCGACCGCGGCGGGCACTTCGTCATCTTCACGCGAATGATCTCGAAGATCCGGTCGTCGCGCAGGGTCAGGACGTAGCCGGCCGCATGGATCGGCAGGATCAGGAAGCCCGAGAGCAGGTTCTTGGTCACCAGGAACACGACGGCCGTCACCACCATGTTGAACATGGAAAACATGTAGGGGACGCCGAACAGGGTTGGGGTTCGGGTGAGGGCTTTGACCAGCGGCGTGACCTCGAATTCGGCGTCCTCGGCCATCGTCTCAGCCGCCCGTGCCGACCGCGGATTGGAAGAAGCTGACGATCTGGCTGGCTCCGAAGACGAGGACGATGCCGAAGATGATCGAGCCCGCGAGACCCCAGGTCAGCCGCCCGGCCCAGGCCGAGAAGCCGCAAGCGATGACGGCCAACACGGCGAGCGACGTCGCGATCTGGCCCGTCAGCGCTGAGACGAGTTGCTGCAAGGTCGATTGCACGGGCGACAGCGTCCCGCTCGACTGCGCATAGGCGGCCGCGGTCAGGAGCGCCGATACTATTGCGGCGCCGCCGACCGATTTCAGGAGTGCACCACGCGTCATTCTATTCCTCCACATGCAGGACGAAATCCTGGGACCAGCGGGAGCTGGTCGCGGTCTGGATTTTCGCAGCAGCGCTCGGCGCTCGAGCCCCCGCTACGCGCGCAGGTGCTGGAAGGGACCCGGGCAGGGGCCAGGTGTAGAATTCGTTGAGGACCGAGGCGACGTAGCGCACGGTCTCAGGGAAGGGCGGGACGCCGCGGTATTGGTCGACCGCTTCCTCGCCGGCGTTGTAGGCCGACAGGATGAACATCGGATTCCGGTAGCGCTCGTGCAGCACCCTCAGGTAGCGGACGGCGCCCTGCACGTTCTGCGCCGGATCGCAGATGTCGACCTTAAAGCGCGCCGCCGTCGCCGGCATGAGCTGCATGAGCCCTACCGCCCCTTTCGGAGAAACCTGCTCGGCGTGGAAGTGACTCTCGACCTTGGCGACCGCCACCACGAAATCCGGATAGAAATCCTCCTCCGTCGACTCTTGGTGGTCGACGCGTCGCCTGCAGCTCGACAATGGGGAAGGTAAAACGCCGGCCCTCCGGAGTGGTGACCTCCAAGGTAGCTCCGTCTGGCAAAAGCCTCACTTCCATCGGTGCCTCCACCTGCGAACGACGCAGCTTGCCGTGCGGCCGTATACCGGCTGAGATTTCAGTCGTAGTCGAACGTGTCGGGCGAGACGCCCAAGAGCAGATCCGCGACGTTGATCCATGGGGTGCTGTGACCAGCGCCATACATCCGGTCCGCTACCCTTTCGAGGCGTCGACGGTGACGATCGAACCGGCACAGTACCTCGGCCCCGTCTCGCGTGTCGCTTTCTTCAAGTTCGTCGATCGCGGCCTCGAAGACATGACAGCGTACTTGGCCTCCAAGGCCTTGCATAACGAACACGAGGCCGAACGCGTCGATGGCGGCGGGAAGGCTGGTGCTGGAGAGGCGCAAGACGGCAGGGCTCCGGAGGGCTCTCTGAGAGGGTGTCGCGATCACAGCACGCTGGCAGACATTGCGCGAGAGGCGGATTATCTAGGAGGTGTGCCCCTGATCAGGTCCGAGAACTCGACTTGGCACTCACGCACGCGGCTGAAAATGACGTCGGGATCTTCATTGTGCCCAGCTAGGGTCAGATATGTGTTTTGGTCGTCGTACCGGTCGTAGACGATCCAGTCCCCGGTGAGCTTCTGATGTCGCGCCTGGTCGTCCATGCCGCTGTGCACGAACGTGGTGGCCAGCAGCTTGGACTTCTCCTCAATCGACGTCGTGTCGTCGCTCATCACCGATCGGAGCATTCCGTTTAGCGCCTTCTTGCCCCAGCGATTTTTCACGACCTGCGCGACGTGGCGCCCCTCCGAGAAATGCTTGTGCCAGAGCCCAGCAAGCGGCGGGTGAAGGAACTTCGTCGCTGGCTTAGTCCGCGTGGGTCGATGGACGGGCGCGCCTTCCAGCCCAGCGATCTCGTTGATGGGATTGAACGGGTTTAAGGGCGCCCGCAATGTGAGGAACGCCATCTGCCAGACCAGCGTGATGGAGAAGCGGCCGGTGACCATAGTGCGGGTCAGGCGGTCGTGAAGCACGCGGCCGATCGCCTCCATCTCGGCAGGATTGATAGATCCCGTTTCCAGTGCGGTCACCGGCACCGCCTCGGGTAGACCAATAACCCGTTGATCATGTCGTCCAGCCCGCACGATGGATCACGCACCGACCTGTTCTGCGGGCGGAACGAGCGTCGCCGACAGCTTCACCCCGAGCGCGCCGAGGATGTTCAGGACCGTGCTCAGCTTCGGATCGCCGTCCGGCGCGAGGGCCTTGTAGACCCCTTCCCGCGTCACGCCGGCGTCGGCCGCGACCCGACCCATCCCGCGGGCACGAGCCACGATGTTGAGGGCATGGCGGATTGTGTCGCTGTCGCCGGTGGCGAACGCCTCGGCCACGATCTCGGCTTGGTCCTGGGGATCGGTGAGATACTTCGCGGTGTCGAAGGGTACGGTCTCAAGGGGCATTGGAATAACAGTCAACAGGATTGCCCGGGGGCTCGGGCTGCGAGAGGCGGATCGATTCTCACATCTCGAGCACCATTGATTGAGCCTTGGCGATGTCGCGCGCTTGGCTGCCCTTGTCGCCACCGCAGAGCAGGATGACGATCTCGGCGCCGCGGCGGGTGAAGTAAATTCGGTAGCCCGGACCGTAGTCGACGCGGATCTCGCTCACCCCGCCCCCGACCGACTTGGCGTTGCCGAACAGGCCGAGCTCGACCCGCGCGATGCGCTTGGTGATGCGGCTGCGCGCGGTGTCGTCGGCCAAGTCTTCGAGCCAGGCAACGAAGGTGGGGGTGGAGACGATATCGGCCATGCGTGAACCGTAGTTCACAGTTGCAGCGATTGTCAACTATGGTTCACACGCTCCGGCTGTTCAGCTTCGCCGAGTTGACGAAGCCGCTTCACGCTGACCGCGCTATCCCTTGCTGGCCTTGCGCGCCGTGGCGCACCGTTCCGCGTGCCGGATCTCGTTCGCCAGCGCGGCCAAGATCCGCAACGGGTGCATCCCGGTCGCTTGAAGCTTCTGTACGAGGTCGCCCATGTGTCGGCTCAGGCCCGCGACGCGCTGCAGCTCGCGGAGGCCGCGATGGTTTCCGGGTCGCGCCCGTACCGCCTGTCCAGGTCGGCTTGCATGGCCTTTCCCGATCGGGAGCGGGGCCAGTAGACCCGGAAGGCCGGCCCCATGCCGTTGCCGCTATATCTGCCCATAGGACTGCTCCTGTAAGCCGGGTGTCCTTCGGATTGAGGGACAGATCTCCCGGCACGATGTAGCCAACCAGCATGTGCGGAAAACCTCATCTCAGGGGTTCTCACACACTGGACCATTCCGACACGGTTTGTCGTGCATGTTTCAGCCCAAATCGGGCCGTTTCCGGTTGCGGTTGGAGGGCCTACGGAAATCACCTGTTTGCCGTCACCCGGCCGGCACACCTCCCAAACGGCAGAATGGCCCGTAACGCTCACTCCCCTGAGCTTCGGGGCAGCCCTGTTCCGGCTTTGTCCGCTTATGCGTACCAGAAGGCCGTTTCGTTAGTTCCGGCCAACACGGCGGGACCATGAGGAAGTGTGTGGTCCCCGCGACGGCATAGGGCCAGGCACGATATGGTTGGCTGGTGCCCCGACCTTCGACGCAACCGAAGCCTGCCGCTGACCCTGATGCGGTACCGCCCGTGGCCGATGCAGCCGGCGTCGTGCAGGTCAAGCGCCAGCAGATGCAGTGGACCCGGCGGGGCGCCCACCTGTTGCTGCAAACCCGCACCCGCGCCCTCGATGGCACGCTCCGGCGCTTGTTCGAGCGGTGGTATCCGGGGCTGGCAAACGACAATCCATCCAGTGCCGGTCAAGCAGTGGCGGCGTAAATACCACACACTTCCTCATGGTCCCGATACCTCACGCCACATCGCGGGTTGGACAAAAAAGATCACGACAGCGAAACCGCCGCTAAGGAAGTTTTACAGTTGAATAGCGCGACGGGGAGGTCGCTCGGAAAGTCGTGTTCGATCTTGCATCTCCCGAAGGCGTCAGCTGACGCTCACGGACGACGTTCATTCAGCCTGCCGAGAAGATACCGGATTTGACACCGGTGCGGCAGCTGTCATTTGCAGTCCGTCTCGGCAGAGGCGTCAGGCACAGGGCGAGCGCGCCGGGTTTCAGCCTCTCTTCAGACGGAGCCCGGTCGGGTCTCTTTATCGAGAGGGTCTAACGGCATAATCTTATAACTAATCGATATTGGACCCGAACAGAAAGACGACGATGATCGTGCACATCGATGCGCGGTGATATGTGATGAAGAGTTGCAGAGAAGCCGTCGATGTCTCCCTGGGGTCTGATCCCGTGACGCTGGCCCTCGTTCATCACCGCCTGACCTCGGTCGCGTGGGAGATGGGCGAAGCAATGCTTCGAACTGCCTATTCCCAGATCTTGAACGCGAGCCGGGATTTCTCGGTGGCCATCTGCGATGTGAGGACGCGTCTCGTCGCGCAGGCCGATCACATCCCTATCCATGTCGGAGCCTTGTCCTGGGCGGTTAAGGCCGTCGAAAACCGATTCGACGATATCGCCGACGGCGACGTCTTTCTGCTCAACGACCCCTATGCGGGTGGCAGTCACCTGCCAGACGTCACCGCACTTCTGCCTGTCGTATGGGGGGGTCGACGGCTGCTGTGGGTCGTGGTGCGCGCCCACATGAGCGACATCGGCGGGGCGACTCATGGGGCCTATAATCCCCAGGCGACCGAGATCTGGCAGGAGGGGCTGCGCATCCCGCCCATCCGCCTCTGCGAGGCGGGCCGGCAACGCGACGATCTGCTCGACATGCTAGCCCTGAACGTCCGCTTCCCGCGCGATTTCAGGGGTGATCTCGCCGCCATGGTGGGGGCGGCGCGGCTCGGCGATCTTCGCTTGCGTCGCCTGCTCGGCGAGATCGGCCGGGACACCGTCCTGTCAGCCATCGACGCCATTCTGGCCAGCGCGGAGCGGCGGACACGGTCCATCGTGGGAACATGGCAACCCGGGACCTACTACGGTGAGGCGACGCTCGATGACGACGGCCACGGTCGCCGGGACATCAAGATCCGCGCCAGCGTGAAGGTCGCTGATGGCCGGGTCGCAGTTGATCTCGGTGCATCAGACCCTCAGACGACGAGTTTCGCTAATTCGTCCTACGCCAACACGCGAGCCGCGGTCGCCATGGCCTTCGCTTACCTGCTCGACGCCGATATCCCGAAGAATGACGGCGTCTTCCGCGTGCTCGATGTTGCGGCAAGACAGGGGACGATCGTCTGGCCCCACGACAACGCTGCGGTGACCCTGTGTACGACGCATCCGGCGAACGAGATCGTCGAAGCGGTTGTCAAGGCCCTGGTGGGGGCCTGTCCCGACCGAGTCATGGCCGGTTGGAGCCGCCGCTTCCGTATCTCGCTCGCGGGCGCAGACCCGCGGAACGGCAGGCGCTTCATCTGGCACATGTTCCACGCGCGGCCGGGGGGCGGGGCATCGCCCGCCGGCGACGGATGGTCGGCGACGGGTGAATGGCATTCCGTTGGGGGTATCAAGTTCGGCAGCGTCGAGGTCGCAGAAGCGCGCTTTCCGCTGCATTTCCGCTCTCACGAGTTCCGCCCCGGTTCTGGCGGTGAGGGCCGGCACCGCGGCGGGCTCGGTACAGCGATGGACCTGGTGGTCGAAGCCGATGCGCTCGCCCACACGGCGGGTGACGGGACGCGCCATGGTGCCTGCGGCATTCTCGGCGGTCGCGACGGGGAGCCCCATGCCTACCGGCTCCTGTCGGGGGACGGGCCGCCCCGCACCCTGCGCACGAAGGAATTCGGCATCGGCATCCGAACCGGCGACGTGCTGGAGGTCCGCTCCGGCGGCGGCGGAGGCTGGGGCGATCCGGCGGCCCGGGCCGCGGAGGCGAAGACGCGCGACGAACGGGACGAGATGGTGCACGAGCAAACTGCAGGCGGATGATGACGCGGTTTCGCATCGGCATCGACGTGGGCGGCACCTTCACGGACCTCGTCGCCAGGGACGCGGAGGGGCGTGAGACCTTCACGAAGTCACCGTCGACGCCTGAGGATCAGTCGGTCGGCGTGATCGCCGGGCTGGAGAAGCTGGCCCGCCTGCACCATCTCGACCTGCGAGACTTCCTGTCACGGACCGACCAGATCGTGCACGGCACCACGGTCGCCACCAATGCGCTCTTGGAGCGCAAAGGCGCGCGCGTCGGACTCCTGACCACGGAAGGTCATCGCGACGTGCTGGAGATGCGCGAGGGGCTGAAGCCGGATCGCTACAATCTCCGCATGGCGCCTGCCGAGCCGCTGGTGCCACGTCGTCTTCGCCGCCCCGTGCGCGAGCGCTTGCGGCCGGATGGGAGCGTCGAGACCGCGCTCGACAAGGCTTCGGTGCATGAGGCCCTCCGCCTGTTCCAAGCGGACCGGGTGACCTCCGTCGCGGTCTGTTACCTCCACAGCTACCGCAACCCCGCCCATGAGAGGGCGACGCGCGAGATCCTCACCCGCGAGATGCCAGACGCCTTCGTCACCCTGTCGAGTGACGTGCTCCCCCAGATCAAGGAGTTCGAGCGGGTCTCGACGACGGTGGTGAACGCCTATGTGGGTCCCGCTGTCAGCCGCTACCTGAGCCATCTCGAGAGCCGCCTCAAGGAGGGTGGGCTGGCCGGCCCGCTCTTTGTCATCCTGTCTCAGGGCGGCATGGGCCCGATCGAGGAAGCCGGAAGCTTTGCCGTCAAGACCGTCCTGTCGGGTCCAGCCGGCGGCATCGAGGGGGCGCGACGATGCGCCCGCGAACTGTCGACGCCGGACCTCGTCGCCTTCGACATGGGCGGCACCAGTACCGACATCTCCCTGATCGCGGATGGACAGGCGATGCTGAGCTCCGACGGGGGCTTGGCGGACCAGCGCATCGCCCTGCGAAGCCTCGACATCGTCAGCATCGGCGCCGGCGGTGGCTCGATCGCCTACCGCGATGCCGGAGGGCTCTTCGCGGTCGGTCCTCGGAGCGCCGGAGCCCGCCCTGGACCCGCGTGCTACGGCTGGGGCGGGACAGAGCCGACCGTGACGGATGCCAACCTGTCGCTCGGCTACCTCGACGCCACCGACATCCTCGGCGGCGACCGCGGGCTTGACCGCGAGGCCGCGCGAGGCGCCGTCGCCCGCTTGGGGGAGCAGCTCGGCCTGTTGGAGGAGACGGTCGCGGCAGGCATCCACCGGCTGATCAACGTCAAGATGGCCGACGGCATCCGCCTCGTTACGGTGAAGCGCGGGGTCGACCCACGCCGCTTCGCTCTGCTCAGCTTCGGCGGCGCTGCTGGGATGCACGCCGTCGAGGTCGCGCGCGAACTCGAGATGAGCCGGGTGATCGTCCCGACGACGGCCTCGGTACTGTCTGCTTGGGGCATGCTGTCGAGCGACTTGAGCTTCGAGGTGACGAAGACCCATATTGGCGACCTTGGCGCCATGGACGAAAGGCGGCTCCGGGCCGTCTTCGCGGACCTCGAACGGAGCGCCACGGAGAGGCTCGCCCAGTGGGGCGAGGACGACGTCACGATCCGCCGCTCGGCGGAGATGCGCTACGGGGAACAGATCTACGAGATCGACGTGTCGCTCGAGGACCTGGACTGGGAGGCGCCGGGGCTCATGGAGCGGATTGCCTGCCGCTTCCATGCCAGTCACGAGGATCGCTTCACCTATTCGTCGCCTCACCAGGAGGTCGTCTTGGTCAACGCCTGCGCGACGGCGTTCGCGCGCCGGTCCGAACCGGCGACCTCGTCCGAGATGCGGGTGGTGAAAACCGATGCAAACCCGCCGCAAGTGGTCAACACCCGACGCGCTTTCTTGGGAGCTTGGACCGACGTGCCGGTCCACGCGACCCGCGATCTCGCACCCGGGCAGGCCGTTTCAGGGCCGGCCCTCATAGAGTCCGGAAGCACGACCGTGCTCCTGCGCCCCGGCGACACCGCCAGGGTCGACGAGCGCGGCTGGCTCGACATCGCGGTGGACCTGCCGCCGCCGGCGATCTTCTGAGCAAGGAAGGCTGATATGCCGATGCTGCCCCGCTTTCTTCATGACACCGTGCTCCGCGCAACCGCGGTTCTCGCCCTTTCGGGAGGCTTCCTGTCGAGCACAGCCCTCTCTTCCGCTCGCGCCGACGTGCTGGTCGGCGTCGCTTTGCCCCGGACCGGCGGCGGCGCCAGCTACGGCGACCAGGTCCTCAACGGGGTCAAGGCCGCCGCGGAGGCCATCAACGCCGCAGGGGGCGCAGACGGCGAGAAGATCGTCCTCGATGTCGAGGACGACATGTGCGACCCTAAGAATGCCGTTTCGGTGGCGAACCGCATCGTCGAGAAGTCCGCCCATTTCGTTGTGGGCCATGTCTGCTCGGGCGCTTCGATCGCGGCCTCCGACGTCTATGCCGAGAACAGGGTCGTGATGATCAGCCCCTCGACTCTGGCAGGCAAGCTGACGGACCGCGGATTGCCGGGCATCTTCCGGGTCTGCGGCCGCGACGACCAGCAGGGCGCCTTCGCGGCCGACTACATCGCGGACCACTTCAAAGACAAGCGCTTCGCCATCATCCACGACAGCCAGACCTTCTCGCGCGGCCTCGCCGATACGGTGCGGAACGATCTGCACAAGAAGGGCATCACCGAGGTCTTGTTCGAGGGCATCACGCCAGGCGAGCGCGACTACTCCGCCGTGATCACACGCCTGAAGGCGGCGGGTGTGGAGTTCGTCTACTACGGCGGCTACCAGCAGGAGATGGGGCAGTTGCTGAAGCAAGCGGTGACGGCGGGCTTCAAGGCGCAATGGATGGGCTCCTCGGGCATCGCCACCCGGGAGTTCGCGTCGATCGCCGGCAGCGCCTCCGATGGCGTGTTGATGACCTTCAGTCGCGATCCGCGCAAGCTGCCGGGAAGCGCCAACCTGGTGGCGTCGCTTCGCTCCCGAGGCATCGAGCCCGACGGCTTCACGCTGTACGGCTACGCTGCGCTTCAGGTGCTGGCCGAGGCTATGGACCAAGCGAAGAGCTTGGATCCCCTCGTGGTTGGAAAGGCCATGAAGTCTGGTGCATTCGCCACGGCGCTCGGCGAACTCAGGTTCGACGCGAAGGGTGACGTGATGACCCCGTCCTACGTCATGTACGAGTGGCGGGGCGGCAACTTCGATTACAAATGAATCGAGCGTCGTTCCTACCCGGGCTCGGACACGGCGTTCATGTGCCTGAGGAACGCCGTCAACGTCGGGCCGACCTCGGTTCGACGCCAGACCGCGTAGATGTCGGTGGTCGGAAAGGGATCGGCGATCTCGACGAAGTTCACTCCCGGTATGGCGAGGCATCGAGCCGAGGCCGGTACGATGGCGAAGCCAGCGGAGGCGGCGACCAAGGCCATCATGGTGACGACCTGCTGCGCCTCTTGGACGACCCTCGGCGAATACCCGGCCTCGACGCAGCCATGCAGGATGAGGCTCCGAAAGCCGGGAGCCTCATCCTCTTCGAAAATGACGATGGGCAGATCAGCGAGGTCGCGCAGCCGTACGCTTGCCGCCTTGCTGGCCGGATGGGCCGACGGCAGGGCCGCGACGAAGGCCTCCCGGTGGACTCGGACAGTCGACAGGAGTTCGTGCACGACCGGCGGCCGCACGAAGCCGATGTCGATCTCGCCCTTGTCGAGGGCTGCTATTTGGGCGGGTGAAGACAGTTCACGCATCGAGAGCGTCACGTCAGGCATCGTGGTGACCAGCTTGGACAGGAATCGAGGAACGACGCCGCAGGCCGCAGAGCCTGTCGCGCCAATGCTGATCGACGCGCCTGCGCCTTTGGCGGCGCGCCGGGTCGCCCAGGCGGCACGGTCGAGTTGGTCTAGAACGACCCGAGCCTCACGCAGCAGCACCGCTCCCGCAGCCGTCAAGATGATGGGTCGCGACGTTCTGCTGAACAACGTGGCATCGAGATCTCTTTCGAGCAGACGGATCTGCTGGGTCAGTGCGGGTTGGGCGATGTTGAGCGCTTCGGCAGCGCGACCGAAATGCCGAGCATCGGCCAGCGCGACAAAGTATCTGAGGCGGCGAGTGTCGATCATGGAAAGCGGTCCTGTGTGACGGTTCCTCTGTGAGCAACCTCGACTCCGTCGCAAAAACACTTTTCTCGACCAGAGTGACCGCACAGCGACCCTCGGGGTTATCCCGACCGCGGGCCTGACAGGCCGTTAGATCACCGACATCTCTAACCTGGAGCTCTTGACCGTGCTGAACGTAGTACCCTTCGTCAGCGTCGACGCTATGATGAGGCTCGTGCTTCACGTCGGCGTCGAGCGCTTCCTTGTCGAACTCACCAACACCATTGAGGAGGATTTCCGGCGTTGGGAGTGCTTCGACAAGACGCCGCGGATCGCCTCGCACAGCGCGGACGGCGTGATCGAACTGATGCCGACCAGCGACGGAGCCCTCTACGGCTTCAAATACGTCAACGGCCATCCGAGCAATGCCCGCGACGGCCGCCAGACGGTCACCGCCTTCGGCATGCTGGCCGACGTCGGCTCAGGCTATCCGATGCTGCTCTCCGAAATGACGATCCTGACGGCGCTCCGCACGGCGGCGACCTCCGCGATGGCGGGGAAGCACCTGGCGCCAAAGGGGGCGCGGACCATGGCACTGATCGGCAACGGGGCGCAGGCGGAGTTCCAGGCTCTGGCCTTCAAGGCGCTGCTTGGCGTCGACCGGCTGCGCCTATACGACGTCGACCCCGCCGCCACGCGAAAATGCGTCCGCAACCTCGAAGGCTCCGGCTTCGCGATCCATGCCGCGGGAAGCGTGGCCGAGGCAGTGGAGGGCGCCGAGATCATCACGACGGTGACGGCCGACAAGCGCAATGCCACAGTGCTCGGCGACAACCACGTCGGTGCGGGCGTGC
>JAABUM010001885.1_pt1 | contig 29797 bp, 27 predicted proteins | sample 5559161 | NCBI WGS metagenome assembly JAABUM01 (sample SAMN10711868, study PRJNA513369) | rock metagenome | isolation source: Antarctica rocks | place: Antarctica: Victoria Land, Siegfried Peak nord
TCAGGAACAAGCCAAAGAGGGTGCCGGGCGCTCATCTCACTCACAGAGTCCTACTCTGAGCTTAGTCCGGGCGTCTCCGACACCACTAAACAACATACAAGCTTGGTCGTACTTGAGGCGTTTGTTCAGCGCTTACGAACCGCCGCCGCCTCGAAAGCGGCTCCCAGGGGCGGACCGATGAGCGTCCAGAAGAGCAGGCTCAGCGCGGGCAAGCGCGCCAGCCCGCTTTCGGCCAGAGTCGCGGTCCGGCTCAGAGCTTCGCCCGCCGTGTCGCGCGCGACCTGGCCTCCTCGACCCGCGCGCACGCCGTCGATGGCATCGCCGGCCCGATCCACCAGGGCGCCTCGCTCGCGCAGAGCCGTCATGGTGGCTTCTTCGGTGAGATGATCGACGATTGTGCTGCCGTAGAACGGAATCACAACCGAGCACACCAAGAGGCTCCAGCCCAGCGAAAGCACCCAGGCCAAGATCGCGCTGGCGGTTCGGCTTGCCTTGGCTCCCGTGGCGCAGAACGCGCCGATGAAGCCTGCGCCTACAAAGCAGGCCAGCACAGAGCCGCCCATCAACACAATAGCGGAAGTGGGCGGCGGCCCAAGCCCAAACTTCGCGTGCAGCGAGTTCAAGAGCGGCATCGCCAGAGCCAGTGCCAGCAGCCCGAAGATGCTCTGGCGCACGATGGCCCAGGCAAACTGATTAACCGTGTTTCGCATAATCTTAAGCGCCCAAGCGCCCGCGCTTCAGTATGAAGGGCATGAAGTACTTGCTGCACTCAGGGCTCCAAACAAGAAGCGTTTCAGCCTTCAGCCCGATACCAATCCTGGCGCCTCAAGGGTAATCTCAGGCTCCCATCCTGATGCGGCTTGGCTAAAAGAGTCTGGAAGACCGTGATGCGATTGGTCGAGAAGCCGTAAGCCGAGCTCGCCATATACAAGCGCCACACCCGATAAGTCGCCTCGTCCACGACCTTCAAGGCCGCCTCGCGATTCGCTTCCAAGTTGCCAACCCAGGCGCGCAAGGTCAGAACGTAATGCTGCCTCAGCGACTCGACATCGCGCACTTCCCAGCCCGCTTCCTCGGCTCGCTGCAGGGTGAGATTAATCGCCACCGTCTCGCCGTCGGGGAAGACATAGGAATCGATGAAGGAGCCCGGAGGCATCGTCTTCAGGTTCGCGTTGAGCGCGATGCCGTGGTTCAGGAACACGCCTCCGGGCTTGAGGTGGCCAAGCGCGCGCTCGAAATACTCGGGCAAAAGCGCGGCTCCCACGTGCTCAAACATCCCGATGCTCGACAGCGCATCGAAGTTTTGCTCAGGCTCGATCTCTCGGTAATCCTGAAGATGAACCTTGCAGCGGCCTTGAAGACCAGCGTCCCGGATGCGCTTCTGAGCTTCTTCCACTTGAGGCTCCGAGAGCGTGATTCCCGTGGCATCGGCCCCGAAGTACTTGGCGGCGTGGACAATCAGCGCGCCCCAGCCGCAGCCGATGTCGAGCAGCTTCTGGCCGGGCTTGAGGCGGAGCTTGCGGCATATCAAGTCGAGCTTGGCGGCTTGAGCCTGGTCTAAGGAATCTTCGGGCGAGGAAAAATAAGCGCACGAGTAGACCATTTGTTCGTCCAGCCACAGCTTGTAAAAACTGTTGGACGCGTTGTAGTGGTAAGCTACAGCGGCTGTGTCGCGCGCGATCGAGTGGCGTTCACCCTTGAGCTTCGCGGGCTCTCTTGGTTGCAGCGGCGTCTTCTGCTGCGGCAAGCGGAGCACGAGAGCAGCAGCCGCGAGCTTGCGCAAAGGGCTCAAGCGGTTGAGTTCGAGAGAATCAGCCAGGCGCAAGACGGCTTCGATGTCGCCTTCGAAGTCGAACTCGCCGCGCAGAAAGCCTTCGCCCAGGCCCTTCTCGCTTCCCGAAGCGAAGATGGTGCGCAGGGCGCCGGGAAAGTGCAGGGCGACGGTGGCGCGTCGAGGCGAAGAGTCGGGCCACAGAGTGTTGTCCCAGAGGCGGATTGAAACTTCTGTGGCTAGATGGCGTGGAACGAAGCGATCAAGTACTTGCAGCGTGAGGCTTCGAGCTTGGTCGATTTGTTGAATAAGCATGAGTAACGTTGAGTGTGATGGTTTTGAAGAGGAGGATGTCATGAAGTATCTGATTGTGATCGAGGAGACGCTCACGGGCTTCTCGGCTTACTCGCCGGACTTGCTGGGCTGCGTCGCGAGTGGGCAGACGCGCGAGGAAGTCGAGCACGCAATGCAAAACGAAATCGAGTTCCACCGCAAGAGCGTGGCGCTGGCGGGCAAGACGCCCTCGCGCCCTCGCTCCTGGGCCTCCTGGGTTCAGGTGCCGGCGTGAAGCACGTCGGGCCAATGTGCCCCGGTCGAAGTCAAGCCACTGCAAGTACTTGCGGTGGCTTTTGTTTTTGATGCCTTGAGCACGGCTAAACTGCGAGCGTGAAAGTCCGCGATGTACTGAGGCTCATCCAGGACGACGGCTGGTGGCTCGACCGCACCAGGGGCAGCCATTTGTGCAGAGCGCATGAGAGCGATGTAGCCCCACTGATGGGGCTTTTACCTCAGCCCGCTCCTTCAGGGGCGAGTGTTACCGCTTTTAACCAGGGCAAACGCACGGGATTTTCTACATTTTGTGGTGGGCCGCGCCCTGGTAAGTACTTGTAGAGGTCGTGTCCACGTAGGGAGACAACAAGTTGCAGGCTCTGAGTCGCGGCTACAGGCACGGGGAAACGTAGAAAGTCCCCGTGCGTTTGCCCTGGCTTTTAACCTAAACCCGCACCACTGGTTTTGTAAGTTATAAAGGCTATCGGTTCAGCTTTCGGCGCGCGCAATCGGTTGCTGGCTGCACGACGATTTGGCGCTCATCGGCACGACGTTGATGGAACCGTCGGCTTCCAAAACCGCGAACTTCACGGTTTCAATCTCCGCTTCGCCGCGCTGATGAATGGCCTGCAAAACATCGGCGTGCGTCAGTCCAACGCGGATCAGGTTTTCCTCGACGAAATGACCGAAATGCACCAGCACAACCGGGCCGCCGCCAATCAGATGGCGCAATTTCTTCGAGCGATAAAAAATTAGGCCCATAACATGATTCAAGGCCAAAAGTGTCGCTGCGGAAACCAATCCCGCAGGTAACGACGTGTTTCCCGCCACCATCGCGGTTTCAACGGCGCTACCCAGCAAAATGATAATCACTAGATCGAGTACTGTTAACTGTCCCAGATGGCGGCGTCCCAGAAAGCGCAGGCTGAGGATGAGAAAAACGTAAATCGCGCAGGTGTGAAGAAACACGGCCAGCAAAGCATGATGCGGATGCCAGGCAGAAATCATGGCGGGAACTCCCAAACAGAAACGTCACAGTAAAACGTCATAAAAGCGTGGCGACTTCGTTAGGTAACGGCGGTTTCCCGACACTATCACTTTCCTCAGCGCGAGAACTTTTACCATGCAACATTGGCTCAACGACGTTTTTTCTCATCCCAATTGGCACGGCGCGCTCGCCATCGCGGGCAAGACGACCGTGATTTATTTCTTTCTGGTCGCCGGCTTGCGTTTGTTGGGCAAGCGCGAACTGGGACAGATGAACATTTACGATCTGGTTCTCATTATCGTGCTGGCGAACGCGGTTCAAAACGCGATGGTCGGCGACGACACTACGCTTTTCGGCGGCATCGTGGCGGCAGTTGTCCTGCTGTTCTGGAATCGCGTTTTTTCGTTTCTGCTGGATCGTTCAGCTAAAATCGAAAAATACATGGTCGGCGAACCCGTTCTGATTTTGAACGACGGCGAACTGATCGCCGACCGAATGCGACGCGAAGGCGTGACGCGCGAGCAAGTTCTGGCCGCCTTGCGCGAACACGGCTTGAACAGTTGCGACCAGGCGCATATGTGCGTCTTAGAAGTCGATGGCACCATCAGCGTGGTGCCAAAAGACGCCGATGTACGCCGCACGCATCGCCATTTCAAAACCTTGCGCGTGACATAAAAATCGCTTTCGAGTACTCAATGGTTCGGACACTTTTGGGGCCGGAAAAACGCGCAGCACTTGGTTTTTCCAGCCAGAGCGGTATTTAATCCCAACTCAGGGCAGGCCTGAGTTGGAGGGAATGCATCCGCAAGACCAAGGCAGGGTCAGAAAGCCTTGTATAGCAAGGCTTTCTGACCCGCCAAAAAGTGTCCGAACCATTGAGTACTGGAAATTCGCTTTTTCGCTTTATGGCATCTGACAGCCAACTCTGGCTTTTCTCCGTAATCGCCGCGCGCAGCGCGGTTGTTCTGCTGATTTTAACCATTGGCCTGCGCCTCATGGGCAAGCGTCAAAGCGGACAGATGAATGTGTATGACGCCGCCTTAATTTTGCTAATTGCCAACGCCGTGCAAAATGCGATGACGCATGGGGATGGGAATTTGATCGTCGGTTTCGCCTCGGCGGGCGCCTTAATGCTCGTCGGGCGCTTGTTCACGGGCGCCTTTGTGCGCCTGCCGAAACTGCGCGATTATCTGATTGGAACGCCGACGGTTTTAGTCAGCGATGGCCATTTGATTCTGGCCAACATGAAGCGCGAGCACGTCACCAAAGAACAGCTTTGCACGGCTTTGCGCGAGCACAGCATGAAAGATTTCCGCGAAGTCAAGCTCGCCATTTTGGAAGTCGATGGCACCATCAGCGTGGTGGGAACCGAAGAGCATTCAGAGCGCACGCCGCGCTATTTCCGCGCCCTGCGCCTGCCGTAACTCCGTTGCCGCAATCGAGTACTCGAACGCTGAAAAACGGCGCATTGTATGCAGGGGCGCATTGCAATGCGACAACTTCATTGAAAAATGCTCTGAAATCGACAGGCAACTTCTTTTTCGTGCATCATTGCGACAGGCGGCATCGCACAACGTTGCTTGCAATTTTTAAAGAGGGTGCGTTTTTGAGGTATTGGGCTTTTTCGTGTTGTGGGATATTCCAAGATTCCCGTCTTGCTCTCCATTCTTGGTGGATAGTCGGCGTCAGTAATGAGCTTTTTTCAATTATTTCCAAAGTGGCGCTCAGCTTGACAACACGAAAAAGCCCAATGCCCGTTTTTGAGAGGCTGCATGCTTTTCCCTTCATCACTGGCTATTTGCGCCGCCTTCATCGGGGTGTCCGCTTTTGCGTTGTTGGGTGGGTTTCATCTGTAGCAGTGTGATGTTGAAAGCACCGAGGAGGGGCTTGCAGCTCTGGTGTTAGTTGAAGTTTCATCTGTAGCAGTGTGATGTTGAAAGGTTCTGGCACTCCATGCTGTTGGAGATGGACAGCATGTTTCATCTGTAGCAGTGTGATGTTGAAAGACAAGTTATCGCAGCTGGCGGGGATTTCTCTTTCGAGTTTCATCTGTAGCAGTGTGATGTTGAAAGAGGGCGATCTCAGCTATAGCATCACGAGCGAGCAAGTTTCATCTGTAGCAGTGTGAAGTTGAAGGCCTGCAGTCTAAACCCGCCTTTTTGCGAGGTCGCTGCACGCGCTGTTCAAACGAGTCCACAACCACCGCCAGCTCCGGTGTTTCGAGCAACAGCACGTCCAAGGAGGCGCGCCGCTTGCGGCCAGGGTCGGGCATCTTCATGGTGTCGCGCCCGCTCTGGGCCAAGAGCGGCAGCACACGGGAGAGGATGCGCCCCACGGTGGTGGCATCCACCCCGAACAGGTAGCCCAGGGTCTCGTACGTGGAGTAGCGCCGCAGCCAGAGGACACTCAAGAGCAACTAGTCTTGGTGCCCCAGCCCAAACTGCCCTCCACCGCCCACGGCCCGCTGGCGCGGCTTCTCGCGCCTCGCCAACCTCTCGCGGTGCGTGGCCTGCTGTAGAGGCACCATCTCCGCGCTTAAGCTCTCGAACTTGCTCAGGCGCAGCCCGGTCAGGTGCTGGAACACGCTCGCGTGGTGGCTCAAGTGACGGTATTGGAACATCATCCTCGCCAGTTTCACCCATCCTCTAACTACCGTGCAGGCTAACTAGTGGGTCACTTGATACGTATATAGCCATTGGGCTTTGAACCATCGTCACCTTGTTAAACTTGCTGTGGCCTTGTGTCTGGAGACGAGACGAAAACAGCATTGGCGACATACGTAGCAAGTGACCCACTAGTGGGTCACCTGCTATGGAAGTCGCCAATGGCTGAAGAAGGTACAATTTAGGTGTTGAGCTCACTGCGGACGCTCTTCGGGAAGCGAGAGCAAACCAGCAATGGCCAGTTACATAGGCAGGTGACCCACTAGTGGGTCACTTGTTATGCTCATAGCCAATGGATGATTTGCTCTCGTTTCCCGCGGGACGGGCGCAGTGAGCTCAACACGCCTATTTACCCTTCTGCATTCAATGGCTACGCGCATACCAAGTGACCCACTAGTAGTGGGTCACTTGATACGTATTACGTATGTAGCCAATGCTGTTTTCGTCTCGTCTCCAGACACAAGGCCACAGCAAGTTCAACAAGGTGACGATGGTTCAAAGCCCAATGGCTATATACGTATCAAGTGACCCACTAAGTAGTCGTGCAAAAGAAAACCGGCATCTGCGCAGTGCAGAACCCGAAGCGTGAGCGAGGGCCAAAAGCAAATTAGCCCTCGCTCACGCTTTGGGTTCTGCCGGAATATATTTGCACGACTACTGCTCTAACCCGGTAGTAGAGAGGGACACGGATTTGGAGGTGGAAATCTGTGAGGTGCCGCTCCACGCAGGTTTCTCAGCCTCGAACACCGCTGGATCCGTCCCTCTCTACTACCAGGTTAGAGCACTACTTAGTGGGTCACTTGGCATGGATGTCTCCAATGGCTGAAGAAGGCACAATCTATGTGTTGATCTCGCTGTAGACGCCCTTTGGGAAACGAGGGAAGCAGCAATGCCTATCTACATGCCAAGTGACCCAGTAGTATCTACTTTCCTTGAGGCCGGTGGTCGAACAAGCTCTTCGCCAAAAGGTTGTTGAGAACATCGCGCGGCACTCACGAGAAGAAGAGGAAAAGCGAGAGCGATTTCGCAAGGCAGGTTGAACGGCAGGGCGCAACCCGGTCCGCTCAACTTCGTCTCGCACGCTGCTTGCTATAATTTGAGCGTTCCCCAGTACTTGTATGCGACCTCAGCCACAGCGCCCGGCCAAGACGAGCCGCTACGACCGTTCTTCGTGGTGGCTCTTGCTCGTGTGCGCCTTGCTGCTGGCCGCGCCTTCCAACGCCGCGCCGCTTTCGCTGGCCCACACGCGCCAGTCCAGCGCTCAAGTCGAGGCCGTCTTCGCGATGCTGCAGAGCTCCGAAGCTCCGCTCGAATCGCGGGCGGCTCTGCAAGTACTTTGCGCCCGAGTTGGGCTCGATCAGCTTTCCACTGCGCGTCTGCTCTCGTCTTACGAGCGCTGGATTCAGGCGCAGAAAGTTCCCTCAAGTACTTGCAGCGCTCCAGTTCTTAAACCTGCGCCTCGCCTGGATGCTTCGCGCACGCTGCTCATCACCGAGCACTTCGCGAGCGAGGCTCCCATCCGCACGCACGCGCGCATCCGGCTCTTCCTGGAATAAATTCGGCTCCGCGAGAAGTCAATGACTCTCGCGGGTTTTCGCGCGTCTGCTGATCCCCACCCGACTTTAATTAGCCGCATCGACGGTGCTTTATGCTGGATTTCAAGAACCTGTTCGCCAAGAAGCAAGACCCCAACGCGCCTCTCGCGCAGAACCCATCCTCCGGCGGCTTGGCCGGAGCCGTGTCCAAGCTGTTCGACAAGAACGAGAAGGAAGTCGCCAAGCTGCGCCCCGTCGTCGAGCGCATCCGCACTCTGGGCGAAGATCTCAAGGACTTGTCCGATGACGAAGTGAAGGCGCGCTCCAAGGCTCTGCGCGAGCGCTTCCAGGCTGAAGTGACCGAGCGCCTGAGCAAAATTCGCGACACCAAAACAGGCGAGCCCTTCGAGTGGGCGGAGCTGGACGATCAGCTCTCGTGGAGCGACGAATACGCCCGCGCTCGCGTCCAGGCCGAGAAGGAAGTGCTTAACGAACTGCTGCCCGAAGCCTTCGCCCTGGTGCGCGAGGCTGGAACACGCACCATCGGCCTGCGCCACTACGACGTGCAGATGATCGGCGGCTCCGTGTTGCACTCGGGGCGCATCGGCGAGATGAAGACAGGCGAGGGCAAGACCCTGGTCGCCACGCTGCCCGTCTACCTCAACGCGCTGAGCGGGCGCGGCGTGCACCTCATCACGGTCAACGATTACCTCGCTGAGCGCGACGCCAACTGGATGCGGCCCATTTATGAGTTCCTCGGCTTGACCGTGGCCTTCTTGTTCAACGACATGGAGCCCGAAGCGCGCAAGGAAGCCTATGGGTGCGATGTGCTGTACGCGACGAACTCCGAGGTCGGCTTCGATTACTTGCGCGACAACATGGCGCGCTCGCCCGAGGAGATGGTGCAGCGGCCCCTGAACTTCGCGGTCGTCGATGAAGTGGACAACATCTTGATCGACGAGGCGCGCACGCCGCTCATCATCTCGGCTCCCGTGCCCAAGACGGATCGCGCCCTGCGCCGCCAGGCCATGGCCAAGACCTGCGACAAGCTCGCGCGCCAGCTCATGCCGGGCGTCACGGACCACGAGATCGACGCGCTGCTGGACGCGCACTCCAACAAGGGCCGCGTCTCGATCGACGGCCTGATGGACGATCTTCTGGCTCGCGGCGCTTTTAGCGAAGCAACTTCCTACCTCGTGGACGCTTACCTGCTGGCCGAGAAGAGCGACTCCATCGAGAACGCGGGCCACTTGTTGGACGCTTCCGATGAGCTGCTTGCGAGCGGCTTGATCGACGCAGCGGGCGCTCAAGTACTTGTGGACGCGGCTGTGGCTGCGGCTCATCCCGAGAGGCTGCGGCAGGCTTGGACGGCTGAGGTGCAGCGATTGGCCGCGCCCTTCTCGCACGCCTGGCTGGTGGCGAAGGCCTCGCACTTCGACCTGGACATCGTGGGCAAGGAGCTTTCGATCCCCGCCGAAACCCGCGCCGGCTTCCCCGAGCAGTTCGGCGAGGAGCCCAACACGCGCGACAACGCGGCCCGCGTCATCTCGGACGAAGCCGTGCGGCGCGGCCTGCTCGATAGCAGCGAAGCCTTGCGCTTGTCTCTGCTCGAAAAAGGTGGCGAGGCTTCTCAAGTACTTGCGGCGCTTCTGGAATCGTCCGGCCCGCTCAACGAAGCGGATATTGCTTTAGCCGAGGCTCTGCCCGCGAGCGACAACCCTTCGGCTGACGAGGTGCGCTCGCTGATCGCGTCGCTCGAAGAGATCGCGCTGCGCAACCTGCTGGCCTTTGAATCAACTGAGAAGCTGTGGGCAACTGTTAAGCTGCCTCAAGGGCCGGAGGGCTTGCGCAAGCTGATCTCGAAGAGCATCATCGAGCATCCCGGAGCCAACGCCCAGACGATTTCGGGCCTGGTGCAGAGCTACGAGGCCGAGCGCGCCAGCTTCCTGAAGCAGCACGCCGACATTCTGCGCGGCAAGCTGCAAGGCTTTGAAGCTGTCGCGGCCAAGGCCCAGACGGGCGAGAACGTGGAGCCGCTGCGACGCCTGCTGCAAAGCGAGATCACCAAGAGCGGAGCCTACGCCCAGGCCATGAAGCTGGCCCGCGAGTGGAAGCGAGACAACGAGCGCCAGGCCGCGCGCATCGGCGACGACCTGGCCTCCGAGATGAGCCAGTGGGTCGAGACGCCGCCCAACGCGCGTCAAGTACTTGCGCAATTAATTCTTGAAGGCGGGACGGCTGAGGCGGTGCGCGAGCGAATTTTAGAAGCTGTGCGCGATCTGCCGGGCGAGAACACCGAGCTGCCCGCCTTGATTACAGACGCCGCGAGCAAGCTGCAAGAGTGGCGCGACGAGTCCTCGCCCAAGCTGATCGAGAAGATCAACGCCCAGGTGCCGCTGCCCGAAGAAGCGCAGACCGACATCTTGCAGGCCATCGACACCGGAGCCGAGTCCGAGAACTTCGACTCGTTCATCGGCACGTTGCTGCTCTCTTCGCCTGCCGTGGCGCACTTGTCCGAAGCGGTCGAGGAGTTCGGAGCTTCGTGGACACAGTTCAAGGAGCAGCAGAGCCAGGCGCTGGTCAACAACATCGCGGGCACGCTGGAAGTCTCGCCCGACGCTGCCGATGCCTTGAACGAGCTGCTGGGCAGCCCGATCAGCGGCAAGCTGGACGCGGCTGTGTTCGGCCAGCTTTCGAGCGATGTCGTCTCGCGCCATCTGGAGCCGCTCTTGACCGAGGGCAACGCGCCTGCTTTTGCCGAAGAGATCAAGCGCCGCATCCCGCTCGCCAAGGACGTGCAGAACAAGCTCAGGCCCAGTGAGTTCGTGGGTCGCTCGGGCGATGCGCTGCGCCGCTCAATTGTGCGCTTGGTCGAGCGCTCGCTCGAAGTGATGCCCTTCGAGGATTACAAGCGCGTCATCCGCAACCTGGGCTGGCTGGTCGAGAAAGACGAGAAGCGTCGCCAGGGCGCGCTCACCGACATGGGCACCTTGGTCGCTGAGCGCGAAGCCGGAAGCAACGCCTTCACCGACCCCGAGAACTTCCTGGACACGCTCATCGCGTCCGACATCTTGACCGATGAGGAAGCCGCCATCGCTCAGCGCGCTCAGGCCGAGGCCGGAGACTCGACTATCACGCAGAGCATCGACCGCGTGCTGCGGCTGCCTGCTGAGCGCAGGCGACGTTTAGCTGAGGCCAAGCTGCAAGAAGTGCAATCTGTGCTGGACCAGGCGGTTCGGGCTCATGCTCTGTTCCAACGCGCGGTTCATTACTTAATCGATCTGAACCCTGAGACCAACAAGCGCGAGATCGTGATCGTGGACGAGTTCACGGGCCGCAAGATGCCGGGCCGCCGCTTCAGCGAAGGCTTGCACGAGGCGCTCGAAGCCAAGGAAGGGCTCGAAGTCCAGCTCGAATCGCAGACGGTTGCGACCATCACGATCCAGAACTACTTCCGCTTGTACAACAAGCTCGGCGGCATGACCGGAACCGCCAAGACCGAGGAGCAGGAGTTCGCCAAGACCTACGGCATTGAGGTCGTAAGTATTCCGACGAACCGGGGCGTGTCGCGCAAGGACTTCCCGGACATCGTGTACAAGACCAAGGAAGCCAAATCACGCGCCGTGACCTTCGAGATCTTGGAGCAGCACTGCATAGACCGGCCCGTGCTGGTGGGAACGCGCTCGGTTGAGGTCTCGGAGCGCATGAGCGAGAGGCTCAAGCCGCAGGCTTTGCAGGGCTTGGTGCTGTCGCACCTGGCCAAGATGAAGATCTGGGAGTCCAAGGAGCTGAGCGCGGAGCAGAAGGAGCAGTACTTGGAGGCTCTGCGTGTGCCTCTCGTCCCGCCGCCCGTCGAGGACGCGGCTGAGCTGAAGAAGCAGGGCAAGCGGGCCGAGCCCCTGCCGTTCAACCAGCTCAAGCAGGTCATCAAGGCCTGCGGCATCGAGCCGGACGCGACTGCTGAGGAGAACGTGAACGCGCTTTTGGCCTTGTTCTCGATCCAGAACCCGAGCCGCGAACGCTTGATGCTGTCCTTGAAGAACGGAATTCCGCACTCGGTCTTGAACGCCAAGAACCACCGCAACGAGGCGCGCATCATCGCCGAAGCCGCGCGTCCAGGAGGCGTGACCATCGCCACCAACATGGCCGGGCGCGGCGTCGATATTCTGCTGGGCGGCTCGCTGGACGTGGAAAGCCGCTGGCGTGTGATGTCGCTGCAGACCTTAGCTCGTCATCTGGAAGGGCATCCTCTACACGTGCGCTCGCGCAACTCGGAATCGACCGAGAAGTTCGTGCGCCGCCTGCACCCCGACGCCTTGCAGCAGCTGGCCTGGGCCACGGCCATGGGCGAGAAGATCGAGGAACTCGAAAAAAGTGCTGTCTTGTTCGGCCAGGGCGCCAAGGAAATGCGCGACACGCTGGGCCAGGACGTGACCACGGCGGATTTGCGCCAGAAGGTCAAGAGCCGCGCGCGGCGCTTGAAGATCGACTCGCGTTTGCCTCTGGACGCTGCGCCCGATTCGCCCGAGGTGCTGGATGCCGTGCGCCGCCGCCTGGTGACGCTGGGCTACGCGGAGCAGAGCGACGAAGCGTTGCGCGGGGTGCTTGCGAGCGGCGTGGCGGCTCAGGCTGCGGGCCGCGATCCCGGCGAGACGATCTTGCTCAACGCGTTGTCGCAGCCGGTCGCGATTGCCTTTGCGGGCGCTCAGGCTCTGGTGCAAGTACTTGAGAACGCTCAGGATTTGGATCGTGAGCTTCTGGAAGCAGCGTCTGCCACTGTGGACGAGACTGTTCTGGCCGAGAAGATGGGCGTGGTGACCGAGGAGTGGTGCGAGTCCAGGCTCAAGGAACTGAAGGTCTCGGATGCAGGCACAGCTCAGATCGCTCTGGGCAAGCTGAGCCCGGACGTGGCTGAGATCAGCGAGCTGGAGTTGGTGCAAGGCCTGGGCGAGAACTACCTCGGGCCGGGCTGGCTGCGTGAAAGGCTCAACAGCTGGGGCGTTACCTCCAACGCGCGCGCCTTTGACGCTTCGGATGAGCAGGCTCAAGTACTTGGGGACAGTGCGGCTGTTCACTACACGCTGCACCTCGACAGGCTGCGCGAGTTCGCCGAGGCCTGGAACTCGGACGCGCAGAAGCAGCGCGAGGCGGTCGAGATCGACGCGCCGAACTTGATTCTGCTCAACGACTTAGTGCAGCAAATCGGCGGTCAGCCCGAGTGGTTGGGGCCGGAGTGGCTCAACGATCAGCTGCTGGGCCTGGGCCTGGTTAGCGGAGAGAGCGACATCTTCCAGGCGCAGATGGTGGCCCAGACGCAGGACGAAAACGGCAGCATCGACGAGCAGCCGGTGGATGTGATGGTCTACCGCATCTCGCTGGCGCGCCTGCTGGGTGCGCTGGATGTGACGCTGCGCGAGGGCATCGCGCGCGTGGGCGATGATAAGACGAAGGTGCTCCATTACGTTCTGGAGCGCGCGCCTTGGGCCGAGCCGTTCGTGGACGAGGCTTACATCTCGGAGCGTTTGCCTCAGCTGGGCGCGCTGGAGATCGTGCGCAACCCTCAGTCGATCTTGGTTCAGGTCGAGACGGGCGTGGCTGGGCAGAGCGCGGACATCGTGCTGGATGAGGAGCCGCGTCCCGAGGACATCGCGCACACGAGCGATCAGGAGGAGATCAAGGAACTGGGCGGCCTGCACATCATAGGCACCGAGCGCCACGAGTCGCGCCGCATCGACAACCAGTTGCGAGGGCGCGCGGGGCGTCAGGGCGATCCTGGTTCTTCAAGGTTCTTCGTGTCGCTCGAAGATGAGCTGTGGCGCTTGTTCGGCGTGCGCGGGCAGTGGCTCTTGAACAAGTGGGACGAGGACGAGCCCGTCGAGGCGGGCATGATCTCGAAGTCGATCGAGCGCGCGCAGAAGAAGGTCGAGCTCAACCACTTCGAGGGCCGCAAGCACGTGCTGCAATACGACGACGTGATGAACGTGCAGCGCGAGGTCATCTACCGCGAGCGCAGGCGCGCTCTGATGGGCGGCGACTTGCGCGATACCGTGCTCGATATGGCTCAGCACGCGGCTGTGGGCGAGGCCGAGAAACACTGTCCAACGGGCGTGCGGGTTGAGGAATGGGACACGCACAAGCTCATCACGGGCCTGAGCCGGATCTTTGGAGCGACGCGCATCGGCAAGTACTTGCACGCGGACGAGCTGGCTCAGCTGCGCTCGCGCGAGGAGATGGACGACCTGCTCAACGAGACGGTGGCCAAGCTGTATGAGGAGCACGAGGCCGAGGTCGGAGCCGAGTATGTGCGTGGCCTGGAGCGCTGGCTGGTGACGCGCAACATCGACGAGTATTGGATGGAGCACCTGGCCGAGATGGACTACTTGCGTGAGGCCATCTGGCAGGAGGGCTACGCCCAGAAGGAGCCCATCGGCGTGTATCGTCAGGAAGGCTTCGCCCTGTTCCAGAAGATGCTCGGCGAAATCCGCCGCGAAGTCACCGAAGGCATCTTCTCAAGTCAGAACGAGCCTCAGCCGCTGGACTTCGGCGCCATCGACCTGGGCGAGCTGCAAGAAGGCCGCTTAGTGGAGGCGCTGGGCTACGAGGAAGACGGCCTGGACGACGGCGTGATGCTGCACAAGAGCGCAGATGGATCGGACGACGTGCAAGTACTGGTGCGCCAGCCCTCGCATATGCCCGCGCTGGCCGAGGCTTCGGAAGTGGACGAGGATGACGACGGGCCGCGTCGGATTTAAGGCGGTGCAAGTACTTGGGACGGGCGAGGGATAAAAATCTCTCGCCCGTTTGTTTTCGCGGTTAACGTCTTTCCCAGGATTTCCAACAAAGAAGCAGCAGAGCGAAAAATTGAGCCAACTCTGCGTGACCGCTCTTCACGTCGCGCCAGTTCTGCGTGGCCTGCTCGACCTGTTCGACGAGCGACTCGACTTCGACGCGCGTGAAGCTGTTGCCCAGGTCGTAATCGGCGCGGTGCCGCTCGATCTGCAGCCGCGCGAACGTCTCCGCGACGTCGGTGAGCCTGGCGGCAAGCGGAGCACGTTGACGCTTGTCTTTGTCCAGGTCAAGCTTGGCCCACATCGGCTTGAACACGTCCTTCGGAGTTGCCTTGATGAACTCTTGGCAGGCCGACTTCATGCTGCCGTGCTCGAAGCAGCGCGCTGTCAGGAAGCGCAACTCCTTGGACTCGAACTTGGTGGCGACAACGAGCTGCGTCGCTTCATCAATGAGAAGGTGGAACAGCGAATAGTAGGCAGAGGAGACAGCGCGCCGCAAGTTAGCTTGCTTGGGCTTGAGCTTGTCCCATTTATGGAGGTGCTTCGCTTGCTCCAGCAGGTCGTCTGAGAGCGTGCTCATGCCTGCGACGCCTCTTCCGCTGCTTCTTCTTCGGGCGAGAGGTTGCGCTGGCTCCACTCACTCACGCGGCGAACGCGAGCGTAAGGCCAGGCATCGTTCTGGCGCGCCCGCGCGATCCGCTCGGCTTCATCTACCAGAGGCTGGATGGCACTCCACGCCAAGTCCTTGTCCTTCACGTCATCGTCCAGCAGCAGCCAGATGAACAGCGCTGCGTCGCCCGTCGAGTCGAAACCTTGCTCCAACATGACGCGCCTGACAGTCGGGAAGCCGAGGCGTATATCGTTCGCCATCTCGCGGCTCATGGCCTCCAGATCAACAACTTGGCTCATATCATTCACCTCACGCCAAGTATAAGGGCGGAGCCTAAGTTGGCTGTCGAGAACCCGCCTCAAGTACTTGCGGCAGCTCTGCGTTACAATGCAGGCCAGATAATCAGGAGGTCACTCATGCAACGCAAATCTTGTTCGTCCCCGTTCCTCACCATCGTCGGCGCGATGGCTTTTGTCGGAGCGCCGTTTTTAGTGCCTCATGTGGCGTATGCCGACATCAAGAGCACCTTGCAAACCAAGACGAGCACGTTCTACGGCTGGTATGTCGGCCAGCTCAAACGAGACCAGGACCCGTTTCGTGACCGAGCCATGATGCACCGCATCGCCTCGCGTCGCCTGGAGAAGTGGCTGTATTCGCCCGCGTATCGTGAGTACGATGCCGATTACTTCCTGCGAGCGCAGGACTTCGACCACGACTGGGGCACGCTGCGCACCACGAGCTTCCGGCTCACTGGAGGCGCTGCCTTGCTGGGCGTGGTTCTGGGCCAGCCCAAGCCGCCCGAGAAGGGGATCGGCGAGCGCAAGCTGCAGCTGAAGTGGGTGCGCGAAGGCGGCTCCTGGAAGCTCGACCGCGTGAACACCTACTGATCGCACGCGCTCACGCTCTGGAGCGCCGCAAGCTACTTGCACGGAGCTTTTGCTATGCTCAACCTGAATCCTGTTGTGGAGAAGATTATGAGCAAGAACGTGATCATCACGATGATCGAGAGCGGGCGCAGTGGGCTCGAAAGCACAGCTCAGGCCGTGCCCGAGGGCAAGCTGAGCTGGAAGCCGCTGGACCACGGACGCACCGTGCTGGATCTGCTGGGCGATGCGGCCCAGTCTCCGGCCATGTGCACCTCGATGCTGAACGGAACTGGGGAATACGGCCCCGAGTTCTTCAAGCGCCAGGCCGAGGAGCGCTCTAAGTGGAGCCGCGAGGAAGCTTTGCAGCACCTCAAGACCAACACCGAGCAGCTCATCCAGGCCATCAACGCCTTGCCCGAGGAGAAGCTGGACGAGCCCCTGACGATGCCCATGGGCGGTGGCATGACCTTGCCCACGGGAGCCTGGCTGCTGATGGCTTACCGCTCTTCCATGGCGCGCACAGCCCAGATCAACTACATCCAGACGTTATACGGCGACTTTGATTCGCACTGATCCTGCGACCTCGGTCGCGCTCAGGAGGCGGCGCAAGTCCTTGCGCCGCCTCCTGGCGTTTGGGCCACGGCTAAACTGCCTGAGATGAAGCTCGCGCCTCTCTTCGCCTCGACTTTGGCCGCTGCCACGCTGCTCGCTGTTTCGGGCTGCCACGCTCAAGCTCAGGCTCCGCAAGCTCCTCAATCCACTACTGAGGCCAAGGCTCCGCCCTCGCTGCCTACCGCCGCACTTCAAGAACCTGCAGCCGCGCTTCAAGAAGCTGTGGTGCCACGACAAGCCAAGCCTGAAATCTTTAACGGCGCGGCTTTGTCGCGCTTTCCTTACGTGCAGATGACCACGCCGATCTCAGCCGTGCTCGTCTGGAACACCCGGCTGCCTTCGCCCACGCGAATCCAAATTCGCCGCGCGGACGAACCCGAATCCAAGGGAAATTCCTGGCGCAACCTTCAGGCCGACCCTTTAGCTAAGTTGCAGCACATCGTTTTTCTAAAGGACTTGATTCCCGCTTACAAGTACTTGTATCGCGTCGGGGACGACCAGAAAATCTTGGCCCAAGGCGTGTTCGAGACGGCTAAGCCAGCGGGGCAGCCTTTTCGCGTGGCTGTTTGGGGCGACTCGGGCGTGGATTCTCGGGGCCAGAAGAAGCTGGCGGCCCAGATCGACAAGGTGAATCCGAACTTGCTCTTGCACACCGGAGATTTAATCTATCCAGCGGGCGAGACGAAATTGTTCGACCCCAACTTTTTCTCGATCTACCGCCCAACTTTAGCGCGCGTGCCTTTCTACGGGGCGTTGGGCAACCACGACATCGACACCCATAACGGAGCGCCCTTCCTGCAGAACTTCGTCTTCCCGCGCAACGGGCCAAGCCAGGTCCAGCCCGAGCGCTGCTTCTCCTTCGATTACTCAGATGCTCACATCGCGATTCTGGACTCGAATCTGGAAGCCCAAGCCCTTGTGGGGCCGGTTGCGCGCTGGCTTCAAGCCGACATGAGCGCCTCGAAGCGGATCTGGAAGCTGGTTGTGTTTCATCACCCTCCGTTTTCCGATGGCTTGCACGGCGACGAGCCACGTACTCAAGCGCTGATGCCCTTGTTTTCCAGGCTCAAAATCGACCTTGTGCTCAACGGGCACGACCATATGTATGAGCGCTCCAAGCCCATAAACGGCGTGATTTACCTCGTAACGGGAGCCGGAGGCGCGCCTCGCTACCCGCGCCGCCGCAATCGAGGCGGGCTGGAATCCTTCGAGAATCGCGTCTTCTCCTTCACGCAGCTCGACTTCGGCGGGCGCAAGTTGCAAGCGCGCCAGATCGACGAAAACGGGCGCGTGCTCGACACCTGGATCCTTTCCAAATGAAGCCACTTTCCCTCCTCAAAACGCTTGTCTCAGCTGCTCTGCGCGCCGTGCCCGCTTCGGCTCCGGCGGCTGTGTCGTGCTCCTCGGCTGTTCTATCTACCGTCGCGGCTTGCGGGATGATTGAGAACGGCAATGCGCTGGCTCCCGTGAATGACATCACGCACGTCTTCTACGGTGCCAAAGCGTTTGGAGAGGCTGCAAGTACTTGGAGCGCGCGCAACTTGCTTCGCTACACGCTGCCCGCGATCTTGTGGAACACCTTCGCCCTGTGGGGTTGGGCCGTGATCCACGAGATGCTCTCCCGCCGCTCGCGAGGCGGGAGCCTGGAGCGCTCTGTTTTATGGGGCGTTCTGGTCTCGATGCTGGCTTATGTGGTGGATTACAAGCTGGTTTCAGCGCGCTGGACGCCGGGCATCGAGGCGCATTTATCCCCGCGCTCGCTCTTCGCGGCTTACGTGGCTCTGGCTTTGGGGCTGGCTCTGGTGCCTGCGCGTGGCGAGTAGAGCAACACAGGGAGCCAAGCGGAGGGCGCAAGTCCTTGTTACAAGTACTTGCGCCCTCTTTCATGACCCACATCCCACGCCTTGAGGACAACTCGCTCCCTGAGCCTCCCGCCGCGCTCGAAGAAGATGTTCGGGACGCGCCTCTTGACCTTAGCCAAGCCGATTCCGAGCCCCCACCGCCGTGCGGATCCGATGGCGACAGGCCCAGCGCTTTGAGCGAAGAGCAAGTGCTGGAAAGCGAGCAGCCGCCTCGGTTCGCGGCGATGCGGCACTACAACTTCCGCGTGTTCTGGGGCGGCAACCTGCTCTCGAACATGGGCACCTTCGCTCAGCAGACGGCTCAGGGCTGGCTGGTGCGCACGCTCTCGACCGAGCAGACAGCGGCCACCAACCTGGCTCTGGTCACCTTCTGCGGCTCGATTCCGATCTTGATCTTCTCGCTGTACGCGGGCGTGCTGGCCGACCGCGTGGACAAGAGGCGCGGCCTGGCCCTGACCAACGGCGCTTCGATGCTGCTGACGATTGTGCTCGCGCTGCTGGTGTCGCGAGGCCACGTTCAGGTATGGCAGGTGGCGCTGATCGCGCTGGGAATTGGCATCTCGAACGCGTTTGACATCCCGATTCGCCAGGCCTTCAACCGCGAGATGGTCGGCCCGCAGGACTTGCCCAATGCCATCGCGCTCAACTCCTCGGCCTTCAACGCGGCCCGCGTGACGGGGCCTGCCATTGGTGGACTGCTGCTGCGCTTTGCGGGGATGGCGGCTTGCTTCTGGGCCAACGCCTTCTCGTTCGCGGCGCTTTTGTGGGGCCTGTCGCGTCAGAAGTTGGAGCCGCATCAAGCGCCCGCAGGCGAGTTTTCGCTGCAGAAATTTGTGGCCGATGTGCGCGAGGGGATGGCCTTCGTGAGCCAGAACTCGGTTCTGCGCCAGGTCACGCTCTTGGTGTTCGTGATCTCGTTTTCGACGATGTCGTTTGGCACCCTGATGCCCGTGTTCGCCCACGACGTGTTCCGCAGCGGCAAGGAGGGTTACGCCACGCTGCTGTTTTGCAATGGGCTGGGGGCCTTGGGCTCGGCTGTGGCTTTGGCTCTGGCCGGGCAGATGAGGCACAGGGGCAAGAGGCTCTTGCTCGGGGCCTTCGGGTTCTGCGCGTGCGTGGCGGCCTTTGCGGTCTGCAAGTACTTGTGGATGGGCTGCCTGGCCTTGATTGTGGCCGGCTGGTTCCTCTTGACCTTCCTGATGACCGCTAATACCCTGGTGCAAACGCTGGCGCCCGATGAGATGCGAGGCCGCGTCTTCTCGATTTACTCGCTGGCCTTGATTGGAACGGCTCCTCTGGGCGCTGTGTTTATCGGTGCGCTGGCGAATCGGTTTGGACCGCGCGAATCGGTGTGTGGCTGCGCCCTGGGCGCGGCAGCTTGGACGCTGGGACTGTGGGCCAGGCAGCGCAAGGGCTTGTGGAAGGAAAAGTGAGACGCAAAACGCCTCCCCAAGTACTTGAGGAGGCGTTGAAGTAGGCCGGATAGGGATCGAACCTATGACCTTGGGATTAAAAGTCCCCTGCTCTACCAACTGAGCTACCGGCCCGTTCTTGTCCACTTGTAAAGCAGGAGACTCCCCAACTGTGGCTGTTCGCTTTCGCCGAATCTCATGCTGTAATCGACTCCATTATAGCATGAGGTGCCAACCAATTCAAATTTCAGGGTCGGGTTTTGCCTCTGGGCGATATTAGGTGTTCCCTCTGGAATGTCCAGCAGAATCAACTTCGAAAATGGTAAAGACTCTGGTGTTTCTCTATTTGGCGTCGGAATCACGGCTGGCCTTTTTGGAAAAAGAGGTCCAATTTCATAGCCTTCCGCGAGAAGGCGAATGGCTCAAACTTCGGAACAGAGACAAAGGCGACTATTTCGCATTTCGGGTTCAGGAAGTCACTCATCGTGAAGGCAGCTTGCCGGAGATGATGCTCGATGTCTTGAGAAGTAGCGAGACGGAGTACGAACTGTTCGATGAGCAAGAACTGGATGAATACATTGCTTCGTACATTGCAGAGGAATGGCTACTAAAATCCTGTAAAGAGAACACGCGGTACAAGAACCATGCACACCAACGCGCGGATTAAAGGTCCCATGAGGTCGCCCCCTTAATGTGTGCCGTCCGGATGGAGCAGTTCACGTCCATTCACGGCAAGCTGGCTACCATTTGCTCAAGATCGCTGGCGCCAGAGAGTAAGCGTCAAGAACCTCTGCTGGGGCATCAAAGTTGCGATGCAGGCTCTACACCCGGCGGCAAAGAGAGGCGCGTTTAGAAGCGGCGTTGGCTCTGGGCCGACTATCAAGGAGCCGATTTTCATGACGAACAACCAAGTGCCAGACAACAACGTGCAGCACGGCATTGATGACAATCCCGTGGGCGATGCCGAAAAGGGCGCCAAGCTGGGCGGCCTGGGCGGAGCGGCTGTGGGAGCCGTGGCAGGATCGACGGCCGGGCCTGTGGGAACCGTCATCGGAGCTGTCGTGGGCGGCCTGGCCGGTGCAGGAGCCAGCGGAGCCGCAGTGGGAGCCGTGGACAAAGTGGACAACGACAACACGGTCAGCGGAGTCGGAGAGGGCGTCACGCCCAAGCACCCTTAGCGAGAAGCGTTCAGCAGCGAAAAAGCATCCCCAATTCAGGGGATGCTTTTTATTTGTGGAAGCTGCGTCAGTGGCCCAAGTACTTACAGACAGTTAATATCTGCCGCCGAAGACGCCGCCGATGCCAATGCCGATCGAGGGGCCGCCGCGCCCGATGCCGGCGTGCACTCCGATAGGGCCTTTGCCGTAGTTGCCATAGACGCCATATTGAGGCTGCCCATAGCCGTAGCCTCCATACACGCCGTAATTGCCGCCCTTATATTGGGAGCGCCTGGAGCGCGTGCGATTCTGCGAGCTCGCAGGCACGTAATCGCGCTGCAGGGGAGCCTGCCACAGACCCTGGGCCGGCATCAGCAGAAGCTGGAAGTACCTGTCGTGGCGCAGCCTGACCCTGGGATCGCGGGCCACGCTCTTCAGCTGAGCACGCTGAACGAGTGTCAAGGTCTTGAGGGCCTTGAAGCGAGTGCCCAGCAAGTCGTCCTCGACCTGGCGGCGCGTGTCGTTGATGCTGCGCGCGAGCTTGGTTTCCTGGCGCTCATCGGAGGAATACTGGGCTCGCCTCAGCTCGCTTTGCCAGCGCGCGATCTGATCCTCGTGCTCCAGGCGCTTGGACGCGTAGTCGTCATACAGGCGGCTCAGGCGCTCCGTCTGACCCGAGCGCAACTGCAGATGCGCGATGATCGAGGACTCGCGCGGCGCGTATTGACCTCGCGTGTATTGGCCTTGTGCGTCTTCGGGAGGCGAGTATTGCACTGGCACCTCAGGCCGAGGCTGAGCGGGCGCACCGACCCCAGCTTCCAGAGCACGCGCGGAGGTGGCCACGCAGGGCAGCAATCCACAAAGAGCGAGCAGAATAGTCTTCATCATCCATCATTCTACCCGTTTCTTGCCAACGCTTGAGCGTGGGCGCGCCAAGTGGTGCAAGTACTTGTCGTGTGGAATCGGGCGCGTAAACTGGGGGCGATTCCAATCTTGCTTCAGGAGACTCACTATACGCACGACACACACCCTCGCCTTTGGCGGCGCTCTTCTGCTGGCTGCGGCCTGCTCTTCGCTTCAGGCGCGCGCTCAGGACACGGGCTTGATTCCCTTTCGCCTCAAGGCCGGAGCCATGTTCCCCGAGGGCACAGGCAAGGACTTCGCGGGCTCGACCAACTTCATTGTTGAGGGCGACGTGGCGATTCCCAACTTGAGCGCGGGCAAGGTCTTCGTCTCGGCTGGCTACACCCAGGGCACGAACAACGGCTTCAAGCTGCGCACCATTCCCATCACGATCGGGCGCTACTTCTCTCCACCCAACCCGCTCAAGAGCGTGACGGGAAACGTGTACGCGGGAGCCGGCCTGGGAGCCTACATCGTGCGCGCCTCGACTCCCCTGGCCTCGCAATCCAAGACAACTCTGGGCGGCTTTGGCGTGGTCGGCTACCAGTTCCCGTCCAAGCTGTTCATCGAGGCCAAGTATCACCTCGTGGGGCGCGTGGACAATGCCCGTCCCGGCGGCTTGGCCATCATGGTCGGGCGCAGCTTTTAAATTCGCCATGGCGTGACGAAGGCCTGCAAGTACTTGACTTGCAGGCCTTCTTTATTTTCTTTCTTGCCCGGCGTTTCAAAGCTCGTTGTTCTTGACAGCAGCCTCGTCGTTCTTGGCGGTCAGGGGCGAGGGCGCCAGGATGGAAGTCGATTCATAGCCTTTCTTGATTCTGGTGCCAATTGAGTCCGGGCCATCGGGCGAGGGCATCAGGCGGTTGGCCAGGGCCATCAAGTCCTGGAACAAGTTGGAGAACACATTGGCGAACAGGATCGTGGCCGAAGCGCGCTTGGAGGGAACTAAAGTCGCGTCGCCCCACTTGGCGGCCTCGATAATGGCCTCGGCTGTGCGCTCGCCCGTGGTTGAGGTGAAGGGCAGTGAGTCCATGAGCTGGCCGATGGCCCATTCTTTCTTGTGCTGGCCCTTGACATCGGCGTTGACGAACGAGCCCACGCGCATCAACAAGGGGAAGACGGTTGTGGTGTAGATGTTGTATTTGCTCAGCTCGACTCGCATCGACTGCGACAGGCCAGCCGAGGCGAACTTGGCCGCGTTGTAAGCCGCCAGGTGCGGCGTGTTAAAGCGGCCTCCAATTGACGAGATGTTCACGATGCGGCCCCACTTGCGCTCGCGCATTCCCGGTGCGAGCGCCATCGTGGTGTAGAGCTGCCCGAAGAAATGCACGCCCATCTCGCGCTCGAAGTCTTCGACTGTCATGGTTTCGACAGGCCCGAGCGTGATGATGCCCGCGTTGTTGACCAGCACTTCAATCGGCCCCAGATCGACTTCGATCTTCTTGATGGTCGCCTCGACTTCCTCGCGCTTGGAGACATCGCACTGGTAGCCGAAGACCTTGGCGCCTCCAAACGAAAGCTGCTCTTTGGCGCGCTCGATCTCGCGCGCGTTGCGCGAGCAGAAGGCCACGCGCGCCCCTTCATCGACAAAGGCCTGAGCTAAGATAAGCCCCAGCCCACGCGAGCCTCCCGTGATGAAGACCACGCGGTCATTGAAATCCACGCGCCTCCTGGAGCGCAGCACACTCATCGTGATCGCTCCACCAGCCGCCACAGCTAAACCGTATAAGCCCAACTTCTTCAATCCCATACGCACCTCGTTCAAAATCGCGGCTGCCACGGCAAAAGCCGCGCCTCAAGTACTTGCAGCGTGCTTCAGGCGCCCGGAGAATGCGACAGCGCCACCAGTCCGAGCACGCCCAGCACATAGAAGATGAGCACCAAGAGCGAGTCCAGGCCCAGGCGCGCGATCTGGCGGCGTGGGCGAAAGAGCAGGCCCGTCACATAAACCGCAGTGAGCAAGATGCCAAGGCCGGTGAGATAAATGTCGGTTTTGTGTGCGTGCGGCAGCACGGCCTGGCCCGAAATCACATCGGCTACCAGGAACAGGACGGGCAAAAACGCGTTGCCGCCGAAGATGTCGCTGAAGGCGAGCTCATTGTCGCCCAGCTTCACCGCAGCCAGGCCGGTTGAGAGTTCGGGCAAGGAGGTTGCCGCTGCCAGCGCGGTCGCGCCAAAGAGCACGCCGCTCATGCCTACGTGCTTGGCTATGGCCTCGCCCGAGTTCGCCAGCAGCACGCCGCACACCAGAGTCACCACAGCGCCGGCCCCGAAAATCGCCAGCGTGCGCCCGAGCGGAGCCTTCTTGTCGCGCGCAGCCTTGGTCTTCTTCTTCTGCTCGGACGCGCCGCCCGACTCGCCGGGCTTGAGCGGCGCGCGCCCGTTCTCGTGCCAGGGTAGCGAAGTGCGAGCCTTGCCCACCAGCCACAGCCCAGCGATCCACAGCAGCGCGATGGCCAGGCTCGAAGGCGAGACGCGGGCGAAGATCAGCGTGTCTGGAAGCTGCGTGCCCATCACGGTCACGGTGAGCACGGCCATGACCAGGACGCCTTCGACGACCAGAGTCAACGAAGCGGCGCGGTAGGTGAAGGCGGCGCTCTTGCCGATGCCAAAGGCGTCCAGAAGGACAAGCACCACGGTTTGCAAGGCGATGCCGCCCAGGATGTTGCCGACCGCGATGTCCAGATTGTGGCTCAGAGCGCCCGAGACCGTGATGGCGATCTCAGGCAAGTTGGTCACAATGGCGAGCATAATGAGCCCGCCCAGAGCCTCGCCCAGCTTCCAGCGCGTTGAAAGCACATCTGTTGCGTTCGACAGTTGAATACCAGCCATCCACACCGCGATGGCCGCGCCCACGAAGATAAGGAACAAAGGGAACAGCGAAAGGTTTTCCATTGCCGTCTTCCGCCCGCAGTATCGGTGCCCCCAGCCTGAGCCCCGGCTCCGGGCGCGTCTTGAGTTCCAAGGCGACCCCTCAAGTACTTGCACTTCAGCGCGACCTGCGCATGGCTCGGCTCAGCTCGTCGAGCGTGTGGCCCAACTCGCACAGAACGGGGTCGTGGCTCTCCTGTGCGAAGGCGATCCAGAGGCGTCCAAGCAGCAGCAGGCCGCCGCCTCCGCCCAGCATGATCGCCCCGCCCATGACCAGCGAGCTTCCGGCTTGAGCGCCCGCAGGCCCCAGCTGAGGCATGAACACCGAGAGCAAGCTTAGGAAGAGGCTCCCCAGTAGCGCGCCGCCAATGCCGAAGCACGTGAAGGTCATCACAGATAGGAGCAGGCTGATAAATCCAAGAGCGAAATACGAGGCGCTTCGAGCGAGGATTGGCAGCATGATCTTGAAGCCACAAGTACTTGAGGCGCTACTCTTGGCCCCACTGCTCGTAGAAGTGGGCGAAGAAGCTATGGAAGGTCGGCCACTCAGCGTGCCAGCTCTTGAGTACGGCTCCGGTGCGTGCCGTGGACTCTGCCCACGTCAAGCCGCAGACATCAATCTGCAAGTAGCGCGTCAGATTGGGATCGCCGGGACGCAGGTCAAGGATGTATACATCGGGGCCTCCGTTGTTGCCGATGGGAATTGCGCCGGGCATGAATCGCTTCACGTTGTAAGCATCTTCGAGAATCTCCTCGATGCCCCACAGGTCGTCGCCAAAGCCATTGGTGTAGCTCAGGAAGTCCAGGTAGTCCGGCGGCAAGTCGGCTTCGGCGAATAGCTTCAGCAGGCGTAGCTGAGCTTCTGTTGCTCCCACACGCCTGGCGAGATCGTAACCAAGAAATTTAGCCGGGCTCTCCTCCAGCAGTCGCAGCGTGCGCTGATCCATCTCCCAACTCCTCCATGCTTCGTGTTGAATTTTCTGTTCTCCACAAGTACTTGCGGCACCCTCAAAGCTGCAGGCTGTCCAGATACAGCAGAAGCGCATCCTGCCGCCCATTCGCGCTCTTGACGCGCGCGTACCACAGGCGGGATAGCAGCAGCACGCCGCCCGTGGCTCCCGTCCCTGCGCTCAGGGCGAGGAACATCCCGTCCCGTCCTCGTTCGATGAGGAGCGAGGCGGCGCCAGGGAACAGCCAGCGCCATACCTCCTGACTCGCCAACCCAGCTAAAGCTCCCACTCTCGCGCCCAGGAACGCCGCGCCGCCCGCCACGAAGAGGCACGCTGCGCCCAGCAGCGCCAGGCGCAGGCACTGGGCAGGGCTGAACCTCCAGTCACTAAGCATGGACGCAGTTTAAACGCCCAGAAGTACTTGAGCCGCGCCCCACAAACACAAAAGCCCCTGCAAGTACTTGCAGGGGCTTGTTGCTCATCTCCGATCACCGCTTGAACTCGTAGCTCAAGAGCGAGTCGTCCAGCGCGATGAAGTTCTCACGCGAGGGGCTGACCGAGATCAGGCCAACCGGAACCTCGCACACTTCTTCCAGGCGCCGGATGTATTTCTGGGCATTGGGCGGCAAGTCCTCAAAGCGGCGCGCGCCCTCAGTGGGCTGGTTCCAGCCGGGCAGAGTTTCGTAGCGCGGCACGCAGCGGCCAAGCGTCTTGAGCGAGGTCGGGAAGTGCTCCAGCTCGGCTCCGTCCAGCGTGTAGCCCGTACACAGCTTGATCTCATCGAATGAATCCAGCACGTCCAGCTTGGTGATGATGAGCGTGCCCAAGCCATTGACGCGCGCGGCGTGGCGGGCCAGCATCGCGTCGAACCAGCCGCACAAGCGCTTGCGGCCTGTCGTGGCCCCGAACTCGTGCCCCAGCTGACGGCACCTCTCCTCGGTTGCGGGCTCCATTAAAGTTGGAAACGGCCCTTCGCCTACGCGAGTGGTGTAGGCCTTGGCGATGCCCGCCACGCGGTCGATGTGAGTCGGGCCAAAGCCCGCTCCCGTGCAGGCGCCACCCGCGATGGTGTTCGAGCTTGTTACATAAGGATAAGTGCCGAAGTCGATGTCCAAGCCCGTGCCCTGAGCGCCCTCGAACAAGATGTTCTGGCCCGCGCGACGCGCCTTGTCCAGCAACACGCTGCCATCCGTGACGAAGGGCTTCAGCTTGCGGGCGTATTCGAGATACGCTTCAAGTACTTGCTCGGGGTGCGGGCGCTGCTCGTCTGAGAGATGGCGCAGGCCGTGGGTCTTTTCTTCCCAGTTGGCCGCGATTTTCTCGTGCAGGGTTTCCTCGTCGAAGAGGTCGCACACGCGCACGCCGATGCGCATCATCTTGTCGACGTAGGTCGGGCCTATGCCGCGCTGCGTGGTTCCGATCTTGCGCGCCGCGTTGGAGGCTTCGCGAGCGGCATCTAATAGGCGGTGGTAAGGCAAGGTGAGGTGAGCCCGATCCGAGATCCACAGCTTGCCTTCCAGAGCGATGTTCTGGCGCGCCACGGTCTCCATTTCCTCGAACAGAGCCACCAGGTCGATGACCACGCCGTTGCCGATGACGCAGGTCTTGCCGCGCACGATGCCCGAGGGAATGAGGTGCAGAATATACTCGACGCCCTCGGCCACGATGGTGTGGCCCGCGTTGGCTCCGCCCTGGAACCGCACCACGACATCCGCACGCTCGGCCAGCAAGTCCACGATGCGGCCCTTGCCCTCATCGCCCCACTGCGCGCCTACCACGACTAACGAACCCATACCTCTCCTTCTCCAATGTCCCGCTCTTGCCAAACCCGCTGAGAACGGAAACAAAACCTCTTAATTCTACAGCGCGCTCGCCTCGCTCATCAACTGCAAGGGCGCGCTCCGCAAGTACTTATACGAGTTACTGCTTAGGATTTCTTCACTTTCAAACCCTTGCTCCGCGCAACCCCGGAGCCTTATAATCGTTCGCATAGAGAATAGTTTCAATGAGAACTATCTTGTCATCAACATGACAGGTTGCAGTTGAAGCGTTGAGTTACCTGAGTACTACGATGTCCACACGTGCGCGCGCCGCATCCAAGCCTCTGCCGAGCCAGCCCGTGGGCGAGGAGCCCGTAGGTGAGGAGCCCAGCGGCACGTTCGGGCCACAAATGTGTCTGTCCGAGCGGCTTTCGGGTGTGGATGGCGAGGACGCGATGCCGCTGGAGCCCTCGATCTTCTGTCACATTTTTATCTTGAACTCGGTTCTGGAGCGCACAGGGAACCGAGTGGCCGAGGCTCATAATTTAACTTTGCCGCAGTGGATGGCGCTGGGCTGCATTGGCCGGGCGCCGGGCGAAGGCGTGACGCACTCGGAGCTGGGGCAGAAGCTGATGCTGAGCAAGGCTCCTATCACGGGTGTGGTGGATCGTTTGGAGCGCGCGGGCTTCGTGACGCGCACCACGAGCGCGAGCGACAGGCGCGTGTCGCGCATCCAGAGCACCGAATCAGGCGCGCAAGTGTGGCGCGAGGTGCGCGATGGCCTGCGCGCTCAGGCGATGGAGCATTGCGAGTGCCTGGGCGACGAGGGCAAGGCCCAGTTGCTGAGTCTGCTGACGCGCTTGCTGGAGCAGGTCGCGTCCTCGGACCCAATGCTCGATGCGATGCGGGGCTCAGGTGTGCGGCGCCAGGTGCAGGTTTTCAGGGCACAGCAGGTGGCTCAGGAAAGCGACAAGCCGCACTCCTGAGAGGAGCTTGAGGGCCAGCAGGTAATTTTGAAGTGTTTAAGGAAGCGCATGAACCAGTTAAGCCGAGCGGAGCGGAGGCGGAAGCAATTGCAGCAAGAGCGAGGCGCGCACGTGAAAGCTTTGCGCGCACGCCGCATCTCGCTGCCCAAGTACTTGCTGGTGGGCGGCCTGGGCCTGGCCTCCCTGAACCTGGCCGCGCCGGGCCACGCGCAGGATGCTGCGGTGACAAGCGTCCCCGCCAACACTGCGGGCACTGGCGCTTTGGGCGCTGGAGTGGCGACAGGTGCTGCCAATGGCAACGCAGCGGGCGCGGCTGTTGGTGGAGTGGGAATCGCGGCTGCGGGCGACGCGGCTGCGGCGGGCGTGCTTAATCCCGAGGCGGCGACGGGCTTGCTGCCTGAGGATCCCCAGGCCATTCCCGCTCCTCCGCCCGATCCCGCTCCCGGCCTGGGCGATGCGCGTCTGGCTCAGAGCGAGGCCGCTCCCGAGCTGGGCGTCATCGAGGCCATCGCGCAGGCCCTGCTCAACAACCCCTCGCGCAAGGCGGCGCGCTTTGCCCTGGAAGCGGCCCGCCAGAGAATTGGAACCGCGCGCTCGGCGGGCGGGCCTCAAGTCAGCGCCTCGGGCAGCATCTCGGGAACTCGAGGCTTCTTCGGCACCGGCACCGGAAGCACCACGGGAATCAGCACCGGCGGAACGGGCACCACTGGAACCGGAGGTATTAGCACCGGCGGCACGGGCACCACTGGCGGAGTTGGCACCGGAGGCACGGGAACCACTGGAACCGGCAACAATATTCTGGGCTTTAACTCGACCGAGTCGGTGGGGCTTTCGGCATCGGTTCCTCTGTACACAGGAGGGCGGGTCAAGGCCGCGACACGGGTGGCCGAGGCCAACGCTCGCGCCCAGGCCGCCCAAGTACTGGAGGTCGATCAAGAACTGGTGCTTCAGGTTTCGCTGGCCTATTTAGACGTGTTGCGCGCGGATCAGCTGCTGCACGTGGCCGACTCGAACCTGGCCGTCTCGCGCGAGCAGCGCCGTGTGGCTGGGGTGCGCTTCGGGGCGGGGGCTGCGGCTCGCCTCGAAGTGCTGCGCGCCGACACCACGCTGGCAGCCGCTCAGCAGAGCAGGGTCGCGGCTGTGAACACACTGGCCCAAAATAAGGGCACGCTTAACACCCTACTGGGGCGCGCGCCGGAAACTCCTCTGCGCCCGCAGTCCTTGGCCTCGCTCGCACTGCAGTTCGGCAGCGCCTTGCCTGCGGGAGCCTTCGGCTTAGCCGGGGGCACCACGCCCGCGCCCTCGGCGATTGCTGGGATTTCGGTTCCGGGCGCCACGCCTGCTATCACCGGAGGCGCGGGAACAGGCACAGTGATCACGCCTGGAACGACGGGAGCTGGCGCGGGCAACCCTAATCCTATCGTGCCGGGCATCGCCATTCCCAACGCGCCTGGCGCGGGCGCAGGGGGCGTTGCGGCAGGCGGCACCGCGAACACGACCATCATCACGCCGGG
>JAABUM010001886.1_pt1 | contig 29775 bp, 50 predicted proteins | sample 5559161 | NCBI WGS metagenome assembly JAABUM01 (sample SAMN10711868, study PRJNA513369) | rock metagenome | isolation source: Antarctica rocks | place: Antarctica: Victoria Land, Siegfried Peak nord
AGAGCCGCACACCTTGGCCTGGATGACATCGCTGTAGCCGACGAGCAGCGTCTGCCCAAAGTGCGCGCTCATGTCCTTCTCGCTGATGACCGCCTCCTTGCCGTCGGTGATGACGATCTGCACCGGCAGCCGCCGGCTGTAGGCGTAGTGCAGCATGCCGCGCCGCAGCGGCAGCGGCTCCCCCCGCGTGCTCCTGTGGCCTGTGTCATGCGGAGGTGCCAAGACGTCAATGCTCCCAACTGCAGCATTGCCATTGCTGCGGGCGCTCGTGGCTCCAGCTCCAGGAGGCGCATGTCAAGCGGGCACACCCACGCACCAGCTGTTGGGGGAGACGAAGCGGCAGAAAGAATGTCGCCCACCTTCTGGGTAGACGTTGAGGCCATTGACCGGCGACCGCGCCATCATTCTGTCGATCATGCAGTTGAATGTCTGCACGGTCCAAGCACAAACAAGTCAGCTTTTAAATATGGATGGACACAACATGGCAGGCGAGTTCGGCGGGTGTGACTGCCCAACTCGCCGAGCAACTAGACGCAACAAACGCACCTCCTTATCTCTGACGGCTCCGCGCTTGAAAAGAATGACGCTGCGGATGATGACTACCGAGAACATGAACATAGGGAACACAAACGCCACCGCCATCCTGCAAGTCACAAAAAGAGCATGTGAGGCATGGCTTCAATCCAGATTCAATTTGTTTTGAGGAATTTGTTGTAAAGGGTGTATTGCAGAAGGCTGATTCGAACAACGCGAGGTGTAGCAGGGCGCAGCGCACCGACTGAGCATCTGAGAGTCGCCCTGTGTCGTGAGCACGTCCACGAAAAAGTCTGCCCACGACCTGTGGTTGCACTGCAGCCAGAAGCAGAGCTTGTCTGGAAGAGGCAACCAAGGGTTCTCGGGTCGACGCCATGAATGCAATTGCGGCCACGCATGCTGGTGGCCATGCAGCCAGCATGGCTCAGTCCTGCAGGCACGTGAGGCAGAAACCTACCAGCCATATGCACGGGCCGCCCTTGTACAATTTGGGGCCCGGCACCTGCCTGAGCTTGATGCCAAACAGCTGCTGCAACCCACGGCCCCTGTGCAAGAAAGTAGGGCAAATGTGACGCCGTCCTTCGCAGCAATGATCGAAAGATGAATCGCTGAGCTGTGATCAAACACGCAGAACCTGCCGTGGACTGACCGCTACTGATTGTCACTTCTTCGCAGGCTACAGTGAAGATGCATATGTTTGAGCTCGCATCGGGCCGCACCAGCCATAGGCGTCATTTCGAGAGCCGGTGAACTTCAGCGTCCGTACATGGCCCAGCAGCATGCACAGCGGCACGCTCCAGTACATGAAGAAGACCGCCAGCAGGAAGGACGGCAGGTTCAGCGCCCTCGCAGCCAGTTCCTGCAGGCGCCGCGCCGGTGACGCCATGGCAGGCGTGCCGCTGACACGCTGACAGAGCTGTCAGGTCCTAGACCGTCTCACTGTGACCTGAAATGTGATCGAAAACAGAGTGACTTCCTGCCAACCGCGGGTCACCAATCCGAGTCCTTCTGACACCAGAACTGACACCAAACTTGAGCGATGCCTAGCGGACTTGATCCTGCTGTGGCATGCCCGCCGCCTGCTGGCACAAGCGACGCCGCGTTTTCGATCTGCGATCGGAACTTCGCAAGCAAAGCAGGTGCCGTAGAGAGCAAGCCTATGTAAGCTGGCACGGGTGCAAATCGGTTCGAAAAAGTTCGAGATGATTTGTGCGACTGGCCACAGCGCGTGAGGAGAGAGCTCAGCTTGACTTGGCGAGTACGTCAGGTGCTGTGATCAACTGGTCCGACCGAATGAATGGCTGCTGATCGGTATGATGCTCGGGTGACTCACACAGGGGATTTGGTCGCCGAAGGAAAAATGCCATCCACAACATTTCCCTTGCTCGTGCATATCGCCCTGTGCTCTGGCATTCCCCGTGCTCGTGCATATCGCCACTGATGCACTTTGCCTAAACCAGTGATCTACGTGGAATCACAGCGTGTGTGCCAAGACCCGCACCCCGCTGTGGACGCCATTTCAATTTGAAAGTTAAGGGCATTGCAAGGTGCGCAGCAAACTTCCCCCGGCACCATCGCAAAGCATGGCCAAAAAAAAGGCAGGAGCCGTGAAAGGCGATGCAGGAGGCGAAGCAAAAGGCCCGAAGCCTGCCACGCATGTAAAAGTGAGGCACATCCTCTGCGAGAAGCACTCCAAGGTGCGTGGCACGCTATTCATCTGCAGTCATGATGCTGCAAAAGAACTGCCTTATTTCGGAGTCCTGGACAACAGGAGATACATCTGTTCTGTGCTCTGCAATGCAGATCATGCAGGCTTTGGGCAGGTTGGATGCTGGAGAGCAGTTCTCACTGGTGCGGTGGATGCTGTGCCGCATCTTGTGACTAGAGTGCAGGCCTGCATTGACATCGTCGTCGCTACATTCGAGGATTTCACACGACAGGTGGCAAGCGAGATGAGCGATGATAAAGCGCGTCAGGGAGGCGATCTCGGCTGGAAGACACGGCAGGTGCAAATTGGTTTGAATGCACGGCTCTGCAGCACCGTGTGTGATTTAAGTGCGGATGTCGCTCTGAATGTGTCCACAAGCACAGCTTGTGCAAGCTCACTCAGTGCGTGTGAGACTACAGGACGTCGTGGGGGTATTTGCAGACGCAGCGTTTGCTCTGGGAGTGAGTTTTCAATATTGATATGACTGTGCCGCGCGTAGGGCCGCTGGCCTGCCGCATCAATGCCAAAATGCACCATTTCTCCGAATTTGCCGTTGCAATGCCTCCACCTACACCTCTGCTGCCGCGACCACGAGACAATGATAGTGATTACATGTTCTTAGTAAGACTGTGCGGGTATGTGTGTAGGTGGGAGAGAGGTCAAAAGCACCCGTTAAATCTCAGTTCGGATACCACCTAATAATGGTCGAGGGCAGAAAATGAGGTGAAACGAGCTCACAGCTTGGCAGCAGAGAGAGGGTGACGAGGAGAGAGACAGAGAGAGAGAGAGAGCGCGGTGTTGAACATGTGTGAAAGGCGCAGCAATAAGAAGGCATCCTTGGCAGGCAAAGCTCACCTCGCAGCTCACATTCTCAACACCCACAGATTAAACCACAAACATGAACATCAAAAGTAGGGCCGACATGTTACACCTGGCAATTACTCATATGTCTTGTCAGGCTCGACTGTGCCGGCGACCGTGCACCGGTGCATGACGCGCAGCCCGACCTGCGATCAACCACAGCGACATCCGTAACAGTAGGTTCTCTGCTGGAAGGTGCTGCAACGCAAGCCCGACTTCGCCGGCGACATCATACAGCATGCACGCGGCCGCAAAGCGGCAGCGATGTCATTTGTCAAACTGCTGGGTTCACCTTGGACACCGGCCGCTGCGTGGTGGGGTGCGCCACAGCGCAAACACGAAGTCGAGGGCAACACCATGCCCCCGCGGCTGCAAAGTGTCAACAATGCCCCTCATCTCAACGCTGGGGTCACCTTGGACACCGGCAGCTGCGTGGAGGGGTGCGCCTCGTGCGCGACCGCCAGGTTGTCGCTGATGATGAAGTCGCCCGGCCGCCAGACGTGCTCGTACGTCACCTGCTTGCCTATTGGGCCGCGAAACACGCTGTGCACCACATTGAGGTCATTCAGTGCCCCACACGAGCAAAAGCCGACAAGCACAGTGCGGGCTGCACGAAATGCACTCAGGCAAGTTCAGGGTGCTGTCGGTGAGCGATTTTTTTTAACTGTGATCAATACCTGCTCAGGCAGCTCCTCAGCACACACCCAGGTGACTGAACAATCGATGCAACGTGCACGGTGCATGCTCGCATAGAGCGCATCTGGCCTCCAACTCTTCAAAACATGAGAGGATAGATAAAACAACAAATCTCTGACCTGTCGATTTCGTCCAGCAGCTGGACCGTCTCCTGGTCAGTGGCGGCTCGCCGCTGCTCCTCGTCCAATAAGTCCCAGGCGAACATCGCCGTCATGCCTGCGTTTGTCAGCTTTGCGCGGTGAGATTTCTGCAACTGGCAGCCGTGCTTGAACCTAAGGCAACACAAAACATAAGCCAACATGCTGCAGGTCGGTTCGATTGTGACCTGCCGCAGGTTTGGCTGGCGTCGCACCTGTGTGGATGCACATCGTCTGTCGGCCTGCACCGCCACATACATCATGCTGCTCAAAAACTCGAACTCGCCAAGATCCCAGATTTGCACCCAGCAGCAGTGCAAGAACGCCAAGGAGCACCTGTCTCCGGGTGCATGTAGATCAGCGGATGCACAACTTCGCCGCGGCGGTCGCTCGCGGGCCACAGCCGCTCCCACTTCTGCCGCTGCTCCTCCGGCAGCGCCTGCGGCAGGCGGCGCAAGCAGTTTGGCCAATGGCAGTGTTGCAGAGCATTGTTCGGAGAACTTCAGTTGCAGAACAGGGCAAGATTCTGGTGGGCGGCGCAAGCAGTTTGCCCAACCCTATTCTTACAGAAACTGGTTGATGAAAGTTTTGCATTTGCATTTGCTCAGCAAGAGGGGATTCAGAACGGTTGTACATGCTCAACCCAGATTCACAAGTTTCACAGTCACACCTCAACCAAAGCAAATTCATACATGTGAAATATATACCTCGATCAGGTGATACAGTGACGCGAACACAGTCGCACCCGCCTTCGGACAAGCCACAATGTGGTACAGGCTGTGGCTGAATGGCATGACCTGGAATGAGCCATCTATGTGCCATCCCGTGCGGCCGACGCCTGCAGAGAACCACAAAAGACTCCTTCCAAAAAGATGGCTTTCTTCACTCAAATATCACCTCCAACACGAGAACAATGGCGACAGGATCATCGGCAATGCACTGGCAGCTTCGGATGAGGGCAGATGAAGGCAGCAGAAAGTGATATGCCGTCAGCCCAGCAGAGCGCGCTCTGCCGCACCTGTGCAGCCCTCCTCCTTGTCGTTGCTGACGCGGAAGACGTCTGGGTGCGGACTCTTAGGGTGCTTGTAGAACGTGCTCTCCAGCTCGCCAAACCACGAGCTGATCCGTACCTGTAGAGCTTGCCATTCCTCTAGTTGCAGTAGTTCAACATATCTGAAGACCAGGTATCATCCCGTCATGCATTTCCCGTGGCGTGTCAGCTTATGCAGCACTAGAATAGTATGGAGAAGTTTACAAAGACAAACCAGCACACCTGGTCTTCGCCGCTGACGACTCCCTGATCCCGGAACACCACGACCTGGTGCCTGGCGCGCACCAGCCGATATCATCAGTCGTCAAGCAGACTGTCGCACTTGCCTCAAGATGGGCAGCATCGAGCATGTTGTTCGCATGTGCCATTGCACGGCGGCTTTTCATGTCCCAAGCGGCGCACTTTGCGACATCCCGCTTGATGCCCTCGATGACGTCCGGCGCCAGTGGCTGCGTCAGCGAAAAGCCGAACACCTCCGCCCCGAACTGCGAGCCCGGCAGCGGCTGCGTTGTGTATGCCTGCTCCGTCATGGGTGCTGCGGCGGTGGCGCTCGCGGCGCGAAATGTCGGGCGCGATGGCCTGCAGCTGTCGGCCGTGGAGCCTGCAGACGCATGTAAATGTATCATTTCACGCTTTTTGCGCGTTGCGCATGTAGCGACGAAACTGGCAGACCTTTAAAGAGAACACGTTTTGAAGCTGGCCTGAAACTCGCCTGGTGGTTGCGAAGATGGCGAGCCCGTCAGAGGGGCGTTATGTCCCTGCAGATGAAGCCGGGAGTCACAGGGACCGGACACGCTGAGAGACTTGTGAAACAGCCACCGTAGCTGACGCACTGTGCTGCAAGCTGCCTGTGGTCGGAGCATATCACAGGCCGAGGATCAATTTGACGCGGAGCTACGAACGTGAGCCGTTCCTACGATGACACTAGATGCGAAATTGACAAGTTCCTCAGCTTCTGTTGCGGAGCACGAGACCTTTTGCACGATGCACATCAATGCACGCGATCCTGTCTGACAACTGATTCAGCTTCACGTGTGTGGCCTCACGAATTCACAAGCTCATTCTGCAATTGTAGCCTGGATCAACCCTATTCGATTGTTCACAGAAGCACCCAGCACGCCGAACATGAGCGACGACGCTCCCCGCGCCATGCGAGTCGTGCGTGCCAAATGTGCTGTGGTCATGCGTGATATGCAGCATGCCTTAGCATGTACTGTGTTCGACGTGCACAGGGCATTCACAGTATCAGAGGGCTGATCCCATCACGAGTCCCGCCTGCAGGCCGTCATTGGCGCGGGCGCAGCCGGCTTGGTCACCGCGCGGGAGCTGCAACGGGAGGGCCATGCCGTTACCGTCTTTGAGGTACACAATATGAGCACCTGAGCCCAGCATTGCGCACGCAAGCGTCACTCTGTGTTCCTGCCCGCACGCATGTGGCCTGTGAGGCGACACCGAACCTAATTATGGCGCATGCGAGCGTCGTCACGAATGGCTCGCGGCACTCAGAGCAGTGCACGGCAGTTGCAGCAAACGTGTGCAACGGTTGTGCGCGCAGCAATCGGGACACATTGGGGGCCTGTGGAAGTACACGCCAGAGATCGAAGCGGATGACCTCCTGGGACAGGACCCGACCCGGCGACGTGTGCACTCCAGTATGTGAGGCAGATGCACGTTGCTGCCATTGCTATGCTGCGCCCCGGCATTGCTGACTCTTGAATGCACCCTGCATTCTTCCAAGTGTTCCGCCAAGCTGGATTCAGCATTCCAATGGCGAGAAGCTGTCTCATTTCCGGTGACGCCAAACTGCGCAGGTACGCAGACCTGCGCACAAATCTGCCGCGGGAGATCATGGGCTTCAGCGACCTGCCCTGCATCCCGGAGTGTATGGGTGGCCGCTCGAGGGATTCACGCCGCTATCCCGGCTCAGCCGAGGTGAGGTTTGCGGGAGAGGTGTCGTCAAGGGCTATGCAGCGGGTGGCGGACGGAGAAGCACTCCAGTGTCAAGGTTGCAGTCTGGCAGCCTCGTGATCCAAGCTGATTGCAACACACTGAATTCAGCAGATCCTGTTGTGTGCAGATTCTGGCGTACTTTGAGGCCTTTGCAGACGTGTTCCAGCTGTGGCCGCTGATCCGGCTGCGCACACACGTGACGCGGCTGGAGCCGCTGCATGTGAGAGTTGGCCTGGCCGCTCCCTCGGGCGGCACAGACAGCACCCAGCACAGCAGAGGCAGCGGGATCGCAGATGGCGGCGGCGGCAGCAGCAGCAACGGTGGCAGCTGTGCCCACACACCACCCGCCGGGTGGTGCGTCCACTCTGAGCCAGTGCTGCTTGACAGCGGCGGCGACACGCGGCCGACCAGCGATGGCGGCTCTGACGACGCTCCACCCCAAACAGCCAGCGCGGATGGCCACACCAATGGGCATCAGTCCAATGGTGCGGGAGCCGACGCCGCGAAAGCTGGAGGCGGCATGCGGGCGGTGGAGTTTGACGCGGTGGTCAGCTGCGTGGGAAACTACAGGTGGGAAATGCGACTGTGCTTGCATCCGGCTCTGACTTCAACGCCATAATGAGCTGCTGTGTGGGAGCCACGCCTGTGCTTGCATCATGACTCTGATGCCGCTTCAAGCACTGCTGCTGCCGGTTCGGTGTTCACGTTGTATGCAGCGGACCCGCGTCAGCGCTGAAAGCCAGGCATGCGAGAAAGCCAGTCTGCACTTTGATCTGCCAGCCTGGGTAACCCTCGAACATCGGAAAACCTTGACGATGTTCCCCCACAGCGAGCCAAATGTGCCGGACCTGCCTGGCATGGACGCATTCCCCGGCCGCCAGCTGCACTGCCACAACTTCAGGACGCCGGCAGCGTTCACGGGCGAGACAGTGATGGTCGTGGGCGCCTCTTTCTCAGGTGAGCCGGCGCCGCTGACCTGAAGAATTGATGAAACCGGCATGTGCATGTGGAACCTGCAGCACCTAAGGCGGCACGGCAGTTGACCGCCCACATGCGCAGCCTCACACTGAACAATCAGCGAATGAGGACCAGGCATCGAAGACGCCCTGCATGTCAGGCAAACTTCGCTCAGCACATCTCGACACTGAGCGCCGCAACCAAATGAGTTTGCAGGCGACGAGGTCGCGCGGCGCATCGCGTCGGTGGCGGCGACCGTCTACCACAGCGCCCGCTCCTGGGAGGCGCAGCCGCCGGCTGGCAGCCAGCAGCAGCAGCAGCAGCAGCAGCAGCCGTTGCCGCCGCAAGGCAGCAGGCAGCACAAGGGCGCGCCCTCAGGCAGCCCGCCGGCGGCGCCACCAGCGTTGAAGGCGGGAGTAGGTTCGCCAAAGGCGCGCGGCAACCTGCAGAAGCGGCCAATGGCGGAGCGGCTGCTGCCAAATGGCCGCGTGTTGTTTCAGGTGCAAGCTTCAAAACATCTTAAAACATGTCAAAGTACAACAGCAGTCATAAAACTCATGATCCGAAACAACATCTTGCAAGTTGCGCTTGGAGCCAGCTCTGTGGGCCTGCTGGCGGGAGGCTGCACCGCCGCCGCTGAGTGCGCCTGCACGCTATGCAGCAGTGCGGCAAAGCTGCTCCTGAGAGTGTACGTGAGCTCGGAAGCTCCGGGAGCTCGGAAGCTCCGGGCTCAAGCGGCAGTGGTGCTTTTGAGTGTGTGTCACTTGAATGACGGGTTTTGACCCATCTATGGCGGTGCAGGACGGCTCCGTCAGCGAGCCGATCGACACCATCGTGTACTGCACAGGTACCTTTTTATTTCCGTATACAAACCGTGCTGCCTGCCGTGAATTGCTCGGGAAACCTCCCGCTGCGGGTCCGTGTGCGGCTGCCAGCAGTGTGTCTCCGGCGGTCAAGACAGCACTCAGCTGATCCTTGAGGCACAAATGTACGTCATCCGCTGCATTCCTTGCTCACTGCAGGCAGTACAGCGTGTAGGTGAACCATGAGGCACGCATTTCCGTCACCCGCTGCATGTTACGTGTGCTGCCATCCACAGGCTACAGATACGCGTACCCCTTCCTCGATTCCAGCGGCCTGGAGCTGGACACATGCGACAACCACGCGGCGCCGCTGTACAAGCACGTATTTCCGCCGGCCGCCGCGCCGTCGCTGGCTTTTGTCGGCCTGCTGTGGAAGTCGCTGCGCTACATCCAGTTCGAGATGCAGGTGCCAGAATGCGTCATCACATTCAGCTGCTTGTTTCTCATTCATTGTTGTGGCTGGCTGTTGGCCGCTCGTGACGGGAGCATGCTACATTGGCCGATAGCGTGATTCTGCCTGAATTTGGGTGCTCGTTTTCCTCCCGCTTCATGTCGAGCTGTGTTGAGGTTCCGTATGCTGTATGCACAGGCGAAGTGGGTGGCGCGGGTGCTGTCGGGGCGCGCCCGCCTGCCGCCCGCCGCGGACATGCTGGCCAAATGCCGCTCCTTCGAGGCCGCACACGCCGCCGCGGGCCTGCCGCTGCGCTACCTGCACTGCCAGGTGGGCAAGAAAAGACCCACTGAAAAATTCCATTTCCAAAATAACCCCGGCTTGAAAACCCTCGAAGCCTCCAGGGTGGCTGGCTGTCCGAGGCCGCGCACATCGCCGCCGGGCTGCGCTGCGCTACCTCTGTCAGGTGGGGGCAAGCCCATATCCGTGACTCTTGTAGCCCTGCTGGGTGGTTTGGCGCGGATTCGAAAGGACTGCGCAGGTCGCCGCGGGGCTGCCGCTGCGCTACCTGCACTGCCAGGCGGGGTCATTCACTGTAGTGGCCAGTCCTAGATCCTTAACCATGCAGAGTAGCTCACTGCAAGATGCGAGGACGTGCACGTCGCCGCCGGGCTGCCGCTGCGCTACCCGCACTGTCAGGAGGGACCCTCCTACAGGTGGCTGGCTGCGCGCTGAGTCATCCACGCCCGTGGCGCAGCATGACGGCCCAGATACAGCAGGGACTGGCAGCCCTTTTGCATTTGCGCGGCCATCATTGTTGCCACCCTGCACACTTCACCTTGAGTGCTCACCTTGATGACACAGATGCCCCCGGATTCTTGAGCACGCACCTCAACACTACATCCGGTGCGTCGCGGTGTGCGACGCAGCTGCAGGGCCAGTGGGAGTACGACAACTGACCATCTCGAAAAATTCTAGATCTATTGCGAATTCATATTGACACATTGTCTGATGCCTGCAGGCCGCGACGCCAGCGCGGGGGCTGCTGGAGGGAATACGACGGCTGGCTGGCGCGCCAGTGCGGCTTGGCGGCGTCTTCACATATCATACATTTCACACACATTCCACATACATTCCACATACATCACGGTTCAATTCACATTACATGCAGGGTGCGACACCGTTGCGGGGGCCGCTGGAGGGGCAGTGGACGGCTGGCTGGCGCGGCAGTGCGGCCTGGCTGTGTCTCCACGTTTCCATGTACACTACGACTTATCTCAAACTGCATTAAAAATGCAGGGCGCGACGCCGCTGGGGGGGCCGCTGGAAGGGCAGTGGGAATACGACGACTGGCTCGCGCGGCAGTGCAGCCTGGCGGCGTCGCCGGCGGAGCCCTGGCGGCGGCGCCTGGCGCCGCTGCTGCGGCAGCGCATCTTCCTAGCGGCGGAAACTTTTCGGGACGAATTTGACGAGGAGGAGCTGGCCCTGGCGGCGCAGGCACAGCGGGCTTTCGAGCCGCACATTCACGAAGCAAAAGCCCGGGCGGCGGCATGATTTCTTTCGAGCTTGGCGGTGTGGCATGGCCCTCTCAGCATCGCTGCATTGCGCCCTGGCTGGCAAAGTCGATGGCGATATAGATGGTTCGGACTGCTGTCACAATTTGCGATTGCTCCCTTTGAGCTCCCTGATTGTGGGAACTCAGTCGCAAGCACAATGAAAGTTACAAGGTGCTGCAGCATAACATTCATCAAAAAATTGGCCAGCAAACACGATCTCTGGTCAACACAATTGTGACTTTGTAGCCAGCCGTGTGAGGTCGCCTCGCTCCCATCAGCTGCGCGTGCCATGATGCTCCGTCTTCCGAAGCTCTGATGCTCAAGTAGCGCCCTGCGTCCTGCTCTCTGGTGCCGAGCTCCTGGCAGTGCCGCCAGGGCCCCATCAGCGGACGGTGATGTCGCACACCATCTGCGGGCCGGCCTGGCCGGACGCTGCCGCCGCCACCTGCATGCCTGCAGCGCCGCCGCCCGCCAGGAGCGCCGTTGCCGCGAGCGCCGCCGCCGCCGCGGCGCCACTGTCCCCGCCGCTATGCCCGACGGACATGCCACCCAGCAGCAGGGCGGCCGCCTGGAAATCAGCATCGAACAACTTTGAATGCGAACAAAGAGTAAACCAACGTTCCAAGTTCAGCCGTTTGCAGAGCTACTGACAATAGGCCAGATGAATACAGAACAAACGAAACCAAGGTTGGACTGCATCGAATATGTGTAAGAAACACTCAGATATCTGTTCAAACCAAACCTGCGCCGCCGACCTGCCGGCGGGCAGCCCGCCGGCGGAGAGTGATTGCGTCCAGCGGCTCGCCCCGTAGCAAGTCACAATAATGCGAGTTTAGTTTGAAGAAAAAACAGACCTCCCATGCCGACATGCCGGCGGGCAGCCCGCCAGCGGAGACAGACGCGCGGCGCAGCACAATATGTAAACCAAATTTCACTTCATCAATTCACCTGCGGCGCCGACATCCCGCCGGCGGAGAGCGACGCATCCAGCGGCTCGCCCCGCAGCACGTCAAGAGGAACTCGGCTTGATTATTATTATCATTAGAGTAAGAGTAGTAAACAGACCTGCGGCGCCGAGGACATGCCGGCGGGCAGCCCCCCAACGGACAGCGACGCGTCCAGCGGCTCGCCCCGCAGCATGTGTCCCAGCAGCTGCGCCGGCGACTTGGCCTTGGGGTATTCGACCGCCTCGTCCTGCAGCCAAGAGCAGGGCGTTTGTTCGTGGCAGCGTTGGTAGGGTAAGGGTTGGCGGAGCGTCAGTGCCGAGACGTTTCCTTGCTCAGCTGGCTGGCTGGCTGGCAGAGGCACTCCAGTGGAAGTGCGGCAAACTGGCTCAGTGTGAGAAAATCTGGGCACCGTTGATGAACACTTAGTTGTCGAGGCACTTGGCCGTGGAGCTCTATTCTCGTCAGTGCATGTGCTTGTCCAGAGTACGTCAGTGTGCCCCTACCCCGTTCGGCCTCCTTTTCACCCACCTGTTCCGACAGCTTGGCCGCTTGTCGCGCGAGCGCGATTGCATCCTGCAGTCCGCCCAACTGGTCCACCAGCCCCAGCTCCAGGGCGTCGGCGCCTGTGGGGTCAACACATTGTTGCGTCACTGAAACATAGTTCAATTGAAACAGTTTGAATCAGACCTTGCGCTGTGCAGCGCTGTGACGCAAGCAGGGAGAGCTGGATTGACCCTGGAAACACAGTTCTGTTTCTTCCATGACGTTTGCGCGCACGCGTCTACAGGCGGCCCTTGGCGAGCTTGTGCGTCGCCTCCGGCGGTATGCTGGATCTTATTTGAATAGGAGACCGACTTTGATCCAGCCAGATACAACACAAATCGCGCACTTTCGTCCACACGCGGCCCCTTGGCGAGCTTGTGCGTTCGCCTCCGGCGGTAGGCTGAATCTTAATTGAATTTTTCCGAATTGTACCTGGCCAAATACAAAACAGGGCGCGCACCAGTCCAAACGCGGCCCTTGGCGAGCTTGTGCGTTGCCTCCGGCGTGAGGCCGCGCCCCTCCGCCACGCGCCGCCTGAAAATCTCGTAAACGTCGTCGATCATCGCCTCCGCCTGCAGACCAAGATGATCAAGGGTTGCTTTAAGGTCCAGGTTCACAGTCCAAAGGTCAATTGTACAGCTGACATCACAGCCACGCGCCGCCTGAGGGTTTCGTAGACATCGTCGATCACCGCCTCCGCCTGCCAGCAGTGATAACGACGTGTCATTGTGCGAGTCCAGGTTTTGCGTCTAGAGTATGAACCACAGCCACGCCACCGCCTGAAGGTTTGGTAGACTTTGTCGATCATCGCCTCCACATCCCACGCCGACCAATGTCAGAACGTAATTCTTGCAGATTAAAGCTTGCATCGCGGCAGACGCGTAGAGTTTGCATCACAGCGTTGCGGCTTTTGAAGGCGTCACACACATCATCCGCCAATGCCTGCGCCTGCCGCACCAGCCAATGGCGGTCTTCAGGGTTTGCTGCCCGGCAGCGCCTCAGCCGGGCAGCGTGATGCACCGGTTCGCTTAGCACGCAGGACAAAAACACTGACGAAGACAAACTGTCACCTGCTGCCGCTGGGGCTCCGTCCAGTCGGTGTACGCGGACATGGCCGAAGCGTTCTTCCCCACCGACACGATGTCTGTAGTCACGCCCACCTGCGCAGGTTGGGTTGGATGGATGTTCTCATCCATGACCGAAACACCCCGTGCTTGAGCTACCAATGCCGCGCCACGCCGCTGATTCCCGAGGCTGGCTGATGCCCTGGCCGCGGCAGCTGTTCAGCACGGAACCATGTTCCCATGCCAGCAACTCATGGCCACTTTCACAGGCGCGCAGAACCAATAGTGCCATGTCCCGGCGGCACGTAGGCACTATGGAGTGGTCCTGTCACGGTCCCGAACGCTGTCAATTGATGCACATTGTTGTTTGAGCACAGTGCCGCACCTGGTTCAGGCCGCCGGCGACGTTGAACTTGCCGCCGATGACGCCGATGCTGCCGGTGATCGTCGTCGGCTGCGCCAGGATTCGTGTTGCCGGACACGATATGTAGTATCTGCAGGGTTTGCACATTCAGCTCAACGTCAGTGTGCAGGGACATTCCTTGCGACTGGAACCCATGGCGTGCTGCCCATTGTCGAGTGGACTGTTGTGTGCGGAGTACTGATGCTGTGCAGTGCGCTACTGGCACAGTTGCACGCGCACCCGCCGCCGCCGGCGTAGTTGCCATGGACATCATTACTGGCTTTATATTATTTCTGGAACCTCATGATCTCAAGCAAAGTTGCGCACCCGCCGCTGGCTGCGTAATTGCCCATTGACACAATGACGGGCTTGCCGGCCGCCTTCAGCAGCGACACCTCCCGATGGATCACATCTGACGCCACCGCCGAGCCGCCTGCATCGCGAAGCACATATTGGCGCCGCTGGCCGAATCCATGCATGGCGGCATCAAGACATCCTGAATCGACCGCAGCTCATGCAGATGTACTGCAGCTGGGTGGCACAGCTGTTGGCACCTGGCGCTGTGAGCTCGTTGCAACATGGGTTCCCGCTGCCAAGCCTTGCGCTGTGTGAAGTTGCAGATGAAATCGATTACCCATGACTGGGTGCACGACTCACCGGGGCTGTCGACGCGCAGCACGACCGCCTTTACTGCCTTGCTTTCCCGCAGTTGCCGCAGAGTTTTGCACAGCTTGATGCTGTCGATCACGGCGCCGCCCGTTGGGTTGTTGCTGGGCGCACCTGCGCGCCGCAAGACGAACAGTCGGTGCAGCCGCAACCTGTTTGCTCCGCAACCCGATATGATGAAATGTCAGCCAAAACCTTGGCCAAAAGCAGGGATGGGGTCCATGTCACAGGGACAGTCCGCAGCGGATGCGCTGGCTCAGAAAAAAGCAACACTGGCAGACTGTCGAACATGGATCATGCAAGAAGGATCATGCAACAAGGGAATGGAAGCTCACTGATAAAGATTGGGCCCGTCGCATGCACCACCGCGACCTCCGGCGCTGCTTTTGCGTCACTATCTTCATCCAGCCTGACACCGCCCATGCCGCTGAGCATGCTCATCACGCCGCCCTTGTTCTTCTTCTCCGCCTCCTGTTGAACGAAAAAACCCATATGCAGAGGTCGCAACATGAGCAGACTGAGTCGAGAGGTTCAGGCAGCGCCCGACAAAATCTGCATCCTCCAGTCCGCGCGTGACAAAACCATATGCATCCATCACGCAGCGCATGACACAAACACCTTACGCGTGGCAGCCGATCACATAGACATGGTGTAGTACTTTCAGATGCATTCACCTTGGCCTCCATGACGCGCACGTAGCGGCTGAGCGGCACCCGCGCCGGAGGCTTGCCATCCTCAGCGAAGCCAGCCGCCGCCACCGACACCGCCTCGTCCCTGCAATAGCAGTGTTTGTAGCAGGATTTGCAACCTCCTCTCCCTCAGGCAGACTGCTCGCAGCTTCAGTGGCTGCACAAGTAACAGCTGGGCGGCACCCGTGCCGGAGGCTTGCCGTCCTGCGAAAAGCCCGATGCCGCCTCCAATACCGGTTCATCCCTGTTGTTTGCAACATCCTGCTAGCATCTTCCAGCATCAGTGACTGCGCATGTAGCGGCTGAGGCCGTGCCGAAGGCTTGCCGGCCGGCATAAAACCCACTGCCGCCTCTGACACCGCCTCGTCCCTCAAAAGGTGCCCGAGCATTTCGGCATTCCACCAGTGTTTTGGCGCCTATGATCTGGCTCTGATCTGAGGGGAGCCTGGCGACGTCGGTTGATGTAATCTGCCACTGGCTGCTGCCGGGGCCACAGGAGCCGGGAGGCGCTCTCACTGGAGGAACTGCCACCAGTTTACGTTTCAATGATTTGTGGATTTATGTCATCTCAAACCCACCTTCTGAACCCTGTGGCTCCCTAATGCACACTGGCACTTTCCATGTGCCTACTACGCACCAAGTGCCATATTCATATGTACTGTCAGTGTCTCACCTGCACTTTGCAGCATCCAACAGCTGCAGCGCTCCGCCCGCTGCACCGTCAGGGAATCCTTTTAACTTCTTTACTGCATCTTTTCAAGATTGCCTTTACTCACCTGTACTTTGCAGCGTCCAACAGCTTCAGCGCCACCGCCCGCTGCGCCGTCAGGGGAGCCTCGTCGATGGCCGCCTCCACAGCCGCCTGCGGCAGCCCCCGCGACTGCGAGACGCCCTGCACAATTGTGTAGGAAGCATCAGCAAATTCCTTGCAACACACCGACCCTAGTGTGCCAATCGTCTGCCATTGGCGCCTTTGCCGCCGGCAGCAAGCTGCCCCTGATCGTGCACTGTGATCCGGATCGCGCAACGGCGATGTGGTCTTCACTGCCAGCATGTCGACCTCCTGCCTAGCTATGGCTGTTTCATGACACTTGATGACTACTTGCGCGACAACTCACATGACAGCATGACACCCGGCACTGCCTCGCGGAAGCAGGGCGAACACAGTGGCTATGTCTGCATGGGAACGTCGGTGTCTTAGATGGATGTCAGCATGGACATTACCTCGACAACAGTGCCGACCATGGAAGTCAGTATTCGGTCTAGCGCGGCACGGTAGGCGCTCGTGTGCTTGTCTTCAGTGAAGCGCTCGACCGCGCCCTTGAACTCCTCCCGCCGGATGAAATGCCGCCTGACGTCCCACCTGTCCGGGTCGAATTGCTGCCGTTTGGTGACATATTTGCTTCAGGAGCGGATTTCAAGCTGTATCAGGGGCGTAAGGGGCGTGTGTCCTTCTGAAAAGATAAAAATGCCGGACACGACGGGTACAGGATAGTTTTGATTGGGTGCCTGGTTCGGTCCAAACCAACCACCCACCTGTCCAGCAGCTTCCCAAAGAAAGTACCCTCGATCGCGAGTCCGCTGATGCCGACCATGCCAGTCGGCTGCATGTACACCTGCAGATGATGTTTGAGAGTTCAGTCGATCCTGCTGTGGCAATTGACATTTGGGAATTGGCACTATATGCCGGCGTTCCCGCGGGCTGCACGCACACCTCCGCGGCAAACCATGCAAAGCATGACATTCTGTGTCGTGTCAGCAGCTGCTGCAGGCCTGCACAAGTGTGCAGAACTCCACCACCCCAGATCAGCCCAGGCCTGACCGGTCAGCTGAACGGCAGTTGCGCCTCTGTGCTGGCATGCTTTGTCAAAGGCGGAGGCGAAGAAGCAGGGCCCAAAGCCCTCGGCGCATCCATAACCAACTCCTAAATTCAGACACAGGTGGTCAACATATCGTAAGAACAGACCGTAAGAAGAAGATATGATAGTTCTGTTCGCACTTTGTCGAAGGCGGAGGCGAGGAAGTAGGGCCCGAAGCCCCCAGAGCCGGCTTCGCCAAATGTATCCGAGTAGGCGATGCAGGCCGCCCTGCCCGCTGCCTTGGTTCTGCCGAGTCATAAACCCATAAAGCCCATAGTGTGTTGCATTGAGCGCGTCGTTGTTGATAATGTTCATGATATTGCAGTCAGACACACCCGGCCGCCTTGGTCCTATGTGGTAGCATCGCACGCAATCGGACACGACGCTGCCAGCTGTTGGTGCCCCTTCTGGATGGCAGTTGGCAGATGTGGCTCACTGATGTAGGAGAGATGTGTGCATGGGCCGGTGTGGGTTGCGTTGCGTCGCAAGGGCAACTCATTCCGTCAATTGCGTTCTCGAGGTGATCACACTGTGCAGGTGGTGGAGGCAGCATGCCGCCAACTGGGATCCTTCACGGCCGAGCGCAACTCCTACATGACCGCCAGCACAGCGCCGCCACAGCAAGGCAAAAAACGCGGATGAATTTCACCCATACCTGAAGTCCTTCACGGCGGCACGCAGCTCCTCCATGACGGCCAGACCAGCGCCGGGGGCGCCTATGTAGGCCACGACGCCTTGCACCCGGCCGTCGCCGCCAGCCTCACCCAGCGCTCGCACCACCTTGCGCAGCTGGCGGCCGCAACAGAAGAGTCGAAACCGGAAAAAGGAGGAACGGAGCAAGAATAATGGAGCAAGTATGGTGTTGCGCCGTTGCCTGAAGAGAGCGAACCGGGACTGGGTGATGTGCTTGATGCCACCTAAAGAGATGACATCTGAATGGCCGGGTTCGGCTGTTGCTTCGGATTCGTGGCTGATGCACTCCATGCACTGCCTCAAGACAACATTCCGTCAGCTGTTGGTAACAATGTCCACCGCCTGGGTCTCTACATGACCGAACGTACCTCCATCTGTTTCGGCGCCTGCCCCAGGAACTTCAGCGGGCTGAAGGGCACAGTCTCCACTACCTCCTGAGTCTCCAGGTCTGCGCGGGCATAGCAGTGAGTCAATGCCTAGGGCTTGGCAGGCTCAGCGATCGCATGCTGTTGCGCTATCACCAGGCCAACTGCTTGCACATCGTGACATGCGTCCCATGTTGCGTGAGAAATAGTGTGTGATGCTTCATCTCGTGAGAACAATCACTCACCTAGCTCCAGAAGGAATTTATCGGGCAACTTCAATGCCTCCTCCTTCATGCGCTGCGGCAGGAAGACAGGATGAAGTCTCAGAATGGCTGCAGATATCTGGAACGTTCAAAAATAAAGTCAGGAATTCAGGACTGCTTCTGCTGCTGCGGGTGGCGCAGCGTGATGACTTCAGTGCACAGATCAGTCGTGTGATGGCCGATCACCTTGCGCATGGGTGCGATCGTTTGGGACACCACCAGACCGCCGACGACTACGAGACCGCCCGTGACTGCCAGTCCGTTGCGCACATAGCGCCCGGCCCTCGCCAACATGATCGCAGATCACTTCAATGCGGAAGTTGTTTTTGCATTTGGCGCACGACGTGCACGACTTGAGATGCTCGTGAATGTATGCGCACACATCACAGATGTTTCTACTGAAAAGAAGCGAAAACCAAACACTGGCTGGAGGATTGCATTGTTCTGGCTTTCTGCAACCCTCAGCACGTGACCCATGACTAACCGTCAGCTTCAAAATTCGAAGCAGCAGAGCATCACATAGCTGCACTCCTCCTTTACGGTCAACGTACGCATATGTCGCATGCCAATTGAGGGCCTGCCGGCGCAGCCATCAGCGCGGCAGCGTGCTCTGTTCCGCCGGCCGCCGCCGCCGTTGCCAGCACCGCCTCCAGCCAGCAGCTGGTCCCGCCGCTGCCCTCCGAAATGCTGCCCGTCAACATCATGCTGCTGAGCAGCAGTGCCGCTGCATGGGATGCCGTCATGCCCGCAGGCAGGCCGGCGGCCGCAGAAGCCGTCGTCAGCGGGTCCCCACGCATGACGCCGTGCAGCAGCTGCAGCCACGTTGCCGGCCGCGGGTAGTCCACGGCTTCGGCAGCCTGCAAGCAGAGGCACCGTCGGCGTCAATGCGGGCGACTGGGAATCGACTATGTTGTGAACCAGACGTGCTGTGTGCCGAAATGATCGCATCAAATGCTGCAATGAACGGTAAAGCGGACGCAGAGCGCATGGAACAGGCCAGTGCATAAACATGGGGTTGGAGTGACGCGATGTGCCCACCTCTTGAGACAGGCTCGCCTCCCGCCGCGCGACCTCAATTGCGTCCTGCAGCCCGCCAAGTTGGTCCACTAGCCCCAGCTGGAGTGCATCTGCACCTGTAGTCGACGTATACCACGATGCATTGGGTGTTGGGCAAGATTCGCAATTCGTACTGACTTCTGATTTGTCAGACACCGCAGGTTTATCAGACACCCTACAAGGCTCCTCAACAAGGCCGCGCACCTGACCAGGTACGGCCCTTTGCGATTGTGCAAACCGCCTCCAAACTGAGATGCCGGCCTTCTGCCACGCGCCGCAGGAAGTGCCTGTAGACGCCATCGGTTGCAGCCTCCACCTGCAGTGTGATACAGTTGCGCTCAGCAATCTGGAGAGAGCAAAGTGGCACAAAGGTGACAGCCCAGAGGTGAGTTCCTCGAATTTTGCGGTTTGACAGAATTGACAGCAATTGGTCGATGTGATTGCGTGCGCGAGACTGCCATTGCTTTCGAATCAAGCGCACCTGCTGCCGCTGCGGCTTTGTAAAGTCGGTGAAGCGGGACATTGCCGCGGCGTTACTGCCGCCTGCTGCCACGATGTCCGTAGTGAGCCCAACCTTGCGGAGCACAAGCGAGGCATTTCGCATCCGAACAGCTCCATGATCTGAGCTTTGCTGGTGCCACAGAAGCATGACGGTGACATGAGAGCAATATGCAGCAGCTCAGAGGTGCCCCGCCACACTGATGCTTGGAAGGGTAAACGGAGAGGACCTGGCGGAGGGCGCCAGCTAGGTTCAGTTTCCCAGCGACGACGCCTATTGCTCCCGTGACGGTTGTGGGCTGCGCCAGAATGCGCGTCGCCGGCACGCTGATGTAGTACCTGTTGCACGCCGTCGTCATAACTGAACATTTATATTGCTGAGTTCAACGAGACATGCGCATCAATGTCCACGCTTCCTCACGTGATCAGAATGGCGCCATACGGATGGGGACAGCACCCAGCACGCCAATGCAGCTGCAGATGCAAGGCAGGCGGATGCCGCCTGCAGCAGCGAGTTCACAGACTGTCGGGGATTAAATATCATACGCGCCGCTTGACGCATAGTTGCCCATGCTGACGACCACGGGCTTGCCGGCGGCCGTCAGCAGCGACAGCTCCCGATGGATCTTGTCACACGCCACCGCCGAGCCACCTGCAAGCAGCGAGCCGACTCTGATGTTTGCCAATTCTGAACGCTTGCCGCTGCCTCTGCCTGGCGCTGTGTCGAGGAGGAATTAATTGCGTAGCTCCTGTGGCTCTTGTTGTTTCATGTGGACCCAGGGGGATGGATCCAGCCAGGCTTTCCCACTCTCACCAGAGCATTCTCATGAAAGTATTCATCGGCTCAGCACGCACCGGGGCTGTTGACGCGCAGGACGACGGCCTTGACGGCCGGGCTCTCCCGCAGCTGCCGCAGTGTGGCGCACAGTTTCCTGAAGTCCAGTAGCGGCGCGCCGCTGGGACTCCTGCCCAAGCTGCCTGCTAATTACCAACAAAGCATTCAGGGGCGACCACCGATACGATTGCAGCTGGATAGTCGGCAGGTCTGATACCCAACACAGAGTGCAGGTTGAGTGTGCACCGTTTGTCAGCACCATGCACTGTAAGAGCACGATGAGAGCCAGCAGATACCGCACCAACGTAAATCAAGTTCAACCCACAACTTTTTCGGTTATAGGATCCGCACTTTCAAGGATGACGCCCTCAGCGTGCACCACGGCAACATGAGGCGCTGTCGGCGCGGTGCTGTCGCTGACAGCGGTCCCTCCATTCCACAGGCTGAACAGCTGCGGCATCAGACCCTGCTGGCTCTGCTTCGCTCCCGCCTCGGCTTCCATGGCCCACAGGTAGCGGCTGAGCGGCACCCGTGCAGGCGGCTGGCCATCCGCTGCAAGGCCGGCTGCCGCCTCCGCCACAACCTCGTCCCTAATGCAGCGGTCGGAGGTCAGGCGGATGTTGGCAGGGCTGCAGAACGCATACTTGAGTCTGCAGAAGTTGCGCAAGTAAGGAGAGCAGACGACTTGCAACCTAGCTGCCAGCAAAGCACCGAAGCACAGAGCGCGTGTAACTCACTGTACTATTGCAGTGGCAGCAGGACTTCCAAAGGAATGTGCACTGGCAAGGAACCACCTGTATCGTGCACCGTCCACCAGCTGCAGCTCGATCGCCCTGCGGGCGCTCAGTGGCGCTTCATCCATGGCGGCCTGCACGGCTGCCTGTCTGATGCCTCGCGAGCGCGCAATGCCCTGGGCAGGTGCAAGAGAAGGTTGCGGTCAGACAATCAGCTTAAGCGCTGCTGTGCTGCCCAAATGATGCCGCGCCTCACACATGCTGGAGCGACTCGACCAGCCACCTCTTGACTTCGCAGACATGCTCCTCACTCTGACACGCAGCAGCACCTGGTGCCCCAGCATGCACTGCCCAGTGCAAAACCATATGAGATGCTGGCGTGGCACCTGTGTGACGCTGTCGGCCATGGAGGCCAGCAGCTGCTGCGTTGCCGCGCGCAGGGGGCCGCTGTACTTTTCGTGCGTCAGGCGCTCCACCGCGCTCTTGAACTCGTCCCGCACGACGAGGTGGCGCCTGACGCCCCACCTGTCCAAAAGATAAACAGCAGCCAGCATGAGATGGTCAGCTGCCAGACACCGTGACAGCCTACAATGCTAATAAAAGCTGGAGTATGCGTGCTCTTTTGAGTGGACCAGCACCTGTCCAGCAGGGTTTTGAAAAACACGCCCTCGACTGCGAGTCCGCTGACATTGACTGTGCTTGTCGGCTGCACATACACCTGCGCGTGAGCAAGGACACTTCATCTGGCGGCTAGCATGGGCTGTTTGACCATACGTTCAGGTACAAGGGAGAGATTGGCCAATGCAGGAGTCAGGAATGCGAGGTGCTACCAGAGCTTCAGATTCGCAGCTTCTGTCTGAGCAGTGGCCAGATGTTACCTTGTCGAAGGCGGATGCGAGGAAGTAAGAAGCGGTGCCCGGGTGCGTTCCGGCCTCGCCAAAGGAGTCCGAATACGCTATGCAGGGCGTCCTGCCCGCTGCCTTTTTTCTGTCAATAACATGACAGACAGTTCAGAGACAAATTTTGTATCAGAATCTAGATGCGCCATCCAAGACACCGATGCCCAGAGCCTACAACGTCTCATCGTACGCACCCGAAATCTCGCACTGCGGACCGCAGTTCCTGCACCACTGCCGGCGCTTGCTGTGGCATCCCCAACGAACGCTAGTAGGCCCCTGACTCTGTCGTCGCCGCCGGCGTGCGCCAGCGCCCGCACCACCCTTCGCACCTGGCCGGCACATGCGGCGCCACCTCATGCACACGTGGTGTTCGTGGTGTACACACTCACTGTAACTGTCAGCAGACCGTGTCCATTTCAGCAAGCTGTATTTGACTACTATGCTATTTGCCCAGGCATGTTTGCTTGTGGCTGACTGACCTCGAGCTGTTGCGACGACTGTCCCAGGTAGTGTAGATGGTTGAAGGGCGCCGTCTCCACCATGTGCTGTGTCTCCAGATCTGCATTAGCATGATCAGGCAACAGACTCGCACGAGGTGGACGTGCACGTTTCCGAAGCCAGCACGGTATTGCTGGGGGGCACAACACATGCCAACACATGCACCCAGAGTTTGCTGCTGCGAATGTTCGTAAGACCGTGGTACCTAGCTCGAGGATAAAGGCGCTCGGCAGCCGAGCATCCTCCCGCATGCGCTGCATCATGGGGGCAAGCGCAGTAATCGGAAAGTAGCGCAGCGTGGGCGCGATCTTCACAAGTTGCCGTGGTTCATTCATAATCTCTCCAGCAAGATCAACCAGCGAATTCGGGTTCGGATCCCGGCTTGACCGCGGCGCAGTTCAAGATGCCAGCACACGGTTGCCACTCACCTCGCGCAAGGATGTAATGGCTTGCGACGCCACCAAACTTCCTCCAACAGTTCCAACAAGTCCAATCAATGCCAGTCCATCGCGGATATAACGCCCAGCGTTTCGGATCATAATTATATGCGTCGGCAGATCGCCTCCATCACTTCACTGTCGCGTACAGCCAGTCTTGCTATGCAAAAGAGGATGTTCAACTTAACGAATATTGAATTGAAACCCTGTAGCATTGAAGAATAGGGTCTGCACTTGCAGCGAGCCAAGCTGATGCCTTTTGTCTGACATCCTGTCTGACATCCCGTCCGACATCACGTCACCAACTTGCTGAAGCTTTACTGAAAGTGACGACGAGCTTCGGTAACCCCTCTCCTTTTCTTCTGAAAAATAAAGACATGCGCAATGTCGTACCATAAATAGTGCTTGCGGCGCGCGGCTGCTAATTGTGTAAACTCCCACTCCCGAAGGATTTCACTCGACGAGGCGATATGGCAGCACCGCAGAAGATGGTGTTTGGTCCCTACATCAGGTGCGTGCACTCGATCGAGAGCGATGTGTTTGATGTGCAATCGCCTGCCATACACAGACTCGAACACTTCTGTGTCGTTTGTCCCAGGTTCAACTCCTATTGGCCAGAGGACAACAAATGGACCTGCAGCGTCCTGGCTGTGGTCCACAAGTCGGTATCGGTCCAGCCGCGGCTGCTGCTGAAGGACGGGCAGCAGCAGCCCCAGTTTCCCGGCATCCTGCTGGACAACTACGGTGAGCAGCGCCGCTGCACTCCAAGCACACGCTGCTCAACAACACACGCTGCTGACCATGCAACCCACCATTCATGGTACACTTGTCTCGCTCCCGGGAGTCACATGTCGGCAGCATGAACGCCCTCAGCATGAGCTGGTCCGCAGGCGACTTCAACTTCTGGCGCTTTGACATCGACACCGTGCTGGTCGGCACCGAGCGGCTTGTCCATCACTTCTTGGACCTCGGTAGGGGCGCCCGCATATGCTTTTGTCAAATCAATATCTGCGCGCCGACTTCTTGTCAGAGGCTATATGCGACATGCTCACATTCGTGCGCATTTGTCACCTTCCTCTCACGGGGCAGCGCTGCCGTGCCAACTGAGTGTCAGAGATTGTCAGGCCTATGCACCTGCCGCTGCTGTCCTCACGTGAAATTCGCTGGGTTTCGCAGGCGCGGGTGCGTCGGCAGGGCAGGAGTGGCACAGTGTCGTGTTGCCCGCTGCAGGGCAGCCATGGCATTGGGGTTTTGTCAGCGGCGCCGCCTTCTCCTCGGGTGCGCCCTCCACCGCTTTGCGGATGCTGGCATCTGGATCCATACCTGGCCCTCCTCAAGCCCATGCTGAGCGACTTTCAGTACACCCACTCACTTCCTGCACGCGGTTGCAGATGACCCTTGCCGTCACCAAGCAGCCGTGCCGGAAAGTTCGAGCTCCACAATGAGCCACCTGGCGTGCAGCTTGTCGAGCATACTCCTGCTGAACCAAGCTTTTTCCAACCCGCCCAGGCCGGGCGCCGGCGGCTGAGTGGGGCGGCTCGGCGCCAGTGTGGCAGTCACTCCTGCGCAGCAATGCGCAGCGTCCGCTGCACGCGCTGCTGCGCGGCGGCAGCCAGATCAACGGCGACGCCGTCTTCGAGGCGCGTGTTGGGGCTACTGAATGTTTTTATTCTCCTTGCTGAGCGGTCACAGGCCAAAACCATGGACACGGCTGCGCTGGGTGCCCCGGCATGCCCCAAGCGAATCGAACCTGGCAGCACTACTTGCGTGCTCGGCCTGCAGACACAGGCACCTCACATGCTATTATGTTCATATGAATCAGGACAACTCCCTGCTCAATTGCAGACGCCGGAGCTGTCGCAGTGGGCGAAGCTGCCCAGCCGAGCGGAGCGCGAGGCCGCACCGCTGTCGGCGGAAGCAGCTTCCGCCGCCGCGGACACCTACTTCCAGCTGTACACCCAGCGCTTCGGCGAGGAGGGCGTGCGTGACGCGCTGGCCTGCATTCCCCAGGTATATTCACATTGTGTGGGCCACCTCGTCAGAAAGCGTTGCGCAAGACTGCTGGCCGGCAAAACAGGCTGCCGGCTGCGAACCAGGCTGTGCTTGCAAAGCGAACTGCCAAACAACTTTCCGCAGAATCATTCAAAGCAGTGTTTGCTTCTACAAGGCATGACAGCAGCCCGCCAATGACACTTCACGTGAATCCACTTGTGCCACAAAACCCTCAGGTTGCATGACACCGTGCACGTCCTCTGGTAGGTCAACATCTGGGACGACGAGGACATCTTCACGCTGTGGGGCAGCTTTCCGAGGGGCATGCAGCGGTCCCCCGTCTTCCGGGGGCTGTTCGATGTCGCAAAGCGCTTCTACCTGCTCTTCCAGCACCACACGACGGGCGCCGAGGCCGCCCGCCGGCGCACCTTCCTGTGCGACACGTGCGCTGCTCTCCACAGCCTGGAAGGCCTCACCGAAACGCCTGACGCCGCCACTGTCCTGGGAATTTGTCAACATCTACATGGGCCACATGCGGCAATGCCCAATGTGCTGCCAGCCCGAGGCTGAAGCTGGCCTACAAGCTGACAGCTGCTGCTGATAAGTTGCGGAATTCTGCCGTGCATCAAGCACCCGGGTCGTCGCCACCGACGCGCGCTCCGAGCGTTTTGCATCTGCACATCTACTATCTTCATGTTGCAGGAATCTGTCGTACATCCAGCAGCCGGGGCCGGAGACGGCGGTGGTGGCCATCAACGCGCGCTCGGATCACTTCCCGAAGAAGATAAAATCGTCAGTTGAAAAATCGGTCCACAGAGACCGATGTGAGTCTTCACATGTTGCAGGAACCTGCTGTACATCCAGCAGCTGGGACCGGAGCCGGCGGTGGTGGCCTTCGACGCGCGCTCGGAGCGCATTATTTAAATTTGGTTTTGCACATCTACTGTCCACTGTGTTGCAGGAACTTGTCGTGCATGAAGCAGCTGGGGTCGGAGACAGCGGTGGTGGCCATCGACGTGTGCTCTGAGCGAAACCATTCTAAATTGTTACATACCTCTTGTGTAAACATGAGTTGCAGGAACCTGTCGTACATCAAGCAGCTGGGGCCGGAGACGGCGGTGGTCGCCATCGACGCGCGCTCGGAGCGCACCAGAGAGCGCGTTCTTGACACGCCGTCATGGCTGGAGGTGTTCCACCGCGTCGGCGGCCTGCCGCGCAGCATGCGCCACGTCATCGTCATGCTGCCGCCACCGCTGCACTACCCCTCGGTGAACTTATATCTCTTTCCTTCGTTTCCGGTTGTACCTGTGCGCTGGCACCTTCCTATGTTTCTGCGGCACGCGCCACGCCATCGTCATGCTGCTGCCGCCGCTGCACTACCCCTCGGTGCATCCTCGTTTCTTGCTTCATATCTAGTCCATGCTTGCCGGCGTCGTTTCTGTCTATCTGCGGCACGCGTCACGCCATCATTATGTTGCCCCGCCGCTGCACTTACCCCTCGGGGCCTCCCTGACCCAGTGTTGTGCTGAGGGACTTCATGATTCAATTTGTCGAGCTTGCAGACTGGACCAGTGCGACCGAGCGTAATTGGCGCCGGGTGCTGGGTGACTGTGCAGCGGGCAACTGGGGGGCGCCAAGGGGACAACGCGCTCGTGCACCATTTGCCCACTACAGCTGAAAGGCTCTGAGAGGCCCTCCCTATCCGCAGCGCCTCGCGGTTGTGGCCCCTGACGCGGATCCGCACCGGGGCGCAGGTGCTGCCGGGCAACCGCGCGGCAATGGCGACGAGCTGCTCTGCGCAGTGGGATCGCGGCGCCGCATGCTGCCTCAGAGGTCATCTTGTGCCTGAGAGTGCCAAGTCATCAGCCACATGTCAACTCCGGCTGCAGGTACCGCTGGGGGACCGCGCGGCGATGGTGACGAGTCGCTTTGCGCAGTGGGATCGCGGCGCCGCGCTCACCAACCTCGTGCACAAGTCGGGGCCGCAGCCGGACCAGGGCCTGGACGAGGCAGTCGACCAGTGGGCCGCCTCCGGCCACTGGCAGGCGAGTTCCACATGGTGCAGCTGTGTTGTTGGATATGGTCGTGCGAATATACCCTGCGCCACTGAGATCACCAGAAAGACGTCCGGCCTGGACCAGGCAGTTGAACTATGGGCTGGCCTGTCCCCGTTTTCTTGTTGCTTTCGAGACCATGCATTTACGTTTGGCACATGCATCTTGGAATGGCCTGGTAGGGAAGCATCTTCCTCAAAGACCCCTTGCGCCACTGAAGTCACCAGGGTCCACAGTTCCAGCAGCGCAATCACAGCAGCGGCAGGGCATGTGCGAGCAGTTCCAGACGCGCACAGACAAGAGCAACATGCGAGTCTCTCAGCTGACAGTCAATACGAATTTCTCGATGAGAAGTGCACTTCCAGTTACATCGCAGGACCGGCGGCAAGTGTGCAAGCAGTGTCAGGCCCTCACGGACCAGGAGGACATCCAGCAGCTGGGAACTACCAGTGCCCTATCCGAATTGGCAGGAGCGGCATCGCGTGTGCGAGCAGTTCCAGGCGCTGCAGGCGAGAATGACGATTCAGTCAGTAGGACAAACAAGAAAACTCTTTTATGATATTTGCAGGAGCGGCGACGCGTCCTCGAGCAGTTCCAGGCGCTGACAGGCGAGAATGACATGCGCGTCACATTCCTGTGCGGCGGCACCGGCGCCGCCGGCGTCGCGCAGTTCTACAGGTGAAACTTGGCAGCAGTATTGATAAACTTTCCTGTGCGGCGGCACCGGCGCCGCCGGCATAGGGCAGATCTACAGGTGAACGATCGATGGCATTTGTTCGACTAAAGTTCCCGAGGCCGTCGGGTCGCATGGCCGTGCGACATGATTCCTTGAGCGCGCCACAGCATGGCCATTCGTTCGTGCTGCGACCTGTGTCAGGATCGGTACAATGCTCACGCTGCTTCCAGCAGCATCCTGGCGTTTTGCGTGTGTCAATCCACCAGCTGTGCGCTGCCTACACAACACTTGAATCTGTTTTGGCATTGGGATGACTTCTTCTCAACTAGTATCCATCATGTTTCGCAATGTCTGACCGATTATTGTATATTTTCAGTGCAGCTGGCCCGTGGCAATGGACATGGCGCACGATCACCGCTTCGCGCGCAGATCCCTTACACAATTTCCTACTTCAATTTTCCAACCGTATTTCACTGGACAAAACGCATGCAGCTGGCCCAAGGCGGTGGACATGGCACACGACCACCGTTTCATCGCGCAGATCGTGGCGCCGCCCGCGGTGGACCGCCCGCTCGGCGAGGCGGCCGCCCGCGCGCTGCAGCTGTTCTCCGTTGCCTCCCAGGGCGTCAACAACCTCACCAAGGTGCCAACCGTTGTGATTAGTGCTCAAAATAAGATCAACTTCGCCGCATGTTAAATTTCTGCAGCTCTTCTCCATCGCCTTCCGGGGCGTCAACAACCTGACGAAGGTGCGCGCAGATTGACGTCCGCAAATGGCACATAACGTCTAACTCTCATGCATCTTGTGCCTTTGCTGCTGTCTGCGTCGCCCCAGTCCCAGGGCAGATAAGCGTTATCATGCGCCGTGGAAAGCCGTGTTCATGTTGCATGCACCTACAGCCGCAGCCCTTGTTGTGGTTTTTCTGGCTCTCGCCTCGTTTGTGTGTGCCGCATATGGGCATGCGCATGCGCTCAGGAGTTGACCCACTGCCACGTCCATAAAGCATTGATTGACTTTGAGCTCCAAAAGTTGTTGTTCGCAGGAGAAGATGGTGCGGCTGTTTGGCGTCGCGCACCCTGGCCTGGCCAAGCTGCTGCCGCGGCGCGGCTGGGTGGAGGCTTCGCAGCTGCCCGCCGGCAACTACACCCCGGTGCGGCCTGCTTTTGGCCGGTACTTTGGCTGTCCTCGGGCTGTTCGCTTGCTGCGCATGGAGTGCCAGCTGGCTCGGAAGCTACAAAACACATTCGAAGCGTGTCAACGGTCTAGTCACCTATGCGTTTCTATCTGAACAGTTCAACCACACTTCCTCCGGCTGTGCAGGTGCACAGCCTGCGGCCGTCGCAGCGGTCGCACTCGGGGAAGTCGCCGCCAGAGGGTTTCGCAGGCAAGGCGGGCGCGCTGCTGGGCCGCAGCGCCTCGCTGGCCAAGAAAGCCTACAGGGAGGCCAAGGGCGAGACGGTGGTGGAGGAAGAGGACCGGGTGCGCTCCCTAGAGTCCAATACCTTTAATTTGAGGCCAATCTACTCACATTGGGGCCGCAGCGCCTCGCTGGCCAAGAAAGCCTACAGGAATGCCAAGGGCGAGACGGTTGTGGAGGAAGAGGACCTGGTGCGTTGCTTGAACAACCCTTGGGGATTCCCTAAACCCTGGACATTGCTGCGCCGCAGCGCATCGCTGGTGAGGACACGCTGGGAGGCAGGCGAAAAGGGAGTCGGGAGTCGGCGAAGAGGCTCGGAATGGCGATGCTTACCAAACCACGTGCTGAAAACTTAAGGGAAAGGGACCTTCGATGTATGTCAGGCCATGCACTGTCATGGCGCCAGAACACTGGAGAGTCTGAGCTCCAGGAAGCCGTGGGGGGGCACACGAGTGGCAACGTGCATGTCTATCTGCCATTGT
>JAABUM010001887.1_pt1 | contig 29769 bp, 22 predicted proteins | sample 5559161 | NCBI WGS metagenome assembly JAABUM01 (sample SAMN10711868, study PRJNA513369) | rock metagenome | isolation source: Antarctica rocks | place: Antarctica: Victoria Land, Siegfried Peak nord
ACATCCAAGCCTGGCAGCAGAGAAGAAACCAAACCGCCACCCGCGTCAACTGGCACTTCACCACTCAAGACGCACGCATCAAGCTCAAAAAACTCTATCCATCTCTACTACCGAGTTAGAGCACTACCCGAGGACTCACTTGCCCGCATCGGCAAAGATGAGATGAACATCATCGAGCACCCGTTTGCCACGTTGGGGAAGAACGAGGCCTTGGACGCGATCATTTACCATGAGTGGGAAACTGAACACCCTCTGACAAACCAGACGGTGAAAGCGTGGTGGCGGGTCGAGGGCTCTCCAGAGCTGGGCCTCCCCACACCTTCGGATGAACGCGTGTACCTAGTTCTGATGGAGATGACACGTGAAGTCTCTTTCGAGAATCAGATGGTTCCTTTCACGCGGCACGACCTCATCAAACGTCTGGGGTGGCCGGTGAACCAGCAGAGCTACAAGATGGTGGAGGATGCCTTCATCCGGCTCAAGGGAGTCACCATTACCGCAAAGAATGCCTTCTGGAATCCCCGCGTGAGGAGCTTCTCAACCGTTGGCTTCAACATCATCGACGCCTACGAGATATTCAACGAGAAGCCAGGTCGCAAGAGTAAGGCGTCCGTAAGCACCGAGTTGCCGCTCTCCTACTTCAAATGGAGTGACGTGATGTTCCAGTCCTTTCAGGACGGCTACATCCGAAGCATTGATCTCCACCTGGCGCTTTCGCTCAAGCGCCCCTTGAGCCTGCGCCTGTGCCGCTACCTAGGCAAGAAGGCTTACCGGGGTCGCTCCTCGTTTGAAATCTCCCTGCGTGACCTGTGCGAATACCATCTGGGCATGACTGTCGATGGCCGCTTCGACTCCAAGCTGAAGATGGGGCTGCGCCCCGCCCATGAGGAACTTGTCGAACGCGGCGTTTTGCAAGGCGTGTCCTACACCCAGATGAAGTCGAAGAAGGGCGAGAAGGTCTGCTACGTGTTTCCACCGCCTAACAGCCCTCATCCGAGCACAAAGCAGCTTGTCGTGGCTTCCGACGGAAGCTCAAAAGCCGAAGCCGAGGAAGGCTCGCCCGCCACGGAAAGCCTTCCCTCCGCTACCTCTCTCACAGAAGACGGAAAAGTACGTGATCTCCTACGGCAAGTCCTTGAGTTGGGTGTCTCTCCCGATGTGGCACAGGGCTTACTGAGCAGCGTCTCATACGAGGCGCTACGGCTACAGCTGGATTGCTTGGCGGACCGCAAGCCGCGTGATCCAGCTGCCCTGTTCTTATACGCGGTGCGCCAAGACTTAGCGCCACCACCCACTTACTTGGAACGCGCAGCCCGCGAGCGCCAGCGCGAAGCCGAGCAGGCGCAAGAGGCGCGCCCCCCTGAAGAAGTCGAGCAAGCCAAGTCCGCCGCCGCTCGCGCTCGGGCCGATCAGGAACTGGTGCGCCGCCAGCTGGGCACGGCCACCGCGTTCTACGAAGGGCTGTGCGACGAGGCCAAGGCCCTGGTGCGCCATCAAGTGAGCCATGAGCTCAGGCAGGGCGGGGTCAAGGGACGCTGGCAGTACCCGCAGCCGCTGTGGATGGAGGTGCTGTGCGGCCTGCTGCGCGACTCGGCGTGGAAGGAGCCGCTGGAGCGGATGCGCGAGGCGTTGCCCCAGGTCTCCCAGGAGGCTGAGGACTCTCAGGACGAGGGCGAGGATGAGGCGATTCTGGTTCCGTCGAGCCTGTTCGCGCGGCTGGATCTGTATGCGGACACGCTGCGCGAGATGGTGCGTAGCGGAGAGGTGAAGGCTCAGGCGCTGGACTCGATCAAGGAGCGGGCCTTCCCGCTGCTTGATACGCAGGAGTGGTGAAAAGGCTCTGAGGGCATGGAGATGAGTTACAACGAGACGAAAGAGGAGACGTGGCTCAGCAGCAGGACCAGGACGCTCACGGCCAAGAGGGGCAGCAAGGCATCCTCGGCCTGGGAGCCCGTAGTAAGGCGCAGGGGCCTGGGGAGCAGGTGCAGGCGACGCGGGTCGGGGTAGAGCAGGGGGATGCCGCTTTTAGTGCAGGCGTCGCCGGCCAGGTGGCTGCCATAGCCCAGCACGAGCCCCAGGAACAGGGGCCAGCCCAATAGGAGCAACGGCGAGTAAAGAACCCCACCGCAAGCGGTGGGGCATTAACGACCACGACAAGAAGTGCTCGGTGGCATTGAGCCACCTCCCACTTCCAGAACTTCCGAGGAGGAAACAGACATCGAGTCTGTTCCCTCCTCCAGCCCATTCATCCCCGCCGCAAGCAGCGGGGCACTCTGGGCTACTTCGCAGAGTAGAACGTAGGCGGCCAGGCCCCAGCCCGAGTGCAGGAGCCCGCGGTGGCCAAAGGCCCGGTGTAGCAGGCCAGACAGCGGCATGAAGGGCATGACGCCTCCAACCTGCAAGTACTTGATCGTGGAGCCTGCAGCGTCCAGGTCAGGCAGCAGCGCCCCGAAGGTCGCAGCGATGGCCAGGGGAGGTGCGGTATCCGGGGTGAGGACACCGGGCAGAGGCTGCAGCAGCCACAGCGAAGCCACACCCAGCAGGGCATGGGTGCGCCCCATCACCAGACGCCTCCGCAAGAAGAAGCGGGGGCAGAAGTAGGGGTGGGTTGCTCTTGAACGAGCGCGGCGAAGAACTCCCGATCCAGCGCGAGCTGCTCTCCAGGGGAGACCCGCACGCCCAGGCGCTGGGCCAGCAGCAGGTCGAGCAGTTCCTCTCCGTCCACCAGGCGCACCGGAAGCGCGCACTCCAGATCAGCCGCGCGGTAGGTCGGGCCGAAGAAGGTGGAGGTGGTGAGGAGCAGCCCCAGGGGCGCCCGGTGGCGCAGCATCGCGCCGCGCAACTCGTCCACGAAGCGGCGCGAGACCGGAGCCTGGTACTGCTTGGCCTGGATCAAGGTCCGAGTCGTGGAGAGGCCGCTTGAAGCAGAGGCCACCATGTCAGCGCCTCCGTCTGCTTCGCCAAGGACTTGCACAGAGCCATAGCCGCACATCAGCAACAAGCGGGCGATCAGACGGTTGAAGGCGGGCACGGGTAGAGTGAGCAGTTCTTGGTGCAGTTGCCCGCGCACCTCAGCGTGCGCTTGGAGACGGTTGAGATAGCTCCCGCAGGAAAGGGAAGTGGCGGGACGGCGGCTCACGCAGCCTCCTTTCCCTCCGAACGGACAGACGTTGGGGCTGAAGGACTGGCAGGTGAGAGCGACCACTGCCCCGGTAGCACGTCCTTGAACTCCGGCTTGAGCCGGTTGTGCTCGTCGTAAGCCTGGGCGGGCAGACAACCCTTGCAGCCCGCGAGCTGGCAGGCCGAAGCCGTGGGGTAGGTGCCGTCCAGCGAGATCAGCTCGTGGGGATCGAGCCTCCTGCCTTCAAGACCTCGCTGTAGGTGCGGCTCCAGCGCACGCGTGATGGAAGAAACCAGGGCAAAGGAAGGGCTACTCTGGCCGTTAAGCAGGCGGCACACGGCGCTCTTGGAGACGCCGGCGTCACAGGCCAAGCGGCTCTCGCCCTTGAAGGCGTAGCGGTTGGTGTGGGCCATCAGGGCCAGGATGCGGTTGTGCACCTGGCTCGTGTTGACTTTGGGGATGGGGCTGAGGCGGCGGGGCATGACGACAGAAGCGGTGAGAGGTGGGGCGGGTAAGGTAATGGCAGTTGGGCTGGAGGTCGGGCTGGGCATGGTGTTCGGTTACTGTTTGGTTGCCTCCACGATGCTCCATTCCCGGCGCAGAAGCACAGATGGTTGCACCCACGCAACGCGAACAAAAACCGAACTTTGTCAGCGTAGCAGATCGTTCAGGGAGAGTACAGGCCTCTGGCCCCGAGGCTGCCTGCCCCGAGGCAGCCTCCGTTGTGTCGCAGGCGCAACAGTAGCCGGTTGTTCGGAGCTGACAGCAGCCGTCAGATGGGTCAGCATAGGCAGCGGCATCATCTATCCGGGAAACGTGCCAGACGTGACCGACTCTTTTGCAGGGACTATGCATCCCGCCGCACCGACTATCCCTATTGCCACATCTCTATCTCGCACTTGCCGGGCGCTGAAGCGCGCATGGCGAAGGAACCAGCATGGAGAAGGTGCCCGGTCTCAACGCTCACCCCAAGCCGCACCCGCCCCAGCAGGATTGGCAACAGGTCTCGCTGCAGAGCCTGCCGCCCCAAGCCGCATCTACCCACGCCGGCGTGATCGTCTGGAGCTCCTGCGCGGATAAAGCCAGGCTGTGGGAGCACAGGATCAGCCGCCTGGACAGCTATCCAGTCAAGGTCGTCGCCGACCCTGATGTCTTGGGCAGAATGGTGGAAGAAAGCCGCCCGCCCGCTCAGCCCCTGGTGCTGCTGACCTTCGAGCAGCCTCTGCCCCGGGTGCTGGCTGCGAGGCCGGATGTCCTGCCCGCAGCGATGTGGCCCCTGCTGCGCTCCCTCCCGGTGGCGGCCGTGGTGCCCAGCCTGACCAGGGAGGAACAGGATGATGCTGTCCCCGTCGCCTCTACTGGAGCGGAGGTAGATGAGGAGCAGTCAGGTGGTAGACCCGTAGGTGGTAGACCCACGTAGGTGGCATGGCCACAGGCGACAGAGAGGAGACCAGCGGGACGCTACGGGTGCGGTGGGAGGGCGCCTTCTTCGAGTGGCACAGCCTGGCCGTTCGTAGCGCGCAGTCTGAATTCTCCTCTTGGATGCATTTTCTCGGCATCTCCTGCCGGTTCTGCAACGCAGATAAAGTTGAGCTATAATAACGCATCATGAACGGCTCATTGAAGACTACATACCACAGCATGAGGTCGACATGAGGTCGAAGCCGACCTTCAGTTTTCGTCTCGCACTGTGTCAAGGTTGCAAGGGCCGTTCAGGTTTCCTAAAGTTCCCATCACGTTTTACCGGTCTTAATTCTCGTGAGAGGTAAATATGGCCCATCCCGGCGATACCATTCAGGCGCAGCTTAATTCCGCTTATTCATCTCCCCCAATCTCATGTTTCGGGGCTACTCAACCCAACGTCGGTGATTGGCAGATCGTCAACTTTAACCTTGGTAGCGCCGGCCAGATCGTTGGTCAGTGTGGTGCCCCCAATGGATGGAGCGTCTCCTATAATAGCTACACAATGATTGCTATTATCAACATTCCATTGAGCGCTGCTCCTGGTCAGCACAGTGCGGATATCAACATTTCCGCTGCTGCGATGCAGTCTATAGGCATCGATATTGAAGGCCCACCCTCAGCGCCTCCACCGGGCCCGCACCCTCCATCATGCACAGCTTGATGAAGTGCAGGTAGGCACAACGTAGCTGGAGCGCCTCAAGAGCGGCCTAACGCAAGGCGTTTGGACGTGCCTCCACGTCGTGGCTCTTGGACAGCTGGCTCGCAGCGCCTGATAGGAAAATACGAGAATTGATCCGTCCTTCCACCCTGGCCCGACCAGAGTAGTTGGGGAAGCAGAAGATTCTCGATCTCGTGAGAGACAGTTGTCCTTGCAACAGGTGCTTCTCTGGACGTAGAATTCAAACTGATGGATACCCCGGCTCCATGGCTCAGGCCAGATTCGTGGGTTAGCACTTCAGGAACAGGCAATGGCACTTGCCATACCCGGTATAATCTGCTGAAGTCGCAAACTTGTAGTAGTCGAGCGTAAGCAGTCTGGCACGAATAAAGCTGTTCCCGTTTCAGGAGTGACACATATCGAACCTACCTCAAGTCGGGCGCGGAACCACAATACAAATTCCTGCGGCTGTCCAGCACGGAGGCTACAGCCTGTATAGCTGGGTGGGTTGTCCAATTACTGGCCCGCACTCGCAAACAGTCCGGCAGATCGACTAAGGCTATAGCCAGGTGATCACCTGCAACACCGCAGACAGCCCTACCACGACACCGTGGGGGCTTAGTTCCGAGGGAGTGGTCACGATCCCGGATGACGCTATGGTCGGGACTTACGACGCTTCGTACTTGTACAACGCGAGCCTCTACGGGGGCTGGGACACAGTGGCGGCAGGCACTGTCGGTCAGCGGATGCAGTGGACTTACGTGCCATCGCGAGGCACGTAGCTGGTTCTGCCGTGTATAGTGACTTCCTCCCATAAGTGTATAGGCTGCTGAAGCAGCAGGCTCCGATTTCACTAGTGGGTCACTTGGTATGTGGATAGCCAATGGTTGAAGAAGGATGAATAGGCGTGTTGAGCTCACTGCGCCCGTCCCGCGGGAAACGAGAGAAAATCAGCCATTGGCTATCTACATACCAAGTGACCCACTAGTTCGATTTCAATGGCCTGTATTGGAGGACTCGGGTTGCGGAGATGCTCTGATGCGCCTGGTCGTCGGCTGGCTACAGGTTGGCTATCGGAGTTTCTATGGACCTAACGCAGCAGTGGGAAGACTTATATAACCAAGTGCCCTTAAGTGACGTGCCGCGGCACTACGCAGGCATCGGGCAGGCGCCGTTCCTGCTCGAATACCTCAAGGCCGTGCTACAGCTGTGCCCGCGCGGCGGGCGCAGCTGCGAGATCGGGGTGGGCTCGGGCTACGGAGCGGTCTGGCTGTCGCGGCGCGGCATCCGGGCCGAGGGGATCGACAACGCGCCGGGCATCGTGGAGCGGGCGCGCCAGGTCAACAACATCCTCCAGGGGCACGCTCTATTCCGCCTGCAGGATATGTTCGCCTTCTATGACGAGGGCGCGCCCCGCACCCACGTCATCCACCACCAGGGGGTGCTGGAGCATTTCTCCCTGCCCTGGATCCGGGCCGCCCTGGCCCAGCAAGTCGCCCTGGCCGACCACGTCGTGTTCAGCGTGCCCTCGATCCACTACCCCTTCGAGCCGGAGTTCGGCAACGAGCGTTTGCTCGATCTGGACGAGTGGAAGCGCATCCTGGAGCCCTTCGATGTGGCCGAACTCAAGTACTACGGCGATCCACAGTTGGGCGGGCGCGAGCACGTGCTGGCCGTGCTGCGCGGCCAGCCGGTCGATGACGCGCTGAGGGGTCTGATGACCGTCGATCCGGAACCGTATCCTCCCGGCATCTCGGCCATCGTGCACACGCGCAACGAGGCGCGCCATATCGCCGAGTGCCTGCAGTCGCTTGCGGGCTGGACGGACGAGATCATCGTCTGCGACATGGAAAGCGCGGACGACACGGTCGAGATCGCGCGCGGCTTCACCGAGCAGATCCTCTCGCACCCGCTGATTGCCAACTTCGACCGGGCGCGCAACACCTCGGCCATGCGCGCCGGCTGCCGCTGGGTCTTCTACCTGGACGCCGACGAGCGGGTGCCCCCGGCCCTGGGCCAGGCCCTGAAGCAGCTGACGCAGGTGCCCGAGCCGTCCTTCGAGGGGCTGCTGCTCCCGTTCCGGCACCACTTCATGGGCAAGTGGATGCGGTGCCTGTACCCCGGCTACACCGCGCCGCGCCTCTTCCGGAACGGACGCTTCCACTTCAATCCGCGCCTGCACGCGGGCGCCGAGGTCGAGGGGCGCATCGTGTGCTTCCCCGCCGAGGACCCCAACCTGGCCCTGGTGCACTACTCCTTCGACAGCCTGAGCCACTACCTGGGTAAGCTGAACCGCTACACCGACGGCGAGGCGGCCAACATGCACCGCGACGGGCAGGGGTTCCACTGGCAGGGGGCCGTGCGGCATTTCGTGCGCGAGTTCCACTCCTACTACGACCGGGGCGGGGCCGCCCAGGACGGGGTGCATGGCTTCCTCTATGCCTTCCACTCGGCCTTCTACCGCTTCGAGCAGCACGCCAAGCTCTTCGAGCTGCGCGCGGCCCGCAACGAGCTGTGCCCGGAGGAGGCGGCCATCCCCGCGAGCGTCGAGCAGGTGCTCGAATATGCCTTGAGCGTGCTGCGCGAGCCCACGCTGCCCCAGGCTCCGGCCATCCAAGTGGCGGCGCCCGCTGCGGATTCCAAAGCCGAATCGCCGCCACAAGCTCCGCCGGTGGAACCGCCACAAGAGGCGGCCGAGCCGGGCGCATCCTCCGCAACGGCTGAACTACTGGCAGTCGCCTCCAGGGCCCAAGCCGCGCCGTCGGTGCCCCTGGTGTGGAGCGGGCCGCTCTACGACCCCAGCGGCTACGGCGAAGAGAGCCGCCATTTCGTCTTCGGCTTGGAAGAAGCGGGTGCCTGCCCTTCGATCCAGCCGCTGCCGTGGAGCCACAGCGAAGTGGATCTCAACGAGGAGGAGCGGGCGCTGCTGCAGGCGATGGCGCAGCGGGCGGTGACGCCGGGCTTCGTGCATATCACGCAGGACTTCCCGCCCTCCTTCCGGCGGCACCTGCAGGCGGGGCTCTCCATCGGGCGCACCATGTTCGAGACGGATCGCCTGCCGCTCGATTGGGTGCGCCACTGCAACCGGATGGACGCGGTCTGGGTGCCCACCGAGTTCAACCGCCAGAGCTTCGCCCGCGCCGGCGTCGACCCGGCTAAGCTGACCGTCATCCCCGGCTGCTTCGACCCGGCTCCCTTCGTGGCAATGGCGCAAGCCCAGGCACAAGCTGCCTCACCGGAGGAGGCTCGGCGCCAGGTACGGGACATACTGCCGCCCGCTGTTGCCGCCCTGCACAGTCCGTCGCGCTTCACCTTCCTCTCGGTCTTCGACTGGACGCGCCACAAAGGCTGGGACGTCTTGCTGCGCGCCTTCGTGGAAGAGTTCAGGGGGCGCGAGGATGTGACCCTGATCTTCAAGGTCTGGTCCACCCTGGGCTACGCGCCCGGACGCATGCTGGAGCAGGCCTGCGAGTTCGCGCGCCGCGAGCTCCATCACGACCTGGGCTCCGACGGGCGCATCCGCTTCGTCTTCGAGCGGCTGACGCGGGCGCAGCTGGTGGCTTTGTACCAGCTGTGCGACGCCTTCGTGCTGCCCAGCCGGGGCGAAGGGTGGGGCCGCCCCTACATGGAGGCGATGGCCTGTGGCAAGCCGACCATCGGCACCCGCTGGAGCGGCAACCTGGCCTTCATGAAGGAGGCCAACAGCTATCTGGTTGACTGCCGCGTGGTGCCGGTGCCGGAAATCGGCTGGCGCGAGATCCCGACCTACAAGGGGCACTGCTGGGCCGAGCCGGACACGGGCCATCTGCGGCATCTGTTGCGCCGGGTGGTCGAGGAGCGAGGCGAAGCGGCTGCCATCGGGCAGGCCGGGCACGAGCACGTGCTCGCGCACTACGACCGAAAAGTGGTGGGACACCTCATCCGGCAGGAACTGGAGCGCCTTCGTTCGAGGCAGGAGGTTTCGCGCCAGGAGTTGTCTGACAAGAGCGCGCCCCGCAGGAAAGCTGAGCCGCTGCGGGTGCGCTGGGAAGGGGCCTTCTTCGAGTGGCACAGCCTGGCGCACGTCAACCGCGAGCTGTGCCTGGGGCTGAGCCACCAGAACGTGGAGCTGTCGCTGGTGCCCGTGGCCCCCTCTCACTTCGACCCGGGCCAGGAGCCTCACTTCAAGCCGCTGGCTTCGCTGGCTTTCGCTCCTCTTGCGGGGCCGGCCGATGTCCATGTGCGCCACTTCTTTCCGCCGCGCCTGAACCGGCCCGAGGAGGGACGCTTCGTCCTGATCCAGCCCTGGGAATATGGCTTTTTGCCCCTGGAGTGGATCGAGCCCATCCGCCACAACGTGGACGAGGTGTGGTGCTACAGCGAGTACGTGCGCGCGGTGTACCGTGACAGCGGCATCAGCGAGGACAAGCTGCAGGTGGTGCCGCTGGGCGTGAACATCGAGGTCTTCCACCCGCACGCCTTGCCCTACGTCTTCACCGATGAGCCGGGTGCTCCTCGCTTCCTGGCGCGCGCCCCCTGGACACCGGTTCAGAAAGGAAAAGGGTCTGATGAAGCTGGTGAAGAGCGCGCGAAGCAGCCCTTTATTTTCCTCTTCGCGGGCGGCACGCTGCACCGCAAGGGAATCGACATCCTGCTCGACGCCTACCTCAAGGCGTTCTCGGCCTACGATGACGTCTGCCTGGTCATCAAGGACACCGGCACCCAGACCGTGTACCAGGGCCAGAACCAGCGCGAGCCCATCTTGGAACTGGTCGAGGGCGAAACGCGCCCGCCGATCATCTACATCGAAGACGATCTGTCCTCGCACCAATTGGCCGGCCTGTATGCTACGGCCGACTGTTTGGTGCAGCCCTACCGGGGCGAGGGGTTCTGCCTGCCGGCTCTGGAAGCCATGGCCTGCGGCTGCCCGGTGATGGTGCCCGAGGGCGGGCCCACCGACGACTTCGTGGATGAAAGCGTGGGCTGGCGTCTCCCGGCGGCCCATCAGCCTTTTGGCGTGGGAGCCGACGGCAAGGGGCGCATCGGCCACTGGGAGTGTGCCGGGCCGACCTGGATGTTCGAGGTGACCGTTGACGATCTGGCGCGCCAGATGCGGCGGGTTCATCAAGACCGTGAAGAGGTTGTGCGGCGCGGCCGCAGCCACTCGGGTGCGCGAGCGGTGGACATGGCAGCACGCGCAAGCGTGTGTTCTCCAGCGCCTGGAAGCGTTGCGCCTGCGGGCGCAGCCTCTTCCCACAACTGCCAGCGAAGAGGCTGCGGCTGGCGTTTCCGTTCTCCTCTCGAATGACGGTAGGGAAGCACCGGATGCTGAGAGCAACAACACAAGCCAACCCCTTCGTGCCGGTGGTACCGCTGGGCCCAGAATCTCCTTGTGCATGATCGTGCGCGACGAGGAGCGCGTGCTGGGCGACTGCCTGGCCAGCATCACGCCCTGGGTACACGAGGTCATCGTCGTCGACACCGGCTCCACCGACCGCACCGTCGAGATCGCCCGCAGCCACGGCGCGCGCGTCTTCCACTTCCCCTGGCGCGACGACTTCTCCGCGGCCCGCAACGAGTCGCTGCGCCACGCTACCGGGGACTGGATCCTGTGGATGGACGCCGACGACACCATTCCCGCAGCCTGCGGCCACAAGCTGCGCGACCTGGCGCTCTTGGCCGAAGAGGGCACCACCGGCTTCATGCTGCAGGTGCACATCCCGCCCGCTCCCGGTGAGCACGGCTTCACCATCGTGGATCACGTCAAGCTCTTCCGCAACCGGCCCGAGCTGCGCTTCGAGGGGCGCATCCACGAGCAGATCCTGGAGCCCATCCACCGCAGCGGCGGGCGCGTCGAGCGCAGCGACCTCTTCGTGGTGCACTCGGGCTACGACTACAGCGTTGGGGGACAGCAGAAGAAGCGCGAGCGCGACCTCAGCCTGCTGCAGCAGGACCTGGCCGAGCGGCCCGACCACCCCTTCGTGCTCTTCAACATCGGCATGACAGCCTACCACCTCAAGGACTTCGGCGGCGCCCAGCCCGCCCTGGAGCGTTGCCTGCTGCTGTGCAAGCCGCGCGAGTCCATCGTGCGCAAGGTGTACGCCATGCTGGCCGGCTGCCACCTGGAGCAGGGGCGACTGGAGCGGGCTCGGGAAGTGATCGAGCAGGGCCTGGAGCTGTTCCCCCAAGACCCCGAGCTGTTGTTCCGGGCCGGGATCATCTACCGCGAAGCGGGCGACCTGGGCCAAGCGGAGCAAAGCTACGTCAAGCTGCTGACCCGGCGTGAAGTGGGGCACATCGACAGCCTGGACGTCACCATGACCGGCTTCAAGGCCCACCACAACCTGGCCCTGATCTACCAGGACAAGGGGCAACTGGAAGAGGCCGAGCGCCACTTCCGTCAGGCCGTGGAGTTGCAGCCGGACTTCGTCCCGTCCTGGCTGGGGCTGGCCGAAGTCCAGCTGCAGCGAGGGACGCTGGGGAGCTTGCCGCCCCTCCTGGCCACGCTGCACCGGCTGGCTCCCCAAGAAGCGCAGCGGCTGGAAGAGCGGATCCAGAGGATGATCGGAGGCGCTCCAAGTACTTGAGCACCTCCGGAAATCACAGGAACTTAAAGGGCACTGAGCCCGACTTTGGCGGCTCTTGCACGGCGGGAGGGCTTCTGGCAAGCTCACCGTATCCCAGGCTGAGGAAGAGGTGGCTCGTGTACAACGCGACGATCTTGGAGCTGTTCCAGCAGCCCTACCATATGCAGGACCTGCCCGACGCCGATGTCGTGGGGCAGGTCGGCATTGAGGGCGAGGGGCCCTACATGACGGTGTACCTGCGCCTGCTGGATCGTCAAATCCAACAGGCCTCGTTCGAAACCTACGGCTGCCCCTCGGCTATCGCCTGCGGCAGCTGGGTGGCGCGCTGGGTAGAAGGCAAAAGCGTCGAGGAGGTGTTGGTGCTGGGCCCGGACGAGCTCTCCCTGGTACTGGGCGGGTTGCCGCTGGGCAAGGAGCATTGTGCGGGCCTGGCGGTGGGCGCTTTGCGAAGTGCCATCGAGCAGCTGAGCCTCCCGGAACAGCCGCAAGACGGCGCTTAAACGAGCGGGACTGTGACCAGGGGAGTAGGCGGAAAATAATTCTCAAAATTGTGGAGATTTGACCCCACAACAGAAAGCCGGAGTGGTATAGTGGCAGTAACCAAGCGACGACTACGCGAAGAGAATCCGGCTGCCGCCTTTAGCTCCAGCCGCACCACAACAGACACTTGACAGCGAGGGGAGAACGGCCATGCAAGTACCCAGTCCAGACATCACGGGAAACCTGACTTTGGGAGCTGTTTGTGTGAACTGCGGAGGCGCGCCTGTGGCCATGCCGATTGATGGGACGGGTGGATGGATCCCCGAGAGTGGCGGGCGCGACGGCGGCGGGCGCTGGGTTCCCGCTTCGGGCTCGCCTCCGTCTGAGTGCCACTCCTTGGATCACCCGCCCAATGGCGGCGGGGGGTCGTCAGGCGGATGGTCGTGTAGCGGCGGGAGTTCAGGCGGTGGGATGGGTGGTCCAGGCGGTGGGATGGACGGCGGAGGCGGCAAAGGTGGAGGGCAGCGCGCGGTGCTTGGTGTTGGTTAGCGAGTGCTCCCCAGCAAGCGCTCCCTGTGTATAGAAAGCGATTACATGGAGGGCAGTGCGTGCAGCACGAAGCGGTTGTCGGTAGTCACGGGTTTTCCGAGGGTTGTGCCTGCGAGTTGATCTATGATTTCTCCCCTGGATGCGCAGCAAGCCGGTTACACCACGTTGAGCCTGGACGGCCTCGCTGCGCCTTCGCAGGGAGGTGAAGGCTCGTGCGTGCGTTGCGCCGCCTACCATGTGGAGCCCCAACTCGATGGGAACCTGCGCGTCGACCCCGAGATCCACCTGCCAAGCCCTGGCATGGCCGTGGACATCGCTTACTATTACAACGCCAACACCCCCATCAACGGTGCCTTCGGTTATGGTCGCACCATCAATACCAACCTGACGGCCCAGGCCTCGGGCAGTCCTACCATGGTGACCTTCACGCGGGGCAACGGCAGCGTGGGCGCCTACCAGGATGATGGTTCCGGCAACTTCTTCCCGCTGACCTTCAATCTGCTCAACACCCTGGTCAAGGACACCACCAACAACCTGTGGAAGGAAACGACTCCTGATGGCTTCACGACGGCCTATCCCTTGGACGTGACGGGACAGATTACCAGCGTGACCTACCGAGAGGATGCACCCGGCAACCGCCACACCTTCCTGTACGCCTCCAACGGGCGGCTGCAGAATCTGGAAGATGCGGTCGGGCGCTCCGTCACCTTCAGCTACGATGCCAATGGCCTGCTGCAGACCATCCAGGACTGGGCGGGGCGGCGCACCTCCTTCGCCTACGACACCGCCAGCATCCCCGGCAAGCCTGTGCTGACTACAGTGATCGGGCCCAGCGGCTGTCAGACGGGCTACGGCTACGAGAATGCGGGCGGCACGCCACGCCTGACGCGCATCACCGACCCCAACGGCTACAGCACCACCTACGCCTACGATGGTGCGGGGCGCATCAGCGAGCGCACCATCGCCACGGCTGGCACCAGCCGCTACACCTACGCCAACGGACAGATGGCCGCGATTGATCCGCTGGGGGTCATCGTGACCAACCTGGTGGACGGCAACTGGAACCGGGGCGGCCTGGCGAGCCCGACGGGTGCGCGGACCACCTTCCTGCGCAACCAGTGGGGCCAGGAGGTGTCACGCCAGGATGCACTCGGGGCCATCACCACGACGATGTATGACGGGAGGGGCAATCCGGCGGGAACCATTGATCCTCTGGGGCATACGACGACGATCCAGTGCGACGCTTTCAACAACCCGACGACCCTCATCTACGCCGACAACTCCGTCGTGACGCTGATCTGGGGCTACGCGGGCAGTTACTCAGGGCCGGGCAGCCCGTTCGACACCACGGGGCACAAGCGGCGGCTGCAGGTGCAGGTGGACCAGTTGGGCAATCGCACCAGCTACGCCTACAACGGGCGTGGACAGGTCCTGGCTCGGCAGAACGCGCTGGGATTCTTCACCACCTATAGCTATGACGCGCTGGGTAACCAGGTCAGCACAATAGATGCCCTGGGCAACCTCACGACGCGGGCTTACGACGCGGCGGGGAACGTGATGGCCCTGACCGATGCGCTGGGTTACGTCACTTCCTACGCCTACGATCCACAGAACCGGCTGACGCAGGTGACGGACGCATTGGGCAACGTCTCCACCAACGCCTACGACGGCGTGGGCAACTGCATCATACAGATTGACCCGTTGGGACGGCGTGCCAGCTATAGCTACAACGTCTTCGACAAAATGGTCGGCGTCCAAGATATGCTTGGCAACCGCACGACATGGGTCTATGACCCCAATGGCCGTCCGATGGCGCAGCTTGATGCCTTAGGTAACCGCAATACCACCATCTATGACGCGGCAGGGCGCATGGTAGCACAGCAGGATGCGCTGGGTTACACGACTACAACTCTGTATAACGCGCTGAATCAGGTCATCGGCCAAGTTGATGCGCTGGGGCAGCAGACCACAGCCTCCTACGATTTGGCTGGCCGTCAGGTTGCCACCACCGATGCTGTGGGGTTTGCCACGACAAGTATCTATGACGCGAGGAACCACCCTGTTGCGATGCAAGATGCACTGGGACGCCTCACCACCACCACGTATGACCTTGCAGGACGTGTGGTGGCCACCATTGATGCTCTAAGCAACCGCACCACGACGATCTACGATGAGTTGAGCCGCCCAGTAGCCAGCGTGAATGCGCTGGGGCGCATCAGTACTAAGATTTACGATGCCGTCAGCCGGGTGCAGGCTGCGGTGAATGCGTCAGGCGCGCGTACGTCCTACAGCTACGACGAGAGGGGGCGCTTGGTAAATGTGCAGAACACGCGAGGCTTCCTCTCGACGACGGTCTACGATGCGTTAGGCCGTGCGCAGAGTACCGTAACGGCTCTGGGTTCCGTTTCGAGCTATATCTACGACGCGGCCGGTCAGCAGGTGGCTGTCCAAGACGCGCTCGGCTTCCGCTACACCAGCGTCTATGACGCAGTGGGACGCCTACAGGCTCGTATGACTCCGCTGGGATTCGTGTCAAGCCTCATCTATGACTCAGCTGGGCGTGTTGTAGCTACCATAGATCCGAGCGGGCGCGCCGTCACGACGGCTTATGATGCTCGCGGACAAGTAGAGGCCAAGCAGAATGCTCGCGGGTTGGTCACCAGCTTTGTCTACGATCAGGTTGGCCGGACGGCGGCGGTAGTGGATGCACTGGGCCATCGAACCAGTAGCCTGTATGACGCGCGCGGCATCTTGAGCGCGGTGCAGGATGCGTTGGGTAATCGCGAGACATGGAGCCACGATCCATTTGGCAATACGGTGCAGCGGGTGGATGGACGCAGCCAGGTAACCACCTACGTGGTGGATATGCTGGATCGGGCTGTACAAGTGCTCTACGCAGACGGTACGTGCGTCACCAACATCTACGATGCGCTTGGCCAACTCACCTCCATGCAGGATACGCTGGGCACAAGTACTTACCTGTACGATGAGGTGGGGCGCGACCTAAGCGTGTCTCTTCCCACGAACCGCGTTCTGACCTACGGCTACGATCTGGCGGGCAATCGGACGAGCCTGCGCGACCCCAATGGTGGCCTGACCAGCTACTCGTATGACGCGCAGAACCGGTTGGCTGCTATTGTGAACCCATTCAGCGAGGTAACAACGTTGGTCTATGACGCGCTGGGGCGCGAGCTACGGAAGGTCTACGCCAACGGCATGGCATTGAGCCTAACCTATGATCCTGATGGGCGTGAGACCTTGCGCCAGGGCTACAGCGCGGTGGCGGGTGGTCAGGTGCTACGGCACGAAACTCAGCACTCGGCCAGTGGCCAGAAGCTGCAAAGAGTTGAGTCGAGTTTGGGCAGCATCGTGGCGACGCTGCTATGGGGCTACGACGATAGCTACCAACTGCAGAGAGAAGAGCGCATAGGCCATAACGGCTACCACACCACCTTCACCTACGATGGTGCAGGCAACCGATTGAGCCAGATTCGTGATGGTGTTGTGACGACTTACCTTTACGATGCCGCGAACCGTTTGCTACAGGCGGCGGACAGCGGCCTGACGACCTACACGTATGACGGCAACGGCAACCGGATAAGCCGGAGCGCGAGCACAGGCGTGCAACAGATGGGCTGGGATGCAGAGAATCGCCTAAGTCGCATCGTAGAGGTAGGCGGAGGCATCACTACCTTAGGCTACTCAGGCGATGGCACACGGCAGCGCCGGGAAGACGCAGGAGGTGTTACGGTCTATGTCCCAGACGGGAAGAACGTGCTGCAAATCGTGGGACCTTCGGGCTCGCTGAGTGGCGACTATACCTCGGTACCGGGCACATGGGGTGGGCTGGTGTCTCAGCGTCAGGCCGGAGCCAGCGACTTCTACCTCTTTGACGACCAGGGCAATACGCGGCTCCTGCTCACGAACTTGGGGCAGGTGCATCAAGGCTACGACTACGAGGCCTTTGGCAGCGAGATTGGCACGGTAGGTTCGAACACATCAGTTGGATTGGGCGGACAGGTGAGCGGAGGCAGTGATGTCTTCAATCCCTTCAGATTCGGAGGCAAGTTCGGCTATTTTCGGGAAGCGTCTGACCGCTTCTTCGTGCGCGCTCGCTACTACAATAGCTCCATTGGGCGTTGGTCGTCAGCGGATCCCATTGGATTCGCTGGCGCTGACTGGAATCTCTACCGGTATGTCGCCAACGATCCAATCAACCGCGTCGATCCATCAGGACACAAAGCGAAAGGAGGTAGCGGGCGTGGATGCCCAGATGGCACCATGGTCATCGTCCCGCCACACACTCCTGTATTAGCCATTCCGTTTCCCCCTGGCTTCACGACTCGAATCCCTCTTGGACCCACCATCACTCTGTGCGTCAAGCCCTACCAGGCAGCTGCGATCAGAAGTCGTTACAACACCTGCCCCTTGGACTGGAACCCGCCGCAGGATCCCAGCACCGTCACCAACTTTCCGTTACGCGACTGGGATCTTCAAGACTGGCTTGTCAACTACACAATTCAGACTGTTCCTGGTTGCGCAGACAGGTGGCGCAATTGGAGGTGCCCGCCTTTTGGGCCAAACCTTGGGCTGCCAAATCCCGGGGCACCGAGCTTTCCTGGTAGGCCCAACCCTGGAGGCCCGGACCTGCCGCCGCGTGTGGGGCTTCCAGGTGGTAACGAAGGCCCACCTGGCCATGAGGGCGAGTGCCCAGGTGGGAGCATACAAGCCTGCTTGCTAGGCGTTGGAGTATCGGCGTCAGAGGGACTCGTTCGTTGTCTGGTCAGCACTGCAGCCTTCTGTGCCCTAAAATATCCTGCTGATCTTGTTGAGCAAGATGAGTGCTTTAAAGAAGTGGTGGAACTGTGTGACAATTCCGTGGGCCGCCCTGGGCGTATTAGGGATGCATTTGAGTTACTCAAATGCGTCCGCAACTGTCACTGAACGAGCCCATACAATCGAGTGGAGTCATCCGGACAATGTCCTCGTCAAAAGGGTTCAAGAGAACGTGCATTTTGATTTCTGTAGTGGCTGCCACTACGATAGCCGTCAAGCGCGATCGTAGTGGCAGCCGTGAGGTGCCACCTTCGCATCTCGTTCAACTCCGCGCCGGGGACATGGAGTTCGGCAGGCAGCAGGTGGATCAGATGATGGCAGACCGCAAGGAGATGAGAAACTGCGTCGACAAGAACGATGTCATCTACAACTGGGCTACTCGTCAATTTGCAGGCGAGGCGGCGGGCCAACGCATCTACTGGCGTGTTGAGTCATTTGCGGGATATCCAGCAGGGTGCCTTAGCTACTGCTGCAGCCCCACAAGCACTTCTCAAGGGTATATCACGATACGAGAACGGTATGAGTCGAGGCCTCAAAACCAGCAGAATTTGTCTGGTGAGAGATTATGGGCCTGTGCTGTGTATGAGCTCTACAATGTGTCGTATGTTAAGGAGCAAGATGATCGTGATGCGGCTGCATTCGCGGGCAGTCTCTCCAGAGGGGAATACGTAGAAGCGATTACAAGGCAAGAGTTCAAGGCTGTTCGTCGTACAGTTGATTTCTATCAAGCCGTATGGAAGCCATATTCCCAGAGCAGAGGTCTGGAGACACACGGAACATACTGGCACACTTATGCACCAGAGACTTACGAGGAGTGGGCGGCTCTGTACAAAGGCCCATCGGACTACCCCTATTCTTATTATGGTGATTTCTACGACAAGAAAATAGTCCCTTACTTGCGAAGGACAGGTAAGCTCAAAGGTTAGAGTAGGAAGACTCAGGTTCAACAAGATCATGGAGGTATCTGGACGCACATACAGGAAGTTGGGACTGATCGTAGGAGTTGTGGGCACTGCCTTGCTCACTCACGCAATCTTGTCACCGGCCCACATAGTCATCCGTGAGGTGCCACCTTCGCATCTCGTTCAACTCCGCGCCGGGGACATGGAGTTCGGCAGGCAGCAGGTGGATCAGATGATGGCAGACCGCAAGAAGATGAGAAACTGCGTCGACAAGAACGATGTCATCTACAACTGGGCCGTCCGCCAATTCGCAGGCGAAGCGGCAGGCCAACGTATTTACTGGATTACAGGTTCTTTTGCGGAGTTCCCACCTGAGTGCCTCGGCTACAACCAGGCCCCTACGAACACTTCTCAAGGACACATTACAATTCGGGAGAAGTATCAGTCGGGGCCCGACAACCAACAAAAGCTGTCCGGTGAGAGTTTGTGGTCTTGCGCTGTGTTTGAGTTGTATAACATATCATTTGACAAAGATGATGCTGCGCGAGACGCAGCCGCGTGGTCAGGCAATATGAGTAGGGAGGAGTACGTAACTGCGATTGAAAGGAGAGAGTTCAAAGCACAACAGCGTACTGTCGAGTTCTATCGGGCTGTATGGAAGCCTTATTGCCAAGATAAAGGCCTGAGCACAGATGGAGATTACTGGTATGATTCTTTACCGAATTCGTATGAGGAATGGAAGTCACAGCGCAATGGCCCATCATACTACCCTTACAACCTATATGGCAATTTTTACGACAGAAATATAATCCCTTACTTAAGGAGGACAGGTAAGCTCAAAAGTTAGAGTCGCGAAGACTCAGGAACTTTTGCTCACTAATAAATCCCCCATGGATTCATGATTCAACAAGAACATGGAGCTATCTGCGCGTATGTTTAGAAAGTTGGGACTGATCGTAGGAGTTGTGGGCATTGCCTTGCTCACTCATGCGGTTCTGTCACCCAGCCGTATGGCCATCCACGAGGTGACGCCTTCGCATCTCGTTCATCTCCGCGCCGAGGATCTGGAGTTTGGCAGGCAGCAGGTGGATCAGATGATGTCTGACCGTGAGGAAATGAGAACCTATGTTGAGAAGAACGACGTCATCTACAACTGGGCCGTCCGCCAATTCGCAGGCGAAGCGGCAGGCCAACGCATCTACTGGCGTGCAGGTTCATTCATAGGGTACCCAGCAGAGTGCCTGAGCTACATTCATACGCCCACAAGTACTTCTCAAGGTTATGTCTCGATAAGGGATCAATACAGCGTCTTGCAAGTGGCCTTGCATTCTGTGGATGGTCTTCAAGCCATGGAAGTCAACGGTAGAGCGGCTTGATGAGCCAAACCAGGCTCAGGAAAATACAAGGCCACTTGCAAGACGCTGTAATCAGTATGTAGCGGGAATACAAGATCAGGAGAAGCTGTCTGGCGAGCGAATATGGTCCTGTGCTGTATATGAGCTGTATAATATATCATATACCGAAGATACCGAAGCTCTCAATGTGGCTGCGCTGTCTGGCAACCTCTCGCGAGAGGCATACGTAACTGCTGTTACACAAATCGAGTTCAAGGCTGTCCGACGGACGGCTGAATTTTATCATTCTGTATGGTCGCCATATTCAAAGAACCGAGGATTAGCCACACATGATGAGTACTGGTTTGCCTCAGCTCCAGAGACATACGATGGATGGATTGCGCGGTACTCGGGCTCCTCTTACTATCCATACAAGGGGTATGGCGAGTTCTATGATAATAATATCGTTCCCTACCTGCGAGCACAGGCAAATTCAAAAGTTAGAGTTATGAATCCTCAAACTAAGTTTGAGGATTTGGCATTTTCTCACCACCTCAACAATATTACGGGGACATCTAAAGCGTTTTGCAAATGAACTGACAGCTGCCTAACAGAACCCGAACCATACACAAGGTCCATGGCTGCAAGTACTTGTAGCCCTCTCTTACATTTCAGGTTCTGTTAGGCAGCTATTGCTCCAATCGAAAAGACCTATAAGTATATGTACAAAAAGTCGGGTTCATATGTCATCGGCTTGATCGATCAAGAGGCAGTTTGACGTTTACGCTTCGAGTTGGTGCGCCCGCGACGCCAGCTGCTGGGCACACTACAGATTAACTTGCACAACATCCTGTAACCTTTAACCTTCCTGTAGGCAATGGAGAAGAAAAACACGAATCACCTGAGCGTCATCCTCACCTCCAAGTTAAAGCAGACTTGGCACCCAGCTTCTTCCAATACCTGGGTCATTGCCTACAACTGGCCACGTGGCCGATGCGATCCTATGCCTTACAACATCGCCACCAACGAAGTTCCTCGCGGCTGGGCCGTGACGCCGTTCTTCGACGTGTCACCTTCGGAGGTGGCCATTACATACCCGGACGAAGCCAAACGCGAAGGCCAGTACACGGTCTTCGTCATGGGAGCCCAAGAAGACGAACTGGGCAACGGCTTCTTCTGCCTGCCGGCGCTTTCCACGGCATCCTCGATGCAGAAGACCTCAGGCACGGAGGTCATCGTTGAGCTGCCTGTTGGGATGACGACTGAGATCACAGCCACTCATCCTGAGATTTGGTTCAGCCTATGCGAATATCCTGATTGCATAGCGCCTTTTGGCGTCCGGGTCTCGGTACTGGCCTGTGGCACAGGCGGTGATCACACCAACGGGCAGCAGTTCGTCCTGCTGGTCGAAAACATCAACTACAGGGACGAGAACGGATTGAGCTCCCCTCCTGACGTCACGATTCGCTGGACGAGGTGTGGTGTACTGCAGTGATTTGTTGCTCATGGTTCATACGGAGGAGGCTACGTTTAGCATCTGCAAGTACTTGATGCATGGTAGGATGCACTGATAGTGGGCATAGATTGAGGTGAGTACCGACAGCCCCGCCCAGAGGTGATCGACATGGCCATCCACCAAGCCATAGCCAGAGCCCCCAGAGCAGGCGCCGCAGGCGATGCTGTCTCCAAGCTCAGACCGCCTGGGTTTCTGTCGAGCGCTCAAGCCAAGCCACCGTTGGCGCAACTGTACGCGAGTTTGGCTGCCCACTCGTTGGGCGCTCCCAAAGAGGTCGCACGTACTCTCCCGCGTGAGCAGGTGCGGGATTGCTACCGCCAGGCGCTCCACCTTTTCCCGGCCCGTGAGCACCTCGACTGCCTGAGCCGCACCCTGGTGACGCCACATCCAACACTGCTGCGCGCGCGCCGCTGCATCGTCTCCATCGTCTCGCCAGGCTACGAGCACCTGCTGGACACCATGCTCCAGACCCTGGCCCGCTTCGGCGAGTGCAAGGACGCCATCAAGGTCGTGCTGTGCGTGGACGGCGACGACAAGTGCCGCTCCGTCATCGCCCGCCACCGCGCCACTATGATCGAGTGTACCTCGCTGGGCGAACCCAACGCCTCCATGCGCGGCGCCCTGTACTCCGTCGCGCGCTGGGTGGAGGCGGAGGAGTTCCTGCTGCTGGATGCCGATATGCTTATCGTGGGCTCGCTGCAGCCGCTTTTTGAGTCCCTGCAAGTACTTGCGCCGCTCTCAGTCGGCATGGTGCGGGCGCGGCGCGGCGGGTGGCTTCCCGAACTGGAAGACCCCTCGGATCTCCCGCACGTGATGCGGCAGGATTTCGGCGGCTCCCCTGAGGACGTGGCCTTCATCACAGGCCAATCCAACATCCCGCGCTTCTACTGGTTCAACGGCGGCCTGATGCTGGCCCGGCGCGAGGCGTTGCTCAACATGGACGCCGCCCTGAGGGGCCTGGAGCCCTTTGGCTCACTGTGGCTGGACGAGCGGCGCGACCTGTACTGGCGCGAGGAGGGGCTGATGGACATGGCCCTGGCCCTCTCCGGACAGGGTGCCCTGCTGGACGACGCCTGGAACCTGCTCACCTTCCGCCAGGGCGTCGAGGTCAAGTGGCAGGACGACCGCCTCCACCTCACGCACCAGGGGCGTCCCGTCCGGGTGCTGCACTTCGCGGGGCGGGGCAAGCCGCTGTATGGGGAGATGTGCCGCCTGCTCGATCTGTGACTCGATGCCCAAGCTTGCTGTGGATCCGCCGGGTGAGGAGGCTTGAGGAAGATGTTTGAGTTCGACACCCTGATCGTGGGCGCGGGCTTCGCGGGCTCCGTGCTGGCGGAGCGCCTGGCTGCGGGCGCGGGCCAGAAGGTGCTGGTCATCGACAGGCGGCCCCACATCGGCGGCAACGCCTCCGACCGCTACGACGAGGCCGGCCTCCTGATCCACCGCTACGGCCCGCACATCTTCCACACCAACTCCCAGGAGGTCTTCGACTACCTGTCGCGCTTCACCCAGTGGAGGCAGTACCAGCACCGCGCGCTGGCCTCGGTGGACGGGCAGCTGCTCCCCATCCCCATCAACCTGGACACTATCAACGGGCTCTATGGGCTGAGCCTCTCTTCCTGCGAGTTGGAAAGGTGGTTCGACGGGCGCGCCGAGAAGGTGGAGCGTATCCGCACCGGTGAGGACGCCGTGGTGTCCAGGGTCGGGCGCGAGCTGTACGAGAAGTTCTTCCGCGGCTACACCCGCAAGCAGTGGGGGCTGGATCCCTCGGAGCTGGACGCCAGCGTGACGGGCCGCATCCCCGTGCGCACCAACCGCGACGGGCGTTACTTCACCGACACCTACCAGGCCATGCCGCTCGACGGCTACACGCGCCTGTTCGAGAACCTGCTCGACCACCCCAGCATCCAGCTCGCCCTCAACTGCCCCTGGCAGGAGGCCCAAGCCTGGGTGCCGCACAGGAGGGTGATCTTCACCGGCCCCATCGACGAGTTCTACGGCTACCGCTTCGGGCCCTTGCCCTACCGCTCGCTGCGCTTCGAGTTCGAGACGCACGACCGGGAGTTCGTGCAGCCCTGCGGCCAGGTCAACTATCCCAACGACTACCTCTACACCCGTCGCACCGAGTTCAAGCACCTGACCGGGCAGCGGCACGCCCGCTCCAGCGTGGTCACCGAGTACCCTCAGGACGGAGGCGAACCCTACTACCCGATCCCCAGGCCCCAGAGCGCCGCGCTGTACCGGCAATACCAGGAGCTGGCGCGGCAGGAGGAGAACGTCACTTTCGTGGGGCGATTGGGCACCTACCGCTACTACAACATGGATCAGGTCGTGGCCCAGGCCTTAGCCACCTATCGCAAGATTCAGAGGATGTAGGGAGAGCGCTTGGCCCAGTCAGGTGCCATGGCCGCTGGCGTCATCTCAAGAGTTGCTCCAGGGGGCATACTCCACGGCGGTGGAGTGAGTACCGACGTCAGTGCCCCTCCGCCAGGGCGTTGCGGGCGCGAAGCTCGGGATGCGGGCGGGAAGCCCGGCATCTGGAGACGAGCCGGGTGCTGGGTTCGGCAACTGGCTCCGGCAACTGACTTCGACAACTGGCTCCGGTGGCAGGCCACTGGAGGGAGGGAAGATGAAGGAAGACATGGTCGTGCCCGTGTCGGTTGTGATCGCTTCTTCGGGGGACGCGTTGCGCCTGGAGTGGACGCTGGAAGGGCTGTGCCGCCAGGACTTCCCGCAGTTCGAGGTCATCGTCGTCAACGACGGCCAGGATCCCGCGCTGCTCGCCCTGCTGGCCCGCTTCGCCGGGCGCTTGGACCTGCAGTACTTCTACCTGCACCCCCGCTGCGACACCTACCGCGGGGCCCGCGCCCGCAACACGGGCGCCCGGCTGTCGCGGGGCGAGTGGCTGATCTTCGTAGACGAAGACTGCGTGCCGCCGGCCGGGTACGCGCGCGCCTTCTGGGAGGCGCGCCAGGAGAAGCGGATCGCGTACGGGCTGCGCTGGAACCGGCCCCAGCAGCAGGTCCAGCCCTTCGCGGGCCACTTCTCGTTCTCCGCGCTGCGCGAGGGCAGCGACCTGGACTTCCGCATCATCCAGCGGGACGAGTGGCTCCAGAAGCCGGCCTACAGCCAGGCGTGGGCCCACTCGCTCGGGCTGCCGGCCTCGCTGTTCCTGGCGCTGGGGGGCTACGACGAGACCTTCGTCGGCTGGGGCTGGGAGGACTTCGATCTCAACCTGCGCGTGCTCCAAGCCGGCGGTCACCTGCATCGTCTGGGCGAGGCGGCGACGCAGGTGCATCTGGCCCACCCGTCCCGCTTCGACCCCACCCGTCCCAGCAACGAAAGCCGGGTGGTGCCGGGAGAGCCGACCGTGGTCAACGGCGGGCCGCTGCAACGCTTCCTGGACGGCACCGAGGGCTGAGCCCCGCTGCTGCTGAACCCGGTGCCGCGGGCACTGGAGGCTGGGTGGCGGTGCCGCCTGAGCGGGGTGTAGAGCGCCGGCGCTCCGTGGACAGTCCCTCGTGGACAGTCTCTCTCCAAGCAGTCCGAACGCTCCGGGCCGAGTCCCCTCCAAGTCCGGTTGAACGGCACGCCGGAAAAAAGCGGCAGCACCCTGAGCGGCAGCACCCTGCATCTTCTCCGCCGAGGTTGTATCAAAAAGGCCCCGCTACTGTTGGCGAACTCCAAATCCAGAGCACGGCAATGAGATTTTTGGCGGCGAATGGCTCTCGGGGTGCAAGCCACAGTCCCCACTTTTAGGCTCTCTACTCACGGCGTCCGAGGTTCGCCAACAGTGTCCGCCCGTTTTCGGAACACTTCCAACGCCCTCGCGAGCGACGGTTAACGAGAGCTCCTTTCTACTTGAGGATGAGAGCTCTCGGGGCGCACCTCAGCCGAGAAGCTCAGCGAATTCAAGAGTTTTCCTCTCCGATCGTCCATTGTTTCAAAATGAACACCTGACAGGTAAAGCCTTTAACACTCTGCGCGCCCATTAGCGGTTATAGTGACGGTGTAAGCCAGACGAGAGCATCCTGAGGTTCCACGAGGTTCCACGCCGGCCGGGCCCACTTGAGGGACCGGTGCAGGAGCAAACCGCCTGGCGAAGATGAAGCGAAGATCAGGGGAGGATTGGCATGAAGATGACCTTTGTGGGCAAGATGTCCACCTTTGGCGGCCCGGGCGACAGCGGAATGGCGTCGAATGAAGGGCTGGCGTTGGTGAACAGCCAGAGCGACTTTGAGCTGCTGCGCGACTACTTCCTGGCCGAGCAGCCGCCCGGCACCAGCGGCTGGGGGCGGCGCTTAAATCCCGAGACCAACTACATCGCCTGCCGCTGGGTGTACTCCCAGACGCCCCGCAGCTACCTGCTGGGCACGCTGGTGCAGGTCACCAACCCCAGCAATGGCAAGACGGAGCTGGCCAAGCCCATCGACTGGGGGCCCAACCAGAACACGGGCCGCGTGGCCGACCTGTCGCCCGGCCTGGCGCGCACGCTGGGGCTGAGCACCAATGACCAGTGCCAGGTCGAGATCACCCTGCCTCAGACCGCCTCGTCTGGGACAAGCAGCACCGGGGCAGGCGGCGAGGGAATGGGAGCCCAGCCCGAAGTTGATGCCGGGCAGCCTCCGACCGTGCTGACGGACAGCCAGGTGGCGCAGCGCTTCGGCTCCTTCGACTGGAAGTCCAACGGCGGCACGGCCATCACCATCCTGGGCGACTGGGTGGAGCGCAACATCGTCACCGTCTACGTCCCGCAACTGGACGGGGTGCCCACCTACGGCGCGCAGTTCAGCGGGCGCGTGCGCTGGCACAAGGACGGGGTCGAGCAGCTGCAGCACGCCTGGCGGCAGATCGAGGCGGCGGGCCTGCTCTCCGACGTGCTTTTCTGGGACGGCTCCTTCGTGCCGCGGCGCAAGGCCGGGGGCAACACCCTCTCGCACCACTCCTGGGGCATCGCCCTCGACATCAACGCCGACTGGAACCCCTTCGGCGATGCGCCCGCCTCGTCGGGAGCCCGGGGCAGCGTGCGCCGCCTGGTGCCGATCTTCGAGGCGCACGGCTTCGCCTGGGGCGGGCGCTGGCGCAAGCCGGACGGGATGCACTTCGAGCTGGCCCAGGCCAGGAGCTACGCCCCGACCCCGTGGCAGCCGGACGCGCACCTGCAGATCGAGGGCTTTGCGGAGCCGCTCAACGTGATCCTGCAAGATGGCATCTCCTACGCCTCGCTGGACGCCCTGGCCCAGGCCACCGGTGACCAAGGCGTCGAGCTGGATCGTAACGTGCCTGCTGCGGCCTACCTGCGCGCGCGCGGCTACGTCGTGACCTGGGATGATGCCAGCCAGCTCATCCTGGCCAAGAAGCTCGCCCCCTGATCGCCTATCCCTGTCCATGCACTGGTGCCAGTAGCCTCACAAGTCTTCCGAGGACTTGTGAGGCGCTGAGCCCCTGCATGGATTGTTTATTTGCAGGATGCTTCACTACAGAGGAACAAGCTTCCTCGCATCCAAGCTCGATTAGCGTGCGAAAGAGGAGAACCGAAGATGTCGAAGCAATTTCTCAGGGGGACGACGGGCAACGCGGATCTCACTACAGCATACTCCCAGGTCACAACATCGGGGAGTATCTACGGCTACGGGCCTCCCGTGTGGATAATCAGCGGGCCGGGTGGTTCTGGTGGCCGTAATAACGGGAGCGAGAACGGCTGGGCTGTCCAGGCCGGTGGCGTCATAGTGGTTCCCACAGATCCGGGTCAAGCTCCTCTGGGAGAGTATCAACTGATCTATTACGACAACTATGTGGGGTGCTCGCAGAAAAGGGATCAAATCGTGGTTGAGTTTGTTGCAGAGGGCACTGTGGCTGCCTCGAATCCCTTCTGAGGTAGAAAACCCGACATACGACCACGTTTCGTGACGCAGTTTTCTTGCCTGAGTTGATTGACCGATACACATGGCCAGAGCGGATCAGGCTGATTCTCGAATGAAGAGGCAAGAAAACGTTCGTTTTCCTGCCTCTTCCCGCTCTGCAACAAACTCAACCACGATTTGATCCCTTTTCTGCGAGCACCCCAAGTACTGGCAGCGGCTCGCTCAGGCTCTGCCTCTTCAGGCTCTTGGCTTTTTCAGTTCTCTTTGGGGGCCAGCCTTTCGCGCAGCAGGTTGCGGCGCATGGCCAGCAGAGCGCCCTGAGCACGTCCCGCCAGGCCCAGCACGCCCAGCCTCTGCCGGGCCACAGCTTCGAGCTGCTGGCGCTGAGCGGGAGGCAGTTCTTCCCACAGCACATCCAGCTGAGCCGACTCCTCTTCCTGGGATGCCCGTTTTACGCGTTCTGAGGCCTTCTGAGCGGCTTTGAGGGTCCTGGGCCTCCTTGAGCTTTTGGGCGCGCTCCTGAGCCTCCTGGCGCTCCAGGTATTTTTCGGGCAGCGCCCACATCTCGCGCACCGACTTCACGAAGGTCGCCGCCATGTCGCGCGGCTCGCGGTCGCCCAGGCAATCGAGCTGCGCTTGCAGCGCCTCGGGCGAGGTGCGGCGTACCAGGTCGCGCGCGGCCTCGGGCGAGACGCGAATCTCTTCCATGCGGGCCAGCAGCTCGCGCTCCTGAGGCGTGAGATCCTCCGGCGCGGGCCCAGGCGCCACCATCTCGGGCGTGGCCTCGGGCTCGGCCAGGGGCAGGAAGGGCTGGGCGTTGGGCGCAGGAGGGAGCGCGGGCGTGTCCACTGGCATCGGGCGCTTGGTGAAGTTGTAACGCACCTTGACGCTCTTGCTGGCCTTGCCGCTCTCGAAGCTCACGGTGCGCAGGAAGCCTTTGGCGACCAGCTCGTCGTGGGCGCGCGCGAGGCGCTCCTTGAGCTTGGAAGCGTAGGGCGAGGGCTTCATGCCCAGGTGCCCGATGCACAGAGAGAAGAGGTCGATCTCGAAGCTGGTGCGCCCGTCGTAGGCCTTCTTGTCCAGGTAGCGATAGAGTCTCAGCGCGATGTCGCCCGAGAGCGAGAGGGCGAAGTCCAGGTCCAGCGTGCGGATGTAGCCGTCCTGGAAGGAATCGAACATCACCGAGCTCCACTCGAAGTACGAGATCGGCAGTTCAGGCGTGTGCGCACTCTTGCGGCCTGGCGGCTCGGCCTTGATGGCGTACATATCGACCATGTTGAACGCCGTGTTGATGTAGGAGCGGCCCTTGGGGCTCCAGAAGGCGTTCTTGGCGCTGATGGTGACGCCCTTCAGGCGGTCGAAGGCGCCCTGCAGCATCCGGTAGGAGCGCGCCGTGTTGTTCCAGCCCAGCCGCCGCACGATGTCGTAGCGCGAGAAGTACACCCGCGGCCCGTCGAACCCGGCCTCGCGCGTGAGCTCCATCAGCACCAGGTACACCCGCTCGTCGCTGGGCGTGGGCAGCCCGTGCTCGCGGTGGCCGGCCACCATCCACGAAGCCAATAGCTCGCGGTTGGTGTCGGGGTGGTGGGCCGTCCACTGGTAGAAGATGACCGCGTCGCCGGGCTCCTTTTGCCACAGCGCGGCGAAGGGGTGCTCGATCAGGTTCATCTCGTCCTTGCCCACGCGCAAGGGGTTGCCCTGGATCACCTTGGTGCGGCCCGGCTTGCCCGGCCCCACGCGCATCTGCACCACATCCTCGATGCCAGGCAGCACCAGCTCCTGAGAGCGCTTGACGCTCCGGCTGCCCTTGGCCTGTCTGGGCGCTTCGCTCATGTTGTGCTGGCTGTCCTCGGACGCGCTGGCGCGCTTGCTCTGCATGGCCATCAGGAGCTCTCCGTTCGTGTCGTTGGACAGAGTTTAAATCAGCAACAACAACAGCCGTAGCCGTCCAATGCGCGCGTCGAAAACGCACGGCTTCGTGTGAGCTTTCGCGCGCATTAATGTTAATGGTGTTGCTGTTAGTACTACGTTAACTACTGTTAGGGGGTCAAAACGGGGATCAAAAAAAATCGAAAAGCGCCCAGCCAGAGCGGCTATACGGGCATAGTTCGATGAAAGTCGATTTCCGTAGATGCACGCTATTCCTTCCGTAGATGCACGCTATTCCTTCCGTAGATGCACGCTATTCTCTTCCGTAGATGCACGCTATTCTCTTCCGTAGATGCACGCTATTCTCTTCCGTAGATGCACGCTATTCTTTCCCAGCCATGCACTGATGCCTGCGGCCCGCTCGTTTCCGTAGATGCACGCGGTTCGTCGTGTGGTTCCCGAGCAGCCTCAAGCGCTGCCTTAGGGGTCAGCTCAGAAAACGGAATATATTGCACGCTAAGGCTTCGAGAGTGAGCTGAACGCCCTGTATTTGCCCTTCTTTCCTCGCTGGCTTGAATGTGTGTTAGCCAAGATGGGTGCACCCATCTTG
>JAABUM010001889.1_pt1 | contig 29755 bp, 23 predicted proteins | sample 5559161 | NCBI WGS metagenome assembly JAABUM01 (sample SAMN10711868, study PRJNA513369) | rock metagenome | isolation source: Antarctica rocks | place: Antarctica: Victoria Land, Siegfried Peak nord
GCCACTTAATCGATACGTAGTAGGCGCCACACTGCTCTCGTCGCAGTGTGCGCCCTTCTTTCCGACTACTGAACTACTGGCTACTTGTTACGGTCGTACCCGCCGGCGCACGCGGCGGTAGCGGCGATACTGCCACGCGACGACGATCGCGGCGGCGAGCAGCAGCACGGGGAGTAGGCTCAAGAAGAAGGACACGACCTTGAAGGCGACCACGAGGGCGACGATCGCCGCGAACACGATGGTGGCGAGGCGCAGCAGGCCCCGTGTGTCCGTCGCGCCCAGCGAGCGCCCGAGGTCGAGGAGCGTGTTCATCGCGGGGTCGGCGCCCCGGATCGGCGCGATCGGCGTGGGCGCCTGCTGCACGCGTGGCGCCGGCAGGTTGCCGCCGTACACGCCGTTGTCGACGTAGGCGGGTGTGTTCCCGGCGCGAGCGCCGGGCGCGGCCCCGGTAGGACCGTAGACGGGCGTATAGGCGTTCGGATCGGCATAGGGCGGCTGCGCGGAATACGTGGCGTCCGGAGCCTGCTGTCGCTGCGGTTGCACGGGCGGCGCATACGCATAGCCTTGCACTGGCGGCGGCGCGGGCGCGGCGTACGCCTGTTGCGGCGGCGCGGGCGTCACGTATGCTTGCCGCGGATCGGGCGGCGGGGACGGCGCGGGCACCGGCGCTGTACGCCCCCAGGGCAGCGCGGAGCCGCAGTGCGGGCAGAAGCGGTCAGAGAGCGGGGCATCCTGACCGCAGTTAGGACACGGTCTCATGGTCATACATTCCTACTGAGAGGACCGGGGCGTGGTAGCGCGCGCCCTCACCCGCAGTATGGACCGATAGCCCTATCCGGTCAACTGCGCCGGCTCGATAGAGCGCAGCTTATTCAGGAGCAGCGGGTCAGCAATGCGCGTCCAGTCGGGCGTGAGCAAGCCGTAGGTCTCGGGTTTGCCGTACCGGGCGTTGGCGCCGCCGCTGATGGTGCCATTGATCGCCCAGAAGCTCCACCCGACGCTCGGGTGCGCTTTGAGGTAGTCGACGAGCGCCGTGAACCACTGGCCCTGCGAAGCCGGTTGCGTGTCCTCGACTTGAGCGGGGCCGTAGTGCGGCGTGCCGAACTCTCCTATCCACACCGGGGCGGCGTCCGGTCCGGTGCGGGCGAGCAGGGACCCCCAATGCGCCTCGAACTGGTTGAACCAGTCCTCTTCGCCCATGGTCGGCGTGAACCAGCGCTGCGAGTGCATACGCGGCCCGTACTCATGGGCCGAGTAGACGAGGTGGCCCGGCAGGTCGAGATGGACGGGATAGTCCATGGCCCCGCGCAGGTTGCCGCCCCACCAGTAGATGTCGGGCGCGCCGTCGGGGCGCGGGTAGATCTCGGTCCCCTCCACGATGATGAGCAGGTGTGGGTTGGCGCGCAGGGCGGCGTTGCCGGCCCGCTCGGCCGCCGGCCGCCAGTCGCTCGCCGGATTGCTCACGCCCTGGTAGGGACCCCACGTCGCGCCCTGCCGCAGGTAGCCGAGGCCCAGGATCTCCGTGCCGGGACCGTTGGAGTGCGGCTCGTTACGCAGATCGGCGCCGACCACGGCGGGGTTGTCCCGATAGCGCGTGGCCAGCGCCACCCAATCGGCGATCCAGTGCGACTCGGGGTACTGCTGGGTGTACCACAGGCCGTTACCGAGTGCGCTCCAGCCCGCGTCGGAGCGGTGGTTGTCGAGGATGACCATGATGCCGGCGCGCCGCGCCCCATCCAGGATCACGTCCATGATCTCCAGCGCGCGCAGGCCGACCAAACTCTTGTTGGCCTGCAGGTGCTCGTAGACGCGGGGGTTGCGCTCGACCAGCTCGTCGGAGAAGGGCAGACGGACGCTGTTGAAGCCGAGCGTGCGGATGGTAAGCAGGATATCCATGTACGGGCGCTTATCCAGGCCGCCGGGGATATAGTCGGGACCCTCGGCGCCGTACCAGTTGACGGTCGCTAGCGTGACCGTGCGGCCCTGCGCGTCGACGACGCGGGTACCCTCGGTGTGCAACGCGCCCATGGGCATCGTCGCCGTCGGTAGAGACGTCGCCAGCGCGGGGACCGGCGTATCCGTGGGCGCGATCGGTGTCGCGGTCGGGAGAGACGTCGCCTCGCCGCCGGCGGGCGCATGCGCGGCCGGTGCGGTCGCGGATGCCGCCATGCCGCCGGGGGCGGCCGTGACGATGAATGGAGGCGTGTCCGTCGCCGTGCGCGACGGGGCCGGGGGCGTGTCCGTCGCCGTGCGCGACGGGGCCGGGGGCGTGTCCGTCGCCGTGAGGGGGGGGAGTGTGCTTGCCGGACGCGCGGCCGGCGATTTCTGCCCTGTCGACGACGGCGTGGACAGGTGGGGGGGCGCCGCTGGCTGCTGGGCGTGCGGGCCGCGGATAGTTGGGACGACAAGGGCCACAAAAGCCGCGAGGGTCACGAGGACGAGAAGGGGGCGGAAAAGTCGCGTCGTCTCTGTGCGCACTCTCTCGGGTGTCTTTCTCACTACGTGTCGTTTCAAAGTCAATCGGGACGAATCGCCACCCAACCCCGTCATGCTACCAGGGGTCGGTCTTTGCGGAGAGACCGGCATAGACATTCCATGTTACCGCGCCGGCGCCTATCGCGCCTGATGCAAAACTCACATAGCAGGGCTCGTGAAAAGTCGCCGGCGCCCCTCTTCACTCCCTCCGCCCCTGGCTGACTAGTCCCCCGGACCCTGGCCGCGGGTCCGCCGTTGGGGCGCGCCTCCGGGGGAACGTGGGGAGAGGGCTCCCCCCAGACCCCCGCCAACCACGGTGCGTGCGGGCAAGCGGGCGGGCTATCTCGACAAGCCACCGACCCTACCCGTTCCAGGGCCCGAATAATTCACGAGCCCTGTCTCACGGGCTACAGAGCAGGACGGGTTATGTCAGCTGACGTATACTCATCACTCAGCACTCAATGTGATGCCCTGTGTGGCGAGCCAGGCGGCGACGTCGGCGAAGACATCGGCGCGCTCGATCTCGCGGAAGGGCTCGTGGCGCAGTTCAGGGTAGATCTTGATGGCGCGGCCAGGCGCGCCGTTCGCGCCGTCGTAGACCCGCTGCGAGGCGGTGGGGGACACCAGGGGGTCGGCGCCGCCGTGCAGGATGAGGAACGGCACGCGCAGTTCGCCCACGCGGGAGAGCGCCTCGCGCGGCGCGCGCACGAACATCTCCGTGTAGAGGCGCGCGGTGACGTCTGTGTGGCGCAGGGGGTCCTCGGCCGTCTGTCGCTGCAGCTCGGGGTCGCGCGTGAGCAGGGCCGGGTCGGAGACTCCCCTGTTGGTGTAGGTCGGATAGAGGCGCGACATGGCGTGGCCGAGGGCGCGCCGCGCCGGCGGCACGCGCAGAGCGACGATCAGGGCCGGGGCGGAGTAGACCGCGGCCGAGAGCAGGTCGGGGTAACGCAACGCAAACAGCAGCGCGATAGTCCCGCCCATGGAGTGGCCGACGAGGACGAGCGGCAATCCGGGGTTCTCGATGTGGGCGCGGTCGACGAGCGGGCGCAGGTCTTCGACATAACGGTCGTAGCGCGGCACGTGCCCGCGCCGCCCCTCGCTGCGCCCGAAGCCGCGGTGGTCGTGGGCGTAGATCGCCGCGCCGCGCCGCGCGAAGTGCTCCACGAAAGGCTGGTAGGGTCCGGCGTGCTCGCCGAGTCCGTGCGAGAGCACCAATGCGGCGCGTACGGGCGCGGTGGCAGGGCGCCAGCGTTGCGCGAAGATCCTCTCACCCTCGGCCGTGTACACGTACTCCGTGTCGTGCGCGATGTCCGCGCGGACCGGGCGCTCCGCCGCTGCCACGAGCTAGGTCACCCTGCCGTTGCGCGCGATGACGCCGACGATCAACAAAACCACCACGACCAGAACCAGTGTGCCCAGGCCGGCGCGCAGAAGCCCGCTGAACAGCCACCAGTAGAACAGCAGCTTGAAAAAACCGAGCGCGGCGATGCCGCCCCCGACTTTGCCCAGGATGACGAAAAGCGCCACGATACCGGCCCCGACGCCCTGGAATATCCCTTTACCGCCGCCCCCCGTGGCGGGCCGGCCATTGAGCATGGTCCCATTGCTGAACGACGAGGGCGTGTTAGCGAAAGGATTCGGCCCCGGCGTCGACGAGCCCGAGGCCCAATTGGTGTTGGCGCCGGCGCCCCCGTTCTGCGGGGGCGCGCCGCCGAAGGGGGCTTGCCCCCCATACACGGGTCCGGCTTGCGCCTCCGCGCCCGGTCCCGCAGCGTTCGGGTCGTACGACGGGGACGAGGTGGCCGGGTTGTAGGACGCCGTGGTGGCCGGGTTGTAGGACGCCGTGGCGGACGTCGCCTGGCCGCGCTCAGTCGCGCCGCCCGGCTGCATATCGTGACCGCAGCGAATGCAGAACCTATCGTAGGGCTGCACCGCCGCGCCGCATTTCGGACAATTCATAGTCGCGCCTCCATCTACCTTATGTTATACCGCCTCGCGTGTCATAAGGGGATGGCCCCTGGGCTACGCATGGCTCGTGACGAGGCGCACCGCGTTGATGGCCGCGCTCTCGAGAGGGTGAGCGCGATGCCCGCGAGGAGCGGCAGGCCGCCGCCGGCCAGAGTAACGGCCTTGCGCTCGCGGCGCGTGGCCATGGCCACGCGCCGCGCCGTTGATGAGATCCCACCCGGCCAGCACACCCGGGGAGGCTCTCGACAATCTCCTCGGGGGTGCGCGCCACCGGGGGCGTGTGTAGACCGCCGTCAGCTATGCGCTACGCCCCTACGCCTCTCTTCGCACTGGTCGTGGCCGAGAATGACATGGTCCCGCATACCCTGGCGCGGCGTCGCACGATACGAGCATCCTTGCTACACTGGCGTTATCATGCGCGCTTCCTCACGATCTACCGCGACGCCCCGCCTCGCTTGCGTGTTGCTGGTTGCCCTGGCGGTCGCGCAACTACCGCACAGGCTCGCGGTCGCGGTCGCCCGGCAAACGACGCCGGCTGCGGTCGGGTGTAGGGGTGTATCGATAGACGTCTGGCCTTCACGGGGCATCTATCGATACACCCCTACAGTCGCATCACGCCGGCGTCTCGGGTCCTGCGCCTTGCCACCCAGGGTCCTCTTGGGGGGCGACAGCCGGGGTCCTATCTCCGACCGCGGCCTGGTGGGGACTGCCTCCGCCGTCGCCGCCCTGAGCGCCTATGCCGTCGCCTTCGCGGCCGGCCACTACGCGACGATGTGGGAGCTCCTGACGTCGGGCGCGCGCGCGGGTTGGGGTGGCCCGGGTGGCTATGCCGCGTACTACGCGCGCAAATTCGCCCCGGTGCGGCTGCGGAACATCGCGCTCACCGTCCCGCGCGGCCTCGGCCAGGCCGATCAGGTCTCGGGGATCGCGCACATCCCCCTCACGCTGGATCTGGCCTGGCGTCGCGGCGGCGGCACGGGAATGCTCACGCTGTTGCGCAACCTCGATGCGACGGTCGTGCGCACGGGCGCAGGCTGGCGCGTCGCCGAAGGCGGCCCGCTCGACCCGCGGGCGCCGGTCATCCCGCCTTCCATGCCGTTCATCCGCACAATCCGCGTGCCCATCCTGATGTACCATCACGTGTCGGACCTGCCGCCGCTGGCCCTCTCGCAGGTCGACCTGACGGTGACACGCCGGGCCTTCGCGGCGCAGCTGGCCTACCTGGCCAGCCACGGCTACCATGCGATCGACCTGGTCGACCTGTTCAACAGGCTCTACTACGGGCGCCCGCTCCCGTCACGCCCCGTCATCCTGACCTTCGACGACGGCTACAGGGACAATTATACCGACGCCTTTCCCCTGTTGCGGCGCTACGGCATGGTGGGCGAGTTCAACATCGTCACCGGCCTCGTCGGCGCGACCCTGGGCGTCAACACTTACGTGACATGGCCGCAGGTCGAGATCATGGCCGCCGCGGGGATGGAGATGGAGTCGCACACGGTCAGCCATCCTGACCTCGGGCTCATCGACGCGGGCCGCGCCGACCACGAGCTGCACTTCTCGCGCGCCGTCCTGGCCGGCCACATCCACCGCGCCGTGCAGTTCATGGCCTATCCATCGGGCGAACCCTTCCGCTCCGGCGCTCCGGCGGCGCAGGCGCGCATCCGGGCCATCCTGGCCCGCTACGGTTACGTGGGAGCCCTGCTCGACCCCGTGACGCCGAGCACGCTGCAGGATGCGGCCGCCCCGTACCAATTGACCCGCGTGCGCGTCCGGCGCGCCACCACGCTAGCCCAATTCGCCGCAAGCCTGCAACTGTGAAACGCACCCTCACCGAGTACCAGCCCAGCTCCTTGTTCTGGATGCGTCAGAACTCGGAACACACGCTATCTCCCACCTATAATTCGTCCTGGATTCAAAGCTAACAACAACTCAATTCGAAGGCGGGATAGGCCATTACCGATGTGGCCCCGGTCGTTGCGTGTAGATAGATGTCACGAGGATTAGTGATGGCCGATAGACTGGAGAGGATGATTTTTCTGCATGGCGCGCGCCCCGCGCGGACGCGGCTAGGGCGCGACGATGCGTGAGCAGGATGCGTACGTGTCGCACGAGGCGGGCGCGGCCATCGAGGCGGCGAACAGGAGGATCGAGGCGGCCATCGCGGCGCTGCCCGATCCTGCCAGCCCCGCCTTCTGGCCGCATCTCGCCGCCGGCGATGGGCCGGCGCCCCCGGAGGTGCTCGTCCACGTGCTCAAGCGATTCCGCGCGGAGGGCAGCGCTGCAGGCGTGGAGCGCGCGGCCAATATGCTGATCGACCGCGCCTACCCCATCGTCGAGGGCATCGTGCGGCGAACGTTGCTCTCGCGGCCCCAGGACCGCGAGGACGCCGTGCGCGACGCCATCGCGGCGATGTGGCGCTATATCGTCGACGATAATCCGTTCTGGGAGCGCAATTTCATCGGCGCGTTGAACGCCGTCGCCGTCTCGGCCTGCCGCACCTATATGGCTAGGAAGCGTTCCTACGCCTCTTTCGCGGACCTCGGTGGGCTCGACGACGAGTTCGACGGGGCCAGGGTGCGCGACGGGGCGGCGGAGGTGGAGCAGGAGGCCCTGCTGGGGCGCCTGGTCCTCGAGAAGTTGCTGGCCTCGCTCGACCCGCCCCTGCGCGAGATCGCGGCCCTCGTGGCCTCGGGCGAGCTGACCCAGCGCGAGATCGCCGCCCGCGTGGGCTGCACGGAGAAGACCGTCTACAATCGGCTGGCCAGGATACGCGACCACCTCGGCCGCTTCTACGATGAGGAGAGAGGGTATGAGCACTGACATGGGCGCGGCGGGCGCGGCGGGCGCGGCGGGCGCGGCGAGGGAGTTCGAGCCGATCGCATTCGCGTTCGTCGAGGAGTTGGCGCGGCGCGAGTCCGGCGCGTTGGATCGCTACCTCGCCCGCTATCCAGGCTATGCGCGCGAGTTGAGCGCGCTGGCGTTCGAGTCGGCCGCGGGCGGGGGGCTGGGTGTCGAGCCGATGGCGCCGCCGGTCGCGCTGCGCGAGCGCCTGCGCGAGGACGCGCGGGCGGCGCTGGCCCTGGGCTTGGCCGTGGCGCTGGACAGCCTGCTGGCGCGCGGGCGCGCCCACGCCGGACTCAACCCGCGCGCGCTGGCCGCCAGACTGGATATCGGTGTGGATGTGCTGGCCCTGCTGGAGGAGCGCCACGTCGCGCCCAACACGATCGCCACGCCGTTTCTGTCCCGCCTCTCAGACGTACTCGGAGCCACGGCGGACGCCGTGCGCGCCTACCTGGCGGGGCCGCCGCTCACCGTCGCGCGCGGGGTCGCCTACCACGCCCCTAAGGGCCACACGCCGGCGCGACAGGTGTCGTTCGCCGAGGCCATCGCCGGTAGCAACCTGACGACGGCGGAGCAAAAAGCGCGCTGGCTCGCATCGGAGGAGCGCGGCGAGTGAGAGGGCGCTATCTGCCGGCACGCTATGCTGGCGGTTTGGTGAAGGCGTGAAACTTGGCGCGGGAGGATGGAGGCGATGGCACAGGCAACAGGGTGGAAGACGGCCGCGGGTCCGACGTTGGGGCGCGCCTCCGGGGGAACCCAGGGAGATGCCTCCCCCCAGATCCCCGCCATCCACGGCGCGTGCGGGCAGACAGGCTCGGCCGCCCGACAATGCACAGACCATGGCGGAGGATACCGTTGCCCGGCGCGGTGTGGGAGCACGCGGAACGCACGGAGCAGCGCCTGGGCGAGACTGAACAACAGCTAGCGCGAGAGGCGCGGCGGCGCGCCGAACTCGAGGAGGAGTTGCGCCGGTTGCGCGCGCAACATGGCGAGTCGGACGAGCAGAGCATAGACGGGTAGAGTATTCATGGACCCCTGGCAGGACATCCGGCGACGGGCGCGGGAGACGCGGGCGCTGCTGGGCGTGGGCTACGCCGGCGCCCCGGCCCAGACAGTGCTCGACGCGCTGCTCCGGCACTGGGACATCGCGCTCGACCTCGTCGCGCCGGAGCACCCCTTGCTGCGCGGTGCGCGCGCGGCCTGGCGCGAGGAGTACGGCCTCGTGATCGTCGACGGGACGCTCTCCCCGGCCGAGCGGTCGTTTGCCGTCGCCCACGAGCTCGGACACCGCGTCTGCCACCCCGGTGGTTGCCTGTGCGAACCGGCCGACATCGACGACGAGGCGCTGCCCGTCGCGCTCCCGCTCGGTGAGGGCCGCGTCTGGGGCTACAACCCGCGCCAGGCCCGCGAGGTCGAGGCCAACGTCTTCGCCGCCGAGTTGCTGGCCCCCGCGGCCGGCCTGCGCGCCCTCTTCCTGGCTGGCTCCGACTATCGCACCCTCGCCGACCACTACGGCGTCACAGCGACCTGCGCGCTCAACGGTCTCGCCGGCGCGGTCCTCGGCGGAGAGCCCTCACCCCCAGCCTCTCTCCCACGCCTCCCGCGCGCGGGAGGCGTGGGAGAGAAGAGTTCTCCTATGTACAAAGACGGCCCCGGTTTGGGTGAGGGCCTCGACGAGAGCCAGCGGCGGGCGGCGGAGACCGGGGCGGCGCGCGCGCTGATCGACGCCGGGCCCGGCACCGGCAAGACGCGCACTCTCGTCGCGCGCGTCTTGCGCCTCCTCCAGACCGCTGGCGTCCCGGCGCACGAGATCCTGGCGCTGACCTTCTCCAATCGCGCCACCGACGAGCTGCGCGAGCGTCTAAGGGCGGCGGGGCCCGAGACGGCCGGCGTGGTCGTGAGCACCTTCCACGGCTACGCCCTCGACGCCCTGCGGCGGTTCGCCCCGCAGGCCGGCCTGCCCGATGGCTTCCGGGTCGTCGACGACGTGGACGCGGCCATCATGATGGAGGAGGCGATCCCCGCCCTCGATCTGAAGCGATACACGCACCTGGCGCGGCCGGCCCTATACCTACCCGCGATCCTGCAGGCCGCGGGCCGCATGCGCGACCTGCTGCTGACGCGCGAGGATCTCGCCCTGGTCACCCGGGATACGGACGCGGAGGAGCAGGAGCAGGAGCAGGAGCAGGGGCAGGGGCAGGGGCAGGAGCGGGGAGACAGGGACGAAGACGAGCGCGCCGCCCTGGATGAGACGCTGCGGCTGCTCGCATCGTACGACGAGCTACTCGCCGCGCGTGGGCTCGTCGACTACGGGGGCCTCATCGCCCGCGCCGTCGATTTGATGCAATCCAGTCCGGCCGCCGCGGCGTCGCTGCGCGGCGGCATACGGCACGTCCTCGTCGACGAGTATCAGGATGTGAACCGCGCCAGCGCGGTGCTGCTGCGCGAGCTGGTGGCGGGCGGCGCGCACTTGTGGGCCGTCGGGGACGCGCGCCAATCGATCTACCGATTTCGCGGCGCCGAACCGCGCAACCTCGCGGACTTCGAAAAGGACTTCCCCGGTGGGGTGCGGCTCTCGCTGGAGCGCAACTACCGCGCGACGCCGGCCCTCGTCGACGCCATCGCCACCGTGGCCGCGAGGATTACAGGCTCCAGGCCGGCCTGGCAAGCGTGGCGCGATGGCGCCGTGGACGCGGCCGGCTATCCCGGGGACGGGGAGGTGACGCTGGCCGTCGCGCCAGACGGGGCGTCCGAGGTGGCGGGGATCGTCGACGACATCGCCCGCTCGATCGCCACGGGACGGCCGCCCGATGAGCACGCCGTCCTGTGCCGCACGCATCGCCAGGCCACCAACGTCGCGGCGGCGCTCGAGGCCGCCGGCCTGCCCACCTCCTACCTCGGCAGCCTGTTCCTGCGCCCCGAGATCAAAGACCTGCTGGCGTTCCTCGAGCTCTGCCATGGCCTCGACGGGTCGGCGCTGCTACGACTGGCCATGTGGCCCGAGTACCGCCTGGACCGCGGGCGCGTGGTGGAGCTCGTGGGAGCCGCGCGGGAGCGGGGCGCGCCCTTCCCGGCCGCGCTGGGCGAGGCCGGCGTGACATCCGGCCTGACCGTCGAGGAGCGCGGGAGGCTGGGCCGGCTCGCCGCGCACGTCGAGGCGGCGCGCTACTACCCCGACCCGGCCTCCGTCCTGCTCCATTATCTCTTCAGCGACGCGCCGTACCTGCGCCGCCTGCTGCGCGACGACTCCCCGTCCGCGCGGCAGGCCGCGGCCGCGATCTTCCAGCTGATCGTGCTGGCGCGCGGCTTCATGGCGCGCCCCCTGGCGGGTCCCGCCGATGGCGCGACGCACGCCTTCCTGCGCTATGCGCGTCGCCTGCTCGCCGAGGGCGAGGCCGCGGTATCGCAGGCCGCGGCCGCCGTGCCCGGCGCGGTCAACCTGCTCACGGTCCACGCCAGCAAAGGGCTCGAGTTCCCCGTCGTCTACATGCCTAACCTGGCGCAGGGGCGCTTCCCGCCGCGCGCGCGCGGCGGCGTGCAGGTCGCGCTCCCGGCCGCGCTCGCGCGCGACCCGCGCGCCGACGCCGAGGAGGAACACAACCTATTCTTCGTCGCGGTGAGCCGTGCGCGAGACCGGCTCGTGCTCAGCCGCGCCGAGCGCTACGGCGGGCGCGCCGCGCGGGAGTCCGATCTGCTGGGCGCGATCCGCGGCGCCGCCGCACTGCGGGAGGTAACGTGGCCGGTCGTCGCGGCGGACGGCGATGCGGCCGAAACGCCGGAAGCTGGGCGCCTCGACGGGTGGCGCGAGGGGGCCGGAGCGGCGACCAGCCGCGACATCGCGGTCATGCTGCGCTGCCCGTCCCTGCACTATTATCGGGGGGCCGGCCTGCGCGGCGACGACGACCCGCGCGGCTATCGCCTGTTCGCCCAACTGCTGCGGGACGGCATCGCCACCCTGCGCGCGTCGCGCGGCGGCGTCGCATGGCCCGCCTCGCCGGACGAGGCGGAAAAACAGTTCGCGGACCGATGGGAGGGGCGCTGGCCCGACGGCGACGCCCTCGCCGCCTGGTACGGCGCCGTGGCGCGTCGGGCGCTGCGTCGCGTCTACCACGACATCGCTCGCCAGGGGAATACACTGGAGGGCCAATACGCCCGGGAGCAGGCCGTCGACCTCGACGGGCGCCGGGTGAGCGTGACGATCGACGCCGTGGAGGAGATCGACGGCGTGACGCACGTCATCCTGGAGCGCGCGACGCGGCGCAACGACGACGCCACCGGGACCGCGGTCGCCCTCTACGCCGCGGCGGCGCGCGCCCTAACCACAGCAGGGGCCGAGCCGCCGGTGCTCATCCGCTATCTGGACAGCGGCGAGACCCGCGCCGTCCCGGACCCGGGGCGCGTCCTGACCAAGCACGGCCCGCGCCTGCGCACGGCGCTCGATCAGTTGAAGCGAGGCGAGTACCCCTCCGCGCCCCACGACGACGCGGAGTGCACGCGCTGCCCGCTCGTCTTCGTGTGCCCCCGCTAACCAGGCCGATCCTCCCCTCCACGCCAATTCGGGAGTGCCAAAGGACTAATCAAGATAGTCGACGATTTCGACGCTCCTCTCGATGACTTGAGAGATTACGAGGGGTGAAGCTCCTCCTCGATACGCACAGCTTTCTATGACGGGGTCTCAGTCGAGGGAGCGTTGCCCCACACGGTCACGCGGTGGTCGCCGCGCTGGCCTTCCCACAGCTTGACGGTGCAGGTGCGGCGCAGCAGGTTCTTCCAGAGCTGGGCGTTGGCGAAGGTCTCCTCGTCGGCGCTGAACAGCGAGAAGATCGACTGCGAGGCGACCAGGATCATCTTGCGCTTGGCGCGGCTGAGCGCCACGGTCAGGCGGCGCGGGTCGAGCAAAAAATCGCTCGCGGCCAGCAGGTAGGCGGGCTCGCTCTCCGTCGCCCCCACTACGATGGCGACGCGCTCGCCGCCCTGGAATCGCTCCACCGTGTCGACGGCCGAGAGCGTCACCGCCCCGGTCGTCGGGTCGCGCCGCACCAGCGCCGGCACGGCCTCCTGCAGCGCGGCCCGTTGCGCGCGGTGCGGCGCCACCACGCCCAGCCCGTGCTCCGCGTCGAGGTTGTAGGTGTCGCCGTCGGCCAGCGCCTCGAGCACCGGCGCGATCAAGCTCCCTTCGAAGGGGTTGCGCTGCCCGCTGGACTCCTCGTCGTGCACGACCACGACGATGGGGTGCGCGGGCGCGAGCACGGCGGCGACGAAAGGGTCCTGGTGCGCGAACGGGGGCAAGAGCTCGCGCCTGTGCGAGTGGTAGGCGATGCCGTCCTTGCGGTAGATCTCCTCGCGCAGGAACGCCGCCATGTCCCTGTGCAGCCGGAAGCTCTCCGCGAACTTGATCATAGGAGGCCGCCGCTCCAGCAGGGCCAGGAAGAGCGACTCGTAGGAGCGGTACGAGCGGAAGGTGCGCCGCGGCTCGACGGACCAGTCGTGCTTGACGATGGGCGGCATCTGGCGGTGGTCGCCCACGACGATCAGCGCGCCCGATCCCTTGAGCGGCAGCGCGGCCATGGCCGCCTCGGGCAGGTTCATCTGCGAGGCCTCGTCGAGCGCCAGCAGGTCGCACACGTCGTGGCCGAACAGGTTGTCGGGCCAGCGCTCTTTGACCATCTGATAAATCGCGCCCGGCGTGGCAGCAACGACGCACCAGCGGCCGGCCATGATGGCGTCGACGTTGCGCGGCTCGTCCGGCGCGCGCTCCTCCGCCCGGCGCAGCGCCGCCACGCCGTCCGGCACGCCGCCGCGCGGGCGGGCGCGATAGAGCGGCAGATCGAACAGACGCGGGTCGATGTATCCGGCCACGGCCTCGGGGTGGCGCGCCGCCAGCGTCCGCAGCAGGTCGCGCACGCGCGCGACGTTATCCAAGAGCACGTCGGTGGCCGCGTGCGTCTTGCAAGAGAGCAGGGCGCGGCAGTCCTGGCCTGCGGCCATGGCGCCCTGGAGCCGGGCGAAGAGGGCGAAGGCAGTCGCGTAGCTCTTGCCGGTCCCGGGAGGACCCTGCACCAGCAGCGCGGGCGTGTCGCCGTGACCACCGATGTAGGCGCGCTTGCTCTCCTCGAAAGGGTGCAGCAGGCCGGCCGCGCGCAGGCGGTCGAGCCCCTCCAGGAAGCGCGCCTGGCCCGCGGCCGCCGCGGCCGGCCACTCCACGCGCGCCCCGTCGAGGGAGAGGAGCCGCTCGTAGAGCGCGTTGGGCTTGCCCGCGCGCAACCCCTCGGCGACCTTGGCGCACCAGTAGCCGTACCAGTTGTTGGGGTCGCGGTCGAGCGTGTACTCGCGCTCGCTCAAGGGCTGCGCGACGGAGGGGAACACGAAGCCGCGCGACCACGCGCCCCCGCGCGACTCGCGCAACTCGACCTCCACGAAGCCCGCCGTGGCGCGGCCGCGCGCGTCCCGCTCCACCGTGATGCCCAGGATCTGCCCGCGCACGCCGTAGAGCATCTGCTTGGGCGTCGGCGTGAACAGGGCCTGCTCGTCGGCGGGCAGGCGCGAGTCGACGGTGGCGCGCGGGCACAGGACGACCCCGTCGCCGGCGCGCAGGGTCGAGAGCGCCAGCGCCTCGTCGAGGTCGCAGTCCAGGCCGCCGCACTCCAGGCGGAGCCTCACGCGCAGCCCCTCCTGCGACCACGCGGTCTCCTCGCGCCGCGCGGGGGTCAGCTGGACGCGCCTGGCCGCGGGGTTGTCCGCCCGATACTCCGCGTAGTGGCGCTCCTTGAGGGCCGCGCGCTCGGTGTTCTCGCGGTTACGCTCCGCCACGCCGGGGGCCTGGTCTCTCTCGATGTAGCGCGCGGTCAGTGTTTCGCCGGCGAGGACGCGGCGCTCGGGCGGAGCCAGCCGGGCGCGCTTCCACTCGGCGAGTTCGACATGCCGCTCCACGGTCACGAACTCATCGATGGCCTGCGCCAGCGTCGGCGCGCCCTCGGCGACGTGGTTGAGCGCGGGCAGGTCGAACGATGTCTTCTCGGTCTGCTTGTTGCCCGCGAAGTCGGCCGCGACCCATTCCAGCGCCTCGAGCCGGCGGGCGTGGAAGCCGGCCAGCAGCTCGGGCGTCGCGCCACGGTAGGGCGCGAACAGGTCGGGCTCGCCCAGCCCCGGCGCGCGCAACTCGCCCCAAGCCGCGTAGGCGTACTCCAGCGGGACCCCGCTGTTGAAGCGGGCGCGCGCCGTGTACCAGGACGGCTCGCCCGCGCCCCCGGGCGCGTCGCGGTCGAGCTTGCCCCACCAGTCGAATTGGCGCGCGCGGAAGAGGCTTCGGTAGGGGGCGGGATTGTTCCAGTCGAAACGCAGGTAGGCGGCGACGGCCGGCAGGGATTGGCAGAGCATGGGGTAGTTCTTGAGCTCGCGGATCTCCTCGGAGAGGAACGTGGCGACGGGCGAGTCGAACGCGGCTAGCGCCGTGACGAAGTCGTAGAGCGGCGTGGCCCCGAGCACGGCCTCGGCGTGGCGGCCCAGCCCCTCCAGCAGCGCGCGCTGATCGGAGCGGTCGTAGAAGATTAGGTGGACCGGCGCGCGCGGGCGCCCGTCCTTGTCGGGCGCGGCCAGTTCCACGATGGCCCGGATCGTGTCCGAGGTCCAGCGCAGGAACAACGCGCGCTCCACCTCGTCGCCTTCGGGCGGCCCCTCGGTCAGGCGCACGACAGCCCGCCGGCGCGCGGCCACGGGCGCGCCATCCTCGCAGGCGACGACGAGGGCGCCGAGCATATATACGCGGTCGTGCAGGTAGTCGTGCTGCGCGTCGATGTAAACGCGCACGATGTTGGGGTTGTGCGCGGCGTCGCTGTAGGGCAGCGAGCCATAGCCCTTGCTGGGGATGTAGGAAAGCGCGTCTATATCGTCGCCCTTCCAGCGGCGATAGCGCCGCGCCCGCTGCACCAGCTCGTCGAGCCGCGCCCCCACGGGCGGTGTCGCGGCCAGCCGCGCGACCAGCCCCTCCTGTCCCGGCGCGGCCACGAACTCACGCGGGTCCGCCTCTATCTCGGGCCCTGTCCTCGCAATCCCCGCCGGATCTATGCCCACCGGGACGCTATCCGGCGTGCGACGCCCACCTCCTCTCCCTGCCTCAGTGGGGACGCCGATGCCCGGAGCGGAAACGGGGACGGGGACGGGGACGAGCGCGGCGCGCGGCCCTTTGAGCGCGGCCAGGGCGCGCACGGTGGTCAGGCCGGACGCGCGCAAGACGCTTTTGTCGCGGCTCGAGGTGTGGGGGAGCAGCGAGAGATCGTCGCGCTCGGCGCTCCACTTAGAGCAGAACTCGTTGTAGAGGCAGCCGTCGCACTTGTGGGTGAGGTGATACGGGATGTCCTCGAAGGGGGCTGCGGCGACACGCGCGGCGGTCGACGCGCGATCCGTTACGAGGTCGCGCACCGCATCCCGGTAGCTCTCGCCGTCCTCGACGAGCTCCAGCAACCCCTCGCCCTCGCCCTCGCCCGTCCCCAGGTAGCGATCGGCCTGCGCGCGCTCGACCGCGCGCCGCGCGATGTCCTCCGCGCGCTGTCCGAAAGCCGGCGCCTCCACCGGGTCGGCGCCGGGAGGCCCGTATGCGGGGGCGGGATCGGCGCCGGGGGCGAGGGTGGGTCCGCGGTAGAGCACGCCCATGTCGATCGCGTCGCAGGCGACGCCCTCCCGCGCCAGCAAGCCCGCCAGCATCTCGTGGTAGAACGCGACCTGCAGCCGGTGCTCGACCTTGACCGCCGTAGAGCTCTTGATGTCGGCGACGAGCGCGCGCAGCGCCCCATGCTCGTCGCGCGCCAGACGCAGGATGTCGACGTCGCCGCGGATCAGCCAGCCCGCCACCTCGACCTCGAGCCGGGCCTGGAACAGCACCAGCGTCGCGCCGGGGTCCAGGCGACGCGCCAGCCGCGCGACCCGCTCGTTGTCGTGCGGACGCCCGCCGTTCGCCGCCCCCTGGCCAGCCGCGCCGCCGGAGAAGCCCGCCGCGCCCAGGTCGAGCGCGGCCCCGTGCGCGGCGATGGACTGCTCGACGCGCTCCTCGAAGCGCGCGCCGGAGCGCGTCAGCAGCGGCGGGATGGCCTGGGCCGCCACGCCGTAGTCGGCCAGGAAGCGCCGGCCGCGCGCCCGCTCGTGCAGGCGCAGGCGCAGATAGCGTCCGCACTGCTCCAGGCGGATGTACTGGGCCACGTCGGTGGGGGACATCTTGCGGACGCCCGTGGCCGCGTACTCGTCCCCCGCCGCCGCGCGTCGCGCGACTACCTTGCGCATCCTCGCCCTCTCCGTTCGCCGCCCATACGACTAGCCGTCTCTCCATGATAATGCTGCGCCCGCGTGGATGCGCGCCGTCGTGCACATGTCAAGCCTCGAAGGCGCTACTGACGCAGATGGCCACGCGCGCCGTGGCCGTGGCCGAAGCCCTCGGCCTCGACGCTGCGGAGGTGGGAAGATCGGTCGCAGGGCTACGATGATGTAAGCTACAAAACGTAACCCGCGTCAACGTTCGACGCGGTTAGGAGGAGTATCGATGGCAGAGCTCACCCCCATCACGGTCGCCTACGGCGACGGCATCGGCCCCGAGATTATGGACGCGACTCTCAAGATCATCACCGAGGGCGGCGCGCGCATCGCCCCCGAAACGATCGAGATCGGCGAGAAGGTCTACCTCAACGGCAACAGCGCCGGCATCGAGCCCGCCGCCTGGGAGTCGCTGCGTCGCACCAAGGTTTTCCTAAAGGCCCCGATCACCACGCCGCAGGGGGGAGGCTTCAAGAGCCTCAACGTGACCACGCGCAAGATGCTCGGCCTCTACGCCAATGTGCGCCCCTGCGTCGCCTACGCCCCCTTCGTCAAGACGAAGCATCCCGGCATGGACGTGGTGATCGTGCGCGAGAACGAGGAGGACCTCTACGCCGGCATCGAGTACCGCCAGACTCAGGATGTGATGCTGGGGCTCAAGATCATCAGCCGGCCGGGCTCCGAGAAGATCATCCGCTACGCCTTCGAGTACGCGCGGCGCAACAACCGCAAGAAGGTGACCTGCTTCGTGAAGGACAACATCATGAAGTTCACCGACGGCCTGTTCCACCGCGTGTTCGACGAAGTCGGCGAGGAGTACCCCGACCTGGAGAAGGAGGTCTGGATCGTCGATATCGGCGCGGCCAAGATGGCCGACACGCCCGAGGCCTTCGACGTGATCGTGATGCCCAACCTCTACGGCGACATCCTCTCCGACGTGGCGGCGCAGATCGCTGGCTCGGTGGGTCTGGCCGGCTCGGCCAACATCGGCGAGCACGCCGCCATGTTCGAGGCCATCCACGGCTCGGCGCCGCGGCGCGCGGGTCAGAACCTCGCCAACCCCTCCGGTTTGTTGTTGGGGGCCGTCCTGATGCTGGCCCACATCGGCCAGCCCGACGTGGCCGAGCGCGTGCACAACGCCTGGCTGCGCGCGATCGAGGACGGCATTCACACCTACGACATCTATAAAGAGGGCGTCAGCAAGGAGAAAGTCGGGACCAGAGAGTTCGGCGAGGCCGTGGTGGCGCGCCTGGGCCAGAAACCGCAACAATTGAAGGCGGTGGAGTACCGCTCCGGCGCGGCCCAAACGGCGAGCGATACCACGAGCGACGGGCTCCGAGCCGAGAAGAGGCTGGTCGGCGTCGACGTGTTCCTCGACCGGCCCGGCGCGCGAGCCGACGAGGTCGGCGCGATGCTGCGGCGGCTCGACGGCGATGGCCTTGCCCTGGAGCTCATCAGCAACCGCGGCGTCAAGGTGTGGCCGAACGGCTTCCCCGAGACCTTCGTCTCCGACCAGTGGCGCTGTCGCTTCCTCGGCCAAAACGGGGGCGGGGTGGGCCACACGCAGGTCGTCGGGCTGCTCGGTCGCGTCGCGGAGGCCGGGCTCGACTTTATCCAGGCGCAGAACCTCTACACCTTCGACGGCAAGGAAGGCTACTCGCTGGACCAGGGCCAGTAACGGGGCGCGTCCTACCCCACCCCGCGACACCCCGCGACACCCCGCGGAAAGATGAACAATCCCCCGATCGTGAGGGCGATCCGGGGATTGTCCGCGTGATAGGCCTCGAACAACCGGCTCGCGTCGGCCCGAATCCTGCCTTATCCGTGCCCACAGTCTGGTCATCGCGCCGCGCGCGACCTAGCCGATGGAGAGCAATATGAGTCAGGTCAACATCAACACTACCCCACCGCCGCCGCCACCGCCGCGAATGCCGTCGCGCGCGCCGATCTACGTGTTCATCGGCCTGCTGGCTGTCTTGCTGCTGGGCGGCCTGGGCGTGTACGCCGCCAGGCGGGCGAATCATCAGAGCGGGGCCACGGCCACGGCCACGGCCCCCGCGGCCGCGACGGCCACGGCCCTTGTCCAGGACGCCGGGGGAGCGACCGCGACAACGGCGCCCGTATCGGGGGCGGCCACGAACACGGCCGCGCCAGGCGGCGGCGCGAGCGGCGCCGGCGCCACCGCGACGCCGGCGCCGCGGCAAACGCCCACCAACCCCACCGCCCTGCGCGTCGCGTCGGGCTCCTGCACCGCGCATCGCATCACCTGGACCTGGTCAGGCGCGCAACGCGCCAGTTCCTATGACCTCGTGCTCTACGACCCCGTGTCCGGCAACACCGTCAAGGACACCAGCGCCTCCGCGCCCTCCTACGCGCTCGGCGCCGACCCCGGCGCGACCGTCGCGCTCAAGGTGCGCAGCCGCAATAGCGCGGGGACCGCGCAGGGTTATTTCACGCCCGGCAGCGTCGGCCGCGTGCCGCCGCACCTGGCGAACCCGACCCATGTAACGGCCACCGTTACCGGCCATCAGGTCGAGTGGTCCTGGCCCGCCGTGCCGCATGCCACGGCCTACGACCTTGTGATGTACCACTACGACGGTGGCGCGCCCCGCACGGACATCTCGACCCGCGTGGGTCAGGCTCACTGGGGCACGCCCGTTACACCCGGCGTCACCTACCATCTCAAAGTGCGCGCCTCCGGCCAGTGCGCCCCGTCCACCTACTACAATGCCTCGGCGAGCGCCATCGCGGGCGCGACGCCCACGCCGGCCGCGCGCTAGTCCCCGGGCGCCTGGTGGGAATCGTGGGAATGGCCTCGGCTCCCCATATCGGGTAGGGCCGGGTGGCCCCGGCCCGCGAAGCAGGGGCTATAGCCCGCCGGCCACGACCTTGCCGTCGACGATGGCGCAGATGACGCGGGCCTGTCCCAGCGCCTCCGCGCCCGCGAAGATGTCCGCGGAGAGCGCCACCATGTCCGCCAGCGCGCCGGGGACGAGCGAGCCCCTGGAGGTTTCCTCGCCCGTCGCGGCCGCCCCGCGCGTGTAGGCGCGCACGGCATCCTCGACCGAGAGGGCCAACTCGGGATACCAGGGGTCGCGCCCGTCGCCGCGCCCGTGCCGCGCGACCGCCGCGTAGAGGCCGGCCAGGGGGTCGCACGTCTCGATCGGCGCGTCCGAGCCGAAGGCCAGCGTGGCGCCACCCTCCAGGAGGGGACGCCAGGCGTAGGCGGTGGCGCAGCGGCGCGGCCCCCAGTAGCGCATGGCCGTGTCGCGGTCATCGACGAGGTGGATGGGCTGCATCGAAGCCACGATGCCGTGCGCGGCGAAGATGGGCAGATCGTCGGCGTTCAGCGCCTGGGCATGCTCCACGCGGTGCGGGGCCGCCGCGACGCGCGGGACGGCGGCCAGGGCGCGCAGGGCCGTGCGATTGGCTCCGTCGCCGATGGCGTGGATGGCCGTCGCGATCCCGCCCGCGGCCGCCCGCAACGCGGCGTCGCGCAACTCCTCGCCCGAGAGCGTGGCGATGCCGCGATTGTTCGTCCCCTCGTAGGGCTCGAGCATCGCGGCTGTCTGCGAGCCGAGCGTGCCATCGGCGAAAAGCTTGAGGCTCCCATCGCGCAGCCACTCGTCACCCCTGCCCGTGGCGCGCCCCTCCGCCAATGCGTCGTCCAGCTCGGCGTAGGCGATGTGCGACACCACGCGCAGGGACAACCGGCCCTGATCCCGCAGGCGGCCGAGCGCGCGGTAGACCGCGCTGTCCTCGAAGGTCCCGACGCCGGTGAGCCCCGACGCCAGGGCGTGCGCCATGGCCCGTGCGAGCGCCTCCTCGGCCTCGTCGGGGGTGGGCGGCGGCAGGATGTCGTAGACGGCCTTGGTAGCGTTCTCCTTGAGCACACCGGCCGGCTCGCCGTGCGCGTCGCGCGCGATCTCGCCTCCCGGCGGATCGGGCGTGTCGCGCGCGATGCCCGCCGCGCGCAGGGTCGCCGTGTTGACCCACAGCAGGTGCCCGTCCTTGCTGGCGATGGCGACGAGACGGTCGCCCGTGACCGCGTCCAGGTCCGCGCACGCCGGCCAGCGCCCCTCGGGCCAGCCGTTCTGATTCCAGCCGCGCCCGATAATCGGCTGGCCGGGCGGCAGCTCTCGATGATACAGGGCGACACGGTCCACGCAGGCGGCCAGACTCGGCAGGCCGGCCAGATCGACGCGCCCGAGGGCAAGGCCGAGTCCCAGCAAGTGCAGATGCGCATCGATCAGTCCGGGCACGACGGTATGGCCGCCCAGATCGACGAGGTCGCGCCGCGCGCGGGCCAGCGCCTGCAGCTCATCCGAGCGGCCCACGGCTACGACGCGCCCGCCCGCGCAGGCCACGGCCTCGACGAGCGGCCGCGCCGGGTCCAGCGTATAGACGGCGCCGTTGAGATAGACCGTTACCGTCTCTGCCAATGGATTACGAATGCGTGCGCGCGGCGGCATCGTCGACGGCGCGCCCCCCGACCGGGAAGTCGTGCTCGCCGCCGTGCACCCACTGGCCGTTGCGTTGCAGGCAGTAGTACTCGCGGCCGTCCGAGTCGGTATAGGCGAGGGTCACCTGGGGCTCGCCGAGGGGATCGCGCTGGCCGAGGAACGAGCGGTTGAAGGCGCGCTCCGCGATCGCGGCTTTGCGGCAGGCGAAGAAGTCCATCCAGCAGTTGGCGGCCGAGCTGCCAGGCCGCGCGCAGATCTCCTCGCCCTTCTCGGGGATGCCGCGCGGCGGGCTCACGTTGTACTTGGTGCAGGTCGCCAGGCCATACTGCACGGGCGTCGTGCCGTGCGGCGCGTTCGCCTCCAGACGGGGACAGCCGCCGGTGCGGGTGGGTGGTTCGTGCGCGGACATCAGCGATCCTCCCCGGCGCGCGGGCCGCTCAAGCTCTCCCCGGCGCGGGGCGTCACGATCTCGGTGTGGTCGGTCGTCGGCTCGCCGCGCAATAGGTTGTGGCCGCACCAGCGGTTGGTGCAATGGAAAAAGGGCTGCCGCACCTCCACGTCCGGGCTCGGGTGCAGCACACGCACGTCCGGGACCATCGGCGAGCCGCAGGCCGGGCAGGCCGAGCCGTCGGACGACCGGGCCGGGCGGTTGAACATTTTGGTCAGTAAGCTCATGTAGTCTCCAATAGTCAGTAGTCAGAAGGTTTCGAGACCTGATGGACCTGTTTCGATCCACCGGCCGTTGACTACGTTGACTACATTGTACGGCAGGAGCCTGTCCGTCCGTGCGACACATCCATCTATCCGCCGAGGACGTACTGCATGCCGCCGACCTGGCGCGCGAGGCCCTTGAGCTCCATCATAGACAGCGCGCTGCTGACCTCTGCAACGGGCAGCGCGCTCGCCCGCGTCAGCGCGTCGATGTGCTGAGGCTCCGGCCCCAGCAGGGCTATCAACCGGCCCTCCGTACTGTTCGCCGGCAGGAGCTGCCGCATCTCCAACTGCTGCGGGACCATCTGCAGCTGCAGCTCGGTCAGCACGTCCTCCGCCGAGGTGATGAGCTTGGCCCCGCTGTCGCGGATCAGCCGGTTGGCGCCGATCGAGCCGCGCGCGAAGATGCTGCCGGGCACGGCGAAGACCTCGCGGTTCTGCTCCAGCGCCCGCCGCGCCGTGATCAGGGCACCGCTCTTCTCGCCCGCCTCGATCACGACCGTCCCGAGCGAGAGCCCGCTGATGAGCCTGTTGCGCGCCGGGAAGTTGCCCGACTCCGGGGCGGAGCCCACGGGGTACTCGGAGAGGAGCGCGCCGTTCCCCGCGATCTCGGCGGCCAGGGCGCGGTGCGCGTGCGGATAGATGACGTCGACGCCGCAGGCGAACACGGCCAGCGTGCGCCCGCCCGCCTCCAGCGCCGCGCGGTGGGCCAACCCGTCCACGCCGCGCGCGAGGCCGCTCACGATCGTCACGTTGTGCCTGACCAGGTCCGTCACCAGGCGGTGCGTCACCTCGCGGCCGTACGGCGACACGTCGCGCGTGCCGACCACGGCCACGGCCCACTCGTCCTGCGGCAACAGTTCGCCGCGCGCGTAGAGGACAGGCGGCGCGTCGTAGATGTCGGCCAGGCGAGCGGGATAGCCCTTGTCGGCGAGGGTGTGCGCCTCGACGCCAGCGCGCTCGAGACGCTCCAGCGCCCCCGCCACGTCAATCGAGGCGCGCGCGGCGACGGCGACGTGCGCGACCTTCGGCTCGATGCCCGCGTCGATCAACCCGGCCGCCGGGGCATGCCAGGCGCGCTCCATGTCGCCGAACCGCTCGACGACGCGCCGCATGCGCTGCGCGCCGATGCCCGGCAACTGCGAGAAGGCGATCCAGTAGGCGACGTCGTTTCTCATTAGTGCCCTTAGGCATGGTTCACTCGACGCTCGGTCAAGCTTGACAGTTTAAGCCACCGACAGGCACAACACTGTCAAGCTCGTTTGAACCATGTCTTAGCGATTAGCAGTTGGCATGTAGCTTTCCCGGGGTCGCCGGGCGCCGTTCGTTCTAGCCCTCACGTTACCACGATGTATGCGCAGTGGCGGCGTCTACGCCCGCGCCTCGAAAGCTAACAGCTAGGCGCTAATCGCTAATAGCTGGTCCGAGAGCGCAGGCATCTCCGCGAGGGCGCCGCGTAGGGCGCGCGTCTGCTGCGCGATGGCGTCGAGGAACTCGGCGCGTTGGTCGGGCGGTAGCAGGCCCGGCGGAACCGCGCCGAGCTTGGAGGGTACCGACTCCATGAACGTGGCCAGCCGCTCCAGGCGCGGCCGGTCGCCGTCGACGCGCTCGCGCGCCGCCGCGTAGAGCGCCTGGTCGTCCGGAGAGGGCTCGACCGAGGCAGGGGCAGGAGCAGGAGCGTCGCCTGCGCCCAGACGATCAGCCGCCTCCCGGACCTGGCCCAACACGGACGTCAGCGTCGTGACCGTCTTGCTCCACGCGGGGATATCCTGGCCCGTGCCTTTGGTGACCTGCGACGAGACGAAGCCGCGCGCGAAGAGCGGCAACTCCCCGATGCGGCGCTGCAGCTCCCCGATCGCGGACTCTATCTCAGCCAGGTTAGTGAGGACCGTCGTGGCCAATCGCACGGTCTGCTGATAGCGCGCTACCACGTCCGCCACGTCGTCCACGTCCGCCACGTCTGCCACGTCGTCTACATAGTCACCGTCGGTCATTGAGCCCTCCCCACACTAAACGCCGCAATTATAGCACTCTTGCCCGGCGCACGGCGCGCGGCGCGGTACGCGCCGCACGAGGCAAGGTCTGTGACGTCCCCGACCTCCTCCACCCCTGTGTCGCGTCGATCGCTGGCGCGAAGCCGCGGCCACCTCCCCGCGCCCCGACGAGCCGCCTAGCGCCATTTCAAACGACATAGTTTGATCTAGTGGATACTGAGGGCGTGGATCACAAGCCCCGACCCGGAGTATGCGCGAAAAAAAGCCAGGCGCGACCGCCTGATCCGGCTGGCCCAGGCGCACCCCGCCTGGCTGCCCGGCTTCGAGGATGAGGTTTGCATGAACCTCACCTCGTTCAGACAAAGGTCGTCCCGCTCCCTCTCCAGCCTACCGGCCTCCGCCCCTCCGCGCCCATGGCTATCCTAGGACGTTTGTGCTATATATGTAGCATGATTCGCCCGCGACACCGGCGCCGCGCCGGCCCCCGAGAGAGGAGATGCGCATGACCGCCGAGACCGTCGACACGCGAGGCGCCTTCGAGAGCGCACACAACCGCGCCGCCTTCATCGCCGCCCTGGAGGCGCTCGTCGCCACGACCGACCGCGCCGTCGCCGCCGGGCGCGTCGCCCCCGCGCAGGCCCCGCGTGCGGCGGGGCAGCTCGCCAAAGCGATGCGCACGCTGGACGGCGCTCCGTCTGATCCGACGACCCTGCTCGTCCATCTCACCGTGGCCCGTACGTTTCTCGTCGAGGGTGGGGGGCCGCCGCCCCTCGCACAGGCGCTGGGCGCGGCCATTGCACGCGTGCACCAACTCGCGCGTACGGCCCCCGAGGTGTTCCGCGAACGGCCAGCGGGGGTCGAGGAGGGGACGCACGCGCCGCGGCTCCTGCCGTGAGATCCGCCGCCCGCCCCCGTCGCCCGCCCCCATCGCCCGCCCCCGTCGCTCCCCGCCTGGCCCCGGCTCGGGCTGGCGATGCCCGCGAGCCGTCCCTACGCGCCGACGAATAATCACCTCGTCTTGCTAAGACGTATTTAGTGAGTGCTCAAGGGTCGTGTATGCCATCCATTTGTTTACATAGTCACTAGCAGTATTAGTTGTATCACTAGCCGATACCCTTTCCGCAAGCCGTAAAAGAATTTCTTCAAGGTTTTTGAGGCTATCGACATGGGGAGTGGTAAAACAAAGGGCAAATTGAGCGTCGCGTGTTTCCGTGAAAAGGCTGTAGGAAATGCCATCTAGGCTTATCCCTCCGTTTGCCGACCACACATCGAGGTGCTGCATGACGCGCGCAATCGGCCGAATCCAGTCACCCTCTATCGGCCCGAACAACCTTGCTGCCGGTTCCTCTTTGATTGCAAAAACGGCAAACTGTTGCTTGTCTGTAAGGAAGAATGCGAGACAAGCAGGGTTCATAAACGCGGGCCTGATCTCGGCCAGCCAAAGTTTCTCAACAATTAGCGTGTCGACTCTTAGGCCGCGCTCATCTCGACGGGCATGCCGCCCTGTACGCAAATCCTCTAAACCAAGAGCTTTCGTAACGATCTCAATAGTCCACGCGTTGATAATATCACTAACCGCTAGGGAATTCATCCTTGTCACCTACACTTCCAACATCCCTGAATGAGGTAGCGCAACTGCAGCAAGCACTGATACAGTTGCGACTACCCCGCCTATCTTGGAACGCCCTACTATCTCCTAAACTTACTCAAACTCCCATGCTCCAACAAGTAAGAACTGGCCTGGCCCAATGCCTTGAGTGCATTATAGTCGGCACCTGAGGGGCCTAAGGCGTTCACATCGTACGGATGGGTATGAACATACAAGTAATTGACGTCTTCGCTCAGTTGTATGGCTTTGTGAGCGCCGGACACGATGACCCTTTTACCATTGCTTAACTTGACAATGGCGTGTTCTTTCCCCCCCGTAAAAGTCAATTGCTTCAACTCGTTTAACAAATCGCCCACTCTTTCTCCTCGATTAATCTCTCGAAGATGACCATTCGGCCAGCGCGCCCGCCTGTCCCGCTGGCGAGTCGAATCGCTCCCGCGGCAGCTACCTTCACCTCAAACCTGGCTGCCTCACCTACAACCGGGAAGACTAGTGCAACATTGCTGGCTAGATCAACAAGGGCTAAACCTTTGAGAGCAAAATTGCCGTTCGGTTCGCCTAACGTGCTGAGATCATCGCCTATTAACAACATGTACACTGGGTTCTGAAATGAGGACTGTTGTGAATGACAAAAGAAGGACAATCCTATCCGGCAGAAATCAATAAATAGGCCTGTCGGATCTGAAGCATCGATGGGATCGTCGCAGACGTAGGCGTAGGTGCGCAGGCCGTCCTGCTCGCTCGGGTCGGGCTGTAGCCAGCGCCCCTCCGGGTCGTACGAGCGCACGCCCACCCAGTACCAGCCCAGCTCCTTGTCCCACCAGTAGCCCGCGTAGCGGAACGGCTGGGCCACTGTCTCGCTCGTGCCCTCGGGCAGCCCCTCGCCCCACGGGTCGTACGCGTAGCGGTCTACCACCGCCCCGCTGCTGTCCGTCAACGCCACGACGTTGCCGCGCCCGTCGAGCGCGTACCAGTAGCGGTCGGTCCGCGTGCCCCGTTGCCGCAGCAACTCCAACGGCGCGTTGTTGACCCCGTAGATGTAGGTGTCCGTGTAGCTGCCCGTGCTCTTGATCGAGCCGTCCAATCACAGGCCCTGACGGACGGTGGCAGGGGACCGACCTTAAAAGGTTCGTGCGAGGCTGTCCGCGGGCTGGTTCAGCGGGAAGGCGTCGGGCGCCGTGACCCTTCAGGGTCCGTGGCCTGCCCCCGTCCGTCAGGGCCAGGCTCGCTCACAATCGCGGGGCGCGCCCCCGCAGGCCAGGGCTCGTGAATTATTGCCCCGGACGTGGGGTACTCACTGGGCAGCGTAGCGAGCCGCCCCGCGCGCAAGGTCTGTGAATTGTCGGGGTGTCCACGCTCGTCTGCTCGTACGCCGCGTCGTTGGCGGGGGTCTGGGGGGAGGCATCTCCCCAGGTTCCCCCGGAGGGGGCGGGGGGGGCGAGGAGGAGAACCCGCGCGCGGGCGAGAGGGGCGCGGGGGCAGGTAGCCCTGGGCGCAGGGAGAGAGAGGGGCTCGGGAGACTTTTCACAGACCCTGCCCGCGGGCCGCGCGCGGGGATAAGGTTCTGCCGGGTATGGTACAATGGCGCGAGTGGCAGCAGCGGTCGCGCGTGTGACCGCTGCCGCTTGTGCTTGTCTAACGGCGCCTGGTCCGGTGTAGCTTTTCCTCTACCATCGACCAGTAGCTGCTAACTATTATGTCGGGGGGTCTCTTTTGGCAGTCAAGATCCGCTTGCGCCGCGTCGGCGCGAAGAAGCAGCCCAGCTACCGCGTCGTCGTCGCCGACAGCCGCTCGCCGCGCGACGGCCGCTTCATCGAGGTGATCGGCTTCTACAACCCGCGCACCAAGCCCACCACCATCCAGATCAACGAGGAGAAGGCCCGCAAGTGGCTCGGCAACGGCGCGCTGCCGACCGAGAGCGTAGCCTCGCTGCTCTTCCGCGCCGGCATCGCCGACCTGCGCTCGCCACGCTGGCGCAAGGAAGGTGATGTCCTCGGCGCTCCGGCGACAGCGGCTGCGCCGGCACCGGCGCCGGCGCAGCAGGCTCCGGCCGCCGTGGCCGAGGCCGCCCCGGTTGCCGCGGCTCCGGCTGAGGAGTCGCCGGTCGTGGAGGTTGCGCCGGTCGCCGTGGCCGTGGCTGCTACGCCGGCCGAGCAGACCGCGGACGGCGAACCCCAGTCCCTGCCCAGCGAGGACAGCGGCGCCATAGTCGCCGACACCGCTGTCGCGGGCGCGGATACTACGACCGCTTCGTAGACGGCCGGGACCGCGCGGGCCGTTACACTATAACGAGCGCGCACATCGCGCTCGCTATAGCCATCTACCAAAGGCTAACGGCTAATTGCTACCTGTCAACTGCTTGCGGAGGAGTCAGGGCGATGCGTGATCTTATCCTGTACGTCGCGCGGCAACTCGTCGCCAACCCCGACGCGGTGCGCGTGACCGAGATCGAGGAGCCCGCCTACACCGTCTACCAGCTCGAGGTCGCGCCCGAGGACGTAGGCAAGGTCATCGGACGCGGCGGGCGCATCGCCAATGCCCTGCGCATGCTCATCAAGACGGGCGCGGCGCGCCAGAACCGGCGCGCCATCCTGGAGGTCGTCTAGCCTCATGGCGAAGGCCGGCGACTGGCTGGAGATCGGCGCGCTGACCGCCCCATGGGGCCTGCGTGGCGAGCTGAAGATCAAGCTCGACGCCGACCCGTCGTACGTCCAGGGGATCGAGAAGGTGTACCTCGGCCCGGAGCGCCGCCCCTACGACCTGCACGGGCTTTTCCGGCGCGGCCGCTTCTACAGCGTGCGGCTCGGCGGCGTCGACTCGATAGAGGCCGCCGAGCCCCTGCGGGGGCTCGCGGTGGGCCTGCCGCGCGCAGACGCGCCCCCGCTCCCCCCCGGTACCCACTACGTCGGGGACGTGATCGGCCTGCGCGCCGTCACCACCGACGGCCGTGAACTCGGCGAGGTCGCCGACGTGATCATCACGAGGGCCAACGACGTCTACGTCGTGCGCGGCCCCGCGGGTGAGACGCTCATCCCCGCCATCCGCGACGTCGTGGTCGAGCTCGACCCCGCCGCTGGCCTCGTGCGCATCGAGCCGATGCCGGGCCTCCTCGACGAGTAACTAGTAGCCAGTAACCAGTAACCAGTAGTCAGAGGACTCGCGTGACACATTCATTATCCCCGTTACCACAAGCGGCCATCGCCGTCCGTCTTACTGACTACTGACTACTATGCGCATCGACATCCTCACTCTGTTTCCCAGCGTGTTCGAGAGCCCGTTCGCGCACGGGGTGGTGGGGCGCGCCATCGCGCGCGGCCTGCTCACGGTGGCGCCGCTCGACATCCGCGCCTTCGCCACCGACAAGCACCACTCCGTCGACGACTACCCCTACGGCGGCGGCGCGGGCATGGTCATGATGCCCGGCCCGCTCTTCGACGCCGTGGCCTCGCTGGCCCTGCCGGAGGGAACGCCGCTCATCCTGATGACGCCGCAGGGCCGCCCTTTCTCACAGGGGGTCGCGCAGGAACTGGCGGCGCACGAGCGCCTCGTGCTGCTGTGCGGCCACTACGAGGGGGTCGACGAGCGCGTGCGGACGCGCCTCGCCACCGACGAAATCTCCATCGGCGACTACGTGCTCAGCGGCGGGGAGATCCCGGCCATGGTCGTGTCCGACGCGGTGACGCGCCTGCTGCCCGGTGCGATGGACGAGGAATCGGGGCGCGAGGAGTCGCACGCCGCCGGCCTGCTGGAGTACCCGCAGTACACCCGCCCCGCCTCTTACCGGGGGCTGGAGGTACCGCCCATCCTGCTATCGGGCAACCACGCCGCCGTGGCCCGCTGGCGCAGGGAGCAGGCGTTGCGCCGCACCCTCGAGCGCCGGCCCGAGCTGCTGGAGCGGGCCGAACTCACGGACAAGGAGCGCGCGCTGGTGCGCGAGTGGCAGCAAGGGGACGCGCCACCCTAGTAGCCCGTCAAGCGATGTCTGGCGAGGTGGTATTCCCTGGGACCGCCACGGTCCCCGCCCTGGCGACGAGGGCGCTGGCGCTCTACCGCGACATCGACAATCCGCACGGTATAGCCGGCGCGCTCAGCTTGCTCGACGAGATAGCCCGCTGGCACGACGATACGGCATGCGTGTCACGAGTTGATTATGATCTCAGCCCTCTGGTCGATTCCGGGTGGGAATTCCTTGTCGACGACCGTCGTGTCGACGACCGCCGTGTCGACGACCGCCGTGGGTAGGATGATAGCGAACGCGCTCCGAGCGTCGCCATGGCTGCGGGAGGGGTCTGTCCCACGCGTCCGGGAGTGGCAGCGCGCCGCTCACGGCCGCGGCGACGACGACGATGAGGACGCTGCCCAAGACATCGATCGTGTGGTGCGCGCCGACG
>JAABUM010001890.1_pt1 | contig 29727 bp, 52 predicted proteins | sample 5559161 | NCBI WGS metagenome assembly JAABUM01 (sample SAMN10711868, study PRJNA513369) | rock metagenome | isolation source: Antarctica rocks | place: Antarctica: Victoria Land, Siegfried Peak nord
CCACATCAGCGGCGACCGAGCCATCCGGCACAGCGCCACATCGGCCTTCTATAGTGTCCTTGGCTGCGCCAGTCTACGGCCATGGGACATTTGCGCAAGCACTATCGCAAAGGACTCCGGCATGGCGCTGTGCCAGGTGGCCTGATCGCCGCTGCTGAGGGCGCTGCTATTCATAAGAAACAGACATATATCAACACGAGCCAGCTTGGCTCAACATGACCGCAGCACACACAATCGCCCGCCCTCTCACCGCGCAGGCAAGGGCAGCGGCGACAGCGGCGGCAGCAGCAGCCCGGCCGCGCAGGTGCTGCAGCTGCCGGGCACCCTGTGGTCGCAGTTCCGGCGCGGCGGCCTGGCGCAGGTGCTCGTCTCGGCGTGGGCGGGGCTGTGGCAGCTGGCGGTAAATTTAAAGGAGGGCTTTCTAGAGGTGAGAGCCCTAATGTGCAGATGGCTTCAGATCTGCATCCGAACTGGACCAGCTGGGTATGGGATGCTGCTAACTACACGTACCTTGGCCTATGCGCAACCGCAGTGGCTTGACTTGCTATGCAGGTGATGAAACTCGCCACTGGTGGGCGTGTTACTAGAAGGTGCACACGCGCTGTCACGCAAACAGCACATGCGGCTCATATTCATTTGTAGGAGTGAAACGTCCCGCGCGCTCCTTGCGCTGCGGCCTGTGCAGGTGGTCAGCCCGCCGCTGGTGGGCGTGTTCGTGGGCTGGCGGTCGGGCTGCTGGCTAATCCGCATTTACACCCAGAGTAGTTTCACCATCTTTACTAGTGGTGTTTTGTCGGGAATCTGCAGGTGTGAAACCGCCGCTGGTGGGCATGTTCCTGGGGTTGGCGGTCGGGCTGTATACTTGAATATTATGTATTTATAAGCATGAAACGTTTTGGACTACTGCAGGTGGTGAATGCACCGCTGGTGGGCATGCTCCTGGGCTTGGCGAACGGGCTATACAAGTGAATGTCATGCATCCACAAGCACGGAACTCATTGGGACTCTGCAGGTGGTGATTCCGCCGCTGGGGGGCGTATACCTAGGCGGTCACACACCGACAATGTGCATCTGTGAGCGTGCGGCTTCTTTGCACTTTCCTCGCAGGTGGTGAATCCGCCGCTGGTGGGTGTATTCCTGGGGCTGGCGGTCGGGCTGACGCCGCTCGGCGCCCTGCTCTTCCCGCCGGAGACGGCCACGGCCGCCAACTTCGTCGCAGCCATGCCCCGCAGGTGACCTGGGGCCGCATCTGGTACAGATGAGAAGCCCGAAACAGTCCGGTCCTGTGCCGATTGAGTGGACCATTGCCGCAGCAGCTCACCCAGGTCCCTCAATCACTTCAGCCACCTCCCCTCAGGGAAAGGCGTCAAGGCCCGGACCCTATGCGCCCACACTATTGCCCAATTGCATCATGCCGCTTTATTGCTGCCAAGGGGCGCACTGCCATGTCGATGCTTCCCTGTGCTTTGCCTAAATGATAGTGCAACTCTTCACAGGTGGGGCTTGGAGTTGACGCTGGTGGTGGGAGCGGCGCGCGCCGCGATGGACCTGCTCGCGACGCTCGGCGGCTCCACATTAGCAGTGTCCGCCATCGTGCTGGGCGCCTCCATGTTCCCGCCGAACGGTAACAGCGGCAGGGGCCAGGAGCCTCTGCGGCCGCCGGCGGCGGCGCGGTCTATTTCTGTGTCGGCCTCGACGGACCACCCGACGCGCTTCTCCTACGATCCCACCGCCTCCTACGACGGTGTGTTTTGTTTGCCAAACGCTGAATTACAATTAAAACCTGTTTGGTGTTCGTGTCCGCTTCCAACAGATAACCCGGGGGCTCCTTACCCACGACCCCACCGACTCCACGACGGTGAGTAGCTGGTGGCCTCGCTGCCAGATACAGGAGAAATGATCCCAAGGCAACGCTGCACGTCAACGAGACCGTTGGCAGCAGCGGCTCCCATGCATCAGCCCCAGCGACCTGGCGGAGAGGACGCTGGAGCGGCGGCTGCGGCGTGTGATGCTTTGTGCCGACTCATTTCCAACTTAATGCAAGACACTTTCATGTAAGTGCATCAAATCATGTCGAACTAGCCATGCAGAGGCCGGCAGCCTGGCAAGGTGGGAGGCGGGGGGACGATGGAGCGGCGGCTGCGGCGCACGCTGCTGCGTGCCGAACCCTCCCATGCCTCCGATCACCAGACCTGGCGAAACCTTGCCACGCGCTGGTGTTGCAGGCGCTGGCGGCGCGGCTCAGCGGGACGCTGGGGCGCTGGCGCTGCGGCTGCGTCGCTTTGCGCTGCTGCGTGCCAGAGACAGAACTTGCAACTCATTTCAAACATACACCAGACTGTGTCTTCACAAGCTGTGTATTCACCATTGCAGGTGCCGGCGGTGCGGCAGAGCCGGGGACGCTGGAGCGGCGGCTGCGGCGCGCTCTGCGCCTGGGGTTGGACCCTGTCGAGGCGCGCATGCTGGCGGCGGTGGCGCTCGTGCGCCTGCTCATCATGCCGCTGGCGTCGATCTTCATAGTCAAAGGTGCGGGGAGGTAGTTGTCCACTGAGACTTTTCACCAGGCTCGGGAACAGTTCAAAGAGGGGAGTCGGGCTGGATCCTGTTGAGGCGCACATGCTGGCGGCGGTGACGCTCGTGCGCCTGCTCATCATGCCGCTGGCGCCGATTCTCATTGGTGTCCAACGCTTTCTTCTATCAGGAGGCGCTTCTCGCTGACAGAAACTCAATCTGTTGCGCACGCTGGCGTCGGTGGCGCTCGTGCACATGCTGCTGGCCTTCGTCACCACCATCATGTGTGCGGCGCAGCAATCTTGACCTCAGTTTGTGCCCATTGCATAACGTGGCCAGGTTGGCCTGCAATCAACACAATGGCCAAACCTTACTTTCGTTGTGACTCGGCACTCTGTGGATCCGGCAGCTGCCTGTGCCACTGTTCCGCGTGGGAGTGACGGCGCTGGGCGTGATGCCAGCAGGCATCACGCCAAGCGAAAGCAGCCACCCGCACCCCCAATCCGTTGTGATGCTGCGGGGCGCTCTCAGACATGTTTCTTCCCGCGCAGGCCTGACGGCGCTTGGCGTGATGCCAGCGGACCCGGTGGTCACCCTGGTGGTGCTGCTCCAGGCAAGTGTTTCCCTTTGGTGCAGCTTCTTGCCATCGTGTCTAGGCAGCCATTGCCAACAGCCTTGTGTTGCCAGGCGCTCAATGGGGTGTGCTCATGCGAGGGTTCGGTCAGGTGATGCTGTCACGGTGTGCTGTCTCCGAGATTTTGTTCGGGCTATCGACACCGGGCCGACCGTGTGGTGCTGCTGCAGGGTGCGATGCCCACGGCACAAAATCTGGTGGTGCTCCTCAACCTGGACGAGAAGGTAGGGTTTCCCAATCAAATGTTCCAACTTGTATTTCTAGGTACTGCACCTCTTGGGATTTTTTTGGACGGGCGACGCCTGCATTGCCCTGCAACCCTGCCTCGCCCAGCTCTTTCACGTTGGACGCGCATGCACTGTGCCCCCGTGCGGCAGAGCCCTTGCCGTGGTCGTTTGTGTGAAAGGTGTGCCGAAAAGGCTTTCCCGGGTGTTCCGCACTGACGGCGCGTTCTTCGTTTCACTTTGCCGCAGACGCAGAAGGGCGCGGCAAGGCTGGCAGAGCTTCTGCTGCGGCTGTATGCGCTGGCAATCGTGCCGCTTACGTTCTGGGTTTCTGTCTTCGTGCTCCAGCTGCCTGCGTCGCTGCAGTCGCTCTAGTCGGCGCGACATTGCTCTGTGCAGAAACTCTGTGGGCCGGTGGCCTGAAATCTGTAGCATGGACTCAGCGTGTGGGGCTGAGGGATCGGCTTCTAGAAACTGGAAATGTCGCAAAGCGATTACAAAGTGCAGCAAAGGCAGACGGGATTTCTAGGTAGTGCTGTTACAGCAGCAGTCAAAACTCCTGCAGTAGCCCGCCCCGCTCAGGGCAATCATCGGATTGGTCACATTGCTGCAGGTTCATGGACGACGTCTGACAACGCACAACATGTCATGCCATGCTCGCTCGTGGTCCCAGCATTCTTGTTTTGTCATTGTGGTCGTTGCTCAACTCGCTTTGGATTAATGCATGACGGACATACATTAGGATAAATTCACAATTCTAAAGCGACAAGCAGCACAGAGCAACACCTATTGTACACAGCTTCCACTCAGCAGGTCTCACTTCCGCTATCTGCAACGTCATCAACCTTTTTGTCACCGCGCTTGATGCTGTGACTTGGGTGCCGTCTTCATGACAAACAGACGACCTCGGCTCGCCCTCGCATATTTCAAACTACCCAGCAGCTGTACCAGTGCCTGAGGGTTCCGAGGTTGTTCCACACCCCGAGGTGCTCCGGTTCTGCCCGCGGCACATTGACGTGTTGTACTGCAGTCACTTTACATGCCGCAACAGACCGGAAATGTCGGACCTTGCCCGAGCAGCCACTCGCGCTCGTTTCCCTCGCCCAGTGAGGGGCAGACAGCCACCACAGCATGCCATCATGCCTGGCAGGCGGCAGCAATCGGCCGCACCAGCGCGCCGTCACTCACCCGGGGCGCGGCGGCCGGCTGCCAAACTTGCCGAGCTCGGCGCCGAACTTGAGGAGCTCCGCGGACACGTCGTTGGCCGCCAGCTTCACGTCAAGGAAGCAGAACTTGTCGGCCGCCGGCCCGTCGGCCTGCTTCAGCGCCGCCACCAGACCCGCCTCCGTCGTGACCTGCACGCTCATAGTTATTCTGTGGTTTTGCTTTGACAAATCAACGTCCAGGAAGTTCATGGTTTCCATCGGCGCCAGCCCATTGGTCTGCTTCAGCGCCGCTACCAGGGTCTGCATAACTTTCAGCATAGAACTGATTGAGCGTCACGTCACAGCCAGGGCACCAGCCTCTGGTGCATACACCTCGTGTCGAGTTTGCTAATTCATGGAGCCCATCGCTCTCCATCAGACGGAATGAAAGCGATCCAGCCCGCAGTTGCAGCTGAAGGATTGCCGCACCTTGACGGCAAAGGTGGTGCCGTCGCCGTTGGACAGCGAGTTGGCCAGCCCGGCGTAGTCCCACACCTTCAGGATATTGTACTCCCCGGGGTGGATCATCTGCAGGGTTCACAACAGCTGTTCATGCATGTCGCACGCAAGGAACAGGCGCACTGCTGCAGCGTGCGGGACTGATGCCAGCAGGACTGGGATGGAGCGATGCAGGGCTTGGCAAACCCTGCTGCATGCCGAATGACGCCGCTTCGGCCAGGCACTTGTCATTTCCAAAAGAATGAGGGCCGCACCTCCTCGACTGCGTAGCTGCCATTGTTGAGCAGAATGAATATGGGATTTAGCTTCTGGCGCATGATCGTGGCAATCTCCTGCAGCAGAAGGACGAAATGTACAGTCAGCTGTGGCAACAGCAGCGTTCATTTTCGTGCATGCACTGTTGTATGCACTGGCTTCGCCAAGTGCATGTGCGGTTACAAGAGCCCACACGCCTGTCTGCACTGTTACTGCAGGCGGATCAGAACCTGGGCGGTCATTTGGAAGGCGCCATCACCGATGACGGCGACCACGCGGCGGCCGGCGGCCTGCGTCGCCGCCGCCAGGCCCAGCGACGCACCGACGGACCAGCCGATGCTCGCATACTGCGCCTGCATCTGTATCCCGCAGCCCTCTGCAAGCAATATCTGAATGGTTTCCAGGCTGCATGGAGTTCTCGGTGGAGCTGGATCAGAGAGATCAGTGCGGCGCCCACAGCCCTGTTGATGCTTGCGCCCCTGTGCAGCTAGCTCCGTGTCGCGCTTCCCTGTAGGCGACAGTCATGTGTCCATCAGGCTGTGGCACCATGGTGTGTTGTGTCAGGAGGCGAGTGATGCAACTGCTAGGCCGGGCGCCAACTGACACTTGCGTACCGCGACTTTGATACGCCACAGACACAGAGTGTGTGACCATGCCGTCCGCATTTTCTTCAGCAGTGCCACTCCCAGCAGCATTGGACAGCTGCAGCTGAGTCCTGGCCCCGGCGGCCAATAGGGGTCTAGTGCACACATCAAAGACCGGCCCCACTGCTGAGACACCCTCGAAAGCAGCAGCTGTTTTTTTATTCCGCAGCATCCGCAAGGTTTGCACCATGTCACGTACCGGGCAGGCGCAGCTTCATGACCTGGAAGAGGCTCTCCCCCGTGTCCGTGACAAGCTCGTGCTTTCCTGTCAGCAGCTCCTGCGGCGGCAGGAAATAACCCCCTCGTCAGCGAAGGATTCAGGATCGAAGAGTCGGCTCGACGCCCGCTGCAGCCACACGCCTGGCGCGATGTGACGAGCAGTCGCTGAATGTACATGCGGTGATATATGCTTAAGTGATACCCTGGCTTTTGACTTTCTACAAGGTCCATGCTCACAAAACATGAGCACAACAGAACCCTGAGTGCACCTGGATGCGGAAGTAGAGCGCGTTGGCGGTGAGCGGCGCCTCCGGGTCGTCCGCCGGCGCGAAGCCAAAGTAGGGCGCTGATGCTGCCGCCAGCTCCTGCCTGTTAGTTGGTAGCACGCGACACCTTCTCGTGGAGGGAGAACGGGTCCCGCTGGTGAGCAAACGTGGCTCTTGCAAGGTACCATTGCTGGTTTTGGGCACATAACACGGCTGGACAGTTGTGCGAGCAGATGTCACTCAAAGGGCGCTCACCCAGCGGGGCCGGTCTCACCGCCATCGGCGGTGGCGATGCTCGCCTGGCTGCTGTTGGGGGAGGACGCTTGCGACCTTGGCGCCGCCATGCTCCACTTGCGGGCGAGCGCCCCTGGTAGCGCCGCCAGGAAGTCCGCCATCTGCACATCCGCCCGGAGGGTCTCAATGTCATCTGAACTGGGATATGCTGTTCAAGTATGAATATGCAGCGCCGCCACGCTCCAATTGCAGGCCATCGGCCCCGCGAGCGCTGCCAGAAGGTCCGCCATCTACATCCGGAAGAGAGCGTGACTGCCTTCGAGTTGTTGAGACAGGGTTTGACAGTAATAAATCGTTCGCACTCGCGCCCCAGCGCCATCCACATCACCGCCAGAAATCCAGCATCTGCGTTAGGGACAGCGCGAGTTCGATGAGCTGGTATGAGGCAGCAGCGGCAGCAGTGGTAGGTATGCAACCCGTTCTGACACAAATAGTCGCCCAGCTGCACGGTGGTGTGCACCACGGCAGAACACAAGGCTGCCGACATTCGTGCAGCCAGGCAGCGACCTTCCGCATTCCAAGTTCATCACACAGCTGGGAGCCGCTTTTGAAAAAAGAATTGCGCCGCGCACCTGGACGCAGCCGATGTCGCCGGGTTTTCAGGTTGCGGAATCATGGAAGTGCTAATCGTGCCAACCTGGACGCAGCCGAAGGTGACGCCGCCGCCGATGGTGACACGCGCGGGGTCGATGCGGATGGCTATGTCCTCCGGCAGTGGCCCTGTAAAGCCCACTGTGTTCATATCGTTCATCAGACCGCCTGCACCAGCAAACAGTGCTGCTTCAGATATCTCTTCAAGAGGAACATGTAGGCCCCGTGAAGCACACGGTGTTCGTATCATTCTTCTGTCCGCCCCGTGACGATGCAGACCAAGGGTTTTGCTGGCTCCTGGAGGCGCTGTGAATAGGCTGCGCACAGGCTGCGACAAGGTGGCGGACAGGGCTGCGAGCAGCTGCAAAGCGCTTTCCACGGCTTTGAAAAACCTGGTGCGACGTATCAAAGTCCGTTTCTCACCCGCGACCAGGATAGCGTCGGCAGCGGCGAGGCGGGAGACAACCTTTTTGGAGCTGATGCCGCCCCAGTAAACACCTGCAATGAATCAAAGTAGCATGAAGTGGAAACTACATCATCTGGGGAGCCATATGCATCGGAATTGCACGTGTGGTTCGGAAACGAGTGTGCTACTAGTTTCAGTTTACCCAAGTACTGTGCATGCGTCTCGGGGAACATGCCCTTGGCGCTGGCCTGCACCGCCGCGGGGCAGCCCATGGCCTCCACCAGCCCCTTGAACGCCGCCTCGCCTGTGAGAAGGAGTCCTCAATTTGTTACAAGTCGACATGGACCTCATTATTTCAGGATGCATCGCAGCCGGGCAGCCCGCTGCCCCCACCCGTCCCTTGAACGCCGCCTGGCAAGGAAGACGTGATTTCCAAACTGGCAAGCAAGTGCAACAAGGAGTGCGACTGCGACACCCAATGTGCAGGTGTGAGCAGTGAGCAGACTTGCAGGGAGCACCAATGCGCACCGTCGTAGGGCTTGAGCAGCGGTCCGCCGAGGCACGCCGGGTGCTGCGCCTGATTGAGCACCCCCGCCACGGCATTGATGGCCGCCTCCAGGCTGCGCCTGCGGCATTGTCGAGGCACATCGCATCAGTAAAAGGTAAGCATTGCATCCGCCACGGTGTTGATGGCCGCCTCCAGGCTGCACAGCGTTGATGGCTGCCTCTAGGCTGCGCCTGCGGCGTTGCATTCTCCGTGGTTGGACGGTCTGCATGGTCAGAGGCATATTCTGCGTGAGTACTGAAGTACTGGTCGGTCATGCGATGATGCGTCTGCAGTCTGCCTCGCAAAGGGTGCGCTCGATTGCAAACACAGCCGCCACAACAACACAGCAGCAAACCATGCCCACCAATTGGAGATCTTGGGCTGCAGCGCGCCCGGCACCGGCGACGGCGCCAGGCTGGCGTGACTCATTGCCGCCAGGTTTGCAGCAACCTCGATGAGCACCGGGCGGCGGCGCCGCAGCGCTTCGGCGATGGCGGCGTCCACCTGCTCCGCGCCTCGCTCCAGAGACTTGATGCGCTCCTGATTAGCAAAGCAAGAAGGCATGCCAACAAACCGTCAAGTTCTCTCATGGTTTAGATTCGAATTGTTTAGCGGCAACAGCGTCCACCTGCTCCGCCTCCCCGCTCCAAAGTCTTGATGCGCCCCTGCAGAAAGCGAACATCCAGAGTATCGTGCAGTGTGTTTAGTGTCAGCCAGAACTCATGAGCGTTTTGTGTGGGAGTACCAGTGATGGCGGTGTCGACCTGCTCTGCGCCCCGCTCCAGGGTCTTGATGCGATCCTGCAGGGAGGAACAAAGGGGTGATTGCTGTCAGAATTGCATGAAGTGCTTGGAATGCGACACAAATCGTTGACATCACCGACGGGCGGAGTCGACCTGCTCTGCGCCCCGCTCCAGGGTCTTGATGCCTCCTGGAGAGGTATGGTGTGCACGCCTCCAGTGAGTTGTCAACGAAATGCAGCACTTCTGGGTTTGCCAAACGTGACGGCTTCATCGCCCTTTCCGCGTCCCGCTGCAGGGCCTTGCCAAGTCAGTGACGTGCCCTATAGGCAAATGGCGTGCGGCTGGTTCTGTTTCTACATCGAAACTTTGTTGCCCATAAGCGTCAAGGGCGGCCCCAACCACCTGCTCCACGCCACCTTGCAGAAGATTCTGAATGCATCGGCAGGGCGTAAGGCACAAGCTGCCAGGGCGGGCTGTACTACCTCCGCAAAGATGCTTTCAAACATACGAGGCCCTCAGACACCGTCAGTCTGCTGTTCCGCACGGGACGCATTCTGGCCAGACTTCTCCTCTGCACCGGACGGTCCATCCAAATATGGCCTGGCTGTCAGATGCGAAAATCAGAGACTGCATGATGCGTCGTTTAGACGCACCTGGTGGCAGGTGAAGTGGCGGAAGGTGTCCGTCTGGTCCGATGTTACCATGTTGGCCATCGTGTGGTGCAGCAGCCGCGGGCCATCAAGGTCATTTGTGTTGGGGATACCCACGATGCAGATGACGGGGTGGTGCTCCGCATAGGCGCCTGTGCATCAGCCGAGAGTGTTGCATTATGAGTTGAGCCGGACGGCAAGGATGATCCCGCAGGGTCGAGCGGTGATGCAGCTGCTGGCAAGCTTGAAACCATGCAAGCAGCGACGCTGTGTGCAACGCTGGGCTGCGGCAGCTTGGTGAATAAATCATGCGCAGGTACATGTTGAGCGGTGCAGGGTGCAGCGGAATCACAATACAGCGAGATGACTAGAGCGGTCATCACCAGAAAGACACCAATAAGCAGGCGCATCGACGTATTGATGCAGGGCGGCTGCCCATCACGCATCGGGATCCGATCGGCGCTAGTATTCCACACTTAAACTTGCAGCCGCACCTGCGATGGCGTTCAGCACCGACAGGGCACCGACCAGGTGCGTGACGCAGACCGCGCCAATGCCTTTGCCGCGAGAATAGCCGTCCGCCGCGTATCCGGCGTTCAGCTCGTTGCAGCAGCCCACCAGCTCGAGTCCCGGCTCCGCCATCAGCTGGTCCTGCAGTCCATTTCAGCACGCCATTTGATGACCGCTGATGTTCTGACGCATCGCTCTAGGCTAGCGAGGGCATAGGGGACGCCTGACCGCTGAGGATGATGCGCCATTGGCGATGAACACAGTGCTCCTTCAATGTGACTGATAAGCTGGACACTCTATCGGCGCCGCCATCAAGCAGAGCGCCAAAAACGCTCACAAGCAATACAAGCGTGTAGTCTCCGGGTACTCCAAATATCTTCTCCACGCCAATCTCGACCAAGCGGGCTGCCAGGTACTCTCCAAGCGTTCGTCCAGCCGGACCGCCGTGCTTCCCGGAGCCCATGGCTGAATCTAACCTCGACCTGACAGCTCAGCAGCGTGCGGGACACAGCGATGCGACACGAGGTGGGTCCTGTTAAGCAGATAGGTCTGACACGCAACAGATGAGTGCAGCTGCTCGTCCGATGCAGCGTGCTGACTCGGTGCCCGTGACAAGGTTAGTGTACCGAACGTCTCGCAAGCATTCAAACCGTGCGGACGTGTGTGCCTCTGAGAGCTGTCCAACTGTACACGGTGGTGTCCGATGGCGCCAAAGTATATTTTCTCGCAGCAAACGTCATACGAATGCATGTGTGCCATTGCGCGCCCCTTCAGCTCGTAACGACCACGTGGTGTAAGCCATTCCACGTCACCACTGGCTGTGGTCATTTTCTGCAGCGGAAAATCACCTCAGTAGTTGTGACCGACTTCGGCGCTACACAGGACAACTCTGCGACCAATAAGCATGCCACATTGCATCTGCCATGCCGCCGCCGCGGACACACAGCAGCTGCATCGGATGCGGCAGCGATAACTTGCTACAGGTTTTGTGGTAAAGCTGCTGTATAAGGGATGGATGCTTCGAGACGGACGTGACAGGCACTCCAGGTACGCATCTCATACTTACATCTCGCACTGTGCACACGTGGGCTTTTCTGACTGCAAAGCCGACTTGCAATGGCGCTTCCTCATGACAAGGTGCGAGGGGCTATTCACTAGGACATCAGCAAGGTCCATGTGCCTGCCTGCACTACCTACCCGCGACTACCTAGCACATGGTTTCAGCAGTGTTGAGTTTCACTACAGGACCCGGCCTGATGTGCGGCGCGACTCTCATCCCACGCGCAGAGCGGACCGCTAGGACAACACTTGATGATGGCGCTGCAATTCCCCGCGCGTGGCAAAAGTCCTGCTTTCCCTGCAGTCGTCTGCTTCCTTCTTTCATCCATCGCGGATGCGGTCGCGAAAGCGCTCGATGTTGGAGTGCGTCAGCATGGTGCACCTGCTGCCACGACAGCGGCTGCCCCGTGAGTGGACACCGTCCCTTCTCCGCCAGCACCGCCTGCAGCCATTGCCAACCCCACACTCAGGTATCTCATCTGGCACGCGGACTCAGAGCCTCTCCTCTCTTGACCCCAAAGCAGCATTGCACAATCATACAAACATGTTGGGCATACAAACATGTTGGGAATACAGGATGTTACAGCTACAGCTGATAGTTTATAGATGGACATGGCGCACAGGGCGCACCCGCCAGGTGGCAGCGCCCACGACCGTAGGGGCTGCTGGCGGGAGACACCACCGGCTCCAGGATTGTGCGAATTTAGGGTCTGGTTTCCCACCCAATCCCTCGATTCAAAAACAGGACAGGGCACCCGCCAGGTGGCGACGCTGATGACGTGGCCGTAGGGGCTGATGGCAGGAGACCACCGCCTTCAGGGTGATGGGGTCCACGCGCTCGGGCAGCAGATTGCTGGCGTCCACGTTGCCTGCACCTTCGGCGCCGCAGTGCATGCGGTAGCGCGACATCCGGCTGACGGCGGACCACCTGCGGCGCGGCGAGCGGCAAGGCATTTTGTGACAGCGCTGAGCGCAGCAAGTCTCGGAAGCTGAAAGCTGGAGACTGTGTAGACGCTCCGATCAGCAGATGCAGTACGTGGCCTGGACCTGGTGGACCTACAGGCAGATGCATTGTTCGTGCCACAGGCCGCGGGGGCCTCAAGGCCGCTGACGAGCTGAAGGCAGGTCAGTAGGACGGTATGCATGCACTTGCTGGCGACGCCGCCCGCCTCGCCTTCCCCGTCCTCATCAAATTGTCCTCGTCACTGCCCCTGCACGAAGCAACGCATAACACAACATGATTGGACGATTCGGTTCTGGCACACATGCAGCGTAGCACGGTTGACCAACACCAGGCCAATGTCTGTGTACAATGTGCCCGCTGTCAGCAGGGCAGCTCAAAGCGCAGCAGTTGCCATCAGCACCTGCGGCTGCGAGCTGAAGCGGGGCCCTGCGCTGCCTGCGGCGCTGATGCCCCGCCGCCGCCGCCCCCCCGGCATGGCCACCCGCGGCGGCGGCAGTAGCCCGGCCGCCACCGCCGCGCTTGTTTTTGCCCATCCATTACAGGCCGCACAGCCCATCACCGTCCAGGCATTCAATAGCCGCTGCGATCTGTGCTTGTGGACACCGCTGACGAGGTGCATCACTGCCACTGCCTGCGCCGCTGACGGGCGCCGCTGCCATTGCGCATGTGCAGTTGAGCATGAGAGAACCAAGCAGCCTTCGCCAAACATGAAGCTTTGTATAGTGCACGGGTGACGCATGGCTCGCCGTTTGGCATGCCCCGTCCTAGTAATGGTGATTTGCCCCCGAAATCAGCGCTCACAAGCGCTTTCTGCAACGCTGTCCGCTCTTCTCTCCGCCTCTGCTTTCACGTCTCACACAGACTCCCGATATAGTCACACATAGCGTATTGGCAAGCTGCACGCGCGGCGAACGGCCGGGTGGAGTTCGGCTTTCTGCATGCGGGCTTCGGTACACACTTGACGAGACCTTGTGGCCACATGAAACCTTGCGATTGGCCGCAGTGCAACGAGGCACGGTGCTGCATACGAACGTGCACCCTCGGCGCTGGGTGTTTCTGCAGCGCAGTGCCAAACAGCGCTGCGTTCAGCTCTGCAGCGCCACGAGCTTGCCAGGTAAGTCTTGGCCATCATGCCGGCCGCAGATGTGCCTTGTTGACGGCTTCTGAGCCCTGTCTTCATCCCACCTTCCGTCGAGCTTGGTGACAGGCCAGCTGGATGGCAGACTGCTGCACAGCATAACTGCATGGCCAGATTGTGGCGAAATCGGGGCAACTTTAATACTGAGGGTTCGGTGGCGGTCCATCGCAGAAGTGAGCAGAAGACGCTCCGCCGCAGCGCCGACGCGTCATGGGAGCCGCGCATGAACCTGCCGGGCCCAACACGTCTGCCGCGGGCCAACAAGTCTCATCGTCGGGTATGCATTTTTTGTCTGAAGCAACCGGGGTGCATCGTGTGTCAAGGGATCCACAGACCAAGATCTGCGATGGACTTGCGCAGGGTGAAGGCACCCCGTGCACGGTGTCCAGCCTGCGCACTTGCGCGATGACAGCAGCGGCACAGGGTCGTTGTCGCACCTGCTGCAGGGCACTGCTGCTTAACTATTGGTCTCCTTTGCATCCGCAGGGGTGCTGGACTTCACTCGAGGCAAATTCATTATTCCGGCTTCCGTGGAAAAGCGCCCGGGGACGGAGAGCGCCGACACCGGCTTGTACGTGGTCACCGCAGGCAGCGGCCTGTATTGCGCTGACAGCCTGTACAAGGCCAGCTGCGTGTCAAAGTACACGCGGCTGCGCCAACTGCCAGGCAAGGCAGAGGAGGCGAGGGTATATGCGGACCGCACCGGGGCTGCCCCCTCCGACCTCATCCGCAACCCGCGCCACATTAGCCGAGCATTCCGTGCTCGCGGTCTGGCTGTTGCCGCGGGGGGTCCGCTGCTGTGGCTCTGGAGCCATACCAGCACTCCGTAGCTAGAACATGACGCCTAAGGCGGACGATGTGGTGCAAATGCAGATTGTGGCGCTGCTTGCATCAGTCAGATCGTGTGGTTTACTGCGAGTATACAGCACTTCAGGACAGCACTTCAGGACCGCCAGACTCGTCTGTGCATATGCGATGTCGCCATGCCAATTGGATGGCAGAATATGGGATGGTAGGAAACACAGCCATGTGCACTTTGTTCAAAAGACATACGCTGGCGCATGCAACATCAGCATCCTGTCCCATTAATGCGGCAATATATTGCCGCGACTGGTGTGTGGCCAGCGTTGCGCGTCCCCACTCATCAACAACCACTGCTAGCCTCCAGGTCACGCATGCTGGGTGGTCGCATCCATGTGCAAGTGTGCAAAACTATACAACCGGAAGTGGAAGCACCTGCTGGCGATTGAGCTCCATGCAGTCCATTGCATCTGCCATGCCGCAGCCGCAGCCGCCATATTTGCGCAAACAGTGAATAAATTTAGCGGCTTCAAAGCGTGCAACACGTGTGACGGCAGAGCGACCGGATGAGCAATAGCATTTCGAGATGTGTCTGAATAGGTGCGCCTCTGTCCATATTGGGCTCCTCACCAGCAAGGCTGCCCTGGAGCACCGCTTCCTTCCAACGAGGCAAATGAGGTGCGTGGGGTGATGCCGGTATGGAAGCACTCCATCGCTACCTAGCAGCAATATCTACGACATCCGTGAGCCTGTCCGCGCTACGCCGACTACCTACTGACGACAGGATGAGCAATGACGAATTCGGCTGTGAGACTCGGCTCAAAGGCGCAATGGGGGCGCTTTATTTCTCCCACACCACAGTGGTATGGCCAAAATCCGCTTTCCCTGCCGCTGTCTTCTCTCGATTGTCAGCCGTCGCGGATGCGGTCGCGGAAGCGCTCGATGTTAGAGTGCGTCAGCATGGTGCACTGCTGCCACGACAGCGGCTGCCCTGTGAACGGGCACCGCCCCTTCTCCGCCAGCACCGCCTGCACCGAAGACCAAAGCCCCACTCAGACGCCTGACATGACTTTTAGACTTTGTGCAACAGCCATCCTCAGGGCGGAACAACCTTTGGTTCAAGCCTGTACTTTCTTGATGTCAAAGCAGCATTGCGCAATCACATGGGTACATGAGTTGAAACTGATGCGCATCCAGGACAGCACATCAAGACAGCATGGTTTCTGGATGCACAGATTCTAGCGGGTGCACCTGCCAGGTGGAGGAGCCCATGGTGTGGCCGTAGAGGCTGATGGCGGGGGCAACCATGGGCTCCAGGGTGATGGGGTCCAGATTTGTCATATGTCTACAACAAGAAAGCGCACCCGCCACGTGGCGGCGCCCATGACGTGGCCGTAGGGGCTGATGGCGGGGGAGACCACCGCCTCCAGGGTGATGGGGTCCACGCGCTCGGGCAGCGGATTGCTGGCATCCACGTCGCCCGCGCCTTTGGTGCCGCAGCGCGTGCGGTAGCGCGACGTCCGGCTGACGGCGGACCACCTGCGAGGTGGATGAAATGCCGGCGTCAAGATGACCGTCGCAGCAGCGCCAAGCGCAGGATTTTTGGAAGCTGCAAGCTGCCGAACATGTGCAGACATATGTACGCTTCGTTGTTGAGCAGGCGCAGGCAGCGGCCTGGCCACGACTGTACCACAGGAAAGGCGATGCTCGCAAGTGGCAATGTGAGGGCTCAAGGCGGCTGTCAAGATGCAGGCAGGCCAGGGCGACAATGTTCACGCACTTGCTGGCAACGCCGCCCGCCTCGCCTTCTGCGTCCTCCTCTGAGTCCTCGTCGCTGCCCCTGCACGGTTGAATCACACTACAGAGTCATATTACGAAAACGGGTTGGGTGATGCTATTGTTGCAGCTCGTGTGCTTGCAGTGCAGCAATGCACACAAGTAAATGCTTATGTAAGACCGTCCACATGCTGAGAATGCATGCAGCAGCTGCGCCAGCACCTGCGGCGCTTCTTCCGACCGCGCGCTGAGGGCGGGCCCCGCACCGCACGCGCCAGCGCCGCCGGCCGCGGCGGGGGCGGCAACCCGGCCGCCACCGCCGCACGCTCGTTCTTGCCGACCCAGTACAGGTCGCACAACTCCTCCCCGTCCAGGTCCTCGACCGCCGCCGCAATCTGCCGTCAACACATATGTTCTCAGCTGTGGATCAGCACAGCAGTTGGAGTCTCAAAGCGTGCCGTACATCCCGCAATGCCCTCTCAACCCTCTCAAAGCCAAGAAGAGCAGACCCGCCCAACAGTAGCAACAATGCCCGCTATTGCTGCACAGGTACATGCAGTTCAGGAGGTCCTGTTGTGGTCACCTCGGGCTGGTTGAGGCCGAAGTACTCGGGGCCGGCGATGGCGGTCTTGGGCGGCGGCGGCAGGTCCTCCCCCGCCCGCCGCCGCGCCTCGATCTCCGCGTTGATGCGCTTCAGCACCTGCAGGCATGCAACGCGCTTCAGAGTGGAGCCGCAAGATATCGAAGGAGACTCTAAAGACAAGCGGCTATGGCTTGGGACAATGCTGCAGATGGGGAGTTTCACAACTGTCGGCAGGCCCGCAGAACCTCAGCTGACACTCCGTGTGGCCGCCTGTGAGCGGCAGGAGGTTGAACAGGGCAGGAAGTGAGAAGGCATTGCAGAGTCGGGCTGCTGCACCTGCGTCCAGCAGCCGGTGCAGGACTTGGCGACGAGCGGCTGGTCCGGGCGGTCGGCGGCGACGACCCGGAAGGTGGGCGCCGGCCAGTGCTGCCCGCCCTCGCCGATGATGGCGCAGTCGTGCGCCACCTGTCGGCGTCAGACGCATGCTCCCAACACTTAAGTCCGCATGTGCTGTTGGGTGCCTGGTAGCGCAAGGGTTTGCATGACAGCCATCTCTCTGCCGATCCATGGACTAATGAGTCCAGCAGCTATATTGGAAGGCTGCCAGAGCAGGAGCCATTGCATTCAGGTGGCTGCTGCCCCTCAGGTAGTCGCTGCCTTGTCCACCCCGAAGCCTCCCAGTGCAGTTGTGCAGAATTCAGTGATTGGAGCTTTTGCAGAATGCGCACCAGCTGGTCCAGCTGCACGGAGGAGCGGAAGTTGACGCGCGACTTGAAGTTGTCCGGGAAGATGTAGCCCGCATTGTACCAGCCCGCCTCCGGCCTGTTTAGTATAAATTTGGGCCACATCAGCAACGACAGCCAGCAGAAGCTGAACACATGCACATCTGAGGAATACCAGCCCGCCTCAGGCCTGTCCGGCATACATGTAGGAGCATCACGAAGAATGCTTCTGCTTTGAAAACTGCAGTCGAAGGAGTAACTCGATGCGTCTATCACGTGGCAGTCACTACGATCTGTGTGTTGGTGGCTAAGGGCTCAACCCTGTCCAGGCAATGTAGCATGCGCACCTCAGCACGCCGAGCTCGATCAGCGCGGCCTGCTTGTGGGACTTCTGGCGCACGCGACCGCGCACGGTGCCGCCATTGCGGCTGATGGCGCCGCTGCCGTGCGCCCGCTTGCCTGCGGCTGGCAGACACAGGCGACCTCAGTCGTGGTGGATTTGCCATATGAAAGGCTTGGCAACCATGCAGCACAGCTGGCTCGTGCTACAGCACAGCTGCTTGGGTCCTGACGGGCAGCTACAGGTGCTGCTGCTGGGCAGCTACGCGCAAAAGAGCGGAGAAATGTTTTGAGTGACACCTGTGGCTGAGGCGGCTGCACGCTTGGGCGGCTTGCGGGAGGCCAGGCAAGCGTCACGGCCAGGCGACGACAGCGGCCGCAGCACCCCCTGCCGCAAACACATGTCGCATGCTGAATGCAAAAGCCAAGGTCATGTGTGATTTCTGCTGATAGGATGCAAAAGCTAAAACCATATTTCACACAGCACATCAAACTTGGTCGTGACGAAGGAAAGAGGCACACCGGCGGCGCTGAAGTGGAGTCGGCGTCAGCCCCCTTGCTGTCCCCCACGTCCACCATGGAAATGGTCTCCTCGTCGGACTGCAGCGCCGCCGCAGCCGCGGCCGCCCGCCGCGGCCGCTGCGCCGAACCTGGTGCCAGCTCAGCTGCCGCAACCGCCGTCGCCGCCCCCTGCCCCTGTGCCGGCTCTGCTGCTGGTGCCGGGTGGACAGCCGCGGCCGGCTCAGCATGCTGCTCGCCGATATATGCAACGCCCTGCGGCTGCAGCGGCTGTGCATCCTGTGCTGCCAGCACTGTCGACTGCAGCCGCGTCTGCGGGCTGCGGACCTGCTTGTCGCCTGCCAGAGCGCCGAACGCTGCTGAAACTTCAGGCGCGGCGTCTGCTGCTGCTGCTGCTGCTGCTGCTGCTGCGGCACCGGGCGCCGCCATGCCTGGCGATGACCAGCCACCGGAAGGCGGCGAGATCGGCGCATCTGTATCATCAGCATCGCTGCCGCCGGCGCGAGTGGGCGTAGCCGGGCACTCAGCTGCTGCGCTGGCCATGTTCGCAGCTGCCGCGGCTGTGTCTGCATCCACCGCGCCCGCCGGCACCGGGCTGCCCGCGCTGTCATGCTCTGGCGTGTCCGCGCGCACGCTGGTGCCGACCGAGCCATCGCTGCCGCCGCTGCCCGCGGCGCCGCGACTGCTGTCGGCCTTTTCCGGCGCCGGCGCTGCTGCGGCGCTGCGCCGACGCTGCTCCCGGGCCTCAGCTCGGCTGCTGCGCTTGGCTGCTTCCACTGCAGCGCGCTCCTCGTCTGTCTCCATCTCCAATAACTCTGCCGCCGGCGGCGACAGCCGGGCGGCGGCCGCGGGGCGAGCGGCCGCTACGGCGGCGGCTGCAGGGGCGGCGGGTGCAGGCGCGGCGGGTGCTGTGGGGGCCGCCGCGGGCTCGGCGGCGATGGCGCCGCCGGCAATTAGGATTGGGCCGCGCTGCCTGAACTTGCCGACGTTGAACACCTGTCGGCAAGCGGAACAAACTGTTGACCCTCGCATGAACTAGTGATAGAATACAACAGCTTGAATATAAGATGCAACATGGCTGCCTAGAGCATGTGCTGTACAAATGGCATCCTGCTGCTTATGCGCAATGACAAACGCGGTCGCACCCTGCAGTCGACGCTGGAAGGGTCGACTGGCGCCTGCGGCTGGGCCGGCTGCTTTGGAGCGCCGGCAGCAGACCTGGTGGCCAGCGCCTTTGGCGGCAGCGCACGATCGCCGACTAGCGCCTGTGCACCACGCAATGTGACAAGTTGGCGCATTGTGTATTTGTGCAGTTCTGGTCAGATGTGCAGGTGTGCAGGTCGCTGAATCGTTTCAGCACAGAACAGACGCTCATGCGGATGTGTCCGCAATGTCAGCCGGTAGCGGATGAACAGAGCGGCGATCGGCGCTACTGCGCGGCCCAGAAGAACATGGGCGCAACACGATACGATAGCATCCCAAGCACCGACCTGTATCCTGCGCTTGAACATGATGTCCGTGAGGGCCTCGACTGCAGCGCCTGGCGACTGTTCGCACTGCTCCAGCGCGCACGCCGCGGCCCTCTCGGAGATGTCCGTGTGGATCTCCAGGACTTGCTGCAGCTGCAGAGCAATAAAGACATGTATGTTCAGGGTTGGTGCGTGACTGTGCGTCACTCACAAGCATCATTTCCGGCTGCAAGCACGGCAATGCGCATTCTGACGCGCGCAGACGGCAGCCTGAAAAACTGCGGTGTACGATCTGCCGACGCCTGAGCAAGGCATTGCCGAGATGGACAACAGACTCGCCTTGCGTTCCCGTTCCTGAGCCTGCTCCGCCTCCTCCTGCTTCTGGCGCCGCTGCCACAGCAACTGCAGCTGCGCCTGGCGCTGCTGGATGACTGTCTGCTGCTCCTCCGTCAGCCTCTCGGTGTCGAGCGACTGGAAGTCCACCCTGCAGGAGGGGAAGCTTTCGATGTGTGATGCTTGCCAAGTGCTGCTCTGCATGCATGACCATCGGTGCCGCATGCTTGCACAACCTTTGATTACCGCATGTGTGCTGGTTAGAACTCTCAACCAGCAGGATTTCGCAGAAGTTTGAGGACGAAATTTTGACGCACTTGTAGGTGGGGATGTTGCTCGCTCCATCTTTGAGCAACTGGGCCATGGTCCCGCTCGCGTTGTCCTGCCCATCGCTGCCCATGATGGACACCACAGCTGCGATGAAGCAGAAGCTAAGGTGCAGAAAGACTTCGTCTCCCGGTCAAAGGCGTCCGGACATGATGTCCTGTCGACTGTGTCGTTGTTGTGCGTGCGTGCTGTAAGCCGCGCCGCGCAGAGTCAGCCGGCGCAGACTGATCGCTGACCACCTCACGATCAGCACGAGTCCACCGGTAACACCGAGATGCGATCGTCTGCGAGTGTTGTGAACGCCTGCAAGTTCAAGTGTTTCAAACATGCAGTGAAGGCTAAAGATGGCCAAACACGGGGAAACCCTGGTGATTTCACTGCAGGGTGCCCTAACTTTGGAGGCCCTGTGTTTGCAAACAGCTTGACTTGCCGTCGCTCAGCGGCATTTTGCGCCATTCCGCCATTTGCTCCCACGGATCAAGCGTCCTCGCTCGCTTAGTTCCGTGCCACCCCAAGCCTCCATCCCCACCGCCACCCAGCACCCATCGATCGCCCGCAGCTGCAACCTTAGACAACCTCTTCACCGACACTCTTCAACACCACACTCGCCACCATGCGTGAAGTCATCAGCATCCACATTGGTCAGGCCGGTGAGCTGGGAAGACAAGAGGCCACTGTGGCTGCGGCCCAGAAGCGGATGTCACGAGCCCTCGGGACTGCCACAGACGCGGGCGGCCTTGGCAGCGATCCGCGCTCCTACCGAACGCTTTTTGACACTATAGCATCATGATTGCTATGTGCTGGGCGTCCAGCACCTGCTCAGATTCAAACGCAGCCTCCCACGCTTCAACACTACGATTGAGTGTTTGTCACCTCACATGACCTCCTCTCGCAGGCATCCAGGTCGGCAACGCCTGCTGGGAGCTGTACTGCCTGGAGCATGGCATCCAGCCGGACGGGCAGATGCCCTCTGACAAGACCGTTGGCGGCAGTGATGACGCCTTCAGCACCTTCTTCTCGGAGACCGGTGCTGGCAAGCACGTGCCCCGCTGCGTGTTCGTGGACCTGGAGGTGCGTTCTGGATGCCACGCCCACGCAGATCAGGGCGTGCGCGAGTTCGCCCTGCGAGGGACAATATCCGTGCCCAGCTGTGACTACTCATTCATGTGCTGCACGCGCAAAGACCCCGCCACCTGTTGGAGCTGATGTCCAACGTGAATATCCGCTAATCGCAGCCCACGGTCATTGACGAGGTCCGCACCGGCACCTACCGCCAGCTGTTCCACCCTCGTGAGTGGCAGTACCGCCGCCCGCATTCCTTCCTGCTTTCTGGAAGCAGTGCCGTGATTTGCTCATCCTGCTTGCATTTACAGTGATGCTGTGTGCCAACATCTGGGCCTGTTGGGTGTGCTGCAGAGCAGCTGATCTCCGGCAAAGAGGATGCCGCCAACAACTTCGCCCGTGGCCACTACACCGTCGGCAAGGTGCCTGTCCTTCTGCTTCACGCCCAACAGTGAACAAGTCTGCGTTGCTGCCTGAGCTCATCTTGTCAACTGTGACGTATCCTGCGCTACTGCACCAGATGACGCCATCTCAATGAAACACGCTCACTGCTGAAGTACCTTCAGATACCTTCAGATGCTTGTCGTTCCTCCTGGACTCCGGTTTCTGACTCCCAAATCTTATCACATCCGAGCGCAGGAGGTGGCGGACCTGTGCCTGGACCACATCCGCAAGCTGGCGCACAAGTGCAACGGTTCAACTTCGATAATATTTAGTCATTTGTTATTCCGTCTCCTGAGTCCAACCCCTTTCCATCCGAACGCAGGAGGTGGTGGACCTGTGCCTGGACCGCATCCGCAAGCTGGCGGACAACTGCACCGGGCTGCAGGGCTTCCTGGTCTTCAACGCCGTCGGTGGCGGCACCGGCTCTGGCCTCGGCTCGCTGCTGCTGGAGCGCCTGTCCGTCGACTACGGCAAGAAGTCCAAGCTCGGCTTCACCGTCTACCCCTCCCCCCAGGTGCGTGCCATCATCAGCTTCATACAAGTAGATGTTCACCCAAGTCCTCCCCCAAGCTTGCAAGGAACCCGTGCCCGTCAACTACGGCAAGTTGTCCAAGCTCGGCTTCATCGTCTACCCCTCCCTTCAGGTTCGCTGCTTGTAGTTATGCCTTCCAGCGCACAGCTCCCTTCTTAAAAATTCCCTGCCGCAGACTGTGTGCAGGTGTCATCCACGCTGCACATGCACGCGCTGCTGGAGCACACGGTAGCAGCATTCCACATCTTATTACATAAAATCCTTTCTATCGTTGCTCACAGGTGTCCACTGCCGTCGTCGAGCCGTACAACAGCGTGCTGTCCACGCACGCGCTGCTGGAGCACACGGACGTGGCCGTGATGCTAGACAACGAGGCGGTGTACGACATCTGCCGCCGCTCGCTGGACATCGAGCGCCCCAGCTACACCAACCTCAACCGCATCATCGCCCAGGTGCCGTCACCGATTTGCATCGAGATTAGGTGCTGTTTGCTCACCTCTCAGCGCAGAGGTCGCGACACTTGATGCTGCTCGCTTGTCACGAATCAGTGGCCTGAATCCCGTCCGCCTCGCTTTGAGATGCGCAGCAGCAGGTGGTTTCAGCAGGCAGCCACACTTGCACCTCCGCACTATTTCTCGCACTTCCAGGCAACCTGCTTGGCATCGTTTCACCATCCTTCCTGTCTCACGCTGCAGGTCATTTCCTCGCTGACGGCGTCGCTGCGCTTTGACGGCGCGCTCAACGTGGACATCACGGAGTTCCAGACCAACCTGGTGCCCTACCCGCGCATCCACTTCATGCTGTCCTCCTACTCACCCGTCATCTCCGCGGAGAAGGCGTACCACGAGCAGCTGTCCGTCGCTGAGATCACCAACTCGGTGCGCTTTCTCATGCCCTCTGAACCATTGCATGCATCAGTTACCTCCTTCCTCGTACCTTTGCATCAGCTGTGTGCGTGCTTTCAGTCGGTCTGAAAAGCATCACTGTAGTTCGTTCATGACCCCTCTCACATGCACTGCAAACTTTGCGCTGATGTAATTCTTGATGCAGCACTGGCATCGCTGTGCAGGCCTTCGAGCCGGCCAGCATGATGGCCAAGTGCGACCCACGGCATGGCAAGTACATGGCGTGCTGCCTGATGTACCGCGGCGACGTGGTGCCCAAGGACGTCAACGCAGCCATCGCCACCATCAAGACCAAGCGCACCATCCAGTTTGTGGACTGGTGCCCCACCGGCTTCAAGTGCGGCATCAACTGTGAGTCGCCCTTCCCTCCTAGAATCTGTCTGCCTCGCTTCCTCTCTCTGCAGCTGCCGTTTTCTCCCTGCCTGGCTGCATGACATGTGTGTGGCAATGGCTGCAGTGCAGCACGAAAGAGGCACGCCCGCTGTGCAGCACCCGCTGTCGCAATCTACTGACGGTGTGTCTCGTGCGTGTGCCTGCAGACCAGCCGCCGACCGTTGTGCCCGGTGCGCACTTCCCTCCATTCTACCCTTGTTTCGCTGCCCCCTGCATGCGCGACTGCTACTCTGCACGAGTAATCTCCAAAAACCGCTCTTGCGCTTCTCCATGTTGCATCAGCAAATTCTCTAACAATCTGGTACCCTGCACGGCAGGCGGCGACCTGGCCAAGGTGCAGCGCGCGGTGTGCATGATCAGCAACAGTACCGCCATCGCCGAGGTCTTCTCCCGCCTGGACCACAAGTTTGACCTCATGTGTACGTCCTTTCATCAAGTCCAAAACCATCTGAACCACTATACGTCTGTGCATGCATGCATCACTGCTGCTGGTATATGCATGCACGATGCTGCTGGTGAATATCTGCTGCTTCAAACCTGCTGGCAGCACATCGTAGAGCCTGGACAGCATCACCGCACAACATTGCAAGATGGAGGCTGACAGGCCGATGACACTGACACAGTTTATGTCCAAACCTACGTGCAGACCAGAAGCGGGCGTTCGTCCACTGGTATGTCGGCGAGGGCATGGAGGAGGGCGAGTTCAGCGGTGCGCTTCTTTTTCTTTTCCTGCCTATTCCTTTTGTTTCGTTATCGTTGTCTGCCTATGTTTCGTTCCTTTTCATCGTTCCATGGCATGTTTATGGCAGGCATTGCTGACCTTTTGCTGAAGTGTCTCCTGCTGCGTCATGTTGCGTCATGCTGCACGAAGAATGGTGCCATCTTTGTGCATCTATTCCGAGTGCCTGTACTTTTGCTTGGCCACTTCGCCCCACGAATTCCGCATGACTTAGAAATCATTGCGCTGCAGAGGCGCGCGAGGACCTCGCCGCCCTGGAGAAGGACTACGAGGTGCGCTCAGAATTCTGGTCCCCAACTTTATTGGCTGCCTTGTGTGCATGCACACCGCAGTGCTATGATTGTCAGTGACGCTCCCAGAGCCAAACAAACCTTGTCCTTCAAACCCTGCAGGAGGTCGGCGCGGAGTCCGCCGACGCCGAGGAGGAGGGCGAGGAGGGTGAGGCTTTCTGCTGTCATGTCTGCTGTGACGCTGATTCTGAAATGTCTTCGCGTTCATCGATTCGTTGACTTCCTGGCGGGGTTCTGCACATGAGACTGGTTGCTGCTGCCTGTTGCTGACTCGTGGCTGTGCGTGTCCACAGGCGAGGAGTACTAGATATAGCAACACGCACAGCTGCGAATTGGAATGCTGTGGACGTGGCCGCAGCCAGATCGCCTTGAGATGGGCTGTCCAGCAACTTTCACCAGGGTCGTGTCGAAGGCCAACAGGAGGTCATTGTGACAAAGATCCTACCGGTAGGGTCAGCTCGTCCTTGACTAACAAGTCGTGATCTGTCAGTTCGGGAGGACAATGCTGAGTACGGCAACGCTTTCTGATGACCACATGCAGAGGTCAGGTCTTGGTGAAACTGTCCTTGGGCATTTCATAGGTATCCATTGATTGCGAATTCAGTGAGTGCAACAGCCCGTGTCAGTTCTCTAGAACTACCTACATGCCCAATGACCGGTGCACCCGCCATCTTCTGTGTTGCTGATTCTATCAAGACTCGTAATGTCAAATGGTACCTTGAGGCTGCATGGTTGTCGAGGGGTAGAGAAAGGGCATTTGTGGACACAGAGTGCAGGCACCAACTGATCTACACAGTGGCGCCAGAATTACGGCTGCACTGACAGGCTTGAGAGCGATACAATAAACCCAGCACCGCAGAGAGACGCTTGAATATACAGCTGCTGGCTGTGCACTACGCCGCAGTTGCTGCTGTCCCGAAGCACACATGGCTTTCCAGGCTGAAACCGCCCAAAGACAAAGCAGCTGCCATCGTTCGAACACCAAGGGTCACTGTTGTGCACAGATCATCATTTTATACACATCATCATCTGACCGGATAGGTAGGTATACTAGCACTACAGAGAGTCTGGTGCTGCTGTGCAGCCGCGCCGCAGTTAGCTCGGCCTACAGTGGCGGCTGACTCACGGCGCTGGCTGGCATGCAAGCGCGGCAAGCAACGGCATGTATTGTTCACTGCTGTGCGGCGCACAGGCCGTGATAGCTAGGTAAGTATCAAGTGTCCAGGCTGGGCGGCCGCGTCGCCGGCGGCCGGGTCAATGTCATGGCGCCTCACATCCGTGACTGTCAAGGTTGTTCACTGCCGTGGGCGGCCACGGGCAGCTATAGCTATTGAGTGAGGGCGGCCGCGGTGCTGGCGGCCAGGTCAAAGCTGCGGTTGCAGCGGTCACGGTGATTTCACTGCTGCGTGAGCCCAGTGATAGCTAGTGCTAACTAAAAAGTCTGGCGTGTCGCCGGCCGCGCCGGCGGCTCGGCTCAGGAGCGCCGCTGGTGGCGGCGACGCGGCGGCGCCAGCTGCGGCGGCGCGGCGGGGCGGCAGAGGGAGGCGCATGCGACGGGCAGCTGCGCCTTGGTCGGCGGGCTGGCCGGCTGGGCCGCTGCCGCCGGGGTGCACGTCACAGCCGCGAGCCGCTTCTGCTGCTGGCCGCGGTGCAGCGACCTGACGGCGGCCTTCACCGTGCCCAGCTCTGCGCTGCGGCGCTGAATGTGCGTGCAGAGGTCCGCCTGCGGCACAGAATGCAGCCGCGGTGTCAGCGACGCACTCGCCCTCCGCTTCCCAGATGAGCGGCCTCGAGGGTGATGTGAGAGAGAGCTTGTCGCCTCAAGGCAAGGCCCGCAGGGGGCGACCGTCTGGCAGGCAGCACTCACCAGGGAGGCGTCGGCGGCGACGGCGGGGAAGGTGCGGGCCGTTGAGGCGGCCGAGGCGCTGCGAGCGGGCACCGAGATGCCGGCGGCGGCACGCACCGCCTGCCGGTGCCTCCGCCGCCGCTGATGCCGCTGCCGCTGCCTCCACTGCCGCCTCAAACGTCGCAGCGGCCGCGGCTGGCGCAGCAGCAGAGGCAGCCAGCCGCCTCATGTTGAGGAGCACACAGGCTGTGCCCTTGATGTATTCGCCGCCAAGGGAATTGACGCCGCGCGCAAGGCCCGCCTCTGCGATATCCAACCGCAGCACCAGCTCTGCAGCTGCGTAGGCTTCGATGATGGCCTCCAGCTTGCTGGCTTTGACTGCTGCAGAGCAGTCAATCCGGAAATGCAGCGAGCTGCCCGACAGCAGCAGGTTTGGCGTCACGCTGCAGGTGCCGGCGACCAGCTTCCTGCCAGAGGCGGCAAGCAGACTGCAGCGTGAGCAGAATGACTTGGCCAGTCGCCGCCAGTCCTCCCTGCCGGCGTCAGGCACGCCCCTCAGGTCCAGCTCTCCCAGATATACAGCATCTGCTGCGCCGTCAGCGGCATCTTCCTGGTCGTCTGCCTCACCCGAGCGGCTGGTGCGACATGGCCCACAGGAATGTAAAGACGCCGCCCCAGAAAGGCGCGTGTGATGACCACCTCCAGCTGATACTGCAGTCAGCCGCGCGCCAAATGTTCACGTCGCACTGACTCATCGCTAATGGGCTGTTGTGCATATTTGAGTTGTTCTGCGGACTGCAGCTTGTCGACAACAGTCGTTACCGCTATGTACACATTGCGCAACTGGAGGTCAGTATCAAACGGCTTCACTCACCTGTCCCTCGGTCCGGAACCTCTTTGGTTGTCGTGCAGCAACGACTGTGCTGCCCCCAACAAGCTTACGAACTGTGGTGTAGCACCAGCCGCCTCCGCCGCTGCTTCCGTCCAAGTAGTTCAGTACCGGCTGCCGCTCAAATACCACTGCCAGTTCCGCCTTCTTCTGCTGTGCCTGCGCTTGGTCTTGCATGCCGCACAGTGGGCGGCCAGTGCAGATGAAGGTAGCTGACTGCTCGCCGCCCCAGTCCAGAGAGGCAAAATGCGGCACCAGGCACTTCTTCACGATGTCCAGGCTGTCTACATTCAGATCTGGGCCGACTATCACACGTTGCACGCCGGGAATGCGGATCTCAGCTTCAGTCTCCAGCGCTGCTGCTAAGGTAGGGGCATTTTGAAGGGCGACAGAATCTCTTGGCTGCTCGTCGTCAGAGTCATCGCCGATAATGCAATCAAAGGGACGCTTTTTTATAAGTGTGGAGGAGAGACTCCAGACTTGCAAAATAAGTGGCGGAAGTGCCGGCGTGCAAATCGTTTCGCAAGTCTGAAGGAGGTCATTTGGCCCGACATTCAATGTAAGGTCCATCTTGCTGGTGCTGAGCACAGGTTACACGAGCACTGAACATGGGGGCACACTTCCTCTTCACCTCTCTGGGGGCATGTGATGGAAAACAGCTGAACTCGCAGAGCGGTTTCTGAGTTCAGTCTCCAGCATACAGCTGACGGCTATCCGTCAGCGGACGTCAGATTGCCGGCTGAGAGACGCTGCCCAGGTCTGAGCAGCACGCAGCAGGCCTTTTGATCCGCTGGCCTGCACGGTCAGCAACGTCGACCTCGCACCATCCAACAGGCAGGACAATCAGAAACTGAACCACTGCTGCAAAATTCAGCGGCTAAAGGGCACTGCCAAAGAAGCTGTCCGTTGTGAAACATTTATCGTGAAACCTCCGATGGAGCTCTCAGGGCGTCCTGCGGCCGGCCCGGCCACGTGCTTGCTGCTATGCTTAAGATAGAGCAGCAGGATTTTCAGCTTGCTGTCGACGGGTTCGTCGTCCCATGAGGTAGCCAGGTCTTCGGAGCTCTCCACAGCCGACGGGTCGGTCACATTCCGCTCGTCCTCTGAGTTTTGCGGGGAGGCTTGGGAGCTCTCATGACGATATCAATGGCCGCCTGAGGAACATCGAGAGCCGATACATCGAGAGCCGATACAGTGAGCTGCATGACGAGGTGCGATGCACCGGCAGTCTGACAACATCGCTGATAACACCGGCGACATAATTCAGCTGCAGACTCTACCAGTGGCGAGGTGTAATATGTTAGGGGTAGCAGGCCTAACATGTTACCCTGCGGAGGGCTGCCGGTGTTACCCTAACATTTGCGAAAGACTTTGTTATGGTAACATCGTGGGTAACATGTTAGCTAACTTGTGAGCCTCCAGCATAACTTTTTACACTGTAACGACCAGCCGACCTGCCAGGCCGCATGGCCTGCCTGCCAGGCCGGATCATCAGCAGCCAGTGTTCCTGATCGATTCTGAAAAGCAGCCAATTGGCATTTCTGATGAAACCTGGCATGCAGCCCACACACGGTGCTGCTACAGCACTCTACAATCATTGTGCGCCACCCAACCCTGCTGCTGTGCTCACGCGCCGCTACTTGCTAGCGCCGTACGCGCCACCATGATCCAGCCGCATCACGCCATCGACATCGCCCTGTCCGTAAGAAATACGGAGAGGTCAGAATGCGATATCAAAGATATGTTCATGGCGCCGTAGGCTGCGCAAAGACTGCGGCAATGTGATGTGTGCACGCCGCGCCCCTGGATCCCAACATGCATGACTCTGCAGCACAAAAGTAACGTGTTCTGCTCAGGATTGTGGGCAGAAAAATCCAGAGAACAGGGCACCTTCCGGATTGCAGAGCAGATCTTGTCTGTCAACTCTTTCTTCTTCCTTGGCGTGATCACGAAGCCCTTCGAAGAGTCGCCCAACATGACGGAGACGGCGTCTTCCCAGCTGATCACGCGCTTGCCGCTCCCGCTGCCGGCACCCTGCAGTCGCCCTCGCCGGCGGCTTGCCATTGTCGGCGCTGCCCTCCTGCAATGAGAGAAGCTGGTGGGCGTGAGGTTGGAGGGGAAGAACAACAAGTTCAACGCCGCCGGCTCCTCTGCAAATGCGAGCATCCTCACACAACAAGGCGTCAGTGGACAAGCTGCTATGCGCCGTTGTGAATTAGGCGGGGAGAAGTGGTGCTCGCGCATGGTGTCCTCTTACATCGATTGCTGCTGCACCCTGGATACCTATGTGTCAGTGAACAATCTGCCGCGCTTTATTGGGGAGAAGAAGGAGGAGAACTTACCCATCACGACGGTCGACGGTCGACAGCGGCGGCGGACACATGCTTGCTCGCACAGGCGCAGCACTATGCCGCGCTTCCAACATCGAGCGTGAGTCAA
>JAABUM010001891.1_pt1 | contig 29721 bp, 27 predicted proteins | sample 5559161 | NCBI WGS metagenome assembly JAABUM01 (sample SAMN10711868, study PRJNA513369) | rock metagenome | isolation source: Antarctica rocks | place: Antarctica: Victoria Land, Siegfried Peak nord
GGACGAGGGTGGCGACGATGTGTGAGGAGTGCGCGGCAGTTCCGGCGTGACGACCGCGACCGAGTAGGGCGACCTGTGCCGACATCTGTCGGCCGTCGGCTGAAACTCATCCCAGTTTGGGGCTCATCGTGGTGCCTCATGTCAATATGCTCGCGAAACGGGGTGCGTGTGCCTCACCTATTTTGCTCACGAAGCCCGCTCCCGCTGGGCGAGGGTTTTGTCCTTGGCTGAGGCGATGAGGGCTTGTTGGATCCGGTTGATGTTCCGGGTCAGCTCGGCGGGGTTGGTCCTCTCGTGCAGGGTCTGGAGCTGGTGCTGGGCCGACGGGGTGAGGAAGCCGGCTTCGTCGCGCAGCCGCTGGTAGGGGGTCTTGGGCTGGTCGTAGGTGCGGGTGTTGCGTCCGGCCTTGGTGGTGCGCCAGCCGTTGGCCTTCTTTGTGGGCAGGAACAGGTTCTTGCGCCGGTTGACCAGCCCCCACAGCTCGCCCAGCAGGGCGAGTTCCTCGGCCGTGTCGTATCGGTAGCGGAACGCGGACCTGCGCACGATGTCGCCGTTCTTCTGCTCGACGTGTGCGTTGTCGTTGGAGGTGTGCGCTCTGGCCCGGGTCATGAAGATGGCCCGCTCGGCGCACCAGCCGATCAGGGCGTGGTTGATGAACTCCCCGCCGTTGTCGCAGTCCAGCCCCAGCATCGGGTACGGCAGCCGGCCGGCGACCTCCTCGATAGCGGCCACGACCCGGGTGTGGGCGCGGTTGCGGATGGCGATGTTCTCCGTCCAGCCGGTGTACACGTCGGTCGCGGTCAACGTCCACGCGTGCTCACCCTTGAGGCTGTGCCCGCAGTGCGCGACCAGGTCGATCTCGAAGAAGCCCGGGGCCTTCTCCATCTCATCCATCGCCTGACGTACCCCGATGGACGAACGCAGCGTCGCCGAGGGGCGGGTCGCGGACTTCGCCGCCGGATACCGGGCGGCCTTGGTCGGGCGCAGCATCCGGTCGATCGTCGCCGGACTCATCACGACCAGCTGGGCCCGCACCGGCTCGCTCAGCCGGGCGGCGACCTGGTCCAGCTCACCGAAGCCCTCCAGCTGGGCCAGGCTCGCTTCCATGATCGGGGCCAGATACTTCCCGCACGGCTCGCCGAGGACCGTCCAGACCTGGATCAACACCTTGAGCGTGTCATACCCATAGATGGCCGCTCGAGGCTTGCGGACCACCGCCCGGGCCGGGCCTCGACGTTTGCTCGCCGCGGCGATCGCCCGCCGGGCGTTGGCCCGAGACCACCCGCTCACCCCCACCAGCTCGTCCAGCATCCGGCCCCGTTCCTTCTTCGCGGCCCCGGCGTACTCCCGGGCGTACTTCTTCGTGATCTCATGACGCGCTGCCATCGACAACCCTTGACCCATCCCCGCAGTCCACTACAGCGCCCAAGCGTGGACCCGGTTTCGCGAGCATTTCTCCCGTGAGGCACGCACCCCACTTCGCGAGCACATTAGGTGAGTCTCGTCGCTCATGACACATTCAGGAGCACTGGGCCTATACTGGGTGCGAGTCGTCCTATGAGACGACCTACGACCAGCGGCTGCGCGAGATGTCGGCCACGCTGCACTTCTATTGCTCGGACCCGAAGGTCGCCAGCTGCTTGGCCGACGCGGCGGCCAAGCAGATCCCCGGACCTGTACCTCACCGCCCAGTACATCCACTTCCTGTTCGATTGAGGCCCTGAGTTGGACTGAGGTCCCGTCCGGCTACCCGCGCAGGCCGCCTGTGTCGCGCGCTCTGCGGGCGTTGGCGGTTGAAGTCGGCCCGCCGGACCTGTTTTGCGCGCTGGAGAGCGTCCCACCATCACCCGGGCGATTTTCAGCTCGCCAGTCCTATTGAAAACAACGTAATCCACCCAAGTACGAGAGACTCCCCGTCATGTTCCAAGAGATGCCGCAGGGCTGGCTGAGCGCCGATGACGAGATCCTTGAGGCCGCGCTGACGCAGGCCAGAGCAGCCCTGCGAGATGAGGCGACGCTGGTGCGACGGTTGAGCGCCTACTACCGCAGCGACGGCGACTACGCCGGATCCACGTTCCTCGACCTCAACCCGGCTTGTATGACTTGTAGGGCCTCCTGGTGACAGGTGGTGGTCGCTACGGTGGCCGTGGGAGATGGCTTCGGGTCGTGCCGGTTTCCGGGTGAGCGTTGTGGCTCGTGAAAGAGATCGGTGAGCTCGGGGTCGGCTCTCCCGGTCGAGGTTGAACCCGGTTCAGGGAATTGGTGGCAGGTGCGGTGGCCCGCGGCGCGGACTGTCGTCTTGATTGGCACCGGATCACGCACAAGCGTGGGTTTGCCGGCCGTGGCTGCTGCTGCGGTGGCTGGGAGGCGGAGTCCGGGAGTGCCTCCGCGCCGTGCGTGAGCGCAGGGACGAGGGTTCTCCCGACCGTCATGACGATCTGCGTCCCCGCGTGGTCACTGGCCGGTGAGATGCAACGGGTCGCAGTCGTCTGTTCGTAACGAACGGAGGAACCCTCGTGTCCATCGACACTACCGACCCCGACGCTGTGCGGGTCGCGCGAGTACAAGTCGGGATCGACGCTGCGGTGGTTGCTGACCACCACGTGACGATCCGCGAGACCACAGGGGACGGGCAGGTCCGCCTGTCCCGCTTCCACACCCCGCCGACCATCACGGGGCTGACTCGCCTGGGTGAGAGGTTGGCGAGCTACCCGCAGGTGCTCGCCGTCGCCGAGCCGACCTCGATGACCTGGCTGGGCCTGCATGTGGCCCTGCGCGAGGCCGGGTGTGACCTGGCCTTGGTGGGGACCCGTCACGCCGCTCGGCTACGTGGAGCGATCTCGGCAAGAACAAGTCCGACGTCATCGACGCGGACGTGCTGGCCATGGCCGGTGACGTGTTCGACCTGGCCCCGCTGCGCCCGCCTACCCCGCCGCAGCTGGCGCTGCGTCGGGCGGTGGTCCGGCGTGGCAAGCTTGTCGTCGACGGCAACCGTGCCCGACGCAGGCTGATCTCGTTGGCGCGGTGGGCTTTTCCCGACGTGGGAGGCGTTCGCCGGTTCCTGGCCGACCGCGGTAGCGGTCCTGACCCGATGGCCCGACCTGCCCGCGCTGGCCTCCGCCCGACGCTCAAGCGTGACCAGTGTCGTGGCCGCTCATACCCGCGGCGTCCCCGACGTTGACGCCAGGGCCGAGAGGATCCGGACCGCGGCCGCACGGACCGTGGAGTTCTGGGACGGGCACCTCGATCTGTCCGCGCTGGCCTGGGAGAGCAGTGAGCACCTGCGTGACATCGTCATCGCCGCCGAACAGATCGAGCGCGCGACCGTCCATGCCCACCACTACTGGGCGGCCCTGTACGGCGATGACCCGCTGCTGCTGTCCCTGCCCGGGATGGGGCCGATGACCGCGCCCACAATCCGGGCGTTCTTCGGCGACGCGACCGCGTTCCCGAGCGCCAAGGCGGCCGCGGCCTACGTCGGGCTGACACCCTCGACCTGGTCCTCCGGGACCGTGGTCCAACCCTCGCGGGCCATCACCAAGGAGGGGCCCGCCGTGCTGCGGCTAGCGTTCTATCAAGCCGCCGGCGGTGCGCGCCGCGTCGATCCCCAGCTCGCCGCCTACTACCGACACCTCATGGTTGAACGCGGTCACTGCCACACCTAAGCCAACGTCGCGGTCGCCCGCAAGCTTGTCGAGCGGACCTGGACCGTCCTGACCCGAGGCCAGCCGTACCAGTTCCGCGACCTCGACGGCGCTGCGACCACCCGAGCGGCCGCGAAGGACCAGGCTCGAAACGCCCTCGCCGTCCGCGAGACCATCCGAGCCCGAGCCCGAGCTCGAGCGCGGAGCGCGGCCACGCACCGCTCCAAGCTCACCAAGTAGACGACTGTCCGCACCCGGACCACAGCCCACCAGCCCGGCCCGGGCATCTCGCTGCGCCCTCAGCAGGACCCCTCCGACGGCTTGACAACCGTTAGGGAATCTCTTCAACGTTCCGCGTGATCGCGGTTGGTCACGCGGAAAGTTGGAGAGCCCCTTTGGTGGACTTTCGCAGTCCTCCGGTGGGTCAGGCGGCTCTTGCGAGCGTGTCGATGAGGGTGTCCACGATTTGTGGGGTGAGTCGCTGTTGGCCGGAGATGGCGTTAATTCGTTGGCGCCACAGGGTCGTTCGTAGTTCGGCGAGGGCGTCGGGGAAGCTGGGGGTGCGCTTGTTGGGGTACCAGGGTCGGGTCGGCCAGCGCGGGGCGTGGCCGTGGGTGGGGATGTACCAGCACCAGATCGCGGTGTAGATCCAGAACGAGAGCGCGGCGGCGGGTTCGGGGCCGGTCCCTTTCCAGCTTTGCGGTTGTTGGCCGCCGAGGTGTTGCTTGACCGCCCGGAAGGTGTCCTCGATGGCCCAGCGGGAGTGGTATTCGGTGACGACGTCGGCGGGGTCGGCGTCCAGGTCGGTGGTGAAGAAGAAGTCGTCGCGTTCGGTTCCGGCCACGTCGCGGACGATGACCAGGAGCACTTGCTGGTCGGGCTTGACTGCGTACCACAGCACGGCTCGGGTGAGCAGGTCCACGTCGGTTTTGCGGCCGCGCCGGTTGATGCTGGTCCGGGTCCAGTCCTTGTCCGGTGCCGCGGTGGCCAGCGCGGCCGGGGTGGGCAGCCGGGCGCCTTTCTTGGCTGGTCGCCCGCGCCGGCCGGTGCGCGGCGGGGCGGGTTCGAACAGGGCTGCGTCGCGGCGCATCCGGGAGACCAGGTGGGTGCGGGGCAGCCCGGACCCGGCCAGGGTGGCGTAGGCGCCGTCGCCGCACAGGGTGAACGACCGCTCGGGTAGCCAGCCGGCGAGCTCGGCGATCATTTCCTGGACCAGGCGGGCGTGGGTTGGGCCGGCCTTGCGGAAGAGGCGGAGGTTGACCGGTAGGCCCAGTGGTTCCCCGGCCCAGGGGGCGTGCACCCGCAGGGTGATCACCACCAGGTTCAGCCCGTGGGCGTAGACGATCCGGGCGTGGGTGGAGGCCACCGCGTCCCGGAAGCTGCCGGCGCCGTCGACCTTGCGGCCGCTCTTGTGGAAGAGGGTGTCGTCGACCTGCAGGGCGATGGGACCGGTGGGCGCGAACCGGGCCACCGCCAGGGCGGCCAGGGCTGCCCAGCAGGCGGTCATGCTCCACGCGCCGGCCCGGATCAACCGGTGGTAGGCATCATGGGCGGCCCGCTCGGCGGGGTCGATCAGGGTGAGCATGGCGGTGATGGTGCGCCGGGTCGGGCAGCACACCCAGGCCTGGACCAGGTTGGTGAACAGCACCCAGGACGGCGCGGTGAACACCCCGGAGGCGCTGTCCAGGACCGTGCGCCAAGCGGTCCCGGCGCCGTTCACCGGGTCGACCGTCCACCGGCGCGACGAGCCCGCAGTGCCACCAGCTGCGCCTCGGCTGCAGCGTCGAGCTGGGCCTTTGCCTCGGCGTAGCGGGCCAGCGCCGCCGCCACCTCGGGCACGTCGGCCTGGGTCAGGGTCAGTGTCTTGGTTCGCCCGGCGGCCGGGTAGGCCAGCGCGGGGCTCTCGTGGGGGTCTCCTTGGGCGCAGTGGCAGGTTGCCTTGCCGCACCGGCGGCGCAGCGTGAACAACGCGCCGCGCAGCAGCGGTTCGGCGGGACCGGGATGACGACGAGTGGACATGACGACTCCTGTCTGTTAGTAAACCACCAACAGATAGATGATCTCGGCAGCCAGCGCGAAAGTGGGGAGGTGGTGCAGGACACGCCGCACAGGGCGGAGACGAGGCAAGCGTCAGCCGCGGACCGATCACACCAGAGGCGTCACACCAGCGTCACGAAATGTGCGAAAGTCCACCTTTGGTCACCGCGCGAATGCACGCCGGTCTTCGATCCGCTGGCCGCGGACATGCCCTCAGCTGTGGGCCGGACCGGGCGAAGCCGGACTGTCGTTCGGGTACCGCAGATTCGCTCGAGTCGTCACCGTGTCCGCGGTGGTGCGTAGTTCCCAGGTGCAGAGCCCGGCGGAGATGAGCAGTGGGAGGACTAGCGCGAGTGCGACGGGCGGGATCGCGACGCCGGTGTCGTTGACGAGCAGACCGATGGTCATCGTCACGGTGAGCCCGATGAGCCCGGCTCGGAGGGTTTTGACCCGATCCAGGAGGGGCTGCATTGGGTGCGCGAGCCGGGAGCGGGGGAAGGTTAGGACGTAGGCCGCGGCGATGAGCAGGAGCGGGACGAGGTAGGCGAAGATCGTGGTGTGGACCAGGGTGTCAAGGTTTTGTGCCAGCTTGCGGTTGACGATGTCACCGGCACCGCCGTCGATGAGCGACTGGACGAATCGGCCGAGGTGCGATCTGGACTCCTTGGGGCGTAGCCAGTCGAGCAGGGCGATGGTGAGCACGATCAGGGCGGTGCCGCCGCCGATGAGGAGGATCTTTCGCCAGCTCAGCCGAACCTGGAGGAGGGACAGGACGAGCACGGCCAGCCCGGGGACCAGGGCCGGGGGTCCGCCGACTTTGTCGCCCCAGCTCGGCAACGCGATCACGACGATCGCGACGAGGCCGATGGTGCTGACGGCGAGCGCGCCAAGTTTCGGGTGGCCGTCGTGGAAAAGACGGTTGGAGGCCGCGATCGCCACGAGGAAGGTCGCCGCGGCGAAGAGGGCGAAGGCGACGTTGCCGAGCCCGAAGTATCGACCTCCGACGATGGGGTTGAGCCCGAGAAGGGAGGACAGCTGGAGCCTTGAGCCGTTCATGACGTCGGCGGCCAGCACGATGAAGGTCATCGTGGCGATGGCCGCGACCGGGCCTATCGGTGTGCGTCGCCACGGGCCAATCAGAGCGATCACCCCGAGCAGTCCGGTCCATGCCGCGGTTGCGAGCACAAGCGCGGCCGGCGGCCAGGCGCAGCGCCACCACGGCACGATGTTGGCCAAATACGTTGCCGCCGGGACCGCTGCGAAGACCAAGAGCCCCATGCGCACCCACGAGCGCATCGACTCGCGGAACCGGTGGCTGCCGAGATGACGCCACAGCGTCACCGCCAGGACCGTCAGGCCCGCGAGCATGAGCGCGGCCCAGGTGACGAAGAAGGGGTAGACAACCGGTTGAACCCATCGCGAGGAGAGCTCGTAGTCCACCAGCATGGCGTGCCGGCGCTGGGCCAGCGCCTCCGAGCTGTTCGGGGCGGGTGAGCGTTGCAGAGGCGACCCGCTCACCTCACCAAGCACGGCCACCCCGGCGTGGGTGAGGATCGTGGCAGTGATGTCGTCGAGCTGGACGAGTCCGGGCTGCCGCGTCGAGGAGGAGTAGAACGTGCCCGGCCCGAACCGCTGACCTGTGGCGAGCACCACCCTCAAACCGGGGTCCCGTCCGGCGTCCGCGAGGCTGACGACCATGACGTCCGCGCCGTGGGGAGCAGCCGCGACGACTTGTCCGACCCGCCTGTCGACGGCCGCGAGCTGCTGATCGTGGGAAAGGACCGGTTGGTTCGGGTCGGCGATGTCGACGTCGCCTGGGTCACGAATGGCGCCAACGTCGACCAGCGAGGTGGGGCAGGCGGCGAGACCCACGGTCAGGTTGGAGGCGTCAAGGCTCCGGAAGCGGGGCACGACGCCGTTTTTGGGAGGCGTCGCGGCCAGGGCTGCCCCGGGCCCGATCGCGGAGAGGCACTGGCCGTGGCTCGCCAGAACCTGTGACAGCGTCCCAAGCCTCGAGCCGTAAGGCCGGCTGGTAGCTGCCGCGACCAGTGCGTCCCAGCCTGTGACGAAACCGCCATTCATGTCCGGGATCGGCTGACAGGGCGGACTCCTGGTGCCATCGTCGGGTTGTCCGGCCCGGTTGCCTGCCGACAAGGTCAGCCACCCGTCGATAGGGCACGTGTTGGTGTGGACGGCGGTGATGTTGAGGGCGGCCGAGGAGCCGTCTCGCAACAGTCGCCAGAGGTTTGGCGTGCGGGCCGGGTCGATGTCGCCTGGGCTCACGCCACCGGTGCCGATGACGACGAGCCGATCTGTTGAGCTGCCCTGCGGAAGCGGTTTCGGGCCGGGGCCGCTGGTGCGCAGCGAGCTGCCGCCGAACACCGCTAGCACGAGCAGTGCGGCGGCGGCCATCGCCTGGAGCATTCGTCGCCGGTTCACCGGGTTCAGCGTATTTGGTAGTCCTGTAGGGCCTTGAGGGCCGCCGTGAAAAGAATAGAGTCCGACGCTGCGCGTCCGGTCAGGAGCGGGACCTCTCACTCCGGTGCATTAGCTCTGCATTAGCTTGCCGTAGAGCCGGTTGCGCCGCCGAAGGTTTGGCTAGACGCCTGATACGTGCGCGATCTGGCCGATGGCTGCGGTCACGATCATCGCGGCGGTACCGCCGAGCAGGACTCGCAGGGTGGGACGCACCAGGGTCGTGCCGGCGGCGCGGGCTCCGAGCACCCCCGCGACCGCCAGGCCCACGATGGTCACCGCCACGATCGCGATCAACCGGGGTCCTTGGCTCGTGGCGAGTATCCCGAGGAAGGGGACCAGCCCGCCGATGGTGAAGCTGGTCGCCGACGCGCCGGCGGCCTGCCCTGGGCGCGCCTTCGTCGACTCGTGATGCCCGAGCGAGCCTGGAGAGGGTCGTCCGCGTGCAGGGCCACCGCGACTTGCTCGGCGAGCTCGCGCGGAACCCCGCGCGCCTGGTAGATCTGGGTGAGCTCTTCCAGCTCCCCTTCGGGATCGGCGGCCAGCTCGGCGATCTCGGTCTGCCAGTCTGCGCGCTCCACGTCGGACTGCGCTGACCGAGACGTACTCATCTGCTGCCATGGCCATCGCCCCAGCCGCCAGTCCCGCGATACCTGCGGTCAGAATCGCTCCGGTCGAAGCACCACTGGCCGCCACGCCCACCAGCAGGCTCGATGTGGACACCAGCCCGTCATTGGCAATCGGCGGCACGCTGCGCCTGCCCATGAACAAGTCAGCGAACAACTCATCGGGGAACAACGTGAAGCACTCCCGGTTCAGCACCGCGTAAATCGAGTACGGCGCGACCCGGGCCTCGCAGTAACCGACCGTCGTGCGCAACAGGTCCCCCTGTTTTGGTATCAGACCCAGCGTTATCGCGAAACCCCCAGCCAGACAACGAAACCGTCGTTGTCATTCTCTCAAGGAGTTCACCTCATCACGGCTCTTCAACTTTGCGCGTGATGCGCGCCTGACGGTGGGGCTCGTGGCCCTGGGGCAGGCTGGGTGGGGTCGAGTCACATCAGTCAGTCAGGACCACGAGCATGTTCAAGCCTACGGTCGAGGCTGCCCTCGAGCGCTTCGACGATGCCCAGATGATGGCGGGCCACCTCGGTGCCGTCAAACCACAACACGATGTCCTCCTCCTGGAAGGTGACACGATCCGCCGTGACGTCGGCGAACTGACGCTCAAACAACACGACCCGGATCACCTGTGTATGTCTCCTTCCTGGCTGCCCGGGAGCCCGAACTGGAACGGGCTGCCCGCCAGGGTGCTCGAGGAGCCTATTTGAGGATGTTGACGGCTCGGGCGATGACCAAGGCGGTGGTGGACAGGGCGATGGCGCTCTGGATGGCCATCAGGGCCTTCGCCCACCGGGTCAGCGGCATCGTGTCGGTCGGGGAGAACGCGGTGGCGTTGGTGAAGCTGGTGTACAGGTAGTCTCCGAAGTGCGGCCGCCAGGTCGGGTGCGCCAGGTGCGGTCCGCTCATCTGGGGGAACAGGAAGTCGGGATGGTGGCGCTGCGCGGCGGCTCGCGCGAACGGGCCACCGCGGTCGAGCTCCCAGTACCAGATCCCGAACGCGATGATGTTGGTCAGGTAGATCGCCGCGGCTGCAGCCAACAGCGGGCCGGCTTGGTCCCCAGCCGTGCCGGCGATCAGCCGGGTGTCGAGCAGGACCGCGCTGGCGGCGTTGTCCAGGGAGATCAGGGCGACCAGCAGCAGGCCCAACCGCCTACCGGCGAGGGAGTGCCGGGAAAGTCGCACCGGGTTCAAGGCGATCAGGGTGCCCAGCAGCAGTACCTCCAGGGAGGGCAGCAGCCAGCGCACCGGTAGCAGGGTGAACTGGCTGGGCAGCAGCAGCTGCAGGGCTGCCGCGACGACGATCGCCGCGGCCACCGGGATCCGGTTCTCGCCGCCGTGCGGGGTCAGCCACCCCGGCCGGTGTGCACCGAACCCATGCGTCGCTGAACCCGGCCCCGGCCCGGGTTGGGCAGACGGTGCAGGGCCCGGGCTGGCGGTGCCCGGGCTGGTCGGACGGGGGTGGTCGCCCTGCCGTGAACGAGGCATCCTGGGCCGTGGCATACGACTCACGATGCGCCAGCGGGGGTCGCCCGGGGTAGCAAGACGTCCTGGGGGGTTACTTGACGCATGGCACACCTGCGCCGGACAGGGCGGACATCGCGTTCGGCGGGGGCGCGGCACCTGCTGGCGTGATCGGGACGGCGGTGGCTGCGGTGCCGGCGCCGGGGGAGTCGGGGCGGGGGCCGGTCGTCGCGGCGGGGCTCGGTGGTGCTGGGGGGAGGGTGAAACCGGAGCCGAGAACGATCCGTAAGGTTCCCGCAGCGACCGCGGCCGAGGAGCCGGTGCCGGCGCCGGGCACTGCGGCCGCGAGCTGGTCCGCGGCGCCCTGTCCCCCCGGTGGGTAAAGGATCGTGCTAACGGCGGTATGCCGGTTGCCGGTAGTCGTCGTCACCGTCGAGTATCCCATCCGACCCAAGGCGCGACCCAGCGCAATGCCCAGTCCGGGCCGGCCCGAGGAGTTGACGATGTCGACGGCCGTGACACGGTCGGTCGGCGTTGAGGTGGGCGGCTGCGCTGGTACTGGGTCGCTTGGCGCCAGAGGCGTCGACGCAGACGTCGGGCCGAGCAGCGCCGCCACGGTGGCCTGGATCCGAGGGACGTTGACGACGTTGACGTCTTCGCCCAACGAGTCCTTGCCGAAGTGGTCAACCGGCAGGGTGTAGTAGGTGACGTTGCCGCCGGCCATTCGTGAGGCTTGGTCGGCGAGGCTGAGCAGGTCCAAACCGTTGTCGACGGCGATGTTCTGCCGGGCGACAGCCAGGACTCCGGTCAGGGTTGACGGGTTCGCCAGGGTGCCGGCTTGTTTGAGTTGGGTGGCCAGCGAGGCGATGAACGCCTGCTGACGGCGCTCTCGATCTAGGTCGGTGAAGTTCAGCTGGGGGTGATGCTCGTCTCGTCGCTGCCGGACGAAGGCGAGCGCCTGTGCTGCGTTGATCTGCTGGGTGCCGGCGTGGAAGTCAGCGCCGGAGTAGCGGTCCTGGGTGTCCTGGGCGACGCAGACGGTGATGGGCTGTACGACTTGGGCCAGTTGGTAGAACGCGACCATGGTGACCTCGACGAAGTGGTCGATGGGTACAGTGCCCAGGAACTGTTTGACGGTGGCGATCTGCGCGCTCCGGCCGGCGTCGCGTTGCTTCTGTTCGCGCTGGGTCGGGGTCAAGGTCTTGTCCTTGACGAGCTGGGTCGCCTCGGCGGCGAACGCCAGGCCGTAGGCCTGCTTGATTTTTCCCTTGCACTGCCCGTCGGGGCAGCCGGCCAGGTCGACGTAGTCGTCGCGGGGGATGGAGATCTCGGTGGCCTTGGACCCGTCGGCCGGCAGGTGCACCAGCATGAGGACGTTGGCGTTCAGGCCGCCGTTGCTCTGGTCGCCGGCGTGGAGGGCGTCGTAGATATCTTTCGGCAGCGGGTTACCGTTCTCGTCGACACGGCTGTCTAGGCCCATGACCAGGATGTTGCTGGCCCCGTCGGGGGACCCGCTGGCGCCGAGGATGTCCGAGCGTTTGATCCCGGCCGTCAGGGTGACGTATTGGAAGAGGCCGTAGCCGACGAGCAGGAACACCAGCGCGGCCGCACCAAGCAGGACCATGCGGCGGCGGGCCCGGCGGCGGGAGACGCTACCGGGCGGCTGCCCGACCGATGGCGTCCGGGGGCGGCCAACCATATGTGATGCTCCTCGATGTCGACGTCAGCCACCTCGTGGCGGTGTTGGTACAAGGAACGCTAGACGAAGGCTGGTCCCGTACATCGCAGCCACGCGGTGACGCTGCCGTTGACGTCCGGGGGTTGGCAGGGCCAGCCTGAACCGAACAGAGAGATCCCTGGTGCGGCGGCCGCTCGCGGTGTGGTGGACGCGGGGGGGCCGGCGATGGGGGTAGCGCCTGAGTCGTGTCAACGTCGTTCAGGTGACGCGAGGCGAGAGGGCGCGGGTCTGGATCCGACACGCGCCCGATGTGCCGGTCGTCGGCGTGGATCGCGGCATACTGGCGACCATGGGCGGTGTGGCGTGGTGGACGTCGTCTCTGTTCGCGGCTGGCCGGGGCGTCGACGGATCGGGTCCACCGATTGGCGTGGCGGAGGTCGTCGTGGGCTGCCGGATGTCCGACAGGGGAATGCGGTGAACAGGGCTGCAACGCGCCCGGAGACCTCCCAGGGCCGCCGGGCGGACGACGCTGACGGCGTTCCTGGGCCGAGCCTGCGTTTTCTGGGCCGGTTCGAGTCGCCGGTGACGTGCTACTACGTCCTGTTTGGCGCCAGCACGATTCTGGTGGTGTTCGGGCTGGTCATGGTCATGTCAGCGTCGATGGTTATCTCGCTCACCAACGACGGGTCCTCGTTCGCGATCTTCTTCAACCAGCTCGGCTTCGCCGTCGTCGGACTCGTCGGGGCCGGCGTCGCCTCCCGAATCCCGGTCCGCTGGTACCGCCGTCTGGCCTTTCCCGCACTGGGATTCGCCGTCGTCCTGCAGGTGCTGGTGTTCACCTCGCTGGGTGTGACCGTCAACGGCAACCGCAACTGGCTGCGACTCCTGCCGAGAGTCCAACTCCAGCCGTCCGAGCTGATGAAGTTGGGCGTGGTCCTGGTCGGGGCGGCTGTGCTGGCCAACAAGCGCAGACTGCTTGGCACCGGGCGGCACATCATCTTCCCCTTCATGGTTCCCGTCGTGGTGCTCGCGGTCGGGCTGGTGGTCAAGGGGGGTGACTTGGGAACCACCTTGGTCCTGCTCGGGATCGCCGCTGCTGTCCTCTTTGTCGCCGGCATCCCTCTCCGATACTTCATCGGCGCGGGACTGGCTGCCGGGCTGTTCGCGGCGGTGATGGCGGTCACCAGCCCGAACCGAATGGGACGCATCAGCGAATGGCTCAGCGGCAACTGCACCAGCCCCGACGGCCCATGTGGCCAGTCCGTCCACGGCCTGTACGCCCTGGCCGACGGGGGCTGGTGGGGCGTCGGCCTCGGGGCGAGCATAGAAAAGTGGCACTGGCTGCCGGAGGCTCAGAACGACTTCATCTTCGCCATCGTCGGAGAGGAGCTGGGACTGCCCGGCACGTTGACCATCCTGGCGCTCTTCTGCCTCCTCGGCTGGGCCTGCTACCGCCTGGTAGTTAGCTCACGTGAGCAGTTTGTCCGGATCGCGACGGCCGGGGTCATGGCGTGGGTCCTTATGCAGGCGATGGTCAACATCGGGGCCGTCATCGGACTCCTGCCCGTGATCGGTGTCCCGTTGCCGCTGGTCTCCGCCGGAGGCTCGGCGCTGGTAACCACCATGCTTGCCCTGGGCATGCTTCTATCATTCGCCCGCAACGAACCAGGAGCTAAACGGATTTTGGCCGAACGCCCCAGCCTGGTCGCACGCTCCATAGCGGTGCTCCCGAGGCGCCGGAACCGCGCCTAGACTTCTTGCCCACCCGGGCCTCGCGCGGGGCTACATCCGACAGGAAAGCGCCTTGACGTCGGCGACCTGGACCGGGGTGAACGGTGGCGGCCCTCCCGAGCGTTTTGGCGTCACCGAGGCTGGTCAGGTCGGGGTGGGCACACCACCGGCCGCGCCACTTGCGGACCGTGTCAACGCTGACCTGCACATGGGCGCCGATCACCGGGTTCGGATGCCCGGCGGCGGCGAGCAGCACGATCCTGGCCCGGTGCACCAGCCGCTGGGTTCTGGTACCTGCCCGGGTCGCCCCAGGATGGGATCCCCTCAGTAACTCGAATCGTTTGTCAGGCGGCGCGGAGGCATGCGCGGTCGCCGCGGGCCGGTGGGCCGCGATCGGAGGGGTTCAGCCGGGTCTGGTCGTCGGCGCGGTGGACGTTCCCGGCGACGCACGCTGTACGCGAGCTCGAGTCCGGCGGGTGCCGGTTCGGCCTCAGGTAACGACTGTCGCGCTCGCCCAGTGGGAGGGGTCCGGCGTCTGCTTCTAAGGGTCGAGTCGCGCCTCGGACCAACGTCGACGTTGGGGCCTTGCCCCCGTTCCTTGGACACGGGGTGTGTTTGGTTAGGGTGCGGCTCCCGTAGAGGGACTCATGCGGCCATCGGTACCACGCCGCCGGCGTAGCGCGTCTCGTGGACTCGCTGTCGTTCGTTGTTGAGGTGGAAGTTCCAGTAGTCTTCAAGTCGTTGTTGGCGCGCACGGCCCGTAGATTGAGCACGGCTTCGGCCCCGTGGACGGACCAGCGGGCTCCGGTGATGTCCATCCGGTCAGCGACGAGGTATCGGCAGGTTCCTTCGATGACGCCGCTTGCGACGGGCCAGCCTCCAGCGAGTGCCCTCGGGTAGTCCAGGTAGTCCGCCTTGTTGGTCAGGTACTTGGCGCAGGCGTCGGCCTTGATGCGTTCCTGTTTGGCCAATCGTGCGGTGGTGGCTCTGCGTCTGATGCCGGCGGCGACCTCGCGGGCGTTGCCGTTCAACACCGCCAGTGCCCGGTCGTGCACCCATCCTTGGGCGGCGGGGTCTCCCTCAGGGAAGAAGCACCACACCGCACCCCATAGGTACTCCAGCACGTGGATCCGGTCGACCACGATGGCGACGTCGAAGCCCCGGGTCTGGGCTTCTGTTTCGATGCGGTCGATCTGATGGTTGTTGCCATCTACCAGGGCCACCCATCGACGCGAGTGGCTCGGGTCACGCCGTTCTGCCTCGTCGAAAACCGTTGCGATCACCGTGGCGGCGTCGTCGACCACGCTCGCGGTCACCCACTTCGCGCCGGCTTTGGGTGAAGGAGGTGGGGTCTCGCCGGCCTTGGTGGCTAGGACGTCGCAGGGGGTGCGGGCCACCGGGGTGAGGTCGTAGACGGCACCGACCTCGGCGAGGCGTTTCCGGTTGGGTTTCTCGCCCTTGGACAACCGGCACTCCAGCTTGTTGGTTGCGGCGGCGGCCGCTTTCGCGGTGGCTGGGCGCAGCGCGTCGGGTCGCATGACGATGCCCTTGCCATCGGCAGAGATGACCAGCAGGTCGCTCTCGGCGCTTGGTTCGGCTTGGCGAACTCGGGTGTCATAGAACGCCTTGACGTCGAGCGCGGCCCGGGCGGCCAGTGCCTCGACCTGGCGCTTGCCCAGGTGCTGACCGGTGGCGCGTTCCAACGCGGCGGCGGCCTCTTCGAACGATCCCCGCGATGCCTCTGCAGCCACCAGCCGGCGCAGGCCGTGGCTGTGACGCTCAGCGGGCAGGTTCAATGCCGCGTCGGCGGGATACAGGTTCGCCTGACCACGACGGCGGTAAGCCAACCGCGTCACCTCGACCTCACCGAAGACGGTCGCCAAGGGCCTGCGATGGCCGGCCTCGACTGCGCCATGGGTGCGGGCCTCGGCGTCGAGCACCCCTTCCAGGCGCGGTTCGGTCATCGCCCGCAGGCTCAGGTGGTCCTGGAACATCCGTCGGAGCAGCTCACGGCCACGACAATCGAGCTGGTCCTCGAGCTCAGCATGGCTCAGCGCCGCGGCATCGGACCCTTCCAGCCACCCGAGCACCTCCACGAAGCATTCTTGGCTTTGCCGGAAACTCTCTTTGTCGGCCCGGGGGTCATCCATCGGTGCTCCTCCCATCTGCGTCGCAGCCCTGGCGGCCACTCCCTACAGCGTGAACGCTGTAAGGTCTCGATAGTGGGATGGTCGAGGTGGTAGGAGGGACAAACGATGCGAGACACCGAGGCGAACAGGCCCTGGGAGGCGACCCGACGCGGCATTGCCCAGGCCATGGGCGAGATCGACGGGGCGCTGCCCGGCAGCGTGGTCGTGCGCCACATGCGCTGCGGGAAACCGGGCTGCGCCTGCAAGGCAGACCCACGCGCCCTCCACGGCCCCTACATCCAGTGGACCCGGACCGTGGGCGGCAAGACCGTCACCAAGTTCCTCAGCCAGGACCAGCTCGCCCGCTATCAACCGTGGTTCGACAACGCCCGACGTCTCAAGGAGCTCACCGCGATGCTCCAGATCGCCTCGGTGCACGCAGTCGAAATATCCGAAGGTTGGGCCACACAGGTCACGAGCGCCTCATCAACGCCCACTCCCCGGCCCCAATCTCCCCGCCGCACCGGCCGATAGGCCCCGGAAGACCATCTTCAACGCAATCACCCGACCCTCCAGCGGAGCCGCACCCGTTTGGTTAGGCGGCCTCCCAGGCGTAGAACGACGACCTGTTGATGCCCATGATCTTGCACAGCCGCTTCACCTCGAAGGCGTATCGGTGGTCGGCGACGAACTGGAAGCGGCTCACCAGTTCGTCTCCCCCGCGAAATACTTGGCCGCCTGACGCAAGATCGACTTCTCGGTGTTGATCTTCTTGCGCTCGGCCTCGAGCTCGGCGACCCGAGTCTCTAGTCGGGCGATCTTCGCCGCCGGCGACTCGACCCTTCCGGGCGCGGCGGGGCTGTTGATAGCGGCGGTCGTCGACCCAGTGCCGAGCACACGCACCCAGTCCGCCAACGTGCCCCGGGCGATCCCAAGGTTGTCAGCGATGCCCTCAACGTGGCACCCGGGGTGGACCCGTACAGATCGACGGCCTGCCGATGAAACTCGTCGGAGTAGTTCTTCCTGGCCATGGGTGGATCTTCTCGCTTCCCCAGCAGATGCTGATTTCAGCGTGTCCAAGATTCGGGGTCAGGCCCCTTGGTCCGGGCCCCCGCCACCGTGCCACTGCCGGTAACGCGGCTGCGGGTTAGTTGCTCGCTGCCTCCTGGCGGGCGAGGGTGGGTTGGGCGGCAGGTCACGTCGTTCTGGTGGATCGCCCGTAGCGGTGGTGCCGCTATGACGGGCCTGCTCGTCTGCGTGCTCGCGGCAGTTGACGGCCAGCATCTATCGGGTGCCGTCGTAGGGCTGCTGGCTGCTTAGCATCGCGAACGCGAGCCGGTGCGCGGTGCCCGACGGCGATCATGGCGACCAGCGGCGGCTTGCCGCAGCCGGGCAGCTGGTGTCGATAGGCGATGAAGTCGGGATGGTGCAGGCCGACACCGCGACCGAGTTCGACGATGGCGCGGCGCAGTTCGACCGAGCCTTCGCGGCTGATGCCGGTGCGCGGCCGGGCTCGGCCGGCGGATTCGTAGTCGCTTCAGGACCGTGTCGCTGGGTGCCGCGTGTGAGGTCTGTTCGGCCACGTCTGTGCAGGTCAGAGGCATGTGGCAGATGACGTGAGTGCCGGGGTGTCGACGGCGCTACTGGCTGGTGTCAGGTGGTTCGGTAGAAGTTCGGGCAGAAGTCGGGGCGTCCGAGTCGCGCGAGTATCACCCTGCCCATCCGGTCGCGATGACGGACCGTGGCTGGGAGCCGATCATGACGAGGCTCCCGGCCGACGGCCGCGAGGTGACCGTCTCGTGCGCGGCCCTCCTCGCAGTGCAACCCGTCACGAGAGAGGACGAGCAACGAGCCACCCAGGCGTTGAGGTCCCTCGTCGCCGACGGGTGGACTATCAAGCAGCTAGCGGACACCACCGGCCTCACGGTCCGCGCCATCGGCCGGACGATCAACGTCCACACCACCCCCGCCCCGGGCAGCACCACGGCCATCATCGACGCGCTCGACCAGCTGCCCTTCGAGGACCCCGCCGACGGTGCCGCTTCCATGCGGGCCCGCTACCGCGGTGAACACGCCGGGTGGGACCCGGTTAAACCGGCCCGAGCCTACCTCGACGACCTCGCCGTCGATCGCGTCGCCAACGACGGCAAAGACGTCTCACTCCGGCCGGCCGAGCAGCATGCCGCGCTGCAGCGCCTCGCTGGGCAGTACCCCGACATCGAGATCGGCCGCCGCCTAGGCATGTCAGCCCGAACCGTCCTGCGCCACCGCGCCAGCCAGGGGCTGCCCGCGTGCCGGCCGGTCCCAGCGAAGGCCCCTCCCGATGACCATCGCCTCCGGCCTCCACCCCGAGCCTCCATCACGCCCGGATAACGTCTGATCTGTTCTCACGACGCGAGATCCTGTCTCTTCTACGCCCCGCTCGTGCTCGGGAAGGTCCTGGAGGAAACGGGTGTTGGGCAGATCGCGCTAACCCAGTCGAGATCCGGTCCAACGAACCGGCGGCTTGGAACGGCGCCGGATCCGGACGTCGACGACTCGCAGGCTGCGTCGGCAACCCTCCCTGACGCCCGCAGTTGAGGACGTTGCTGCCGGTAGAGGTGCCTGATGCATCGGTATGCCGGTCGACGTTAGAGGGGTGTCAAGATTTGGGCTCCTGGCGTGAAGACGGCGTTAAGAACGCGAAGATGTTTGGTGGTTCGGCTGCAGGCTGAGGTCGTGAGTGATGCGCGGTTCGTTCTGGGTCGGGTCCCTGACATGGCGACAGATGTCGGTCACGTGGCTGTCCTGGGTCGTTCTCAGTTGGTCGTGCAGGTGTGCGTTGATCGCGGTCTTCTCTTCTTGGATGTTCGGAGCCGTCTCGATCCGGCGCAGTCGTTTCTGCTGTCGGTGGGTCACCGGCCGATCCTGGCGGGGATTTCCTCTTTCACTCGGCTTGGCGCGGTGCACGCGCGGTGTTGGGGCTTGGCGTTCGGGGTCGGCAGGCTTCCGGATGATGCGGTGGTGCGTTTCGAGTCTGGGACGCTTCGGTACGAGACCACGGCTGAGTCCTTTGTGCACCGGTTGGCCCGCGACTGCTGGGTGGCAGATGCAGAGGGTGCTTTCACCAGGGCGGTGCTACGCGTGGGCGACGAGCAAGTGCGTGTTCCGCTTACGGAGCAGCTGTGACCGCGGACAGGGGGGTGCCCCCCCGCGTCGCCCCTGCGCGTCGACTCGTGGGCCGGATGATCGGCCATGAGCCGCGCGCTGGAGCAACCCGGCCCGGGTCCCGGCGACCCTGTCAGCGGATCTGAGGAACATCGTGTCTGGAGCTACCGACTCCCTGAAGAGGCTGTTGCTGGGCCGGGCTTTGGCGAGCAACCGGCTCGGCGAGACGCTTCTGCCGAAGAAGATTGCCCTGCCGGTGTTCTGCTCGGATCCGATCTCCTCGGTGGCGTACGCGACGGAGCAGATCGTGCTCGTGCTCGGCACCGCCGGAGTGGCTTCGTTCCTCGGGCTGGCGGCGCCGATCGCTGTTGCGGTGGCGGTGCTCCTTGCCGTGGTCGTCGCCTCCTACCGGCAGACCTGTTTCGCCTACCCGAGTGGTGGTGGCGCCTATGTGGTGAGTAAGGAGAACCTGGGCCGGACCGCCTCGCTGACGGCGGCGGCGGCCCTGCTCGTCGACTACGTGATGACGGTTGCCGTGTCGGTCGTCTCCGGTGTCGTGGCGATCACTTCGGCGTTCACCTCGCTGGCGCCGTATGCGGTGCAGCTCTCGGTCGGGTTCGTGGTGCTCCTGGCGCTGGTGAACCTGCGGGGCGTGAGGGAGTCCGGCACGGCGTTCGCCTTCCCGACCTACGCATTCGTGGCACTGACGTTCCTGCTGCTGGCCAGCGGCGCGTACCGGGCGTTGACCGGCGGTGTGCCCGAGGCGCCCAGCGCTCACCTTCAGTTGGAGCACACCGCCCAGGTGGGCGGGGTCTTCACCGTGCTGCTGTCCTTGCGGGCGTTCGCATCCGGCTGCACCGCGCTGACCGGAGTGGAGGCGGTCAGCAACGGCGTCCCGGCCTTCCAGAAGCCGAAGAGCAAGAACGCCGCCACAACCCTGCTGATCATGGGGGCGCTGGCGATCTCGATGTTCTCGGGGATCACCGCCCTGGCTTTGGCCACCCACGCCCGGGCCTACCCCGACGGCAACCCTTCCGTGATCAGTCAGGTCGCGGAGAGCGTGTGGGGCCGCGGGGTGCTGTTCTTCGCCTTTCAGGCCGCGACGGCCGGGATCCTTATCCTCGCCGCAAACACCGCGTTCAACGGCTTCCCGACCCTGGCCTCGATCTTGGCCAAGGACCGCTTCCTGCCCCATCAACTGCATAACCGGGGCGACCGGCTTGCCTTCAGCAACGGCATCCTCCTGCTGGCGGGCATCTCTGCGCTACTGATCATGGGCTTCAACGCGAACATCGAGAAGCTGATCCACCTGTACATCGTGGGTGTCTTCACCTCCTTCACCCTCTCCCAGCTGGGCATGGTCCGCCACTGGCGCGCCGAGTTGACCATGATCACCGACAGCAGCCGGCGCCGGTCGATCCGCCGCTCGCAGCTGATCAACGGCACCGGTGCTGCGATCACCAGCCTGGTTCTGGTCCTCGTCGTGGTCTACAAGTTCCTCGGCGGGGCGTATCTGGCGATCGGGGCGATGATCGTCCTCTTCTTGCTCATGCGGGCCATCCGTAAGCATTACGACGCCGTCTCTGTGGAGCTGCAGCCGGAGCCGGGCGGGGTGAGCCTGCCCAGCCGCAACCACGCGGTGGTGCTTGTTTCGAAGCTCCACTCGCCGACGTTACGGGCGTTGGCGTACGCCAAGGCGACCCGGCCCTCCGATTTGATCGCGTTGACGGTGGCCGTCAACGAGGAGGAGGACGGTCAGCTGCGCGACGAATGGGATGCTAGGGGGCTGGACGTTCCGCTGACGATCATCGCTTCGCCGTACCGGGAGGTCATTAGGCCGGTGCTGGAGTACGTCCACCACATCCGCCGGCAGAGTCCGCGGGACGTGGTCACCGTGTTCATTCCGGAGTACGTGGTCGGGCACTGGTGGGAACAGCTGCTGCACAACCAGAGCGCGCTGCGCCTAAAGGGTCGGCTGCTCTACCAGCCCGGAGTGATGGTCACCTCGGTGCCCTATCAGCTGCGATCCTCGCGGAAGACCCTCGCCGCGTCCGAGGAGGGTCAGGACGTTCCGGGTGGAGCAGGCGACACTAGGTAGCGTGTCCGACATGATCAGCCCGTCTCCTGCGCGGCGGTCGGGTCCGCTTGCGGAGCTTTCCGCCGAGGCCACGGCTGGGCTCCCGGCGGTCAGTGCTGGCCTGTCCCGGCAGAGACAGCTAGCGGCGTTGGCCCTGCTCCTGCTCGGCTTGCCCGTCCTGACGTCGGTATTGGTCACTCACCGGGACCGGCTGTCATACGCCACTCCTGTCTTGGTCGTGTTGATCCTCGTCGTGGCGGTCGCGCTCGTCGGCGGGCTACGGGTGGCGCTGCCCGCGGCGGTGCTGGGCGGGCTGGTTCTGAACTGGTTCTTCACCCCCCCGTTCAATACCCTCGCGGTCGAACGCCCCGACCAGCTGCTGGCGCTGGGGGTGTATCTGGGTTTCGCGATCGCGGTCAGCGTCATCGTCGACCTGGCCGCGCGGCGCACCGCCGAGGCGACCCGGGCCCGGGGCGAGGCGCGTGAGCTCAGCTCGCTGGCGGGCTCGACCCTGGCGGGCGCCCAGACGTTGCCCGACCTCCTCGAACGGGTCCGAGCGATCTTCCGGATGCGGGAGGTGACCCTGCTCGAGAAGCTCGACGGACAGTGGTCGCCCGCAGCGTCGGTCTCGGGCGGCGAGCCGGAACCCGGCGAGGTGGAACTGCGGGTCCACGCCGGGCCCGGCCTGGTGCTGTCCGCCCTCGGCCCCCCACTGTTCGCTGAGGACAAGCGGGTTCTCGCCTCCTTCGCCGAAGCAGCCGCCACCGCACTGGAAGGCCGCCGCCTGGCCCAACAGGCGCAGACCAACGCCGAGCTCGAGGCCGCAGACCGGATGCGCACCGCTCTGCTCGCCGCGGTCGGCCACGACCTGCGCACCCCGCTCGCCGGCATCAAGGCTGCAGTCACCAGCCTGCGCCAAGGAGACGTCGAATTTGATGACATCCAGCGAGACGAGCTGCTGGACACCGTCGAGACCTCCGCGGACCGGCTCCAAGCTTTGGTGGCCAACCTCCTCGACGCCTCCCGGCTGCAGGCCGGCGCCCTGTCCGTGCACGCGCAGCCGACCGGCCTGGAGGAGATCGCCGGCAGGGTGGTCCTGGCGCTGCCCCCAGGTGAGCGAGAACGGGTCCTCCTCGACATCCCCGTCGAGCTGCCCGATGCCCTCGCCGACCCAGGATTGCTCGAGCGGGTCCTGGCGAACCTGTTGGACAACGCCCTGCGACACACCCCCGCCGGCCAGGTCGCGACCGTGCGGGTGACCTCGGATGATCAGGACATCCACTGCGAGATCATTGACCATGGACCGGGCGTGGAGACCACCCAGCGCGAGCACATGTTTGCCCCGTTCCAGCGACTCAGCGACCGCACCCCCGGCGGAGTCGGGCTCGGCCTGGCCGTCGCTCGAGGCTTCACCGAAGCCATGCACGGCACGCTGTCCCCGGCCGACACAGCCGGAAGCGGACTGACCATGCGACTCACCCTGGCCCGCGCGCCGCAGCGACCCGCATCCGCCTCGCCGCCCCGCGAGCCGCAAGGCCCGCGATGACTCGGGTGCTCGTCGTCGACGACGACGCCGGCCTGGCTCGCGCGTTGAGCATCAACCTTCGAGCCCGGCATTACGACGTCGACACCGCCGGCACCGGAACCGACGCCCTGAGGCTGGCAGCGAGCCACCCCCCCGACCTGGTCATCCTCGACCTCGGACTGCCGGACCTGGACGGCACCGAGGTCATCGCCGGACTCGCCCGATGGAGCACCGCACCCATCATCGTGCTCTCGGCCCGCGACGGGCAAGGCGACAAGGTGTCAGCCCTGGACGCCGGCGCCGTCGACTTCATCGTCAAACCCTTCGGCATGGACGAACTGCTCGCCCGACTGCGCGCGGCACTGAGACGCACCACCCTCGTCGGAGCCCCCGTGATCCACACCGCCGCCTTCACCATCGACCTCGCCGCAAAGAAGGCCACCCGCGACGGCAACGACATCCGCCTCACACCCACCGAATGGCACATCCTGGAGGTCCTCGCGCAGACCCCCGGGCGACTCGTCGGCCACCAACAGCTCCTCAGGGAGGTCTGGGGCCCCGCCTACGAGGATCAGACGAACTACCTGCGCGTCTACATCGGCGCGCTGCGCAGAAAACTCGAACCCAACCCCGGCGCACCAGCCCACCTGCTCACCGAACCAGGAATTGGATACCGACTCGAACTGTGAACGCCCTGCCGATACGTCAACGACACCCGCGCGACCGCTCAAGATACCTGCATCTCTGCTTGAGTGCAGTAGCCTCGAATTGTGTCCGAAGAATCGCGCCCGGTCGGCGGACGGGACTACCCCCGCACCTACCAGGAGTTCCAGTCCTGGTTTCGCGATGACGCGGCGTGCGTGGAGTACCTGGCCAAGCTGCGTTGGCCAAACGGGTTCTCCTGCCCGCGATGCGGCGACGGGCACAGCTGGCGTACCGCCGCCGGGCTGTGGATGTGCGCCGGTTGTGGGCTGAAGACCTCGGTCACTGCGGGCACGATCTTCCACCGTTCGCACACCCCGCTGTCGACCTGGTTCGCCGCGGTGTGGTTCGTGACATCGCAGAAGAACGGGGTCTCGGCCAAGGGTCTTCAAGACGTCCTGGGGTTCGGTTCGTATGAGACCGCGTGGGCCTGGCTGCACAAGCTCCGCCGGGCCATGGTCCGTCCCGAACGGGAGCTACTCGACGGTGTCGTGGAGCTCGACCAGAGCTTCCTGGGCGGCAGAAGCACTGGCAAACAAGGCGGTTCCAGCGACAAGGAGCCGATCACCATCGCGGTGGAGCGCATCGGCGGCCGGCTCGGCAGGGTCCGTCTGGAGTTGGCCGACAGGCCCGGGGGTCTGGACATGATCGACTTCGCCTGCGACGTCATCGCCCCCGGCGCGACGATCCACACCGACGGCGCCCGCGTGTTCGCACGACTGACCGACAAGGGCTACACCCACCACCGCGCACCGGGCTCCACCGCCGCCGACCCCGATACCGTCATGCCCGGCCCACACCTGGTCTCATCACTGCTCAAACGCTGGACCGCCGGCACCCTGCACTACCGGGTAAGCGACCAGCACCTGCCCTACAACCTCGACGAGTTCACCTTCCGGTTCAACCGGCGAAACTCCAAAGCACGCGGCATGCTCTTCTACCGGCTGCTCCAACAAGCCGTGGACACTGATCCACACCCACTCAAAGACCTGATCGGTGGCGGCTGAGCCTCAACTGCACTCAAGCAGAGATGCAGGTCAAGATAACGAATGAGTTCCTCAACGCCCGCTACCGGCGGGCCGTCACGGCCAAGGGCCACTTCCCGACCTACCAGGCCTTCCAGGGAAGATTCTCGCTGATAGTTCATGAGGTGATCAGGTCTGAAGGAGGTGAGCCATGCTTGCGTCTCCCAGGGATCTGGTTGCTCGTTCGCTGGCTGTCGGCAGGTCTGCTTTGAGGTTTTCAGCGGCTTTGACGAGTTGTGCGCCTGCCATGGCCACGGAGCGTCGCATAAGGGCGTTCTTGACTGTCCGAATATGACCGGGCTCCAGCTGCCACCCCAGTGCATCCCCCCTGAGCTCGTTGATGTCGAGGCCCGGGCCCTGGTCGTTCATGTCGCGAGTGAGCTCCCACGCAACGGTGATCTCATCGACGTGGCGACCCGTGGAGGCGAGATTCTGGACTGCTCGGAAGGTGGTGGCGATTCTGGGTTGGCTGAAGTCTTCTGGGCGCAGGTGTGCCAGCAGCCGGGAGCGGCTTCCTTTCGGCGAGTCGTGGACCGCGGACTTCACGACGGCCGTTTCTGCGGCGGCGAGATCGCGAGACGGCTCACTTTGCAGGCCGTAGTCCCCTTGGTCGGCGGCCTGCGGTCCAAGCGCGCGGTGGCTGCCTTCAGAGTCGCGCACCGAGGATGCGGATGGGGGTGGCTGGGTGTGCTCCCACCGGCGCCGGAGGTGGGCGATCGCCTCGATGCTGGCGAACCACTGGACGTGATTCGGTTGCGTACTTTGCCCCATGGAGGTCCCGATCTTGAGTCCTAGGGTGATGAGCTGGTTTCGGATGGCGACCTCGACGATGATCTGCCCGTAGGCGGCGGAACCCGGCCTCGTCGGGGCGTGAATCTGCAGTTCGGCGATCTGTGAGGGTGCGGTCAGCCGCTGGTGGAGGTCGGTCTTGCTTCGGAGGGCGTCGGAGAGGGTGACGTAGTCGACGGGCGGTGTGAAGTCGGGTGGGACCCCGGTCTGGAGGTGTTGCCAGAGGGCCCGGCAAAGGGGGTTGGTGAAGTCGTCGACCTCGAGCCACGGAACGTCCTCTCGGCGGGTGGGCTCGCTGAGGATCGCGCCGAGGAGGGCCTTCTCGACGAACTCGGCGTTGATCATCCCGGTCCCCTGGTGGTTCGGGCCTCGCGCAGCCGGCGGCTCATGGCGTCGAGCTGGCTATTGCGTTCGTCGTCGAGGGCTGTCCAGGCGTCGGACCCACCACCGTCGGGGACGCCGTACCAGCCCCCCTGGTAGCGGATCGGGCTGTGGGCGTCGTCGGGGAGCAGCGCTTCGGCTTGGTGGCTGGCGAGCAGCTCGCGGACGACGCCTTCGCTGAGGTCGCGCCGTTCTTGGGGGTTGGGGTTCGGGCTGGTGGTGTGCTGGTCGAGGAATGTCGTGAACTCGTCGTCGCCGGTCAGTGGCGGCCTGGGGCGGTTGGGTTCGTGGGTGCCGCCGGTGCATTTGGGCCAGACCCGGAGCTGGACGTTGAGCCGGTGCAGGGTCGCCCAGAGCCAGCGGTCGTGCCAGTTGATCAGCGCGTCGGACGGGGCGCTCTCGTCCTGGGAGTAGGCGGCGTGCCAGGCGACCATGAGCGCCGTGAGCTCTTCGACGGCGACCGGGTGGCGGTACCAGCAGGGCGGGATCGTCTGCGCTTCTGCGCGCAGCTCGTATCGGGTGATGAGCCAGTCGACCCACTCCCGCAGCTGGGTGAGCAGTTCCCGCCGACGGCTCGGCCCGAGGGTGCGCCACGCCCACGGGCCTTCTCTGGGTGTGGTGCCGAGTCGGCGGGAGAGGGCGTCGACGGCGCGTTCGACGGCTTCCTGGCGCAGCGCAAGGGCCTCGAGGACCTCGGCGACCATGACGGGGTCGAGCGGCTCGACCGGGACGGGGTCGAGCGGCTCGACCGGGACGGGTTCCTCTGCCAGGTAGGCCGGGCCGCCGAGGGAAGCTTGGACGGGGATCTCGTTCATGCGGTTGCCTCGCGGCGTTTGGTCGCGGCCGCCGGGGAAGCGCTGGCGGTGCTGGCCGTGCTGGCGGTGAACCGTGCGGCGTCGGGGCGCTGCCACCAGGCGGGCAGGGTGATCAGGGCGGGCGGCAGGGAGCGGTAGAGCAGCAGCGCGGTCCCGGTGGGGAGGCGGGCCAGGTCCTGGACGGGCAGGATCCGTTCGCGTTCGCGGGAGGTGGAGGTGGAGTCGTCGGTTCGGGGCAGGAGCCCGGACCTGCTGGTGTGGGACTGGCGCCGGGCCCACCGGTCGCCGACGACGCGGGAGACCCGCTCGAGGTCGTCGGCTTCGGTGCAGCCGCCGAGCAGGAGCTTGGCGGAGGAGGCGCCCCAGATGGAGTCTGCGCCGTCGCGGCCCCACCTGGCCCGGAGTTGGGCGAAGGACTGGACGAACGCCCAGGTGGTGATGCCGCGGCCGCCGCCGTCCGCCATCAGCATGGGCAGGTCGGGCAGCGGCGCGACGTTGGCGGCCTCGTCCAGGACGAGGGTCAGCGGCGGGTCGAGCCGCCCGCCGGGAAGGCTCTGGCTGTGCCGGCGGGCGGCGGAGACGACGGCGGAGGCGAACGCGGTGACCAGGGGGGCGGTGGAGATCCCGTCGCCGCCTTCGCTGATGAGGTAGAGGGTGTCGCGCCCGCCGTGGACGAACTCCTCGACGTCCACTCCTTCACCGGTCTCGGGGCAGAGCAGGTCGAGGACGCGTTCGTCGGCCAGCGCCTTCAGGACCAGGGCCAGGCTCATCGCGGTGGAGGAGACGGTCTCCGGGGCGCCGGCGCGGGCGAACTTGCGCAGGTCCTCCAGCCAGCCGGGGGCCGCGCCCGGGTGGGTGCGCAGGATCTCGTAGGGCAGCTCATCGTTGAAGTCCCGGGCCCAGGACAGGACCTGCCGCATCGTGAGGTGCTCGAGCGCGGCGGCGTGCAGCAGGCAGCGCAGGACGGTCTCGCTGGCGCCTTCGAAGAAGCTGGAGTGCCATTCTCCGTGCAGGGGTTTAGCGGCGACCATGGCCCGCGCCCGGGTCAGGGCCTCGCGCACGTCCTGGCAGCCGGCGACGGCGTCCCACCGGCACGGATGCGGTAGGTCCAGGAGCCGGTCGGGGTCGAAGACGTGCGACAGCCGCACCGACCGCCGTTCACCCCGGCGGGCGGGGACGGTGGCCCGGGCGTGCGCGGTGAGGTGGACGAGGTCGGACTTGGTCGAGGTGGCGACCACGGCGCCGGGGGCGTCGACGATCCGCCCGACGGCTAGCCGGGTGGTCTTGCCGGCTCGGGCGGGGGCGATGGTCAGGGCGGAGTCCTCGCCGCGCAGCCGGACAGCCAGCCCGAGGTAGCTGCCGTAGGCCGTTCCGGCGTCCGCGGCGGTGAAGGCGTCGCGTAGGTCGCGTCGGGTGGCCAGTCCGGGTTGGGCCCGGCGGGAGACTGCCGCTGCGCCGGCGAACCCGGCGGCGAGGCCCTGCAGCGTGGTCAGGGCGGCGACGGTTCCCCAGTATGCGGTGGCGCCGGGCAGCCTTGCGCCGGCGGCGGTTCCGTATGCCGTGGCCGGCGACCGTGGGTGGGTGGCGAGCCCCAGCAGGGCGGCGGCCAGGTGGTCTCGGGCTGGCCAGGCCCAGCCGTGGCCGAAGAGCAACCCTGCCAGGGCCCCGCCGAGCAGGACCGTGGCGAGGGCCAGGACGACGGCGGCGGCCGCGGCGAGCAGTGCGGTGTCGCCGCGGGTGAGGAGCGGCTCGTTCTTGGTCTTCAAAGGGCTGTCCTGTCATCGTGTGGCGCGGTGGTTGGGGTGGGGCGGCGGATGGCGACGATCTGGCCGCGCCAGGCCGAGGTCGGTTGAATCTCCACGGTTTTCCCGGTCCGGGGGGCGTGGATCAGCGACGGGGTGCCGTCGATGTCGCCGAGGAACAGGCCGACGTGGCCGGGGGAGGCGGGGGTGCCGTCGAGGCCGGCGATGAAGATCAGGTCCCCGGGCTGCATCTCGGTCGGCGAGACGGGGCTGCCGGTGAGGATCTGCGCGAACGTGGTCCGCGGCAGGGCGACTCCGGCGGCGGCCCAGGCGGCCATGGTCAGGCCGGAGCAGTCCCAGCTGTCCGGGCCGGTGGCGCCCCAGACGTAGGGCTCACCGAGCTGGGCGAGCGCGAACCGTGTCACCGCCATCTGCACGGCGCCCGAAGGGGGCGCGTAGCCGGCGGGGACGGTGTCGGCGCCGGGCAGGCTCATCCCGTCGGAGCCGGCGCCGGGACAGCCCTCCTTGGCCGGTGGGACGGCCGCGGGGACAGAGACGCCCGGGGCGCCACCGGCCGGATTTGGTGAGTTGGGGGCCAGCCAGTACGTAGCAATGAGCGCGGTGGCGGTGGCTTCCCACTTGGCGACGGCCCAGGGGTGGGCGCTGTGCTGGACGTCGTCGGAGGCGACCGCGACCGGCAGCTGATCCCAGCCGGGGACCCGGTCGAGAGCGTCGAGGAACAGGCCGGTCGAGCCGATCGGGTCGAGCCGGACGCTGGCGGGCCCCCAACTGGCGCGCTGCTGGAACAGCCCGAGCGAGTCGCGGTCCCCGCCGGGCAGGTTCCGCAGGCTGGATTCCTGCAGGGCCGTCGCGACGGCGACGACGCCGGCACGCGAGGGCAGGTGGCGGCCGGCCGTGGTGGCGGTGATGGTCGCCGCGTTGGCGAGCTGCTCCGCGTCCAGAGGTGTCCCGGCGACGTCCCGGGCGGGCCCGGCCGGCCCGCAGGGCACCGCGCTGGCGCTCGTGCTGGCGGCGGCGGTGACGAGCCCGGCCGTCACGGTCAGCCCGGCTGGCAGGAGCACGACCACGGCGACGGCGCCGGCGGCGGCCTTGTTCACGTCCGGACGTTCCCGCCACGAGGGCCTTCAGGGATGCTGAACTCCCGGGGAGTAATCTCTATGCGCTTAGGTTCGTTTCGCCCCATATCCACGTTGGAGCGGCGTCTGCGCTGGTGGATGCGGTTCGCGACAGGGTGGCCAGGGGTCGACCGATGGTCGGTATCAGTGACGGTTTGTCGGTAGGGTCGACGTATGGTCGGTAGGTATGATCTGAGTGGCTGGTGAGCCTGGTCGCGCTGCGGGGCGGCAACGGCTGCGACGCGGCGCTGAGCACACCGCAGGCGGTGGTGGACTTCGAGCAGGAGATCGTTGATCAGTACGCCCTGGCGATGGCGGCGGCCGGTCTGAGCGACGGGCACACACGAGGCACTCGAGCGATCATCATCGAGTTCGCCCGGTCGGTGACCGGCCCGCTGTGGGAAGCGACCTGTGAGGACGCCGACCGGTTCCTGGCCGAGCAGAGGCGGCTGGGCCACACCGTGAGCACCAGAGCCGGCAAGGCCGGCTCGTTGGCGTTGTTCTACGAGTTCCTGATCAGCCGTTACCAGGGACAGATCCATCGGGCGACTGGTGTCGTGGTGGCCCAGCCGATCGACGAGTTCAACCGGCAGTCCGGCGCGT
>JAABUM010001893.1_pt1 | contig 29715 bp, 28 predicted proteins | sample 5559161 | NCBI WGS metagenome assembly JAABUM01 (sample SAMN10711868, study PRJNA513369) | rock metagenome | isolation source: Antarctica rocks | place: Antarctica: Victoria Land, Siegfried Peak nord
GAGACCGGCGCCGCCAACGACCGGGCACGTGACTTCTACAGCCAGGCCCACTACCAGCCCGAGGGTGTGCGGCTGACCAAACTGCTGACCTGAGCGAGGCGGCGTTGCCTGACCGTATACGGATCCCGCTACGACACAACTTCGCGCTGTCGCCGGGGGCGGCGCCCCGGCCGCCTGCCGTTGGTCCAGCGGGACGACGTCTGGCTCAATGGCGCGGGGCCTTGACCTGGGCCGGTGGTCGTTGGCCAAGGGTCAGCTGGTTGGGGCCTCGTTGGTGAGGTCGATGTCGTCGAGATCGAACCACTGACCTGACGGTGGCTGGTCGACCATGCGGTCCATCCACCGCAACCGGATCCGGTCAGGTTCAACCTCGACGAGCTCGGCCTCCCGCCACGCAGAGTCATCGAGGGTGCGGACCCACCACGGTTCGACCAGGCAGGTCAGGCCCCTGGCGTGCAGCAGCTCGATGGCCGCGTCGTGGGTGGTGACGGTCCCGAGGGGGGTGTTGAGGGTCGTCATCGCCTGCCACCCACCGGAGGTGGGCACGATCCGGCCGAGGAGTTCCCCGTCCTCGCGGGTCACGTCCTGCGGGGTAGGGAAGTCCGGCCACATGTCCTCGATCGCTTTGACGATCTTGACGGTCGACTGCTTCTGCCAGGCGATGCCCTCACGTTCCACGGCGCTGCCGGGGTAGGCGTCACCGTCCACCCGCCGGCCGAGCACCCACACGCTCTTCAGGTCCTGCGTGGCGGTGATGTCCGCGGTCGGGTCACCTTGGACGAGGAGGAGATCCGCGCGTGCGCTGGCCTGGATCACCCCGCGGTCGGTGAGCCCGAAGGTCTGCGCGGGCAGGGTGGTCGCCGCCGCGAGAGCGTCGGTGGGGGTGAACCCGGCGCGTACGAGGTGTTGCAGCTCGCGGTGCAGGCTCGCGCCGAACACCAGGCCAGGGTTGGGCACGTCCGTACCGGCGAGCACCCGCACACCGGCCTCGTGCAGCGCCAGCGTGTTGTACCCGTGCGCCGCACCGTCGGGCGGCTCGGGTGGCATCCAGCGCGTCGCCTGGTGTTGCAGGACACGGCGCCACCGTGGTGGCAGACGCTGCGCCAGGGCTGGCTGGCTCAGCAGGGGCATGACGCCGTCCGGCCCGGGGAAGCCGTCGAGGATGCTCAGCGTGGCGATGACCGCGACCTCGGTCTCTGCGACCTCCGAGACCTGTGTGTCGGACATCCGATCGAACGGTGCGTGGGCCAGGAGGTCGACTCCGCACCGGGCGACGGTCACCGCCCCGGACGCGGTGGACATGTGTGCCGCCACCGTGAGTCCGTGGCTGTGGGCGGCGGCCACGAGGGCCTCGATCGTCGGGACGTCCAGGGAGGGGATGTTGAGCATGCTCCCCGACCCGTCGTCGTAGATCAGTTTCAGGTGCGTCGCGCCCTCGGCGACCCGGTCCTGGACGAACCGGCCGGCGTCCTGCGGTCCCGTCACGTACGGGAAGGGCGAGTACGCCATCGTCGGGTGACCGCCGGGGGCCGTCGCACCGATGCTTGAGGTCCGCAGGTCAACGCGCACCGGTCCCTCACCGCGGGCTGAAGCCGCGACCGCGGTGCGCTCGGGGTCGATGACCTCGGGCTTGCTGAACATGTCCAGCACCGTGGTCACCCCGAACGTGGCTGCCAGCTGGGTGCATCCCGGCACGAGGTGTACGTGCGCGTCGATCAGGCCCGGCAGCAGCGTCGCGTCCTGACCGTCAACGAGGACGTCGCCGGGACGCCGGACAGTGGCGTCACCAACAGCGACGATGCGGCCGTCCTCAACCCGGACGTGGGCGGACGCCAGAACCCGGCCGCTGCCGGTGAACACGCGGACGTCTCTGATCGTGAAGGGCTCGTGGGGGCTCATACTGGCAACGCTAGAAGTTGACGTTACGAGAAGGTCCAGCGTCTAGGCTGCAGGATGTGGAGCACTCCATCAGCGATGTCGCTCGCATGGCCGGCGTCACCTCTCGGACGCTCCGGCACTACGACGACATCGGACTCTTGAACCCCGCCAGGGCCGCCAGGAACGGGTACCGCTGGTACGGGCGCCCCGAGCTGCTGCGGCTGCAGCGGATTCTGCTGCTGCGAGAGCTCCGGGTCCCGCTACCCCAGATCCAGCAGGTCCTCCACGGGGACACCGACGAGCTGGCGTCTCTGCGGCGACACCGTGAAGACCTCGCCGCCGAACGCGACCGCCTCGAGCAGATCATCACGACCGTCGACCGTACGATCGCGGACCTGTGCGGGACCGAGACCCTCACCGACGACGCATTCTTCACCGGCCTCGCCACCAGGCGAGAAGCCCTCCGGAACGACCTCAAGAGCCGTTACGGCGACAGCGTCGATGACCACTTCGCCAGCGCTGTGCAGGCCACCGCGGGATGGACCCGACAGGACCACGAGCACGCCGCCGAGCAAGGACGTCAGCTCCTGCGTCAGCTTTCCCACGCCCGCGCCGGAGGTGTTGCCCCTGACAGCGAGCAGGCGCTCGACCTCATGGTCGAGCACTACCATGGGATACGAGCCATGTGGCCAGCAGACGCTACGGCTTACCACGCGCTGGCCGGTCTCGTCCTCGACAACCCCGATCAGCGCACCATGATCGAGGACGTTGACCCTGGCCTCCCAGCTTGGTTGGCGAATGCGATCCGGGCGTACGCCACGAGAAGACTCGGCTACTCCCCAGGCCCCGCTGCACCAAGTGAGCCCGTCGCTAGCCGCTGAGGGATCGTCGTACGAGAAGCCGACCGGGACGGTCGGGCGCCGATCGCACGCCCAGATCGTTGCCGCAAGCCGTTCGTTCACCGGAACGGCTTCCCTCGTCGGTAAGAGGCACAAGTTCGCACTCGCCGCGCTGGATGGCATCCCTGCTGGGACCAGCCCGGTGCACGTGGACCCCGCGTGGGACAAAGTCATCGCGAGTCGATGACGCCGCAGACTACTCTCGGCTTGTGGCAGCGCCGAACGCCATCACCCCGTACGCCGACCTCGATGAGCTCCTCGCAGAGCTGCTCGGACACTGGCGGACGATCTTTGGTGAGAACCTCGTCGGTGCCTACATTCAGGGATCGTTCGCGCTGGGGGGTGGCGACCGACAGAGCGACTGCGACTGGATCGTCGCGACCCGCGGCTCGTTGACCGAGCCGCAGATCGACCAGCTCCGGAAGCTCCATGATGAGATCCCGACCCGCGACCGGCACTGGTGCCACGATATCGAGGGGTCTTACGCACCGGTGGACGAACTCGCCTCGGTCCACTACCTCGGACGGCAGTGGTTGTTCAACGACCACGGACACCGCACTCTGCAGTGGGACGACCACTGCAACCGGGCTCTGACTCGCTGGATCCTGCGCGAGCACGGCATCACGCTGGCTGGCCCCGAACCGCGGACGTTCATGCCGGCAGTGCCCGCAGACTTGCTACGCTGTGAGGCGGCTGCATCGATGTCGACGCTTCTCGACGACCTCGCCACCTGGGTCGACATCGACACCCTCGCCTGGGGGCAACGCTACGCCGTAGTCACCGCCTGCCGCAGCCTCTACACCCTCGAGACCGCCGAGGTCGCCAGCAAGCAGGGCGCGCTGGAGTGGGCGCTACGCACACTCGCGCGGCGCTGGGAGCCGCTACTGGCACAAGTCCGCGACGAGCGCACCCTCGGTTGGGAGCCAGACCAACCCCCACGCGCCGGCGAGGCCGACGCGTCCCGCATGTTCGTCGACTACGCCCTTGCCCGGGCCGGGCAAGCAGGTGTCCTCGGGCAACGTGGCTAACGTCCCGCTTGTCGATCCGCATACGGGACAGCGCGATCTTGCTTCGCTTGGGGCAGGCGACGGGCCGCGGGTCGTTCGGCTTGCGCGTCGTTGGCCTGGCGGGCGGCCACCGCAGGCGGTCTCCGATGACCTTCCCTCTACCGAGGTGCTGGCCGCAGCATTCAGTGTCAAGCGCCTCACTTGTCGGCTCCCGTAGGCGCCGATAGTCAGTCATCGTTTGCCTCGTGCTCTCGGGAAGCTTCGGTGCGGTGACCCGGACGCGGCGGCGTTCGTGCACTCGGTGGCCGATGGAAACGAGACGGTACCCCACCCTGGTGATCGACGGCCGGGCGGTCGTCAATCCTGAGCCGGGCGAGGTCGTGGCCGCGATCCGCGGGCGGTGAAGTGTTGGGAGAAGGAGAAGCTGCGCCTAGAAGGCGGACTGTCCGAAACAGTTCTGGCGATGCGCAGCGTCCTCCGCCACCACGACGCTCCCCGACCTGGACCGTGTTCGCGTACCACCTGACCGTGCGACGCCTGATCTGCCGACGCTCGTGCTTTCTGTACGTAGCGCGATGGCGTGAGAATGGCGGCCGCAACGATCGCAGCAGCCCGTTTTCTCTCGCATTTGCGACCGCGACGCAGTGCGCCGCTTGCCACCCTCTCTAGCGATCGAGTTCGTCGGTCGTGCCACGTCGATTCGTCGCCACAGGGGCTCCTCTGCACGGATGTGGATCCGTAAGGTAGGCGCGACGCAGGTGTTGCCTGTCGTCCGCTCCGGACGACTGGCTTATCCGTCGGTGGGAGATGGCAGTGGGCGACGGGATGAAGTCTGCCCGCCTACCGGGTTTCCGACTTGTGACTCTTGCAGGCACCAGCTCATCAGGACGACGAGGCAGCTCCGCGACCGGGAAGGGCCGAACCGCGCGCGTCTTGCGATCGGCGCGGCTGCCCGTGGCGGCAGTGGGACGTGCGGCTCGGCGACTCGACGCTGCCACCTCGATGGTCGACGCGGAAGCGCGCGTGGCGCTGGATCGTCGCTGGGCGGGGTTGCCCGAGCGGGCTCGGGTGCCTGAGCAGGTCGTCGGTAAGGCGTTCATCGGTTGCGAGGGCACGCACGGCGTGTTCCCTCGCTGCAATTTCACCTGCAGTCCCTGCTACCACTCGAGCGATGCGAACCACGTGCGCGTCGATGGCGGTCACACCAGGGCGGCGGTCGAGCAGCAGATGGGGCTGCTGCGCTCGACGCGCGGTCCCCACGCGCATGCGCAGTTGATCGGCGGTGAAGTCAGCCTGCTCGACGCTGACGACCACGCCGCGGCGCTGCAGGTGATGGAACGCTTCGGGCGGGTACCGATGAGTTTCACGCATGGCGACTTCGATTACGACTACCTCGAACGCATTGTCCTTGACGCGCAGCGTCGCCCGCGGCTGGCCAAGATATCCTTCGCGGCGCACTTCGATATCACCATGCGCGGACGCCGGAGCGTCCCGCGGCCGCGCACGGAGCAGGACCTCGATCAGGCCCGCCACGATTTCTGCGCGATGTTCGACCGTTTGCGATCTGAGCACGGCGTGGCCTCGTTCCTCGCGCACAACATGACCGTCACCCCCGACAACCTCGACCAAATCCCGGACACCGTCCGGGCGTGTCGATCGGCGGGGTTCTCCATGCTGTCTTTCCAGCCCGCGGCCTACATGGGTGACAGTCGGCGTTGGCGTGAGGACTACCGGTCCTTCGGCTCGGACGAGGTGTGGGCTCAGGTCGAGGCCGGGATCGGTGCACGGTTGCCGTGGCGTGTCATGCGGTACGGCGACGACCGCTGCAATCGCACTGCTATCGGCGTCTGCTTTGGTCAACGATGGGTTCCGCTGCTCGATGACGCCGAACCCGCGGACTCGCAGGTCCGCGATCTCTACTACCAGCACTTCGGGGGCGCCAACATCGGAGCGACGGCGCCGGCATTGTTTGCCGCCAAGCTGTCCCGGCTGCTGATCCGGCGCCCGGGCCTGGCCGCGCTGGGCGTCAGATGGGTGGGGCGGCTGGTTCGGCGCGCCGGGGGCCTGGGCCGCGTGATCGGCTGCGCCCGTCGCCGCGAGGTCCGGCCGCTGACGTTCGTGATGCACAGCTTCATCGACGCCGACGCGGTCGCTCCTGCCTGGGAGCTGATGCGCCGCGGTGAGGCCAGTGACGACAGCCGGGTCCGGGCGGCGCAGGAGCGGCTCGAGGCCTGCGTCTATCACATGGCACATCCCGAAACCGGTGAACTCATTCCCGCCTGCGTGCAACATTCGGTCCTCGATCCGGAGGAGAACAAGACACTGCGGAACCTGCTACCGGTGATCCAGCCGTGACTACAGGCAACGACATTTCCCGCGGCCGGGTACCCGCAGGGCCGGGCGTTTCGCCAGGTCACGTGGCGATTCTCGGCGCCGGACCCATCGGTTTGGACGCGGCGCTGGCCTGCGCCGACGCGGGATGGAGCCACACCATCTACGAAGCCGGCGACCGAGCGGGCGCACATGTCCGTGCGTGGCAGCACGCCTCGATGTTCACCCCTTGGAGCCTGAATGTCTCCCCGCGCATGCGCAGCCATCTCGAGGGCGCCGGCCGGGTCGTTCCCGACGGGGAGACTGCGCCGTCCGGGGTGGAGCTGATCGCCGACCTCATCGAGCCGTTGGGCGCGCTGCCGGAGATCCGCAGTCGGCTCACCCTCCAGGCTCAAGTCGTCGCGGTGGCACGGGCGGGCCTGCTGAAGCACGAAGAGATCGGTGCCGCGACCCGAGCAGCTCGACCGTTTCGCCTGATGATTGACACCGCCGACGGAGAAGCAGTCGGCTCCGCTGACCTGGTGCTCGACTGCACCGGCACCTACAGCGTCGCCAACACGCTCGGCGACGGAGGAATCCCCGCCCTTGGCGAACGCTGCACGACCATCGTGCGCACGCTGCCTGACACCAGCGACCCACGTCGCTGGAAGGGCCTCGTCGTGCTCGTCGGCGCCGGCAAGTCAGCCCAGACCGCCGCCCGGGATCTCAGCGCCCTCCCCGACACCCGTGTCGAGTGGATCGTCCGCGCCGAACATCCGGACTGGGGGCAGGTCGAGAATGACTCCCTCCCCGGTCGGCAACGTCTCGTGGAGACCTCGCACGCGCTGGCTCGCGGCGACAACGACCGCGTGACCGTGCGCACCGCCACCCACGTCGCATCACTCGAGCAACAGGACGGCCAGGTCCGTGTCGGGATAGCGACCTCGACCGGTCCGATCACGTACCTCCAAGCCGACCACGTCATCGGACTCACCGGCTACACCGGCGATGCAACGCTGTACCGGCAGCTTCAAGTGCACGAGTGCTACGCCACTGCAGCGCCCATCGCGCTGTCAGCGGTCCTGCTGGGCGCGGAATCAGGTGACTGCCTGGCGCAGCCGGCCGTCGGCTTCGACGTCCTGCGCAACCCGGAACCGAATTTCTACATCCTCGGATCGAAGTCCTACGGCCGGCTGAACACGTTCCTGCTCCGGTCGGGGTACCAGCAGGTCTCCGACCTGGTCGCTGCGTACACGTGACGCAGCTCGCAACACCGCCTCGACGGCTACGGCGACTGGAACGTGCCGTGGCCGGCGTGGCAGGCCGGTGGGATTCTGTGACGGCGGCGGGACCGGTGACAGTGATGAAGCGGCACTCACCGTCGCGCCGCGGAACCATGCGCCGACCGGCGTGGTCCACCTATCGGCAGGCGCTCGCGCTACTGATGCACGGCGCCACCGTGCGGGTGGCCGGACGCGTCGCCCTGGCCGTCGGCACGATCCTGTCCGCAGCCAACCAGGGAACGGTCATCGCCGAGGGGCACAGCAGCTGGGTGACCCGGCTGCGGGTCGCCGTCAACCAAATCACCCCCTTCGTGGTGGCCAGCCTTGGCTACCTGGCTGGATGCCGCACCCGAACCGAAGCCGATCCCGACAATGAAGGACAGCCGTGAGCACCTACATAGCCACACTCAACGACACGGTGATCGCCCGCAGCGACCAGACGGTGCTCATCGAAGGCAACCGCTACTTCCCCCCGGACTCGATCCGCGAAGAGCACTTCACCCGAACCCGGATGAAGTCGCTGTGCCCGTGGAAGGGGATCGCCAGCTACTACACCGTGGGCGTGAACGACGTCCGCCGGCGCAATGCCGCCTGGACCTACCGGCATCCATCCGCGCTCGCCAGGAAGATCAAGAACCATGTGGCGTTCTGGGACGCGATCTCGGTCACCGAAGAGTGATGGCCCGGCTCCTGCAGGCCTGCTCCTACGCGATGGCGCACCCCGAGACCGGGCAACTCGTCCCGGCCTGCGTTCAGCACAGCGTGCTCGATCCGATCGAGAACGTCGCGCTGCGCCAGTGGCTGCCTGTGCTGCCCACCCTCCGGCCGCGAGTGCGGCACTGATGCGCGCCGGAATAATCACCGGTTCAGGCTCCTACGATTGGCCGTCACTGGCCGCCGCGAGCGCCAGCACCGTGTCGACTCGTTTCGGCGACGTGGACCTCACCGAAGGAACGGTGGGGGCTGTCGAGGTTGTTCACCTGGCACGCCACGGCTTGGGCCACGCACGAGTGTCCAACCAGATCCAGCACCGCGCCAACCTCAGCGCGCTCATCGAGCGCGGCGTCGATTTCGTGATCAGCGTGACCGTGTGCGGTGCGCTGGACCCTGCCGCCGAGCTCGGTTCTCTGGTCGTCTTCGACGACCTGTACTTCCCGTCCAACCGGCTGCCGGACGGATCGCTGTGCACCTGGCACGACACGCCCGGCGCGACCGGGCGCGGGCACTGGATCTTCGACCGGCCGTTCTCCGAGGCGTTGCGTGGGCACGCCATCGACGCGGCCCGCGACCTCGACATCGCGGTGATCGAGCACGGCTGCTACGGCCACGTCGACGGGCCGCGGTTCAACAGCCGCAGCGAGATCGCCGCGCTCGCCGGCACCGGCGTGACGGCGGTGAGCCAAACGGCGGGACCGGAGGTCGTCCTGGCCGGCGAGGCCGGTATCCCGATTTTGCTGCTGGGTTATCTCACCGATCACGCCAACGGCGTGCGCGACAGGCCGCAACCGGTCTCAGCGCTCCTCGAGCGGATGCACGCCAGCACCGGTGTATTCGCCCGCATCGTGGACGCCACCGTAAGCCGGGTTCAGGCCGCCCCGCCCCCGGTCGGCACTAACTACCGGTTCGACCCGTGAGCGCGTCACCGACCGTGGTGGTGATGACGCGCGCCGCACGCCCGGGCTCTACGAAGACCCGGCTGCAGCCTCTGCTCGGCGCGGCCGGGTGCGCGCGACTGCAACAGGCGCTGCTCGCGCACACCGTGCGCATCGCGGCCGCAGCGTCGCGCGCGGGGCCGACGTCATTGCACATCGCGGTCGAACCGCCCGACGCCGTCGCGGAAGTCGCATCTTCGGTGGGGGCGGCCGCAATCGTCTACGCCCAGCAGGGCAGCAACCTCGGTGCCCGGATGTCCGCAGCGATCGCGGATGCGGCAGCGACCCGACCGGGCCCGATCGTGCTGATCGGCACCGACGTTCCCCTGTTGACGTCGGAGCGGATCACCGAGGCAACCGGGCTGCTCGAAGCGGGACACGATGTGGTCTTCGGCCCCGCCCTGGACGGTGGTTACTACCTCATCGCAGTGCGCCGCCCCACGCCGGCAGTGTTAGACATCGACCCAGCACTGTGGGGCGGACCGCAGGTGTTGGAATCCAGTATCGCAGTGGCCCGCGCTGCGGGTTTGGATGTCGCGTTCCTGCCGACGCTGCGGGACCTGGACACACCTGAGGACGCGCGGGCGCTCGCGGCTGACGCCGCGCTGCCACCGGCGATCCATGCCATTCTCAGTTCGGCATTCGGGCAGTCATTGCGAGCTCACGTGAGGGCGTCGCGGCGGCCCGCTCGGGCGAGAGCTGACGGCACCCGGCGATCGCCCCGGCACCCGGGCAGCGACCTGAGGGTGTCGATCATCGTCCCGGTGTGGAACGAGGCCGAGATCATCAGCGAAGCGCTGCAGCGGCTCCGCAGGGACTTTCCTGACTGCGAGCTGCGCGTCGTCGATGGCGGCAGCGGCGACGGCACTGCGGAGCTGGCCGGCGCTCATGCTCGGGTGGTCACGACCGCCCCTGGCCGGGCCCGGCAGATGAACGAAGGCGCCCGGCGCACCCGCGGGGACGTGCTGTGGTTCGTGCACGCCGACACGGTCATCGCGCCGCACGCATTGCAGCAGATCCGCGAGGCGCTCGCCGACCCGCGCATCGTCGGCGGCGGCCTCAGCCTGCGCTTCGATCGCCGCACACCGTCGCTGAACTATCTCGCCTGGGTGTCCACGCTACGAGCCCGGCATCTGCACCACGTCTTCGGCGACCAAGCAATGTTCGTGCGCCGCGACACCTTCGAGCGCCTCGGCGGATTCGCCCCGCTGCCCCTGATGGAGGACTTCGAGTTCTCCCGACGGCTGCACCGGGCAGGACGGATGGTCGTCCTCCCGGCGACCAGCACCGCGGCATCGCGCCGCCTGACGAAACACGGGACGCTGCGCATGGTCGCGTTCATGCAGTACCTGAAGCTGCTCTTTCTCGCCGGCGTGCCCCCGAGCGGATCCGGCTCCGCTACCAGGCCGGACCAGGTGTCGTCCTGCCTGCGCTGCCCCGCCCGTCCCGGACGAGTCACCCACATCGCGTGACGAAGGAGAAACCCCATGGCGACTGAGAGCAGTATCGGTGTCCGGCTGGACAGCGCGCCCTGGCAGCGGCTGCACACCACCATCCTGATCGCACTCGGCGCCGGATGGCTGTTCGACTCCTTCGAAGTGCAGATGTTCAGCAGCGCGGTCGGACCGCTGGGTGACCACTTCGGCGCGAGCGTATTCCAGCGCGACGCGGTCCTCGCGGTGTGGCTCGGCGGGATCCTGCTCGGCGCGGTCGTGGGCGGTCGCCTGGCCGACCGGTTCGGGCGGCGGCGCCTGTTCGTGGCCACACTGCTCTGGTACGCAGGCTTCACCGTCCTGACCGGCCTGAGCCCGAACCTGGACTTCGTGTACGGCTTCCGGTTCCTCGCCGCACTCGGGGTCGGTGCCGAGTACGCCATCGTGAACGCGGCCATCGCCGAGTTCATGCCTGCCCGTGTGCGTGGCAAGGCGAACGCGCTCGTCATGAACTTCTGGCCCCTGGGCGCCATCCTGGCCGGGCTGCTGGCCTACTTCGCACTGGACACGCTGGCCCTGTCCAGCGCGGTGTCGTGGCGGTACATGTTCGTCCTGGGCGGCCTTGTGGCATTGGTCGTGCTGTTCTTTCGACGCCGCATCCCCGAGTCCCCGCGCTGGCTCGCCTCCCAAGGCCGGGCGGGCGAGGCCGAGCAGATCGTCCAGGCGTTGGAAGGCGCGCGGACGCCGGCGGCTCCCCGTAACGAGGCGGACGCTGGACTCGTGGCCGTGCCGTCGACGAGGGCCGCGCTCGCCGAGCTGGTGCGGCTTTACCCGGGACGGCTGGCGTTGGGATCGCTGCTCGATCTTGCCGAGGCATTCGGCTACTACGGGCTGTTCGCGCTGATGTCGGTGGTGGTGCTCCCGCAGATCAACATCTCGCAATCAGGTATCCCGATCTTCTATATCATCGGCAACGTCGGTGCTCTGGCCGGCGGTCTGATCATGGCAAGCCTGTTCGACCGGGTCGGGCACCGGCGCACGGTCGGCGCGTGTTATCTGCTGTCCGCGATCGCCGTGGCGGTGCTCGCTGTGGCCACCCAGAGTGGCAGCGCCGTGTGGGTGACGCTGGCCTTCGTCGTCGCCAACGGAGTGGGCACCGCTGCCTGGACGTCGGCCTACCCGACGTTCACCGAGCTGTTCCCGACGCACCTGCGCGGGGTCGGGGTCGGGGCATCGGTCGCGGTCGGCCGGATCGGGGCGATCGTCGGCACGCTGGCATTGCCCAGCATCGCCGCCGACCTCGGCGCCACCGCGTCCTACCTGCTCGTGGCGGGCTTCTGGGTGATCGGCGCCGTCGCGATCGCGGTGGCCGCGATCAACGGCGGGCGTGACCCCTCGCGGCGCTCCCTGGAGGACGTCGCGCCGTTGCGCGCCGAACCGGTGCTGATGTGAGCACAGCGAGGATGGCAGCGAGCAGATTGGGAGGACGAGGATGCGCATAGCCGTGTGTGGCGGTCCGTACGCCAATCCCTACGCGCTGGCGGCGTTCATCACCGATGCCCGGGCACGGGGACCTGGGCGGGTTTGGCGCCGAGATGGACGCGCTCCGGCCGATGCTGATCGACGGCCAGATCGAATGCATCGCCGGAAACTACGACGTCGCCCTGGCCCGTGGCGATGAGGACTGCGGCTGCGGCTACCGCGACCCGCGGGACAACGAGTTCGCGCAACTGATCTATGACTACACCCGCGCCCACACCAGCGCGGAGTTCGCGGCCTGGATGGGAACCCTGGCCACCGAGCGGCGGGTGAGGATCGAGGGCTGCGAGCTGCACCTGGTGCACGGCTCGACCCTGGCGCTGAACGATTTCTGGTGGGAGTCGCTGCCCGAGGCAGAACACCAGGCGCGCGCCGCGGCCAGCGGCGCGGACGTCGTTCTCTGCACGCACAGCGGGCTGCCCTGGCAGCGGAGCATCGGCGACACCCTCGCCGTCAACGTCGGCGTGCTGGGCAAGCCGGCCAACGACGGCACCCGCAACGTCTGGTACGCCGTCCTGGACATCCAGGACGGGAATGCCCGCGCCGAACTCGTCGCCCTGGACTACGACTGGCAGGCCCAAGCCGCCTCGATGACCGCTGCCGGGTTACCGCAGCCGTTCGTGGAGACGATCCAGACCGGCTGGTGGACCACCTGTCTGGAGATTTTGCCGCCGCGCGAGCGCTCGAGGGGGCGCTACCACCTCTACCGCAGTTCGCTGCCCGACGGCTTCACCCCCGCCGACGACGGTTGGGGTGCCGCTCCGCAGATCACGGCAGACGGCGAGCTGCCGGTGATTCCACTGTTCGGCTCACCCTTCTTCCCCGCCCGCTTGTGGATCTACACCAATTTCCACTGCAATCTCGCCTGCGACTACTGCGCGGTCGCCTCCTCGCCGAAGGCGTGGGCACGCAGCCTGTCGCTCGAGCAGTTCCGGGCCCGGGTCGACGAGGCCGTCACCGAAGGGTTCGCCGAGCTCTACCTGACCGGCGGTGAGCCGATGCTGCACCCCGACCTCCCGGGCATGCTCAGTTACGCCGTCGACCGGCTGCCGACGGTCTTGCTGACCAATGCCATGCTGTTGCGCGGCGGCCGTCTCGAACGCCTGCGTGGCCTCGCCGGCCATCCCAACCTGGTGGTGCAGACGTCCCTGGACGGGGCGCGGCCGGCGACTCACGACGTGCACCGCGGTCGCGGCTCATGGCAGCGCACGATGGATGGCATCGCGACCGCGCTCGAGCTCGGGCTGCCGGTGCGGGTCGCGCTCACCGAGACACCGGAGAACACCGCCGAGACCGGCGAGGTTGCCGACCTGCTCGCCGGCCTCGGTGTGAAAGGCGACGCGTTCGCGGTGCGGCCCATGCTGCGCCGGGGATTCTCCGCCGACGGGATGGACATCGGCGAAGACGACACCACCCCTGAGCTCACGGTCACTGCCGAGGGCCTGCACTGGCACCCAGCCGGCGCGGACGCCCAGACCAGCCCGGACATGCTGCTGATCTCCGGGCCCGCGCCGCTGCGCCTCGGCAAACAGCTGGTCACCGAACGATTCTTCGCCGCCCGGCTGGCCGACGGCAGCATGCCCCAGCCGTACCGATGTGCGATCTGAGCACGTCAGCGACGCGGCGTGTCTGCGCGGGTGTCGCACGGTGGTAGGTCTGTGATGCGTCCCGATGTGCGCTATCGGCTCGCCGGCCTGGCGGTGCTCGTCGTCGCCGCGGTCCTGCTGGCCGTGCTCGTGCACGCCCCGAACGTCGCCGACCTGCAGCGCCAATATGCCGGCACGGGTCTGTTCGGAGCGCTCGGATTCGCGCTTCTGTACGCCGTGCTCAGCCTGCTGCCGCTGCCTGCGACGGTCTTCACCCTCGCGGCCGGTGCCGTGTTCGGACTGGCCCATGGCTCCCGATCGTCGTGCTCGGCGCGACAGTCGGCGCGGTGGCCGCGTTCTACCTCGGCCGGCTCCTGGGCCGCGACGCCGTGCAGCACTTCACCGGGGCACGGCTGCAGACGCTGGATCGCTACCTGGCACGCCGCGGATTCTGGGCCGTGCTCGCGGCGCGGCTGGTACCGATCGTGCCGTTCAACGCCCTGAACTACCTCAGCGGACTCACCGCCGTCCGGGCCTCGAGCTACCTGCTAGCGACGATCCTGGGCATCCTGCCCGGCACCACCGCCTACGTCGCCGTCGGCGCCTACGGCGACCAGCCAGGTTCGCTGCCGTTCATTGCGGCGCTGGGCACGCTACTGCTTCTGACGGTCGTCGGCGTGAGCGTGACCCGGCGCCGACGCCACCAGGCGCCCGAACCCACCGGCGACACCGGGCCGGCCGCGCCGTACCAGCCGTCGTAACCGGCACGCCTCCCGGGGTCCGGAGGATGGGCGCGTCGTGCCGGTGCGATTCGAGGGTGCACGGCGGATCGAATGCTCATCGAGAAACCCTGCGGCGCCGAATCGCGCTCAGCATCCGGGTCACCGCGGCCACCGCCGGTCGGTTCAGCCCGTGTTGGACCTCGGCGATCGCCGCCTTCCAGACGCCGTCGCTGTAGGTCGGGTAGGCGTGCATGGCGGCGGCGAGGTCCCGGGCGCGAAGGCCGTGACGGGCGGCGAGGACGAGCTCGGCAAGCGACTCGCCCACCCGCGGCCCGACGATCATCGCTCCGACCAGGCGTCCCCGACGATCGGTGACCAGGCGGGTCGTGCCGCGGGTGTTGTCCTCGGCGATGGCCCGATCGACGGCATCGTCGTGGTGAACCTCGCGCACGGTCAGCCCTGATGCGGCGGCCCGATCCGGACGGACGCCGAACGCCGCGATCTCGGGCCGGGTGAACGTGACGCGGGGAAGGGTCGCCGTGTCCACCGTCCTACGCAGCCCGAGGACCGCATTGCTGGCGGCGGTGCTGGCGTGCACGCCAGCCGCATGCGTGAACTGCGGATAGCCGGTGACGTCGCCGGCTGCCCAGATGCGTGGGTTGCTGGTCTGCAACCGCTCGTTGACGACGACGTACCCACGCTCGTCGAGGTCCACATTGGCGTGCTCGAGGTCGAGTTCGCCGGTCCGCGGGCGCCGACCGACCGCGACCAGGATCGCATCTACGCGCAGGGTCCCGTTCGAGAACGTGACGGTGACATCCGCGCCGCCATCGCCACGGACCGATGTCACCGCACATTCGGAGAGCCCGCGAGCACGCGAGGCTGTGGGTCGACCGCGGCGAGCAAGCGGTTCCGTAACGACGGTCACGGTCGGATCCCGTGGCCATTGAATACCGTCACACCCATGTCGTACACGCGTTCCCCGTGCCCCCTGACCTCACCGTCATCACCCCCGAGGGTGAGCTCGTCCCTGTCAGCAGCATGGTGACCGGTCGGCTTCTCGTCGTTCGGCTCGTCCGCTACTTTGGCTGTCGACCGTGCTAGGACTGGCTGATGCAGCTCGACCATGGTTCGCGGACGAGACTCAATTGATGCGTAGCCGGTCACTCTCAGATGGCTACCCTTGGTTGGACATCTGTACGGGTGTACGGTCGTTGGCATGAATAAGTCGAAGGCGTGCCACCAAGCAGCAGACGTACCGACCTGTTCGACAGGACTTGCCGGACGCGGCCGGTTCGTCCGGCAAGAGGTTCGGAGTCTCATGGGGGAGATGGCAACTGCACTTCGAAGCCGACGGCCGGAGCGTGCGGTGGATCGCAGCGATGGAGCAGACGTGTCGAACCCACGTCCGACCAACACGAAACAGCGGGAGGACGGGCGATGAGCGTCCTGGACACAATCGGCAACAGCCTGGCCGAGGGCTGGTGGATGTTCTACGACACGCTCTGGGCACTGGTGGTGGGATTCGCGCTCTCGGGCGCCGTGCAGGCGTTCGTGTCGAAAAGGGCGATGCAGCGCTCGCTGGGTGACCACCGGCCGCGGACGATCGCCAAGGCTTCGTTCTTCGGAATGGTCAGCTCATCCTGCTCCTACGCTGCCAGCGCGCTGGCCAAGAGCCTGTTCGCCCGGGGAGCCGACTTCACAGCGTCCATGACGTTCATGTTCGCTAGCACCAATCTCGTGGTGGAGCTGGGCCTAGTTCTGTGGCTGCTCATCGGCTGGCAGTTCGCGCTCGCCGAGTTCGTCGGCGGTGCGGTGATGATCGCCCTGCTCGCGCTTGTTCTGCCGCGGGTCCTGCCGCTGGACGAGCTTGACCGAGCGCGGGAGCGACTCGGTGGCGACACGAACTCTTCAGGGCAGGATGGTCCGGTCGAGGACGACTCGTCGTCCGATGGATTGTTGGTTCGCGCTCGCACCCGCGCCGGGTGGGCGGACGCTGCGGGGTATGCCGTCAGTGACCTGACGATGTTGCGCAAGGAGCTCGTGATCGGCTTTGTGGTCGCCGGCTTTGCCTCGATGGCGGTGCCCGTCGGTGTCTGGCAGGCGCTCTTCCTCACCGGGCACGGGCTCCTCTCGACGATCGAAAACGTCGTCGTCGCGCCGGTCCTGGCCTTCATCAGCTTTGTCTGCTCGGTGGGCAACGTGCCGCTCGGCGCAGCGCTGTGGAAGGGGGGCATCAGCTTCGGTGGAGTGATCGCCTTCATCTTCGCCGACCTGCTCGCTCTGCCGCTCGTCCTGATCTACCGCAAGTTCTACGGCACTCGCCTCGCTGTGCGTCTTGCGCTGGTGTTCTGGGCGGTGATGAGCGTCGCTGGTCTGATCACCGAGGGGATCTTCTGGCTCCTGTCGCTGACTCCGTCCCGCCAGACCTTCGAGATTGCCGCCACCCATGTCGGCCTCAACTACACGACGGTGCTCAACCTGATCGCGGTGGCTGCGTTCGGCTACCTGTACTGGCTGTACCGCAACCGTGAGCGCTTCGGCGGTGGGGACGGACTGGCCAAGGACGTCGTGTGCGGCATGCAGGTGCGCACCTCCGATGCGCCGGCACAGGCTTCGCACGATGGGAAGACGTTCTACTTCTGCTCCGACGGCTGCCACGACCGCTTCGTCGCCGACCCGGACCGGTTCGTGTCCGGCAAGGATGGCTCCGATGCGGGCGAGGCGAAGGAGCGCGCACAAGTGGTCCGAGGCGGCGCAGATGCGAATCTGGGAACCGACCCGGTCTGCGGAATGAGCGTGGACTCAGCGAACCCGCCGGCCCGCGTGGAACTTGGTGACCACCATGTCGGGTTCTGCTCGGCCGGCTGCCGGGAGACCTTTCTCGCCGACCCTGAGCGTTACGCCGCAGACCGGAGCACTCGATGACGAGGAACGAAGCCCCCGCTCGCCAGGATCCCGTCGACCCCGAACGCGTCGCTCAAGCCTCCTCGCGCATTCCCGCCGCCGCCGACATCGCCCGGCTGACCAGCTTGCTGTCCCTGATGGCCGATCCGGTCCGGTTGCGGATCCTCTACGCACTGGATGTGTCGGAGGAGCTCTGCGTCGGTGACCTCGCGCTCGCCCTGGGCGCCAACGAAGACCAGGTCACCTACGCCCTTCGCCTGTTGCGGACGGCTGGACTCGTGCACGCCCACAAGCAGGGCCGGGTCGTCTTTAACCGACTCGCAGACGACTTCCCCGAAGCCCTGCGCCAACACTGCCTGAACCAGCTGGTCCAGCTCTCCCGCGATGCGACCGACGACGGCAACTGACACCCCGCGCACCTGATGTCAGCGGGCGGGTCGACCGGGCCAGCGCGGTTCCCAAGCGTCAGGTAGGGGAGAGAAGCTGGCTGCGGCCAACAGAGATGCTCGAGGACGCTCGCCAAGCGTCACGATCGCGTTGGCGGCGCGAACTGTGCTTGGCCAGCTGCAACGGGACCAGCGAGTGGGGCGCGCGGCGGCAGTGGCGACATCTCGGACGTGATCATGAAGTGCTTAGCCAGAGTCCTAGAGCATCGATCCAAGGTCGGACCCGACGGTGGGGTAGGCGGCCGTCGCGGACTTGAGCTGCCGGGTGGTGAGGCCGAGCTTGATGGCCAGGCCGAGGGTGTTGACAAGCTCGCCGTACTCGGGACCGAGCAGGTGGGCGCCAACGATCTGGTCGTTCGACTGGTTGATGAGGATCTTCGCGGCCGCAGTCGTCTCGCCGATCCGATAGTTGGAGTACCAACCGCTGGTGTCGGAGTAGCGGACGGTGAGGTCGATCCCGGCTGCGCGGGCTTCGGACTCAAGCATGCCGACGCGGGCGACCTCGGGGATGGTGAAGACCGCTGTAGGGATGCCCGCGTAGTCAGGGGTCGTGGTGGTGCCCTTGAGAAGGTTCGAGGCGGCGACCTTGGCCTCCGAAACCGCGACCGGGGTGAGCGGCATGCCTTCGGTGTCGGCCGAGTCTCCGGCGGCCCAGACGGCCGGGTTCGTCGCGCTCTGCAGGTGGCGGGCAACCTTGATGCCGTGCTCGCCCCACTCCACCTTGGCGGCGTCGAGACCGAGGTCGTCCAGCTCCGCAACCCGTCCCGCGCCGTGGACGACGAGGTCGGTCTCGATCGTTTCCCGAGTGCCGGCGTGGTCGAGGGTGACCTGGTAGCCGCCGTCGGAGGGCTGTACGGCCACGATGGTGGTGGTGCGGCGCAGGTCGATGCCGACCTCCCGGCCGCGCTCGACCAGGAGGTCGACGAGATCGGGGTCGAAGTTCTTCAGCGGACGCGCACCGCGGTCGACGATGACCGCAGTGCTGCCTGCCCGAGCGGCGATGTGGGCGAACTCGAAGGAGATGAAACCGCCACCGACGAACAAGATCCGAGAAGGCAGGCTGTCGAGATCCAGGAAGTCGGTGCTGTCGATCAGGTACTCGTGGCCGGGGAACTCCAGGCGGCGGGGTCGGGCGCCCGTGGCGACCAGGAAGCGGTCTGCGTCGTAGGTGCCCCCCTCGATCTCGATCCGTCGGGCGCCGGTAAATCTCGCGTGGCCGTGGAGCGTGGCGACCCCATTGCCAGCCAGGCCATCCTCCACGTTCTGGGGGACGGGGTCGGTGAAGCCGTGCTTGTGCTTCATCAGATCGGGCCAGTTGATCGACAGCCCGGCGTCGTCGATGCCCTTGCCGCGCATCAGTCGCGCACTGTCGATGATCTCGGCACTGCGGCGCAGGATCTTCTTCGGGTCGCACCCCCGCAGCGCGCACGTGCCCCCGTAGGGGAGCGTGTCGACGATGGCAACCTCCCATCCCTGGGCTGCGCACTTGTTGGCGGCGGCGATGCCGGCCATGCCTGCGCCGATGACGATCAGGTCGAAGTGCTGGCTCATGGCTTGTTTCCCCTCATGGTGGCGTCGGTGCTGATGCCGGTGGTGATCTCAGTGATCTGGACGGGCGCTGCATCCACGTGCGTAGGGCGGTATGGGGCGATGGCAGGTCTGGTCATGTCGGCGGCGTATGGCCCACCGTGCCCAGCCGACGGACGCCAGTGCGAGACCGACGCCGATCAGGGCCCAGCTCTGTAGTGACCATCCGGCGACCGCACCCACGACCCCCATCGACAACAGCAGCGGTAGGCCGCAGCAGAGGCCGAACGCGCCGGCGACTGCGGCAATCGGCCCGATTGTCGCGATCCGGTCACGCATCGGCCAGCACCGCCCACAGCTGTTCGAGCGTCGGTGCGCCCTCGTACCCGTCCGGTGTGAGGTACCTGCGACAGGAGAGCCCGACCTCGGAGCAGGGCTCGGCGAAGACGTCCACACCGTCGACAAGGATGCTGGGTGAGCCATGGAACAGGGTGCGCTCAGCCTCCGCCGGAGTCTCGACAACAAGGTGGCGGGTCAAGCGGATGTCGGCACGCTCAGCGGCAATGGCGCTGAGTCGTTCGTCCGCGACCTTCCAGTTCGGGCAGTCCTCGAAATAGAGCAGCGTGATGTCCATGCCCGCGACGCTAGACCTTGATCCGCGGTGCAAGGTCAAGTCCTAGAGTGGGGTCATGCGTATCGGAGAAGCCGGCGAGGCCGCAGGCGTGCCGACGCAGACCATCCGCTTCTACGAGCGCAGAGGTCTGCTTCCCCAGCCGCGCCGGGACCCGAATGGATACCGCGAGTACGACGCCTCGATCCTCACTCGACTCGCGTTCATCCGCAGCGGACAGGCAGCCGGATTCACCCTGGTCGAGGTGGCCAGCATCCTCGATCTTCGCCACGACGGCGCCGTCCCGTGCGCCCACGTTCACTCCCTGCTTCTGACCAAGCTGGCGGACACCCGGGCGCGGCAACGTGAGCTCGCCGTGCTCGAAGCGGAGCTCGAAGGCCTCATCAGTCGCAGTGACCGACTCGATCCGGCGCACTGCACCGACGTTCAGATATGTCACATCATCGCGCCGGACGACGAGTTCGACGGCGACACGGGCCTGGCCCGAGAAGCACAATCGGTGAGACGAGGCGCAACGTAGTCATTGCTATCCCGCTCTATCTCGGCGCGGCGTTCGGACACGCGTTGCGGAGGCGGCCGTAATGCAGCGCTGTCACTGCTCATCCTCGTGCTGGTGTCGCGGACCGATCCTTTGCGCGTTTCGATGGGTCGCCCCGTCGGGCCACCGATACCGGAATCGGACCAGGCGCGACTCTCGTGCCCGCAGCACGTTCGCAGCGACAAGAACGGCGAACGGCTGGCCTACGGGACGTCGATGAACGCACGCGGGCCGCGAGGATGCCCGCCCCCCGAGGGGGCGGGCGGGCGCTCGACCGCGATTAGATCCCAGCGCAGTCGGAGGAGGTCCTGCACCGCTGCCCCGCCCGGCCGCTGGGGCCTCGCTGGGGGCGCACACCAAGGGAAATGGCGGCTGACGCTGGAAGACGTCGGAACACGTTTTCGCAGTTCAGCCGCCACTTTCGGCGAGATCTAGCAGGTCATGAAGACCCGCGGATTAGATGTCGTAGAACACCTCGGACCCGTGCCGTGTTACGTCAGGTCGATGATGAGAGCGTGTGCCCCTTGCGGGCAAGTCCCCATCCGGAGTTGCCTACCCGGAACGAGGGTTCGCGGGGTTGCGGCGTCGTCTCAGAGGCATGCGTAGTCGACGCCCCGAATGTGCCAGCGAACGATCGGCTAGCGAGACGTCTCAGTCAGTCTGCGCAGGGGCATTGATGGGCATGTCCACGGCACGTCAGGATGGTCCGGTGACCACGTCGATGCCGCAGCTGGCGCTGCTGGCCAGCCCGTTGCTGGGTCCGGCAGTGTGGCGTCCCGCCGCGGTTGCACTTCATGGCCTGGGCTGGAGGGTGCTCCTGGTGCCCCGCTCGATGGAGGCTCCGCGCCAACCCCAGGACGTGCGTGAGCACCTGCTGTCTGACCTGCCCGCCGAACAGCAGGTGGCGGTGGTCGCGCACAGCAACGCAGGGCTGTACGTGCCCGCCCTCGCCGCCGAACGTCCAGTGGTGGCCACTGTGTTCGCCGATGCTGCGCTGCCGCCCGCTGCGGGGTCAACGTTTCTCGCGCCGGTAGGTATGCACCGCTTCCTTGAGGACTTGGCAGACCCCGACGGGCTATTGCCACCGTGGACGCAGTGGTGGGACGAGCAGCAGTTGGCTCCGCTTTTCCCCGACTCGGCCGCCCGCGCCGCGGTCGAGTCCGAGCAGCACCGGCTTCCGCTCGGCTACTTCACCGCGACCTTGAACGTGCCAGCTGGCTGGGCCGAGCGGCCCGCGGCGTACCTGGCCTTCGGCGACACGTACCAGGCTGAGCGGGAACAGGCTAAGCGGTGGGGGTGGCCGGTCCGCACAATGCTGGGGGAGCACCTGCACCCGCTGATGGATCCGACCGGCGTCGCTGCGGCGCTCGACGACCTGCTCCGCGAGCTGCTACAACTCTCGCGCGCATAGTTCCGGCTGCGTCTTGCTCCCAGATGCGGTGCCGGTTTGGCCGAAGGACAGAGGCAACAGAGCCCGCGTCTCGGTGGTGATGGCGACCGGACACAACATGCCGGCCACCCAGTTTGCTGGAGCGGCCGGGCAAGGTCAGCCGCGAAAGCTCCACCCTGGGTGGGCGTCCTCCAGCACGACGAGGTGGTCTGTCCAATGAGCGATACCAAGTTGAGCGGGCGGCTCGAGGGTCACCGCTCCTGCTTCGATCCGGAAGCCCCAGGTGAATGCGAGTAGGGGAACGGCCGCCGGAGTGGAGACGGCGTCCGGGGTGGTGGCCAGATAGGAACGCGCTTGCCAGAACAGATCGGACTGGGGGTCGCGGTACGGGGCGTCGAACAGGGTCGGCGTGATCCCGAAGAAGGCATACGGCGTGTTGACGTCACGGTAAAGGGCCAGCGGGTCGAGCTCAAAGACGTCAGGTCGGTCCGAATCAGTGGATCGGACGAACTGCACCCAGCCCATCACTGCGGCGTAGCCGAGGCCCTCGTAGTCGACTGTTGCCGTGCAAACAGGAAGTCCCGCACCGTGGGCCGCCGGCAACGAGGGATCAAGCAGACCACGCCCAGAACTGTCTGCGCCAGCCGCCGGCTGCAGATCTACCTGGACGCGACCTCGCGCCCCACGTAGGAGGAAACCAATCTCAAGCTCCACGCCAACAGCATGGCGTAGCACGATCTCACCCGGGGCTGTGGTGGTCGATCGCGGCCAGGCAACGCGGGCGTCACCGCCTTCGCCGTCGCGTGGCGGCAGGGGGATGACAGGGGGACTCAACGGCGGAGGATCAAGGGAGCACACCGCTTTGGACCGCCGCGAATCGTGGATCAGTCAGTACCTCCCCGGGGTCGCGTACCCGTCTGTTGACCGTCCCGCATAACGATCGCCTTGAGACACATCAGGGGTTTGGTGCGGAGCGTGCCAGGGAGGGTCCCGTTGGACGTTCGGCGTACGGGACGGTGACCTGCCGGTGTCAGGGTCCGGTGGCGACCTCGAGTAGGCGTTCGGGTGTGTGCACGGACAGGTCGCCGCCTGGCGGCGTTCGTCGGCGGTCATGACCCGCCAGACGTGGTCGGCCAATCGTCGCTTGAGGCAGCGTTTAGCTTCGCGCGGCGTCTGGCGGGGTGCCCGTAGAGGATGACGAGCTGGCCATCTCTGATGCCTCCTTCGAGGTTGTCGTAGAACTTCACCGGCGATCCGCGTGGCCCGCCCAGTCAGGTTCGCTCGGCGGGAATCGCGCCGAGCTGTTTCATCTGCGAGAGGACGTCGACCACCCCCCACGTCTCGGCGATTCGGCCGTCCGCGAAGCGGAAGATGAAGATCTCGTCGTAGGTGACGGATTTGCCGGTTGGTGGGCGGCCCATGTATTCGCCGTGGTGGGTGCCGGTAACCGTGTTGCGGCTGACGACCTTGTCGCCCTCTTCAATCAGATCCTCGATCGTGACGTGAAGGTCGGGACAGACCCGGTGGAGCCTCGCGAGCACCTCCTTCAGTCTTTGCGCTCCAGTTGCCTTGATCGACAACGGCGTGCGGATCAGTGCGTCGGGCTCGACGAACTCGTCGATTGTCCTCGAGATGAGCTTCGCATCGTGGGTGTTGGTGGCGTCCTGAAAGCGTCTGATCGTGGCTTTGTTGCTTGTTCTCTGGAGCGTTGACATCTGGCTTCTCCTGGGGTCAGCTGCACGGGGTGGTGCGGCACGAGCGGGTGGAGTTCATCTCGCCGAGCTCAGCAGCGATGTGAGGTCGCCGACTGGCCCCAGGTGGGCGAGCTTGTCGGGGTTGACGATCGAGTTGACGCTGTGGATCTGACCGCGGCCGGTCTCGAGCACCCACACCCCGATCAGCCGGTCGTTGCTGTCGAGCAGCAGCGTGCCGGGACTGCCGTTGACCTCCGTCGGGCTCATCTGCACCCCCGGGATGCGGGCGAGGAGCTTGATCCGGTCCACCAGCATCCGCGCGACGCGGTCGCGGCCCCGCACCGAGCGCGCCAGTGCGGGCACCTTCCCGCCGCCGTCGGCTGTCAGCACGACGTCGTGAGCAAGCAGCGCCTCGAGCCCCGACAGGTCGCCTTCCTGAGCCGCAGCGAAGAACCTCCGGGAGAGCTCCTGCTGATGCTCGTGGGACGCTTGGAAGCGCGGGCGGCGCTGCTCGATGTGGCGTCTGGCTCGCGTCGCGAGCTGACGGACGTTGACCTCGCTCTTGCCGATGATCTCGGCGATCTGCGCGTGGTCGTAGTCGAACACGTCGTGCAGCAGCAGAACCGCGCGCTGCTCCGCCGACAGGCTCTCCAGCAGCACCAGCATCGCCAGCGACAGCGAGTCGGCCATCTCCGCGTGCTGCGCGGGATCATCGCGGCCGTCAGTGACGATCGGCTCCGGCAGCCATTCGCCGACGTATCGCTCGCGGCGGGCGCGCGCCGAGCGCAGCTCGTTGATCGCCAGTCTGGTCGTCACCGTGGCTACAAACGCGCGCGGCGACCGGATCTCCTCGCCGTCCTCAAGCGCGCGGTGAAGGCCAGCAGCGCCTCCTGGACGATGTCCTCGGCCTCGGAGACGCTGCTGAGCATCCGGTAGGCAATCGCGAAGGACACCGGTCGCAGCTCGTCAAGCAGTCGCTCGCGATCGGTCATGCCGCCGCGAACCCCTGCCGCCAGCTCGGATGCTTCGGCGCCCAGCCCAGCTCGCGCTTGGCCTTCACGTTCGAGGCGCCACGAATCTCGGTCATCATCACAGCGCCAGCCTCGCCGGCGAACAGCCGGCCGATGAACCGCGGCACGCGCATCGGCTGCTTGGCTCCAAGCGTCTGCGCCAGCGCCAGCGCCGGCAGCCACTCCGCCACGGGCGCCGGATTGTCGTCGACCACGTTATAGACACCGCGACTGCCGCGCTCGACCGCCGCCACCGTCGCCTCCGCCGCATCGGCCACGTGGACGAACGACCACACCCCACCACCGTCGCCGACCAGCGGGAACTTGCGCCTGCGGACCAGCTCGAACTGCTCCTCGCCCGGCGCCATCGACGTGCCCGGCCCGTAGAACGCGCCATAGCGCAGCACGATCCCCTCCGTCCACTGCGCACCCAGGACCGCGTCCTCGAGATGACGGATCGCGGCCAGGGTCTCGCGCATCTCGCGCACGGGCGTCGGATCCAGCGGATCCTCCTCGCTCTTGACCGGCCCGCCGGTGCGCATGTACATGCCATAGCCCGCGACGCCCTGCGCCACGAACCGCCTGACCCCGACCGCCTGCCCGGCGGAGAGCAGATGATCGGTCCCCTCGGTCCGCAATCGGTTTGTCAGCGCGAAATCGCGATCGAAATGACGCATGTCAAGCACACCGATCGCGGTCAGCTCGTGGACGATCACCTCCGGCCTCGCCCGGCCCACCGCGTCCGCGACCTGATCGGGATCAAGCGCATCCGCGACCACCGGCACAGCGCCCAGCTCGCAGAGCATCGGCCGCTTTGACTCGCTACGCGTCATCCCATGAACCTCATGACCCGCGGCCACCAGACGCGGCACCAGCTGCTTTCCAATCGCGCCCGTCGCACCTGCCACAAACACTCTCATCGCCGGCTCCCTGCTCGAGGACTCATCACGCACACAAGACAAGACAGCAGGCCCGGCTGTGACACCCAGTCCGAATGGCCGCGTATCGAGACCCACAGCGGCGACAGCGGCAGCAACGAACCGCCATCGCGGCGTGGGAGCGCGAACATCGCACCAGCGGTCAGCGGGCGGTCGCTGGCGCGGTTCGCGGCGACCGACACCCACTGGCCGATACGCACCGCCCGCGAGTAGCCGACGAGCGACTCCCACGCGCCCCCGAGGAAACCGACCGCCGCTTGATCACAGCTCCATCATGCCGAGTCGAGAGGGGAGCCGCCGCGGTTGCCCCACAGCCGTCCCGTCCCGTCCCGCAGCGCGATCCCCTCACGGCCTCGCCATCCTCGAGCCCGACGATCGGTAGTCGGGCGTACACGGCGCTGCTGCCCGCCCCGGCCTACTTTGCGTAGTCACGCTCGCCGAACCCACACCATCTGGCAGTACTGGCGTGTCCCGGCTTTGTCAGGGCTGCTCCCACCGATCCCGGCACCTCCCGAGATCGGCTGCCCTCAGCTGCACCGCCCTGCTGCGACAGGACGACGATGAAGGTCTCCCACCTCCATTCGAGTTGTCAGCGCCTCACGGCGCACGTGGATCCGGGCTTGGGTGATGACGTACCAACCGGTGCATCACCCGAGGTTGACGTCGGAGTCCGAGCCCGTCGGGGAGCCGCACGACGCCATCGGCGTGACGCCCTAGGGCTCACGCAGAGCTGCCGACGTCGAGGTCCGCAGGTGCACGACGGCCGCGACGGCGGCGACCCCCACGACGGCTAGCGCCATGGTCCGCAGCTCGGGCGTGGTGCGCAGGATGCCGAGCGCGACGATCAGGGTCGTGGCCCCCGCCGGTGGGTGCGGGCAGCGGATGAGCTGGAGCAGCAGCGCGGTGAGGCCGATGGCGAGGCACACGGCCACTAGGCGGTGGCCGGTGAGGCCCTCTTGCACGGCCGAGGGGTGGCTGCGCAGGCCCGTGACGAGCAGGCCGATCAACCCCGCGCCGAGTCCCACGAGGTGCCCGACGAGGACGTTGCGTGGGTGAGCCGCCGGCTCGCGGGGAGTCTCCGCGACGACCATGAGGGTCGGTCCGAGCGAGGGAAACAGCCACGGCTGCTTGAGGGCGATGCCCACAGCACCCGCGGCAGCCAGGACCAGGACGGACAGGGTCGCCGACCACGGGCCGGTACGCAGGCCGCTCATGTGGCGACCAGCAGGGCCTGCGGCGCGGCTTCCTTCATCCGGGTGCGCAGCCACGTCAGCTGACGGGCGGTCTGCGCGGAGCACTCCTGCGCGACGGTCGTGAGCTCCCGGTCCCTGGCGCCTTCGGCCGCGCCCTCGACTACCGTCCAGCTGGTCTGGACGAGGGCCGCGAGCAGGTACAGGTCCTGCAGGTCGCGGAGCAGGCCGACGGCGCTGTCCCGGATCTCCTTGATCGGCGGGTGGTTCATCCGCTGCGGTTCCTCAGCAGCCGACGCCTGGGTGAGGCGTTGCGCGATCGGCTCCAACCGGCGGGTGTGCTCATCACTCCAGTCGGCCAGCAGGTGGGCGGTGTGGAAGACGTCCACCTCGGCCGCGTGACCGACACCGACGACGCGAAGGGAGTCGGCCAGGGACTGCTCGCTGCGGTGCAGCAGACGCACATAAGTCGCCAGGTGCGTCATCGGGCCCTCCCTGCAGGGTCGAGCCGGTAGGTGGGCGTGGGCACTGTCACGGAGGTCGTCGCGGCTCCACCGCGCGTCGGGGACAAGGCACCCACCGGCCGGGAGGCCGCCGTCGTGGGTGCGGTCGAGGGTCCGTCGCCGGCTCGTACCCGGATAACCCGGCAGGCGGCGGTCTTGAAGCACGGCTGCTTGGACACCGGGTCCCAGACCGTCATCGTGAGCTCGTTCGCCTGCCGGGTGGTGCTCAGCGCGTCCCGGTCCCAGCTGCCGTAGTGGAAGGGCGCGAACACGGTGCCCTCTCTGACGAACCCCACCCTCGCCCGGACCTCGATCGCCCCGCGCGGCGACTCCACCCGCACCACGTCTCCCTCGCTGATGCCCAGGCGCTCGGCGTCCGGAGCCGACAGCTCGACCCACGGGTCAGGTGCCGCTTGCTGCAGCGAGCGTGCCCGCCCCGTCTTGGTGCGGGTGTGGAACTGGTAGACCGTACGGCCGGTCGAGTACAGCAGCGGGAACTCGGGGCTGGGTCGCTCGTGAGCCGGGACGTACGGCGACCCCTTCAGGAACGCCCGCCCGTTGGCACCGATCGCCCGGTGCTCCTGCTCGGTCACGCCGCCGCCGGTCGCGAGGTCATGCCCGTACGTCTCGCACTGCTCCGTGTGCGTCGGGAAGACGTGGTCGGTGTACAGGCGATCCGTGCCTTCGGGGTGCTGTTCGCTTGCGGGCCAGGGGATCCCGCCCTCGCGCAGACGCTGGTAGGTGAGGCCGGTGTAGTCGCAAGGACGTCCGCGGGTGCACTCCTTCCACGCCTCGAACACCTCCTCGGGCCCGTCCCACTGCAGCAGCGGCTCCCCGTCCTTGTCGGTCAGCCCCATCTCCCGGGCGTACAGCTGGAAGATCTCGAGGTCGCTGCGCGCCTCGCCCGGCGGCGCGACCGCCTGGTCGGACAGGTGCACGATGCGGTTGACGTTGGTGAAGGTGCCCGTCTTCTCGCCCCAGCCGGCTGCCGGCAGCACGACATCAGCGAGCTGCGCCGTCTCGGTGAGGAACAGGTCCTGGACGACCACGAAGCACTGCTCGCCGCCCAGGACCTTCCGGATGCGCGCGGACTCCGGCATCGACACGGCCGGGTTGGTGGCGCTGATCCACAAGAACCCGATCGAGCCCTGCTCGGCGTAGCGGAACAGCTGCATGGCATGCGTCGGGGGTGCCCAGTGCGGGATCTGCTGCACCTCGACGTTCCAGAGCGTCGCGAGCTGCTGCACGTGCTCGGGGTTGTCCCAGTTGCGGAACGCGGGCAGGTCGCCGTCCGCCCCGCACTCGCGGTTGTTCTGAGCCGTGGGCTGCCCGTTCATCTGCAGCACCCCGGCGCCAGGTCGGCCGATCATCCCTCGCAGCAGGTGCAGGTTGTTCACCGCCACGCTCGCCGCGGTCGCCTGGTGCGACTGGTAGAAGCCCTGCAGGACAGTGGAAAGCACGTCCCTCGTGGTCCCGAAGACCTCCGCTGCCCGGCGCACCTGGTCGGCCTCCACCCCGCAGATCTGCGCCACCTTCTCCGGCGTGTACGGGTCGACGACCTTCCGCAGCTCCTCCAGCCCGAGCGCGTGGGCCGCGACCCACTCCTCGTCGATCCAGCCGTTCTGCAGCAGCTCGCGCTGCAGCCCGTTCAGGAGCGCCAGGTTGGTACCGGGGTAGGGCGCGAGGTGCACCCCGCCGGTGCGCTCCGCGGCCTCCGCCACCGGCGTCCGTCGCGGGTCGACGCACACGACGATCGGCGGGTCCTCGCCCTCGATCCGGTCCAGCACGCGGGACCACAGGACGGTCTGGGTCTCGGCCATGTTGTGCCCGTACAGGAAGATCGCGTCGCAGGAGTCGATGTCGGTGTAGCTGCCGGGCTGGCCGTCGCTGCCGAAGCTCTCCTTCATCGCGACCGCCGCCGTCGCTGTGCACAGCCGGGTGTTGCCGTCCATGTGCGGTGTTCCGAGACCAGCCTTTCCCAGCACGGCGAGGGCGTAGTACTCCTCCAGGAACAGCTGCCCGCTGGTGTAGAAGCCGTGGCTCAGCGGCCCCTTCTCCTCGAGCAACCGGCGGCTCACCTCGACGACGCGCCCCATGGCGGTCTCCCAGTCGGTCTCGACCAGCCGGCCGGCCACCCGCACCATCGGGCGGGTCAGCCGGTCCGGGCTGCTGGCCCAGGGGGTCGAGCCGTACAACCCCTTGGGGCCCAGTCGGCCGTGGTTGACCGGGTCGTCAACCCGTCCGCGGACGCCGACCATACGACCGTCCTTGACCGCGATGTCGCAGCCGCAGCCGTTGCTGCACAAGACGCAGGCCGACCCCACCCAGTGGTCCACATCGTCGATCTGAAGTCCGTCCTCGAGCCGCAGGTCCTGACGAGCGGGCCACACAGATCCCTTGCTGTGAGGGGTGCGAGCCCCCCACAGGTCGGCGACCCGGTCCAGTTCGGCTGAGGGCAGCTCAGAGCGCGTCATGAGCGCCTCGTACCCGTTCAGCGTCAGCACACACCCAAGCCCGGATCCACGTGCGCCGTGAGGCGCTGACAACTCGAATGGAGGTGGGAGACCTTCATCGTCGTCCTGTCGCAGCAGGGCGGTGCAGCTGAGGGCAGCCGATCTCGGGAGGTGCCGGG
>JAABUM010001894.1_pt1 | contig 29710 bp, 33 predicted proteins | sample 5559161 | NCBI WGS metagenome assembly JAABUM01 (sample SAMN10711868, study PRJNA513369) | rock metagenome | isolation source: Antarctica rocks | place: Antarctica: Victoria Land, Siegfried Peak nord
TTTACGAAGAACAGGCGCCACCAGACGCCATTGCTCGTCGCTCAAGTCGCTGGGATAAACCACTTTGGATGCGCGTCTCATCAACTCCAGTCTGACCCAAACCCACACTACAGAGACAGGCTCTAAGTAATGCCTGTTGATTCATCTACCAAATCGTAATGTAGGTTTGGGCGTTTGTCTTGAGTTGCGAGTCCTGTTAAATCTGCACTTCTCCAAGGCCCTCTTGAATCATTATCAGGATTAGAAAACTTGGTTAAATCTTTCTCTCCACCACGCAATCCACCTTCCTCTGAACGCCGATAACACAAAACGTATTCATGGTCATTAGAAACGCCCGTTTTTGAACGGTTATCTACCATTTGACGACTTTTCCAAGTCATTTGGGAAATCCAATTCTCTTCCCCAAACACTTCATTCATCAACAATCGGAGGTGATGGACTTCGTTGTCGTCAATCGAAACGAAAATCACGCCGTCGTCGCGCAGCAGGGAGCGGGCGAGCGTGAGGCGCGGATAGAGCATCGAGAGCCAGCGCGAATGGATGCGGCCCGCCGTGTCGGGACTGGTGGTTTGCAGGTCGCCGTTGGGGTCTTTCTGGCCGGTTTGGATGAGGTAGTTTTTGAGGGGGTCGGCGAAGTTGTCGGGATAGATGAAGTCGTTGCCGGTGTTGTAAGGCGGGTCGATGTAAATCATCTTGACGCGATTGAAGAGCGGTTTATAAAGCAGCTTGAGCGCTTCGAGGTTGTCGCCTTCGATGAACAGGTTTTGCGTCGTGTCGAAATTGACGGATTCATCGGGCGCGGGCCGCAGCGTGGCGCGCGAAGGCGTTTGCAAGAGTTGGAGCGACTCGCGTTTGCCCGACCAGCCAAAGCGGTAGCGTTCGGCGCTTTCATCACCCAGGTCGCCGAGCAGTTGGCGGAGCATGGAAAAGTCGAGTTCGCCTTCGCTCCATGCTTCGGGAAAGAGTTCGCGCAATTGGGCTTGGCGTTCGAGCGGCAAATCGGGAGTTTGAGTGGCGATTTTTTCGTGGTTGTCGTGCATGGGAAAGGTGGAAAGAACGCGCTTCAGTTAATGCGATTTTGCGCGCTCAAACAAGAAAGAGCGGGGCTGACGCCCTCTTCCAATCGGCATTGCTACAATGGCAACGCCACAAAGGTATTCCCAAAACTTGATTGGAAGAGGGCGTCAGCCCCGCTCTCTTGTTCACCTCTTAGCAACAGCCGCTCGCGGCTTCGCCTTTGGTCGCTGTGACTGTGACGGAGCGGAACTCGATGCCGCCCACCACTTGCCAGGGCTTGTCGTCGCGCTTGACGAGTTCGACGTTTCCGAATCCGGCGCGAGAAAACGATGAGAGAAATTCGTCTTCGCGGAGCGCGCCTGAAATGCAGCCCGACCACAAACGGGCGTCGTCTTGCATCGCTTGAGGAACATCGGCACTGCTCACGATGTCGCTGATCGCCGCGCGCCCGCCATTCTTGACGACACGAAAAATCTCGGCGAACAACTGGCGTTTGTCTTCGGGGCGAACCAGGTTGAGCACGCAGTTGGATAAAACCACATCGACCGAGTTGTCGGGCAAAAAATCGAGGTTTTGGATGTGGCCGCTTTTGAATTCGACGTTGTGGAAACCCAACTTCTCGCCGATGGGCGCGCGGTATTTTTCGGCGAGGGCGAGCATTTCCGGGTTGATGTCCACGCCGATGACGCGGCCCGACTCGCCCACGATTTGCGCCGCGATAAAGCAGATTTTGCCGCCGCCACTTCCCAGATCGAGAACCGTTTCGCCCGCGCGCACGAACTCGGCGGGATTGCCGCAACCATAGTCGCGCTCCTGGATTTCGGCGGGAATGACTTCGAGAAATTTCGCGTCGTAAGAAACCGCGCAACACAGCGCCGGTTCAAGGGATAGAGCCGCGTCGGAATAGCGCGCGGCGACGGCGGCTTCGATGTTGAATTGCATGACAGAAGAGTCTGACCCTGCGCCTGGAAACGCAAAAACCGGACTTGTCACCAAGTCCGGCTCAAAGGTTTACGCTTTGTTGTCTTCGATCATCTTGTAACCGACGTTTCGCACGGTTTGAATCAGTTCATCGAACTGCGGGCCGATTTTCGCCCGCAAACGCCGGATGTGAACGTCAACTGTGCGCGTGCCACCCAGATACTCTTCGCCCCACACGTGGCGAAGCAGGGCGTCCCGACTGAACACTCGTCCGCGATGGGTTAGCAAAAAACGCAGCAACTCGAACTCTTTGTAGGTCAAATCGAGGGCTTCTCCGCGAATCGAAACCGAATACGAAGCGAGGTTCATCACGAGCGAACCGGCTTTGATGGTGTCTTTGGAATCGACCTTGGAAAGTCTCCACATCACGAAGCGGATGCGGGTGTTGAGTTCTTCAAAGGAGTCGGTGCGCACCAAGAAATCTTCGAGACCAATCGAGAAATCGAGGTTGACCGCGTCGCGGGCATCGACCAGCGCCACGACCGGGATGTGCTTAAGTTCGCGGTCGTTCTTGAGCATCCGCACCACCGCAGTCGGGTCACTCGTGGCGCTCGTGAAATCGAGAATGACCAGATCGGCGCCGCGATCTTGAATCTGCTCGACAAAGGGTTCTTCGGGATCGGCCATCCACGGGCGATAGCCCCACCCGACGAGTTGCAAGCGCAACTCGCGCGCGTATTTGCGATCCGCCGAAGCTAACGCGACATTAATCATGCTGTAACCCAAATTTTAGCGCACTTGCGCACCCAAAGGCAGAATCGAAACTCGCTCGAAACAAAAAGCCGCTCCGTAAACACAAAAGGAGCAAGAGCCGCAGAGAATAACGAAGAAAAGCAGAGAACAACAGAGGGATTTTTATGATAGGCAAATTCTCCCTCTAAATCCTCTCTGTTGCTCTCTGCGACTGATAAATGCCGTTACTCGCTTTGTTCTTCGAGTGCGTCGCGCAGGCGGCGCTCCAGCAAGTTAAAGTCGAGGTTGGAGCGGTCGTGCACGATGTCGCGCACAGTCGCGTTCACGGTGCCCAGGTCGTCGAGCAAATCGCGCAGGATTTCCTGTTGCTGGCGGGCGCGCGTCACATCGCGCGGCTCGCGGGCGAGGTCGCGCACAAGCGACTCTTCGCCGCGCGAAGCGATCAGCGGCTCTTTCATATCTTCGACGTAAACAAAGGTGCGACGCCCCGGCCCGCGCTCGTCTTCGATGGGCACTACGGCTGTTACGCGGTCGCTTTTCACATATTTGCCGTAGCCCAACGGCACGATCACACCCGGTTGAATCTTCATGCTTCAACAGACGCAATTGATGATGTCAGGTGCCATTCTCGGAAGAATACGGACACTTCATTTTGGCTTTATAAAGCCAGAACGAAGCCATTCGAAAACAATTTGCAAGCCGATTCCATCCGGGGGCTTTGGCCCCGAATGGACAACAGCAAGCCGTTAGCGTCCTCTGAACGCGGGTTCAAGGCACGGCCATCGCGCGCCCGCGAGGACGCCAAAATAGAAGCTGTCTTGCCGGGGCTTCAGCCCCCGAATGGAATCAAAAGCCAAAAAAAGGGCGAACACAAGGTTCGCCCTTTAAACGCAACAATTGCGTTTTATTTTTTGGAGGTCGAAGCAGCGATGGCCGTTTTTTTGGCCTCGCGGTCGCGCTCTTCGCGGCGTTTGCGGCGACGTTTGATTTCCTTTTGACGTTCTAAAGACATGATTTCACCTCCACTTGGTGGGACATGGCAAGCCCTGCCCCTACGAGCTTTCCACTATCTGAACCCACACGTTGCGTTCGCGCGGGCCGTCGTATTCGCAAAAGAACACGGCCTGCCAGCGTCCGAGTTGCAACTTGCCGTATTCGACGGGTAAAGTTTGACTGCTTCCGGTCATCAAGGCTTTGATGTGCGCGTCCGAGTTGCCTTCGGCGTGCTGATAATCGCCCTGACGCGGCACCAAACCGCCAAGTGAGGCCAAAATATCGCGCGTCACGTCGGGGTCAAATCCCTCTTGAACCGCGATTCCGGCGGTGGTATGGGGCGCGTGAATCAAACACAATCCGCGCTTCAGGCCGCTTTGCGCGATCAAATTCTGGATTTGAGACGTGATGTTCACCATCTCGTTGGGCTGGGAAGTCGAAAGACGAAGCGTGTGCATCGGAAGACATTTTAACCGCGACCCGAAACACTTGAACCGCTCGTTGTTTGCGCGAGAGACACGGGTGTTATTGTCGCGGAAACCGGTGTCGAAGATCATTCACTCATCGTCTGGTGAATCCAATCGAATCACCACATAGCGCGCTTCAAACGTCCCCGAGAGGATGCCTTGCGACGTGATTTGCACCGCAGCATCAATGCGCGCTTTACCTCGGCGCGAAAGAACAGAAACACAACGTCCCCAATCGGACGCACTTGGCGCGAGGCAACGTGCCTCGAATTGCGTTTCGATGGGTTGCAGATAATCCATGCGATTGCTTTGAATCACCAAGCGAGTGGAAAACGGAAGCCCTTGCAACTTGACATAAATGAGCGTCCACGCCGACAAAATGGCAAGCGTTGAAATGCTTCCGCCGAACACCGTGTTGCGATGGTTGATGTTAGGCAACAACGGAGCCGACAACACGACTTCTGCGGTTGAAGAAATTTGAACAGCGACTTCCATTTGTTTGGAAAGCGGGATGTGTTCATGGAGATAGGATTCGACTTCGGCGCGGTTCATCGCCTGAAGTTTCTCATTCGCTTACGTCTCGCCCGAATAAGTTCATCGTTTGCGGCGCCGTTTCGCCCATGAGCGCGAACTCTTCCAGATCCGGCAGATCATCGAGCGAATTCAGCCCAAAGGCTTCCAAGAAATGGGCTGTTGTTTTGAACTCGAACGGGCGACCGGGCGCATCTCTGCGGCCCGAAGGCGCGACTAATTTGCGCTCCAACAACCAGTTCAGCGTCGCGCCCGATTCGACGCCGCGCAAGCTGTCGATGTCACCGCGCGTGGCGGGTTGGCGATAAGCGACAACGGCCAAAACTTCGAAAGCCGCGCGCGATAAACGAGGCCGCTTTTCGTCGCGCAAGCGCCGGATAAAAGCAGCAAAGGCGGGCTTGGTCGCAAAACTCCACCCGCCGCCGATTTCGACCAATCGCAGCGCGCCCACCAGCTCTTTTTCGCGGCCCAGCGCGCCTAACGCGTCTTGCGCGGCTTCGAGTTCAAGGCCCGCGACTTCGGCAAGTTTGGCGAGGGGCACAGGTTTGTCGGACGCGAAAAGCAGGGCTTCCAAAACGTCAGTTGGGTTCATCGGGCGCGCTCAGTTTGCCTCGTGGCTTCGAGCCACTTCTCGCACTGCGCGGGATGGCGAAAGTGAACGAAGCGCGTTCCGCTCAACCGCGCGCGACGTTTAAAGTTCCAACCGCCCCGGCGGCGCCGGTTGAACGTGCGCAGAAGCCACAATTGAACCGAGTCACGCGAAAAAGTTCGCACGAATGTTTCAAAGTTGCCGTTGCAACACGGCTCCTGCGTTCTCATCCGGCGCAGCGTGCGCCGCACTTGACGCCACACGACAACCGGAAGCGAGTAGTCGAGCCAGAGAACGGTGTCCGCCAGAGGAACGAAACGCGCTTGAATGCGCGTGTGGTTGCCCGCGACAACCCAACTTGGCCCGGATAAAGCGCGCTCAACGGACTCGAGAAACTCGTCTTCTGGCGCGCCTTGCCAGTTCGCGCGCCAGTAGAGTTCGTCCAAATCAACGCAAACGGCACCGACGATTTCGCTCAGTTCGCGCGCTAAAGTCGATTTGCCGCTTCCGCTCGCACCCGTAATCCACACGCGCTTCACACCCGCTCCAGATAAATCTCGTCGAAGAGCGTTAACTGGCGCACCTTTAAGCGACCCCGTTTAATCAGTTCTAAAACCGCCAGAAAAGTAATCACAACTTCCAGCCGCGAAAAACAATCGTCGCAGAGTAGCTCGAATGTCTCACCGCTTTGGGCGTGATAAATGCGCGCTGTTAACGTCTTTAAACGGTCGGATAAAGAGAATGGTTCGCGCTGAACCAAGGCTACCGGCGCTTCTTCTAACCTCGACAAAACGCGTTTGAGAGCGGATAGCAAATCAAAACTGGAAACTTCTCCAAGAGACAGAGTTTCCGCTTCTTCCTCGCCAGATAACTGAAGTTGACGCGCCATAACAGGACGGCGAAAGATGTCAGCCCATTCTTCGTTTTTGGCTTTGAGTTCATCCGCCGCTTCTTGAATGCGTTGGTATTCGAGCAGACGTTCCACTAACTCGGCGCGCGGATCGAGCGACTCTTCATTCAAAACTTCTTCGTTTTGCGACTCTTGTTGGGGGAGTAACATTCGCGCTTTGATTTGCATCAACGTCGCAGCTGTCACCAAAAAGTCGCCCGCGTAGTCGGCTTCGACTTCGCGCATCAATGTTAGATACTCGATGAACTGACTGGTGATACCAGAAATCGGAATATCGCAAATGTCGTAGCGATGGGCGCGCACTAAAAACAACAACAAATCGAGCGGGCCTTCAAAGATGACCAAGCGGATTTTGTGACCGCTAAAACGTTCGGCGTCTTGAACCGGGGACGGGTTCATCGAAATCCCAGGCTTGCGCCTGCGTCCAAAGTTCGCACCGCCAAACCAAGGGCGAAATTTTCAATTGGCCCGACCGTGTAATTCAAAATCGGCGTAAAGTTGATGATGGCGATGAGAAAGATGAACGAGTAAGGCCGGATCATGGCGAACAGTTCTTCAACGGGACGCCCGCCCAGCGATTGCAAAACCCAGTGGCCATCGAGAGGCGGAATGGGGATCATGTTGAACGCTGCCAGTCCGACGTTGACGGCCACACCCGCCAAAAACGCCCGCGTGATGAACTCCAGGGCCGACAGCGCGCTTGTGTTTGGCGCCGCTGATACGCCCAATTTGGCCGTCAAAAACCCGACCAAAAACACCAGCAAAAACCAGATCGGCAGTTGCAGCAAATTAGAAATCGGCCCCGCGATGGCGATGAGCAGTGAGTCGCGGCGCGGGTGCGCCAAGTTGCGCGGGTTGGTCATCACCGGTTTCGCCCAGCCCAGACCAAAACCCGCCAGCGAAGAGATGACGAAAAAAAGCGCGCCCATCGGGTCGATGTGAACTAACGGGTCGAGCGACAAACGCCCTTGCGAGCGCGGCGTCGGGTCGCCCAGTTTGTCGGCGGCCCAGGCGTGGGCGAACTCGTGAAATGTGAGGCCCGCAACCAATGCGGGGATGGCGCACAAAAGGCCAATGATGCGTTCTTGATCGAAATTCATAAGGGTTCCGCGGGCGCGCCATCGCCAGATTTTGCCCTCGCGCGCTTCGTAAAGATAGAGGCCATCGGGTGAGGGATCAAATGCGTTTTCAGTTGGGCCGGGCAGATGACGCAGTTTGACGCCAGTGCGGGCGTCGCACACGTCTATGCCGGACTGAGCCGGAACGTAAACCAATTGGCCATCGAAGGACATTCGCGGGAATTCATTTGTACACCACAATAGTTTCCCATCAGTAGAACGAATAAAGCGATACTCATTGTCCTTAAGGATCGTGATGATCGATTGGTTGGGAAAAAGGAACGACACTTGATTCACCGTTGCATGAAGAGCGCGAGACTGGTTAGCGGTTTGCGTATCGAAGAAACAAATATCTGCTGCTGAAGAGGCAGCGACAACTGTTTTACTATCGCTCGAAATTTGTGCCGAACTAATCTCAACAGGTTTGGATGTCACTCGCCAATGATTAACAAACAACAGACGTCCAGTTTTCACATCCCATCTTCGCGAGTAATTCTGGGTCACCAAAGAAAATGTGTTTCCATCCGGGGAGAACTTATGGTTAAGGATGTAGTCTATGTCCCCAGATAACTTGAACCACTTCAGCAAAGGACGAGCCTTCGGGTCACTAAACGAGCAAATTAACTTCCCAGTTCGCGCTTCTCGCACATCGAAGACGACCTTGTTTGGATAAACCCAAGCCGGTTCTTTAACCGGAATTCCCTCCAACTGGATCATCACGCGGCCATTAGAAGAGAAAATGAATCTGTTGCCGTTCAACTTCCATAACGGTTTACGCATTTGAACATCCCAAACTTGTCCCGTTCCATCCGAAGCCATCGCCGCAAGCAACTTTCCATCGGGCGAAAGTTGCACCATCTCCGCCTGATGCTGAACACCGAAAATCTGTGGTCGCCACGAAGCCGCGCTCTTCATCACCCACAGCAAACCCACAACAGGAAGCAGCGCGAGGAACCACAAGCGTTTGCGAAAGCGAGACATAAAAAGAAAAAGGGCTTGCCGAAACAAGCCCTTCCAAGTCCAAAACCTAAACCGCGAGGGCGTCTTTAGCCTTTAGGCGAGATGGCAACAGATCGTGCGACAGCACATCTTCGAGGGTTTCGCGCTCGATGATCAAATCCGCTTCGCCCTCTGAAACCAGAACCACAGCCGGACGGCGGAAGCGGTTGTAGTTGCTCGCCATCGCGTAGTTGTAAGCGCCCGTGCCATACACCGCCACGATGTCGCCGCGCTCTGGGCTGGCCAAATCCGCTTCTTCGATGAGCACGTCGGTTTCGCAGTGCTTGCCCGCCACGGCTACGCGGCTCGATTGCTCTTGATTCGCTTTGGACGCGTTAAGCGCGAAATACCTCGCTTCATACAGCGCGGGGCGCGGGTTGTCGGACAAACCGCCGTCAACCGAAACGTAGGTGCGCACGTTGGGAATGCGCTTGATGGTGCCAACAGAGTAAAGCGTGGTGCCCGCTTCGCCAACCAGAGAGCGGCCCGGTTCAACGGCCAAGTGCGGCATTTGCAAACCGAATTTATCGAGTTGCTCGCGCACGGTTCCCACAAGCGTGCCGACGTATTCGTCCATTGAAGGCGGCGATTGGTCGGGCAAATAACGAATGCCCAACCCGCCGCCCAGGTCGAGATCGGGAAATTCGACGCCCAGTTCGTCGCGCACTTGCGCCAAAAACTCGACCATGATCGAAGCCGCGAGCGTGAAAAACGGCGCGTCCAAAATCTGCGAGCCGATGTGACAGCCAACGCCGAGCATTTCGAGATTGGCTTTGCCAAGCGCCGTTTCGACGGCGCGGCGCGCACCCCCGCCGTCGATGTTGAAGCCGAACTTGGTGTCGATGCGGCCCGTTTGAATCAAGCGGTGCGTGTGTGCATCGACGCGCGGCGTTAAACGCAGCATGATGCTTTGCTTGACCCCGGCTTCACCCGCGATTGTGTCGAGCATTTCGAGTTCATCGAAGTTGTCAACGATCACGCGCCCGATGTTCGCGCGAACCGCCATTTCCAGCTCCTCGACCGATTTGTTGTTGCCGTGAAACACGATGCGCTCGGCAGGAAAATCGGCGCGAAGTGCCGTGAGCAGTTCGCCCGCCGAGGCGACATCGATCCACAATCCTTCTTGTGCCGCGATGCGCGCAATGGCCAGACAGGGAAACGCTTTGCTCGCATAAATGACGTGACAGGCCACGCCCTGCGCTTCGAAAGCCGCGCGCATGGTGCGCATCTGGGCGCGAATGTGCGCCTCGTCCATCACAAAAAGCGGCGTGGCGTATTCTTGAGCCAGTTCGACGCAGTCACAGCCGCCGATTTCGAGATGGCCTGCGTCGTTGATTTTTTGAGTTCCTAAGAAAAACACGATGAGTCCTTGATTTGAAGTGAACCAAAGTTTAACAGGGCCATTTTTCGCCCTTTTTGTTCTCAATCAAAGAACGCCCATTAAAATGCGCGTCCACCTTTGCACTCCTCATTAACTCCGTTTGAACAGCTTTAGTTTCTAAACTTCTTCTCAGAAATTGAAGGCGAAAGCGTTGCTTTAGGTTGGATTGAAAGCACCTTCAAGCAATGAACTATTCTTCGATTCTCGCCGGGGTTCCCGACAGTTGGCCTGGCCCCGCTTTGCGGGCAACGATCAACGAGTCGCGGCCCACGTTTCGCGGCGCGCGCGTGTTGATTTCGGGCGCCAACGGTTTTGTCGGCGGGCATTTGGCGCGCGCGATGCACGCGGCGGGCGCTCGTGTGACGGCTCTTGACTGCGATTTCTCGCCTTCACGCGGAACTCAACTCGACCTGACGGGCCTGCGCGACGAACTGGAACTGGTCGAGGCCGACGTGTGTGACCGGCGCGCGATGGCCGCTCTGGTTTGCGGCGGCGGATTCTCGCACGTTTTCCATCTCGCGGCGGGCGCTTCAACTATCGAGCGCGCCATCGCTGACCCGTATGGCACCATCGTGGCGAACACGATGGGTTTCGTCAACCTCGCTGAAGGCGCGCGCCTGCTTCCCGAAGGCAAACGTCCAACGGTTGTTTACGCTTCGACCGACAAAGTTTATGGCGAAGCGCAAGTATTGCCTTATACCGAAGATACAGAACTGGGTGGCGTTGGTATTTACGATGCGTCCAAGTTGTGTGCTGATATTTTGGCTAAGACCTATCATCGAGCGCTGGGAGTTCCAACAGTTGTGCTACGGATGTGCAACATTTTCGGGCCGTATGATTTGAACTGCGATTATCGGTTGTTTCCTAAAGCGATGCGCAACATCTTTCGAGATGGGCAGTCGCCGGAATTGTATATGAACTCGGTCGAACATTTCCGCGATTACGTGTTCGTGGAAGATGCGATTCGCGCTTATTTTCACATCGCGCGCGAGCCGAAGTGTCAGGGCCGCGTTTACAACTTGCCCGGCGCGCACTATGTTTCGACGCCCGACGTTTTGCGCGACATCGTGAACTTCGTGTCGGAATTCCAAGACCGGCAACGCGAATGCGATCCCAGTTCGCCGCTTGCGCGCCACGAGTGGAACCGCTCGATTCGGGTTGTGCCGAGCGCCCCGAACCTGATCACGATTTCCAAGCAGCATCTCGACGGCACGCGCATCTACCGCGAAACGGGGTTTGAGCCGATGACCGATTTCAAGTCGGGTTTGCACGCGACCGCCAATTTTTACCTGTGGTATTTCAACCACATCGCGCCACGTAAAGCGCTCGTGAGCGCGCCGCTTGAACCTTTGGCGCCGCACCAGGAAGATGGTTTTGAAGCCGTCATCTCCGACGACGGTTTGCCCGTGCACCGTCTGGTTCCCAAACTCAGGCGTTCGCGCAAAACGGCAGGAGCATCGAGCAGGCCACGCAGCTTTTTAAAAACGGAGCAACTGGTTTAAATCATGTTCGATTGGTCTCACCAGCGCACTCTGGTGCTGGGCGCGTCAGGTTTTTGTGGCACCCATTTGTGCGCCGCGCTCCAAGAACGCGGCGCTCGTGTTGTCGCCTTTGACCGCGCGCCACTCCCGTTCGAGTCGCCCAAAATTCTGTTCGAGCGCGGCGATCTGCTCGATTTGCCGTTGCTGCGCTCGCTGTTGGAGCGGCACGAAGTCGATGTCGTGTTTCATCTCGCGGCGCAACCCATCGTTTCGACTTCGATTGAATATCCCATTGAGACGATGCAGGACAACATCGTCGGCACCTACAACGTGTGCGAAGCGATTCGCTTAAGTTCCAACCGGCCAAGACTTGTGTTCGCTTCGAGCGGTGCGGTTTACGGCGCAACCAACGCGACTCGCGCCCTAAGTGAAGACGAACCGTTTCTGGCGGCATCGAACATCTACGCGCCGACCAAAGCCGCCGCCGATGGAGCGGTTCGCTGCTACGCTCAGGTGTATGGCCTGCGCGCCGCCACGTGCCGTTGGATGAACACCTACGGGCCAGGCGATTTGAACTTTTCGCGCGTCGTGCCCGCGACGTTGCGACGCGCCCAAGCGGGAAAACCGGGATTGATTAGCGCAACCGATGGCACGAACGTGTTGGAATTGCTCCATGTGCGCGACATGATCGAAGCGTATCTGCGCGTCGCCGAACTTCTCGACCGCCCCGAAGTGCGCGGCGAAGCGTTCAACTTTGGCGGCGGCAAACCGCTTGTTTTGCGCGAAGTCGTGGCGGACATCACCCGCGCCTGGAACGAAGCGACGGGACAAAACGTGGCCGTGCAACCGGAAATCTGTGGGCCACGGGTTCAATCGGTGAAATACCTCGATATTTCCAAAGCCAAACGGGTGCTCGATTGGCAACCGCGAATCGGGCTGGAAGAAGGACTTCGGGAAACGGCGGCGTGGTATGCGCGGTTTTGGAGATGAAGCGCGGGGTGTTTTTGAAAAGGCGCTCAACGATCCAAATACAAAAAACCTCCGCTACGAAAGTAGCGGAGGTTTTCTTTTTGATGGCGGGAACAGGATTCGAACCTGTGACCTCAAGGTTATGAGCCTTGCGAGCTACCGGGCTGCTCCACCCCGCGATTTGAGGCGCTTCTCTCGAAGGCACGTCAAATTCTATCGCAGGCCCAGGCTCCTGTCAAGCCAAAAGTTTGAAAACCCGCTTTCCCCGGCGCCCTTTAGCGGTTGACTGTGCCCATCACCGCTTCGGGATAGCGCGTGCCCGACGCGACGCCGTGCGGCGCGATGTCTTCGATTTGCGCCAGATCATCGGGCGAGAGCGACACGTCGAGCGCGCCCGCGTTTTCTTCCAAACGCGCGACTTTTTTCGTTCCCGGAATCGGCACGATGTCCTGCCCTTGCGCCAGAATCCACGCCAACGCCAACTGTGCTGGAACGCAACCGTGAGTCCGCGCCATGTCTTCGATGCGGGCGACGAGTTTCAAGTTGAGGTCGAAATTTTCGCCTTGAAAGCGCGGGCTGTGGCGCCGGTAATCGTCCGGCTCGAAGTCGTCGAACGACTTGATTTGCCCCGTCAAAAACCCGCGTCCCAGCGGCGAATAGGCAACTAAAGCAATGCCCAGTTCGCGTAGCACCGGCAAAACATCCTCTTCGAGTTCGCGCGTCCACAACGAATATTCGGATTGCAAGGCCGCAATGGGATGAGTTGCTTGGGCGCGGCGAATGGTTTCCGCACCTGCTTCGCTCAGTCCCAAAAAGCGGACTTTGCCCTGCTTGACCAACTCGCCCATCGCGCCCACGGTTTCTTCGATGGGCACTTGCGGATCGACGCGGTGCTGGTAATACAAGTCGATGTGGTCGGTTCCCAAACGCTTGAGACTTGCTTCGCAGGCCGAGCGCACGTATTCGGGCCGCCCGTTCACGCCGCGAACAGACGGATCGTTCGGGTCGCGCACAAAGCCGAATTTCGTGGCCAAAACAACTTCCGAGCGGCGACCTTTGAAAGCTTGCCCGACCAGTTCTTCGTTAGTGAACGGCCCATACATATCGGCGGTGTCCCAAAAGTTGATGCCCAATTCAAGCGCCCGCTCAAGAGTGCGTAATGATTCGGCGTCGTCGCGTGTGCCGTAAAAGTCGCTCATGCCCATGCATCCCAGACCGAGCGCAGAAACGGTTAAGCCTTGTCCTAAAGTGCGTGTTTTCATCGCACGAAGGCGGCGCGAGAACGATGCCGCTGTTCAAGCGGCAAACTGGACGCATGGGCTATGAAGTTCACATCACACGCCGCCGCGACTGGGCCGATTCTGACCACAGCCGCGATATTTCCTTTAAAGAGTTCGAAGACCTGGTAGCTCAAGACCCTCAACTTGGCTATCGTGACGACTCTTATTCCACGCTCAAAGACGGGTCAAGACGCTATCCAGCATTTTTGATCGGCAACATTGAGAGCGCGGTAGGTTTGATCGTTCAACCTGATGCGAATGGCATGGTGCCCACCAATTGGAACTGGCTGCGTTGGAACACAGGCAACCTCCAATCCAAATACCCAACTCCAAACATGATTCGCAAGATGATCGAAATCGCCGTGCAACTGGGTGCCCAAGTTCAAGGCGATGACAGCGAAATCTACTTCATCAACGACAAGGGCGAACTCGCCAACCGCCAACCCGACTATGAGAGTTGGGCCGACGCATAATCAACCTGAGCGCCCGACGATATCGGCGCCAAACACGCTTTGCGCATAGGCCACCAAATCGCCTGAGCCAGAGCCGAAGTCGTCCTCGTCGTCATCCGCTTCGGCCTCGGCGACGACTTCAACTTTTTTTTCCGGCGGCGCGGCCAACACAAATTTCAAGTGGCGCGGCTTGTCGAGCGTTGTGTTGATGACCTCTTCAAACGGCATCCGCCCCAGCGCGTCGGTGGCTTTGGCGAAGTGGAATTCCTTGGAAAAACGCAGCACGAGCGAGTCGGGCGTTAAATCGATGGGTTGCGCGTCCACGAGATATGCCGCCGCCGGAATCGAAATCTTCTTTTTGATGCGCTGCAAAACGGCGGGCCAGAGTTCTTCCAAGTCCTCGAACGTCGAAATGCGCCGTCCTTTCTTCGCTTTGGCAAGCACAGCTTGCACCGGTTCCGGTTTGGTCGCGCTCGCTTCAACTGCGGGTGCCAGCGCTTCAGTTGGTTGAACGCAAGCAACTTCGACTTCGACCTCGACTTCTTCGGGCGTGTCTTCCTCGACTTCAGACGTCACGTCTTCGACAGCTTCCGGGAGTTGAACGGGTGGGATTAGTTCAGCAGGTTGAACAGACACAGCAAAAGATTCAAATTCAACCGGAACTGCGACAACAGGGACAGACGGCTCGGCAACAGGCGCGGGCGAAGTGGCAACAGGCGCGGGCGAAGTGGCAACAGGCGCTTGGGGCGCGGGCACAACGCCCAGTTTTTCGCGCCAATTGGGGCGCGGCGCACTTTGGGTTTGCGGCGCAGCTTGAGTCGAAGCCACCGAGTAGTGACCTTCGCTTGCACGCACCAGACACAGCTCGAGCAGCAAACGATGATCGCTGCTTTGGCGCATTTCTTTCTCCGATTCGCGCAGGAGCGTCAAAAATCCCTCCAACTTCGCGCGTCCCAATTCACTTGCGTGACGCTCGCGCACCGCGCGTTCGGCGTCCGTCAAATCGGCGGGAATCGGGAAACCCACGGTTTGCAGCAGCAAATCGCGCGCATACGAAGTCAGGTCGCGCGCCAGTTGGCCAAAGGAGGCGCCTTCATCGACGGCGCCTTCGACCAACTCCAACGCGCTATGCGCATCGGAACGGGCAACGGCATCGAACATCCCATCGATGAGTTCTTGCGGCACGCCGCCGAGCACCAAACGCACATCGGCGGCAACGATTTCATCTCCCGAAAACGCCGACACCTGTTCGAGCAAAGTCAAGGCGTCGCGCAACGCGCCATCGGCGTGGCGGGCGATGAGCTTGGCGGCGTCGGGATGAAGTTTCATGCCCTCGCAAGTGGCCACGTATTGCAGGCGCTTGGCGATGTCGGGCGGCGTGACACGGCGAAAATCGAAACGCTGGCAGCGGGAAGTGATGGTCGCCGGAACTTTGTGAGAATCAGTTGTTGCTAAAACAAAAATCGCGTGCGCTGGTGGCTCTTCGAGGGTTTTAAGTAGTGCATTGAAGGCATTGTTCGACAGCATATGCACTTCGTCGATGATATATATCTTGTAGCGCCCCTGCGCGGGCATCGAACCCACGTTGTCGATGATGGCTTCGCGGATGTTGTCCACACCGGTGTTCGAGGCGGCGTCGATTTCGGTTAAGTCCATCACCGGTTGGTTGCGGGCGACGCGCGTGCAAAAATCGCATTCGTTGCACGGCGTAGGCGTTGGGCCTTGCTCGCAGTTGAGGCATTTGGCCAGAAGGCGCGCATTGGTCGTTTTGCCAATTCCGCGCGGCCCGGTGAACAAATACGCGTGCGCCACGCGCGGCGGACGCGCCGAAAGCGCATTGCGAAGCGTGCGCGCGACGTGTTCCTGGCCGACGACATCTTCAAAGGTTTGCGGGCGATATTTGCGGTAAAGGCTCATTTGGGAGAGATGAACGGACGAGTGAAAGCCAGTTTAGCCGCGCACATTTCGAGGTCAGACCCAGGTTACGGCGAACTTCCCGCGCTTTGAAAGAGGCGCCACTTCCTTTTCGCCTCGCTTTGCAAACGACTTGAAGCGACTGTTGATTTTTAGGTGTGTTAGGAACTCAATCGTGAATGCGAAGCGTCAGCGAGTGCCTTTGCTCAAAGCGCGAAGCGCCGTCAAGATACAGCGGCTTGTTCACCGATCCCTCAACGTGGAAACCCAAGTAGGACGCGCGCTTTCTCCGGCTCATCCTTGCGTTTCGAGGCGAAGCGAGCGCACATCGCGGTCAGGCCAACGGAGGCCCGTCAAACGGTTATACGCTTCGACATATTTGGCGCGCGTTTTTTCGACGACTTCAGTTGGAAGAAGTGGCCCCGGCGCCGTTTTGTTCCAATCGAGCGTGAGCAAATAGTCGCGCACGAACTGTTTGTCGAACGAAGCCTGCCCGCGTCCCGCTTCATACGTTTTTGCATCCCAAAAGCGCGAACTGTCGGGCGTGGCCATCTCGTCGACGACGAGCAAATCGCCGTCGGCCTCGCCGAACTCGAATTTGGTGTCGGCTAAGATCAACCCACGTTCGAGCGCATATCGAGCGACGAAATCATACAGTTCGAGGGAAGCCTCGCGCACCGCAACAGCTTTTTTCTCGCCTAAAATAGCAACGGTTTGTTCCCAGGTGATCGCTTCGTCGTGCGAACCGAGTTCGGCTTTGGTTGTCGGCGTGAAAATCGGCGACGGCAATTTGTCCGATTCGCGCAGTCCTTTGGGAAGGCGAACGCCGCACACTTCGCCGGATTGTTGATACGCCGTCCAGCCAGAGCCGCTCAGATAGCCGCGCACCACGCATTCAACAGGAAGCACCTTGGCTTTGCGACACAGCATCGCGCGGCCATCCCAATCGTGAGCCACACCAAAGTCGCGCAGTGGTTCAGGAAAGTCGTTGACGCGGTGCAATAGCAGATGATTGTCAACGATGTGCGAAGTGCGCGCGAACCAAAACACCGAAAGTGTCGAAAGAACTTTGCCTTTATCGGGAATAGCAGATGGCAAAACCACATCGAAGGCTGAAATGCGGTCGGAGGCGACCAGAACTAAATTGTCTCCTGCGTTGAACAACTCGCGGACTTTGCCGGAAGAAAAGGGTTTCATAATGGTGGATAGTTTCGTGGAGAGTAGTGATCAATAAAACAGAATTAGTAGTGGGTGCTTCGTTTGATGCGCCAAACGAAGCACTGCCGATAATGACGCGCTGGAGGCGGGTTGACAAAAGCATTGGCCCCCGCTTCACGTTTTGGGTGGTCAAGCAGCTTCACATCGGCGAAAGAGCAATAAAGTCGAACGCGCTTCCCATTTGCACGCGGCGTTTAAGTTCTGAAATCAACAGCTCGGAGTTCTCGATTTCGCGCGTGGCGAGGGTTTCAACGCCTTGGTCGTGATGAATTTCGAGTTTGCCGGGGCCAATGACCAGATGTTTGATTTGTTCCCAAGCGAATATGCGGTCGGCGCGCTCGAAGTCGGCGATGATGAGGCCGGACTTACCCAGTTGAATCGAGCCGCGAGCGGCGCGTTTTTGCTTGCGGTCGAGTTCGTGTTGCGCACGCGCGGCTTTCCACAAGAGCGCGCCGCCCGCGCCCCACAACACCGCTTGGAGCGGCCCCAACTTCCAGGCCAGCGGAAGCAAAGCGCCGATCACCATGAGCGCCAGAATCGTTCCGAACTGAAGAAAGCGCATCGCGCGTTCGTCTTCGGGCGAGGGCGGGAGAAAGCGAAATTGCATCGAACGTCAAAGTTTGCCGCGCAGTTCGCCCAGCCACTCGTTCTTGTTTTTCTCGGATTTGAAGCGGCGCAACAGCCACGCCATTTTGAGCGGCGTCAAAGACTCGAAACACGAGCGGATGTTTTGGGTGGCACGCGTTTCGGCTTCGAGGGCATCGCGTAGCGTGGCGCGCTTCCAACTGAAACCTCCGGCGCGCGCGATTTGTTCGCGCCGCTCCAAGTGCAAACGCCACAAATCGGGCGCCGGGGCTTTGGGCAAGCGCGTGCTGAGCGCGCGAGGACGGCGCCACAACGAATACAAAGCCGATTCGGTGCCTTTGGGCGAGTTGTTGCTTGTGGCGTAGCTCCACACTTCGTCATCGCAGGACGCGTTGGAAAACGAAATCAAGGCGCACAAAAACTGATTACGCCGGATCGAGCCGTCCTTGTCCATAACGGCGACCGATATGATTTTAGCGACACTTCCGCTTGGCGCGTGCAACAAAACCCGCAAAAACGACGCAGTGTCAAGGTTCAATTGCGGCGCAAGTGCGGGCGCTTGCGGCGAAGCGATGGGCGCAACCGGCGCGTGAACATTGGATGCGCCTTCGAGGGAAAACGACACGAAATCGCCCGCGAAGCAAAAGCCCATGTCCACCAATTCCTGCGTTGCCAGAGCGAGCACTTCCTGATCGAGATGTCCCATTTCCGTCGAGCGTCCGGGCCGAAGCGTGGTCGTTTTGACGCGCCCGCGCCGGATAACGCCATCGAGCCTTTTCAAGTAGCCGAAAAATGGAGCTGCGCGCCTATAAATCACAAAGGCCGCCACAACAAGCACAGCGCCGGGATTGTGAGACAAAAACATGAGTAGTCGCGCGCCATTTTAACGCAAATTGAAAAGGGCGTGACGGCGCGCAAGAAGCCCCACATCGTTGAATCGAAACGATAACCACGCGCCCGAATTTGACAGAACGCGAACTTTTAGCCTCGTCACACGACCGAGTTTGGTTTCTCGCTTCGCCCCTTGTCCTCACTCTTGGCGGGCGTGTCATAAAACCAACGGCACTACGAGAACAGCGGTCTGGAACAAGGGCACGTGGATGATTGGAACATTCGGCTGTCTGGTGCTTTTGTCGGGCACGGCGACGCACCGTTTGCCGATCAGTTGGACGGAAGCGCCGGGGTTTACGATTGGTGTGTGGCGCTGTGATGCGTGGCAACGTGCGGAACTTTCCCATCGACCTGCTCAACAACCTGTTTTTCATACGGAACACGCGACGGCAAAGGCATTCGCCACCAGATGCACGCGCACTTCGAGCGGGAACTGCGCGTGTAAAACGTGCCCTGGCACTTCTTGCGCGGCGCACGCGAAGAGCGTTTGGCTAAAGCAGCGGCGCTCGTTCAAGCGCTGTTGAAAGCCCAAACGTCCTCGTTGTCCACCGATGTGGACAACGAAGACGCGCCAACTAAAACCCAATCGCGCGCAAAACCGCTTCGCTTTTGGCTGACACAACGGTGGGTGAACCGGAAACGCGGATCGCCGTGTTCGGGTCTTTGAGTCCATGTCCCGTCACAACCGACACAACGACTGGTTTTCGTCCCAACTCTTGACGGGCACGGGCGAAATAGCCGCTCGCCGTCAGGTTTTTGATGCCGGCCAGAGGCGCTGCGCACGCCGGCTCACCGAATATGCCCGATAGCGCCGCTGTTTCACGCTGGGCGAACAAAATCTCTTCGTCGGTGACAGCATGAATCAAGCCGCCCGATTCGTCGCGTGCGGCCATGGCTTCGGCGGCGCGCGCCGGATGTCCGATGCGAATGGCCGTGGCGACGGTTTCAGGAAAATCGACGCCGTGACCCACAACCAGAGGCGCCGCTCCTGCCGCCTGAAAACCGCACATTCGGGGCAGCGATTCGATGCGGCCCAACTCAAAATATTCGCGGTAGCCTTTCCAATACGCGGTGATGTTGCCCGCATTGCCGACCGGAACGCAGTGGAAGTCGGGCGCAAAGCCCAGAAAATCGCAGATTTCAAAAGCGCCGGTTTTTTGGCCTTCCAAACGGTGCGGGTTCAAGGAGTTGAGCATCGCAATGGGATAAGCGCTCGTGAGTTCTTTGACGATGCGCAATCCGTCGTCGAAGTTGCCCTCGATGGCCAGAACGGTGGCTCCCGAAACCATCGCCTGCGCGAGTTTTCCCAGCGCGATGTTGTTGTTCGGGATTAAGACCACGCAGCGGATGCCCGCAACCGCACAATACGCGGCGGCGGCGGCGGAAGTGTTTCCGGTGGACGCGCAGATGGCGACGTGGGCGCCGTCTTCAGCGGCTTTGGAAACGGCCATCGTCATGCCCCGGTCTTTGAAGGAGCCGGTGGGATTGGCGCCCTCGAACTTCAAATACAATTCGCAGTCGGGCGCAATCGAGGCCGCCAATCGCGGCGCGTGAACCAAAGGCGTGTTGCCTTCGCAGAGCGTGATCACGGGCGTGGCGTCGGACACGGGCAAATGAGCGCGGTAGCTCTCGATGAGGCCGCGCCACATCATCCCGCTTGAAAGGGAAGTCATTACCCTTAGGGTTTAGCGGGTTTTGAGCCGCGCACAAAGCGCGCGCATCGAAAGGTTCAACTCAGTCCGTTGCGAACCCAAAACGACCAAACGGTCATCGAAACTTCTTGCGCCTCGAACTCAACCGCGTTTCCCTCCGCTTCGATTCGGTAAATCGAGCCGCCAACGCATCGAGCCGCCAACGCGTTGCCATTGATGCTTTCAAGCCCGAATGCCGCCGATCTCGAAGTCGCACCCTTCTTGGGTTGGGCCGCATCCTTTCCGCTCAGGAATCCCGTCCAACCACTTCATCCTTCTCCCTCGACTCGCAAAACCGAACTGACTTCGCGCACCACTTCCAAACCCGCAAACCCGGCGAGCGAATCGGTCATTTCGCGCTGGGTAGTTTGGTGCGTCATCCAGAAAATCTCGGCTTCGCCATGCTCTGTTCGCTTTTGCATGATGGACTCAATCGACACGCCGCACTCGCCCAGAATCGTGGCGATGCGCGCGATGGCGCCGGGTTTGTCCTTGACTTGCATCCGCACGCAAAAACGGGTTTTCGAGTCTTCGAACGGTAGCATCCGCGCTTTGAGTGTCGGCGCATGATCGAGATTGCGCACGCCGCGCAACCGGTTTTTGGCGGCTTCGATCAGGTCGCCCACAACGGCTGAGCCTGTCGGATGAGCGCCCGCGCCGCGCCCATAAAACATCGTTTCGCCCACGGCGTCGCCGCGCATCCACACGGCGTTGAACGCCTCGTTCACGCTCGCCAAAGGATGCGATTGCGGAAGGAGCGCCGGATGCACGCGTAGTTCCAGCGAATCGTCACTCCCGCGCCGCGCCAACGCCAGCAACTTGATGGCGTAGCCCAACTCGCCCGCGTATTCGATGTCGCGCGCCGAAACGCCCGTGATTCCCTCGCGCGGAATGTCGCGCAAGTCAACAGGCGTGTCGAAAGCGATGCCCGCGACGATGGCGAGTTTGTATTGCGTATCGAATCCGTCCACATCGGCCGAAGGCTCGGCTTCGGCGTAACCGAGCGATTGCGCTTCGGCGAGCACCGCACCGTAGTCGGCCCCTTCGCGCGTCATTTTGGACAGGATGAAGTTGGTCGTGCCGTTCAAAATGGCGATGACTTCTTCGATTGAGTTGCCCGCGAGCGATTCGCGCAACGGCTTGATGAGCGGAATGCCGCCGCCAACGGCGCCTTCAAACAGCAAGTCCACGCCTGCTTCATCAGCGGCGGCGCGCAGTTGTGGCCCGTGCTTGGCCACAAGTTCTTTGTTGGCTGTGACGACCGATTTGCCGGACTTCAGGGCGCGCAAAACAAAGTCGCGCGCCGGTTCGATGCCGCCGATTAACTCGGCCACGATGTCGATTTGCGGGTCGTTCAAGACCAAATCGGGGTCATCCGAAACCAGTTCAGCCGGGCAATCCCAGTTCGCGGCGCGAGAGGGCGTGCGCGTGGCGATGGCCTTGATATGGAGATGAGCGCCCAGCCGTTTTTCAATCAAATCTTTGTTTTTGCGCAGCACTTGAAAGGTGCCGCCGCCCACCGTTCCCAATCCCAAAATCCCGACTTGAATCGTTTTCATGTGGGAGAAGTGTGACTGGCAAAGGGATGTTCGACTTCGGGTATTCGGTTCAAGGACTGGGAAAATAGCCTTCGTCAGGCGGCCCATACCACGCGCCAAACACCGTTTGGCGCCGTCGCTGGGGTTCAGTTATCGGCAAGATATATGACCACGAATCGAGCCTCTCAAAGCGCACCGAGGTGCTCAACTTTTCATCGTCAAGAGCCAGCAAATCGCGGCAAAGATGGGGGCCACTCTCTGCGAACTCGAACTCATTTGGGTCAAGCACCAAGAACGGCCCATCGGGAGACAAAGAATCGAGTTGAGATAGGAAAGTGTCCATATCTTGTTGCCCGTATTCGCCCTCAAACCACGACAAAAAAAGCGGAGCACGCCGGACGAAATCAGCCTTGGCCTTTGTCCACTCGCGGCGCAGATAAACATCGTGATATTTGAACGCCCCGGCTTGAAGTTCTTCCAAATGCACGCTGGCCGAGTCAAAGAACAAAAACCACGCGAGCGGAACTTGGTGGCGCGAATCCAAATACTCGCGCTCGTTCCCGTCCCGCCGTTTCCAATGATCTTGGAAAGTGAGCGCCGAAACGTCGTCGGTGAAATACAAATACGCGCGGTTGGCCATCGGAAACTATTCGCCTTCGCGCACGGGGTTGTCGCGTTTGGGGTCGAAGGAGGCCTGCGGGCGCGGGAACTCCTGCGCGGCCAAAAAGCCAAAGAACGCGTTCTTGTCGGGGCGCGGCCCATCGCCCATGTTGAGGTGGCGCCCATCGCTTGACCACTCGCAAAACACGGTGTGGCGCCGCCCGCTCAAGTCCTGCGACAATTCGAGAGTGAACACGCGAACCGGCGTCGAGCGCACGAGCAACTTCCAAAGTTCCATCACTCCCGGCCCGTCATCGTCCGGGTCGGGTTCGGGCACATCATCGCATACAAGCGCCACGAAATACGCTTCAGGCGTCACTTCGGGCGCGGGCAGCGAGATGATGCTGATCAGTTCGTTGCCTTTGGCGCGGCGGGTTTCGACGCTCAGCCCAGCGGACGCGCCATCGAGAGAAACCAGATCGCGTCCTTCCAGTCCCTCGCCGCAGTCGCTCCACAATCGCTCCAGGAACTGCGCGGCGCGGTTTTCCTCGGACAACATCAGCACAGCCTCCGCGCCGAAATCAAAGGCGACTTGAGGCAGCACTTTGTGCGCGAAGATGTAGTGCTGTTGCCGCGAACGGGGCCGCGCTTCAGCGATTTTGCGAAGCCGCGCCAGTTCCCGCTTTTCCTCGCTTTCGCCAAACCAAGATTTAAGGCTCATAGACAATCACCGTTTGGAAGTTCAACCTTTCAACCCGGCCACATCCGCAACCCAAAAGGCTCATAGGAAATCAGCGTTTTAAAATCACTGCCGTTCCATAAGCGAGCACTTCGGTCATGCTCGGCGCGAACTCGGTCGCGTCATAGCGCATCCCGATGATGGCATCGGCGCCCATTTGCTGCGCGTGGCCGACCATGAGATCGTAAGCGTGCTGGCGCGCTTCGTCGCACACCTGAGCATAAGCTTCGATGTTGCCGCCAAAAATACCCTGCAAACCGCCCATCAAGTTCTGCCCGATGTTGGGCGCCCGCACGACCACGCCGCGCACAACACCCAAAATCTGACTAATCTCGTGACCCGTCACGGCGATGCCGGTTGTAACAATCATCTATTTGAATTCAAAGCGGTTTGGAAAAGCCCGCTTAGGGAGACGAAACCCGTGGGGACATGGCCTGCCATGTGTGGACAAAGGGCACGACTAGCGGCGCAACATCAAAAGCGGCTGGCCGGTTTCGACCAGTTGCCCGGTTTGCGCAGGGATTTGCGCGACGACGCCACCCGTTTCGGCGGTGATCTCGTTGAACACTTTCATCGCTTCGACCAGGCCGATGGTTTGGCCGACTTCCACGCGGTCGCCCACTTCGACGAAGTTGGGATCGGCGGGCGAGGGCGCGCGATACCATACGCCCACCATCGGCGACACGACCGGCACCAGAGATTCTTCGGGCGCGCGCGCTGTCGAATGGGCAAGGGGCGCGCCCTGAAGCGGCGCGAGTGGCGAAGACGCAACGACTTCAGACGCGGCGACGAGTTGTGGCCGCGCGCCGCGCAACGTGAGCTTGAATCCGTCGGTTTCGATTTCTAATGTCGAAAGCCCGGCTTCTCGCACGATTTGCGCAAGCCCGCGCAGATATTCGACTTGTCCGTTCCAGTTCGTGCCCGCATCGCTTGTGGTGTCCGCCATAGAGGTCGCTCGAAAGCACTCAAAAGTTACTACCTTTGCCACCAAGAGGCAAACCCCCAGAACGCGAACGAAACACGGAACAGCTTCCCGAAAACACCGTGTTTCGTTCGCGCAGGAAGCTAAAAAGTAACGCGAGCGCGTTTGATTTTTGCACTGGAAAAGCTGTAAAAAAGCGTTGCCGCCCCGCCCCGTTTGAGATACACCCAAAGGCGCTTTCAAAGAAGAACTTCTATGACTCTTGATTTTGGCAACTGCACTTCTTGCAACGGGAGCAACCCGAAATCGCTCCAGCACTGCCGCGATTGCGGCGCGGCGCTTCCCTGGAACAAAGGTGCGCAAAAAGCCGCGAAATCGTCGTCTTCGATTGGATTTGGAGACATCGCGTGGGGCGGCATGGCCGTTCAAATCATCGGCGGCCTGCTATTTTGCGCGGGCGTGTTCCTCTGGTGCGGCAACGTGTTCGGTTTCTTCCCCACTTTGCCCGGCGTGGGCTACATCACGGGACTCATCGGCGGCGCCATCTGGGGCGCCGGTTCGCGCATGGAAGGCTGACAAGAGGCCAAGGGGAAGACGGAACTGCCTTGAGCAACGAAGACGCCGCATTGGAACGCTGCGTGACGCGCCGAATGTTATGGAAGGGCGTTACGGTTGTGGAAATCACGGAACAAGATTGAAACAGTGGCGAAAAGCGTGTTCAACGGCGCATTCATGTCGCTTCACTCGCGTCGCTTTGGCGTTTCCCGCTTTTTGCTCCCGCTTTTTCTGGGCGCCAGTTGGTCGCTGGCCCACGCGCAGGCGCATTCCCGACCTACGCCCGTGGCGCCTTTACCGCTCCCGCTTTTGGTGGGCGCGGGTTTGGGCGGTCTGGTCATCGGCGGACTTTTGGGCGCCTCGCTTCGCAAAAAGCCCCTAACGTTTCTGGCGCCGCGCGAAACGACGTTTGAGTTGTCGCCCTTGCCGCTGTGCGAAGTGGACGCGAGCGAGCGCATCACGCGCGAGAACGACGCGTGGAGCGCGTTGCTCGGCACCCTTCCCGCGCCGGATGCCGCGTTTGCTCCACCCTTGCATCCCGATGATTTGTCTTCGGTGCGCGCGGGTTTGCTGTCGATTTTTGAAGGAGAATCGAAGCATTTTGAGGCGATGGCGCGCTTTTTTCGGCCCGATGGTGGCCTCGTCACGGCGCGGCTTTGTGCGCGCGCCCTGGGCGAGGATCGCAGGCCCGGCAAACTGCTCGTGGGCTTGCAAGACGCGAGCGAGCTGAGCCAGGCGCGGCACGAACTCGATGGCGCGCGAGCGGCGATTCGCGCGCTGTATGAAGTGATGGCGGGCGACAAAAGCGCCGATCTCAATTCCAAGATCAAGTCGCTTCTGGCCCTGGGTTGTGGGCGCCTGGAACTGCCCGTCGGCGCGCTGTCGCGTTTGACGCGCCTCGATGAAGGCACGGTTGGTCTGGAAACGGTGTGGGTTCAATCGCCCGACCGCCGCGTGCGGCCCGCGCTTCGCTTGGGGCGCGGCGACGATTCAACAGAAGGCCGCTTGCTGGGATTAGCCTCGCTACCTTCGCCCTCGGCCTGGCGCGGCGCGCCGTGCGTGGCTTCGCAAGATGAAGTGACGTATCTGGGCGCGCCCATCGAAGTCAACGGCGAGTGGTTCGGGATGCTGTCCTTTGCCTCGCTCGACACCGATCGTGGGGGCTTTGATGCGAGCGAAGTGGAGCTTCTGGGCCTGATGGCGCAGTGGGTCGGCGGGGAAATCGAGCGCGAAGAAGCGCGCGCGGCGCTGGAAGTTTCGCAACTCGAAATGCGGGCGGCCAATCGCAAGTTGGAAGAGTTAGCGACCATAGACCCGCTCACCGAAGCCAAAAACCGCCGCGCCTGGAACGAAAAGATCGCCGAAGAATGGTCGCGTGCCACGCGCTACGGAACGCCCTTGTCGCTGGTATTGCTCGACGTGGACAAGTTCAAATCCTACAACGACACCTTTGGCCATCAAGCGGGCGACGAAGTTTTGCGTCAGGTCGCGCGCGTCGCGCACAGCGCCATCCGCGTGACGGACTTTTTTGCGCGCTACGGCGGCGAAGAGTTCGCCCTCGTTTTGCCCAACACCGATGCCGAAGGCGCCCTTGTTCTGGCCGAACGCTTGCGCGCGGGCATCGAGGGCGCGCCGTGGAAAGAGCGCGGCGTTACTGCGTCTTTTGGCGTGGCTACCCTTGATGGCGACATGAAGTCGTCCGACGACCTGATGCGCGCCGCCGATGAAGCGCTTTACGGCGCCAAAGAACGGGGCCGCAACCGCGTGCTGCACGCGAGGGAAATGGCGACTGTGGCTTCGGGGTGAGAATCTTTGCTGCGGGTTCAGCGTGAAACGGGTGCCACAACGTCTGGCAACGCCCTTCACGTCTTGAGGCTCATCACGGAAGGTGATCACAGCACGGCAGAATTGCGCTCGATCCCCTTGCCAATGCTCTCGAAGCCAGTTGCGCCAACGCTCAGGTAAACACCGGCACCAGTTGCCTGAACCGCTCGAAACGCGCGGGGGTTGTGCTTTGAATAACTGAGTAAATTCTCATCATAAAAACTGTTTTTACAGTTGTAATTCTCCTCCCCCCCCTTACAATTGTTTCATACATCTTTTCAATGTAACAGCGTTGAGGAGATTGTAAATCCACATATTTAGAAGAGGAACGTGAAAAGAGAGTTTCTATCTCAACACCGGAATGTTCGTGCCGTTGGCACCCTTCTTCTGACGTTGCCCTTGGTTGGCATCGCCCTTCCACTTCCTTTGGCCCAGTCTCAGCCCGCGCCCACACTTCCCGCCAAGAAAAGCTTCAAACCACCTTCTGCCGAACAAAAAGCGGCCGTCGCCAAGGCGATGACCATCGCACAGGGGGCGCGCGCAGCCAAGAACGTGGTTGATTTCAAGATGGAGAACGCCTCCCTGGATCAAGTGATTGCTCGCGTCAAGGAGATGTTACCCGGCCAGCCTGTTTCCGTTGAGGTGCGAGGCGCTCAACCCGTGAAGGTGAGCTTCGACTTGAAGAACACGCGCGTAGGTAATGTGCTGAGCAACGTGGCGGCTCTGGCCGGTTGCCGGCTGTGGGTGGTCAGTAGCGGCTTGCTCATCGCGCCCAAAGCGCAACTGACTCAGGCCGAACTCGCCGACATGAAAGCGGGCCAAGCGGGCGAGTGGGCACTCGACCTGAACGCAGTTGGCCGGGACGGCGGTGAAAGGGGATGGTCGAGTGCAACAGTGAGAGATCGTCTGCTCGCCCGCGCCATCGGCCAAGAAGTCACAGGCGGCGATGACCCAACTGCTCTTCCCGCCGTGAAAGCGAACATGACCTTTGGCGAGTTCAGCCCCAGCTCGCAGATGATGTTGCAGCAGATAGCTGATTCGGCAATAGACGATACGCGAGTCACGGATCCAGGGATAGCGCCCATTCGCCTCAGTTCGTCGTCGCTTGTCTCCATCGACACCTCCAGGCCAGGTTGGCTTCATATCGGTCTCCACAACGGCCCTTCCGATCCCGGCCCAATGGGCGCAGGTATAGGCATCTCGATCCGCTAACACTTCGTGTCAGGGAACACCCAACCATGAAAAAACCTTTAACTTTTCTGGCCTGTGGCCTCTTCTGTTGCGCCCTTGCAACCCTGCCCGCTCATGCCGCCGACGCAACGGGAAGCATCACCAAAAACACGATGGTTCCAAACTATGCTACACAAACCGTAAACCTCACGGTGGAGTTTTCGGCAACCAACAACACCCCAAACTCTGGCACGCTTGACCTGAACGACCAGTGGTATCACCCCGGCGTGCCAAACAACTACTACTTTTTGCAGGCTGACCCGCAATACACTATCGCCAGTTCACAAACCTATGGTAGTTACGATAAAGGGCCATGGAAGATGACGGGGTCGTATTTCTTATTTCCGGGTGGTAATACGGTCTACCGTAACGACTGTGTGCTCACCGCTACGCTTGGCTTTCCCAGTTACAAGGTGCAACTGGACACTAACACAGATACCGAAACGTTTTGAGGCGGGTTCCGCCTCATTTCAAACACGCGACACAAAACGCCCCGACTTCTCGAAGTCGGGGCGTTGTTTGTTTTCGCTTCACACGAGAACGCCTGATTCTTCGTGGCCGGGAATTATGTCGCGTTCGATGGCGTTTCCTCCAGTTTTCGCTTTGAATCAGGCGCTTCGCGGCATCAACCCTGCGACTGGAAAGGGCGGAACAATCCAATCAGCATGAAATACACCAATCTGGGCCGCTCTGGCCTCAGCGTGTCGCGCCTGTGCCTGGGCACGATGAACTTCGGGCCGCAAACGGGTGAAGCCGATTCTTTCGCCATTATGGATCGGGCTTTGGAACACGGCCTCAACTTCTGGGACACCGCCGATGTTTACGGACAGAAAAAAGGCGAGGGCATCACCGAACAGATCATCGGGCGCTTTTTCGCACTTGGCGGCGGGCGCAGGGAAAAAGTTGTGCTCGCTACCAAGGTTTACAACGACATGGGCGACTGGCCCAACCAGACCCGCTTGAGCGCGCTCCACATCCGCCGCGCCTGCGAAGATTCGCTCAAACGCTTGCAAACCGACTACATCGACTTGTATCAGATGCACCACGTTTGGCGCGAGGCGCCGTGGGCTGAGGTGTGGCAGGCGCTGGAACTTTTGGTTCAGCAGGGCAAAGTCATCTACACCGGCTCCTCCAACTTCGCTGGTTGGCACATCGCGCAGGCGAACGAAATCGCCAAACGGCGCGGCTCTTTGGGACTGGTTTGCGAGCAAAGCCTTTATAACCTCAACGCGCGCGTCGTTGAACGCGATTTGCTGCCCGCCTGCGAAGCGTATGGCGTGGGCGTTATTCCCTGGAGTCCCCTTGGCGGCGGCTTGCTGGGCGGCGTGCTCGATAAACCCACCGAAGGGCGTCGCGCCGGAATGAGCGAGCAAATCGAGAAGAACCGCGACAAACTCGAACCGTGGGAAGCGCTGTGCAAGGAACTAGGCGAGCGTCCCGCCGACGCCGCTCTATCGTGGCTCTTGCATCAAAAAGCGGTGACGGCGCCCATCATCGGCCCGCGCACCGTCGCCCAATTGGACGAGTCACTGCGCGCTTTGGAAATCGAGTTTTCCGACGAGACGCTGAAGCGCATCGACGACATCTTCCCCGGATTCAAACCTTCACCCGAAGGTTACGCATGGTAAACCCACCCAACCCAAACAGCCCCGATGCACGCGCATCGGGGCTGTTTGGGTTTGAGAAAGGAGTGGCGGTTCAACGTGCACATTGTGATTGCAACAGGTCAAGTGTTGCCTGGAACTCGTCAAAGGTAATACGCGTTCAACGTGCACATTGTGATTGCAACAGATCGTGATCGGGGGAGCCGTCACGTTAACAACCGGCGTTCAACGTGCACATTGTGATTGCAACAGCTTCTCAAAGCGTTGGATGTAGGCCGCGTCCAAGCCGTTCAACGTGCACGTGGTGATTACGACAGTTGACCTTGATGACGAACTGCAAGGCCTGCTGACGAAGTTCGACGTGCGCGTTGTGATTGCGACAGGGAATAGGGACATGGCCCGCCCTATCCAATTGCGCTCGTTGCGCGTATTCCTCCATCAAAAGTGTTGTTATAGCGGTTCCGGTTGAGGTGTTCCATCTGCCTGTTGCTGTTCCAGCGGGACTGCCGTCCACTTCCAATCCTGGTGCCTCAACTCG